>Ga0207643_10001183_pt1 | contig 15445 bp, 13 predicted proteins | sample KBSMisM62_FD_184313 | JGI IMG/M metagenome (GOLD analysis project Ga0207643, IMG submission 184313) | Miscanthus rhizosphere microbial communities from Kellogg Biological Station, Michigan, USA - KBS Miscanthus M6-2 (SPAdes) (version 2) | ecosystem: Host-associated > Plants > Roots >...
GAAGATCGACCTCCCTTCCCGGACTCTGCCGGCCAATGATGAACCTGAGTTGCCTGACAACATTCTGGTTCCCGGCATTGAATTGGATTTGACTCCCTTCGCCGACGAGAAAAACTGACTGCGCCGCCAATCCTCCGGGTGCCGCATTCTGGTTGTCGATAGCTGTCAGCAGTTCTTGAAGGTTTGCCGGAAAAACGTTCTTGCGGAGCACCAGCAACGCTAACGGATCGTTAAGCTCCGCTGCGATCTCAGCATCAGACATCTCGCGGCGCATCGGGTCGATCCCTTTTATTTCACGACTAATCCGATTGGGCGTGTCGTCATCATTCATTAACTCGTCTGCCGGATCGACGATGGCAATTCTTCGTCTCTCAGCCGACGATGCTGAAACCGATTGCAGCAGGAAGCTACTAATTGTTCTGTGTACAAAAATCGAAAGCCCAGCCGTCAACAACGACGCGAACACACAAGCAAGAATGAGCCGCTGACGACTTGCAAATGCGCTCTTAGCTCCTTGAGCGACAGTCTTTCGCTGATTAACCAGATGGCGAGGGCGGGTTGTAACTGCGGGCATGCCATACTCGCGCGCGTCAAATTCCGCGAAGGGATCTTTGTGTCGTTCGCGTGTGCGATTGCGGCCCGAATCTTCAAAATCATGGAAGCTCATAAGACGCGACTCTCTGACCGGTCATTCGGCCGGCTCGTCGACCGCAAATGTTTCGGTGCTGATTATCTTGTTAGTGAAGCCGTCTGTAGCGATTACGCGTACCGAGACGCGTGAGCCTGGTGGATACTGCGAACGATCGATGTCAACTTGCGGGCTGGTGTGTCCGACGGCGATCGTTTGCCACGTCTGCCCGTCGTCAGTGCTCGATTGAATGTTGTACTTAACGTTGGTTGACTCAGAATCCTCTGCTGCGTCCCACGCGAAGGACATGGCTGACTCGAGCGTGCTCTCACGCCGCAAATTGGATATGTTCGGCGTTATGGTTCCGCCACGATAACTATCGACGACCTGCCCATCGATGAGCAGTTGCAACTGGCGCCCGTCCGGATGCCACGGAATCACAGCGTCGATAATTCCGATCTGGTCGCCTTTCGATTCAGAACATGTATTGAGCTTGACGGACACGCGCAACGTGTCGAGGGTCTGGTCCTGATCATCAAGAATTCGAATCTCCACTCTGTTGTCGGCGGGTGCGGGGGTGAGTACGCGCGAAACTGGATTGACGTAGAGAATCTCACTGGTGCGCTGAGTCAGGTTGATCGTCGCCACGACGTTAACAAAACTTCCGCTCGTCATGTTGACCTCCAGTTCAGTCGCCGCTGCGGCAGCTGTGTCATCCTCGAACCCTGCCGGCGATGGACCAAGGATATCTTCCCGTGCGAGCCGCCGGCGAATACCTTCAAACGTATAGGAGCTGATCCACTGTCGCGCGCAGTAGGTCATCACATCATGCCAGCGTTGGCCGGGAAGAGCCTTCATCGGAACACCGAGCGCTGAATCGCCGACGTCGAGCCCGACGAAAGAGCCGCCGTCATTGGAAAGTTGACCGTCCGGGAACGGATAGTTGTCGTCGTCCTCACTGTTTTCGTTGCAAAAGCCGGGATGAAGCCGGCCGAACGTGTGGGCCAGTTCGTGTCCGCCGTACCAATCGCCGTAGGATCCATCGCGGTCCCACACGTAACCGGATTCACTACCGGTTGGCCCAGTTGGGCCTGACGCGACTGCGGTCGGATCGGCAATTCCCGGAATATCGTTTGCGCTTCCGCGCATGAAATCGCCTTCATCAGACACCATTCCGTAATAGTGAGTACGCTGATCGACGCCGCCGTCGATATCCAAATTGCGAATGGCGCTCAATTGAGCGTTGACAACATTAGAGGTGTCGTCGTCGAACGGCGGCTTGATCGGTGATTCGACGGTCGTCTGCGAAAAGATCACCTGACTCGTGGGATAGGCGCGATTGAGCCACGACTTGAACAGTTCAGCGTCCCGGGAGCCGGGAACAAAACCATTCGGTTTTGTCGGAGTACGGTAGCGGACCTTGATCAGGCGCACACGCAACGGAGCAGCGTCTTTGAACCTCACCTCTACCTGCTTTGCGTCGCAGTTTGTGCAAGGAACGATGGCGCCCGTTGCCGCATTAGTTAGTGAAGCAACGTTGATAATGATGCGATCAGCAGTCGTCAATGAATCGGGCAGACGGAAGTTGAGACTGAGTTTGAGGTCTTCGCGCTTTGCCTGAAGATCACCGTTCTGAGTTGGACGAACACGCGCCGTATCGAGCGACGGTACGTTCTGAACCGCGCCATGCACGGTGCGTCGCACGGCGATCTCGCCACGTACGACCACTGCGCTGCCCTCGGGACGACTAAGGTAAACGCGCACAATCGTTCGCTTACCCGCGATGAGAGCTACAGAGTGGTCCATGTCCTGTATGACCTGGACCACCTCGATACCATCGACAGATAAGCTTTCGGCTGTGGCATCCTCTGCCAGGGCCAGCGCTTCGGGTCGCCTGGGGGGCCGCGGCATGCCTCGATTCATTCGTTCTCCTCTCGAGTTCTTAGCCATGAAGCAGTTATTCCATTTCCGCCGCCGCGCGCGATTCCGGAAACACGGACGACCAGGGGACCCGGATCATTCCAGGCGGCGGAGCCTCGCCGGGAGCAGCTACGATTGGCATCGCCAACATCAACGAATCACTTACCGTTATGCGGTTCCAGTCGTAGAGGAAGAGCTTCTTGAAGTAAGAGGCAATTTGTGCGTCGAAAAAAATCAAACTGGCATCGCGGTTTTGCGTGGCGCCCTGGCCGCTCCAGTTGTGACTGCCGACGATCACAATTTCGTCATCGATGATGATGCCTTTGTTGTGGTTCTGGAATTGTCGCTTAACGCAGTCCAGATTGAAACCTGCGGCGATCAGCTTTTGAAAGTCAGTGAACTCGCTAACGAGTATTTTCACGTCGAGCTGTGGATTAATTGCCGCGGCTTTCGTTTTATCTCGCAGTGAGTTGAAGAGCGGCACGTAACGCTGATTAAACGCTGACGGCGATAACGTTTGGTTCTGGAAGTAGAGACTCCGCTGCGCGTTCTGAATCAACGGCATAATCATCTCGGGATAATTGTCGGGAGTCATTATCGGCTGAACTTTGACCTGTTTCGTGAAGGTTTCCTCGCGGAAAAACTCCGGCTCAGAATCAAAATCAGCAAAGGCTGCCAACCCTTCCGCCGGGATAAACAGATCCGGCATTGGTTCGTCTGAAGGCGGCCCTGGATGGACAATCTGGATCGGCTTGGCCTGCGCGATGTCGTGAGTGATGTAAATTTCGAATGTTTCTGCCAGACTGCGATTCTTGACGATCACGTGCCACTCGCGATTGTGATCGCTTTGAAAGAAGCTCTTGTCAAAGCCGGGCGGTAATGGACCCTCGATCGGATCGAGGAACGGTTGTCCCGACTCTTTCCAGTTACCACTCGAAAGCCAGAACGCATTGCCATCACGAACCGTCACTTTGGTGTGATAAGCCCTCGGGAAGAAACTCTTCGTGGTCAGATCATCATCGGCTACGGGAGCCCAGACGCATTCAAATCTGTTCTGAAGAGAATTAGCGAGCGTTTGCCGCGCGGCCAGCTTCGAGATCGTAGTGGCTGGTGGACCAGGTACAGTGTTCTGGTCGCCGCCGTCGAGAATCAGATTCATCTTTCGCGGCTCCTGCATCTGGTTGGTGATTGCGTCAAGGATGTGGCGAGCGTTGAATTCGTACATCGTCGAGGTCAAACGCTCTTGCGTTTCAGAGATGAACTGCCGCAGGTTGCGCCATCCCGCATCAGGGCTGGCATGACAGATAACAGTCATCTCTTCGTTAACAAGCGCCAGTGGTTTATCCGGCGGAACGTAGGGCGCCAACGGGCTTTCATCCTCGGCCGCAGCGACGGCTTCAGTAATACCAGCTTCACCCGGGATTACTGTGCTGATCTCCCCGGCTGGAACGGCCACGCCTGTCCTCGCGATCTCTTCGCGGCGTTTGAAAAACGCTAATTGTTGTAGCGGCGTAGCCGGAACAACATCGACAGAAACTTTCCCGAGGCGCGCCGGTATCTGCTCGCCCGCTGGCACGTCGGCAGGTTGGGCTTTGCGCAAGACGGTAACGCTAAGTACCGGCTCACGCACAAACGTCGCTCCACGGAAGCGGTAGCCAGGCTGCACGAGCACGACGTTGGGATTGTTCACGAGCTCTTCGCCATGAATGCGAATCGCTGCGCGGACGTCCTCAAAAGCTTCTCGTGTTTGCTCGCCCATCGGCTCGGCGACGTCGGACGTTGCTCCGTGCGCTGGAGTAGTCTGGTTTAGAGCCGGATCTCGCCGGTCTATCTCTCGTGTCATTTGTTTGAACTTCTCCCTTTTCCATGTATGGCGAAATTCGGAAAACTATTTCAAGAAGCTTCACGACTTTTTCGCTCGTGCTTTTTCGCGAGCATGGCGCCGGCGCCAGAACTCCTCATGCGACCAACGCTGCTCGCGCACGTAAGCTTCATGATGCATCAGCAAATACGACGCGAATGCACGATCGATTAGTCGCTCGTAGTCGTGCATGGCTTCGCGACGTCCGGCGAGGTATTCAACAATTGCGGTCGCCGCATTGAATCCGCAGCCCATCGCCATCGCGATACCGTGTGACGCCAACGGATCAAACGCCACCGCACTGTCGCCGACAGCCAGCCAACCGTCACCGGTCACGCTCGTTAGCCTGACGGTGTGTGACGCCAGGATGCGCGGCGGTGTAGGTTTTCCTTTGCTGAATTTACATATGCGCCGTGAGGTGTGTTTCGTTTGATTCAGGAGCGCGAGCCAGACTTCTCGGCGTCGAGGGGTGACGAGGTCGAGCAGATCGTCGTCGGTCATGTAAACCGCAATCACCTTCCCACCTGGCAGACGCGATGAATACCACCAACCGGAAGCAACCGCCTCCACGAGGGTGAATGAGTCGTCTTCCGAATCGACTTGTTGATCTTCAGAGAAGTACGACGCGATACCGATCAAGCGATCGTAAACCACGCGCCGGGCGCTTAGGGATCGCGCCAGTCGCGCACTGCGACCTGTGGCATCGACGACAAAGTCTGCGTGATAGATCTCAATCCCATCCGGTCCTTTCACCACAGTCTTGAAATGCCCGGCATCGTCCTTTGCGCAAGTGATCAGCTGCCGGCCCGAACACCAGCGCGCGCCCGCCTCGATAGCCGCACGCATCAATTCTTCTTCAAAAACCTGGCGTTCCAAACGCCAGCCGGGTCCATTTGTGCTGAAAATGAAGTCTCGTTCCTCGATTGCATTCGATCCCCAAACGAACCGGTTGCCGTGCGTAGCGAGGCCCACTCTCTGTCGCAACCGCTCAGTGAGTCTGAAGTGGTTCAACAGCGGATTGATGCTTGGTGGCAGACATTCTCCGACCTTCAATCGGGGAGTTGATTGTGCTTCAAGCACGCAGGGCGTGAAGCCGTGCCGGGCCAACTCAAGTGCCACTGCTGCGCCCGCCGGTCCGCCACCAATGATTAGGACTTCTGGCGTCGACATGCGAAGAAAGAGGTTTTCGCGCAGCCACAAACACTGCCGCGTTTTAGCAGGCTTGCTACAGCTCGTCGCGTTGCAGTACTCGTCGTCTCGCGGGTACTGGAACTTCGTCCATCTCCGCATCGAGCTTGGCACGCGCGAGTAAAGGAACTTCTTCGACGTCCTCCATGGGCGTCTGAGTGATGCGTTCGGCAATCCTGAGTTGTTCCCATGTCGGATCTGACTTGGTGAACTCCTCGGCTAATCCGGTTTCAACCCACAAACGCGCGGGTAATCCATTGCCGGCATGATCCGGCGAACCATCTCGCACGGTAATGATCCCGAGTTTGTCCCACTGCGCGACGTTGTCATTGATGCGCGTCTCGTAATCCGGACCGAAGTAACGCAGCCAATCGACACGGTAGAAGAGGTGCTTCATTCGTTGCGCCAGCGGCAGGTTCTGATCAATTACACGCCGGTACGAACGTTCACTGAGAACTTGATTCGGAACACGCGCCGCCCAGAAAGACGGAAGTGAAAGATAAGTACCGAGCTCATACCCCGATAAACAACTCGCTTCGTCGGTTTGCCAGGGAACGCCCATCCACCACGTCAACGTACCAGGACCACTCGACTCAACCACACCACCTGCTCCCATGGCCTCTGCGGGTGTCAAACTCGGACCGTAATCCATCTTTGGATCCTGACCCTCTGGCAAAACGTTCAACCGGAACGGCTCTTTCCACATACTCACAACACGTAACGGCCAAGTCAGTTCAATGCCTGGATGGAATGGACCACCGAGACAGCTTTCCAGGTTTGCTTCGTCGAGGGCATGCGGTCGCTCTGCTATTGGGTAATCGTCAACTGTCGCCGGACGATCGCGATCCGCAGGATCGGTGTCGAAATCACCTTCAGCCCACTTCCTCAACCACTCGTACTGTGTAGGAGTGACAGCAAGATCCACCATGCCGATGTCTGAAAAATCGCCGAATGCATCGCCGTAAAATGGCGGCAATTTTTCCGGTTCCTGATCTCCGGTCGCCTCGGCGGGGTTGCGAAACCAGTTGAAATAAGAAGCGCGGAGCGGTCTGTACTCTTCGGCGGGACTGGAAAGTTTGTACAGCAGATCCGTTTGGGTTAAGTCTGAAGGTGATCCAGTTCCGAAAAGAAAACTGATCCCGCCGTTGACCCACTGGCTATTAACCAGGCGATCGAAGATCGGAAAGATGTGACGCCAGAATGAAGGTCTTGCAGGGCCGAGGCTCCCGTCGCGATTAAAAAGATCAAAAACAACGTCGTAGATGGTGACAATGCCGTAGAGACCCTGGCCGTAACTCGGCGGCGTAACGGCCACCATCGCCGGCTCCGCCTCAAATTCCTTACCATTGATTTTGATTGTCGCTCGAACAGGACCGTCTGAGATGTCGTCGTGCCAACCATCGTTGTTGGCAAACGTCGTCGCGGGTTTGCCCGTGTACGAAGCGGAGTGCCCAAATCCGCCGAGAACGAGCAAACGTCCGGCCTCGTCAGTGCGCAACTCACCGAGTGGCACCTTAGTGCCCATGAATCTGCCGCTGTCAAACTGGTAAGCACTTCCCTGCGTGTTACGACCGCTGATCGTCCGTGAGCCGGGATCGATAATCAGTTTCCCACGATCATTGCCGGTGATTGTCTTGTTGCGCAACGCGGTGGTCTTCGCGTACCGTCCCAGATCCATCGCGTTTTGAAACTGGTACCACGCGGCCTTGCGATTTGCGATGTGGACGCGCCACGTTATCTCTGCCTGATCGGCTGTGATTTCGTCGATCGTCTCGCCCGCTTCATTAACGGCATAAATACGAAACCGCGCCGCCTGTCGTTTTATTCGGCCTGCAGAATCTTTGAAACCACCTTCCGGTTGTACTACCTGTCCCGGTGCTTCCGGTCCGATGAAGTACTGGTCAGGTGAATTGCCGACGCGAGCGACACCGATACAAGGATGGATAACGCAACGTACAATTTCGTCTGTGTTAGGCATGAGTGATTCCGGCCCTTCAGTCGGCGCTAGAGAATCGAGCGAATGCAGAGGTTGAGAGGCTATATAGCTCTTGTTTGTAAAACGGCGCAGAGCATACACCCAAATATCTCAACGAGGAAGAAAAAGGTCAGTTATAACCGAACCCACATTGCCTGGCTGGCTGGCTGGCGGAGAATTAATGAAATATTTTCGCACTGTTCGCCATCTATTTCAGAAACGCTGTACGCCACCTTCATTTGACTACGCCGTCATGAGTCTCCGACTACTGCGTTCACTTTAAAAATTTCTAACGGAAAGAGGATTAGCGATGCCTTTTGAACTTGATGATAACGTCAACGTTGAGCTGGATAATCAGGGTCAGATCCACCACCTGGAACACCTTCAAAAGCCATTCGTGGCCTCCGGCACAGAAGCCTTCACGGCTGACGAGGCCGAAACCGGTGGCTTCGCGAACACTGCCCAGGATCTAGCGAATCAATATCTGCGTGCAGTTGCACCAGTCTACGGTCTCAGCGATGAGATGCTTCCCGATGTGGGCGGCGCGGATTCATTGGTGGCCGACGAGACAACATCAACCGGACCTGCCGGCAGTAAGTTAGAGCCGACCAAACCAAAGGAAATAATGGGCACAACCACTGTTGGTTACCAGCAGACCTACCAGGGATTGCCCGTGTGGGAAGCCGGCGTCAGCGTCACCATTCAGCCGAATCCGATGCGAGTCACAGCGTCGCAGAGTTCCATCCATCACGACGTTGCGGTCCCGCAGGACGCTCTTGACGAAAGTGTCGGTCCCAACTACCAGACGATCAGCCCGGAATTGTTGAGACAGCTTCTCGGCAACCCCGACGGCGAGTTGGTTATCAACAGCCAGAGCCAACTTATCTACCGCTACGACCCGGCGCAGCGGACAGACCCGGCGGTCACACATTCCTCGAACGAGGCGCTTCAGGGTGCACCGCCCACGCTCCCCTTACCGCTGGTGCCCGAAACCATTACGCCAGGGCAACACTACGTGGTAACGGAAGTTCTCTTCACACTGCCTGTCACGGGCTTCGGCTCGGTAAATTGGCGGGCTTTTATCGAGGTGAACACAGGAACTGTCTTGTACCTGAGAGCTTTTATCGCCTGCGCCACAGGAATGATTTTTCGTGTCGATCCCGTCACCGCGACGGGCAACACGGATCTGCGCCCCACATCGAGTCAGGCAATACTCAACCCACTCCGGAACTCAATTTCGCTCGAAGGATTGAATGCGCCTAACGGCAGTGCGCCACAGGACCTCACGGGTAAATTCGTACAGTTGGTTAGCGTTAGCCCGCCTGCCATCCTGCCACCAACACGGCCGCAACCAGGAGACTTTGTATTCAACACCAGTTCCGATGACTTCGCCGCCGTCAACGCCTATCATCACTGCGATGGGCTGTTCCGCCTAATGCAAGGCATGGGCTTCAACCTCGCCAGCTATTTCGACGGCACGACGTTCCCTGTGCGGGTCGATCACCGAGCGACAATCGGGAACAACTGTGCAGGGGGCAACTGCATTAATGCGTCTGCCCCGGGCAATACCACTGGCAGAGGGTCGGACGGGTTCCGTTTCGCGCTCGCAGGCATGCCGACTGCGGGCGGAACGACGGTCGGGATAGCAGCCGACGTTCGCGTAGTGCTTCATGAGTTCGGCCATACGATCCTCTGGGACAGCGTACACTCTCCAAACTTCGGATTCGCTCACAGCGCAGGGGATAGTCTGGCTGCTATCCTGCTCGACCCTGAGTCAGCCTTGCGTAATGATTCCGTGCGCCGATTTCATACCTTCCCGTGGGTAATCCCCAACCGCAATCACGGACGCGACGTGGCCGATGGGTGGGGCTGGGATGGCGCGGAATACGCACCATTCGATCCATTCATAGACGGAGCCGGTTACAAAGCTGAGCAGATTCTTTCGGCCACCCTTTTTCGCGCTTACCGTTCTGCGGGTGGTGACTCGGAATCTTTGAACCGGCGCAAATTGGCCTCCCGGCTGCTGGCCTACTTCATTTTTCGAGCTGTCGGATCGCTAGCCTCCAATCCCGTGACCAGGACCCAGCGGCCGGAAATCTTCGCCACGGCCCTGATGAATGCTGACATTGGTACGCGTGACTTTGAGGGTTACAAGGGCGGAGCGTTTAACAAAGTCATCCGCTGGAGTTTCGAGAAACAGGGCCTGTATCAACCACCGGGCTCGCCTCGACCCGTCACCACGGCGGGAGCGCCACCAAGCGTTGATGTTTTCATCGACGATGGGCGTCACGGCGAATACCAGTTCCAGCCCGTTTATTGGGAGACCACTGATATCTGGAACCGGTTGGCGCCAGGTGTGGGCGGCGGAGTTCATCAAACGCCGGTTGTCGGACAGACCAATTTCGCTTATGTGCGTGTGCGCAACAGAGGTTCGCAACAGGCCAACAACGTCGTGGTTCGTGGTTACTCAGCTAATCCAAGCGCCGTTCTCTCGTGGCCGGACGACTGGACGCCAATGGATACACGACAGCTCAACGTCGCCGGCGGCATTCCGCCCGGCGGGAACGTCGTGGTCGGACCTTTCAACTGGACTCCCCGCAATGTCGGCAAGGAAACCATCCTCATGGAGGTCAGCGCCGACGGCGACTTCAGCAATATCGATCCCCGAACTTTTTTCCCGTGCGCCACTGGGCCGACGCAAGAGTGGCAACTCGTGCCGTTCGACAACAATTTGGGCCAGCGAAACGTCGCGCCGGTCGCCGGCACTGGTCTCCAGGGAGAGCAGTCAGGTGCCAGCGGTTTGGCAATCACCGCCGAAGAGAATGAAGAGACCGAAGCTGCTCATCGGTTGTTATCACAATTGGGAATCGCCGAGAGAGTGGGGAAGGTGGGCAGTGTCAAAATGAAAAAGATAACAGTAGAGATTGAGTTGGGTGACGCCTGATCGCGACAACACAAAGGCACCACAATTCTTGAAACGAAGGCCGGTACGAGCAAAGGTCGGGCTCCTGACAGAGCCCGACCTTTTATGATCGGCGGGTTCCGCCCTGCTCCAGTAACAAATGGAACCAGCGCGCGGCGGTTTGCGTCTAATGCTTTGTAGCTCCTTTCCTGCTGAGTTTGCGCCCTGCGTTCCTTTTCCTTATTGCAAGAAAGCCAAAACGCCGTATTAAGCATCCAAGCGGCGACCGGCCGGATTGAAGGTTCTGAGAAAGGACCACACCATGAAAAAACATATCTTAGGACCAGCGGCTCTTTTCGGCCTGGTCCTGACTGCGTTTCTCGCCACATTCGTTTTTGGCGCCGAATCATCGGCTGTTTCAGAAGAAGCCAGAACGCTGCAAATGATTGCGCCATACCGAACCTGGGGTAAAGCCAACGTGCAGCCAATTGTTGTGCCCGTTAATCGGGCGGCCCCTGCTGGTTGAGCCCTTACTCTTTCTGACATCGGTGATGTCAGTGAACAAAAATCGAGGCAAGACCCCTTCCATCAAGCCATCTTTGGGGCGGTCTACTTGAACCATATTGCCCGCACCGCCCTCTTGCAAAGTCGACCTTTTATTTATCCGGAAGGAGCGATGATCGTACGAGAGAAGCGTGAGACTGAAGCGGGTGCGCCGGAAATCCTGACCGCTATGATCAAGCGAAAGGAAGGGTTCAATCCTGAGGCAAACGATTGGGAGTTTCTGGTTATCAGTGGTGATGCCACAAAGATCGAGAAACGTGAAAAGACTGGAGACTGCCAGAGTTGCCATTCGTCAGTGAGGGGGAAAGACTTTGTCTTCGACAACTATCTCCCCGCGACGAGCAGTGGTCCTCAACCTGGTGGACCAAAAGCGCTTGAGTTCCTGTTAGTGCAAAAACCTGAAGGGCGCTTCCCCCTCTAGAAAGCGCCCCTCTTCCAACCTGCTCAAGCCGGGCAATCTGCCTCCGTCGTCTTCAGCTCGTTTCGAGCCGCAGCGCGCACATTCCCGGGTGTGCTTGTCAAGTATCGTTGCAAGCATCTTTCTTTCTTCGTGACTCAACTGTATTCCCCGAAACTCCTGTTTGAATACAGCGGCGGTCAACGCGAGAGTTTCCGTTAGAAATGGATAATCACAGTCGTTGATCCACCGGCCGACAATAGGCTGGGAGCAGGTCAGCTTGCTGTCTTTCAACCGGCCGGGAATGATTCTTAAACGCACTTCGCGCCGGAGCTTTTGCAGCTCAACGGCCTTTTCAATATTGAGGAGCGGATTATTTATCCATGCGGCCAGCATACCGTTCATGACTCAACCTCCTTCGGCGGCCGGCCGGGATCCTGACAAATCTTCGAATGCGATAAGCAAACTGAAGATTTGTCAGGAAGCAGGCCCGGTCGACTAGCATTTGACGGCCGGAATTCGGCAGTCGATGACTTTGCAGTCGCTATCTGCGCAATCGATGCCCGACTCAACACAGCAAATGCTCGGGATTTTCGAGATCTGGCAAATCGTCGCGCACTGTCGAATCGAGCTAATGGTGATAACCGTGTTGGCGACGGCATTTGAACCGGAAATTGCCATACCGGTAATTATCGCCAGGCCAACTAGAAGTTTTCGATACATGGTGGTCATTGACGTTGTCCTCCTGAGTGTTGGTTTTCTTGTTCGTGGTCAATGTGATCGGCGCTTCCGGTGGGGGAATCGGATGCATGTTCCTGAATATTGCCGATTGGAATTTCCGAAATTTCCGTGTGCTTTTCCTCGTGCTGGTGTCCGGCAACGATGCTGCCGCTAATGTCACTGTCGATTGCCATGTCTTTCCTCCAGGTTGATGAGTGATCCCTAAAATTCGGGGGATATACCCGTATTGACGAGGAAAGAAATTTTTTTAAATCGGCAAAAATCTACGTCTATATTTCTTAAGGCTTTTGTATTAGTCCCGCTCGTCACCCCGCCTGACCGCTTCGTCACAAACTTTTAACCTCTTTTCCTGAGTTGCCCTTAAAAACGCCCAGGAAGCGTGTCCACCTCAATGCCTAAATTTCAATCAAGGAGATCATCATGATCCGTCACCCTTTTACCAACGATAAATTCACTAGCTGGAAAGTTTTGGCGGGAGTGTTTGCTCTCCTGGTGCTTATCACTTCTTCAGCTTTAGCCCAGGCGCCACCGGCCGGCGTTACCACTTTAAAGATCAACTCTGCCGTGCTTGGAGAAGAGAGAACGATCCTGGTGCGAGTACCGGCTGGTTACGAAGCGAACAAACTCCGCTATCCCGTGATCTACATGACCGATGGCAATGCTCACATCGGTCACACCAGCAGCACGGTCGAATTCCTGGCGCGGAATGGACGTATGTCCGAGATGATCGTGGTCGGAATAAACAATACCGACCGCACGCGTGATTTGAGCCCCACCCACGTAACGACAACAGTCCGCGGCGGCGATAGCGCGCTTCAATTCCCGACCAGCGGCGGCGCCGACAAGTTTCTGAAGTTCATTGAAACGGAACTGATCCCGGAGATCGAAAAACGTTACCGTGTACAACCGTACCGGATCCTCGCGGGACATTCGCTGGGCGGTCTGTTTGCGATTCACGCGATGTACTCGCGGCCCGACCTGTTTCAGTCTTACATAGCGGTGAGCCCGGCGTTGCAGTGGGACAATCAGGTGGCGGTGAAGCGCGCTGAGGAATTCTTGAAGGGCCGAAAAGAGTGGCAGGCCTCGTTATTCATGTCGCTGGGCCACGAGCCGGGTCCGATCGAAGATGGGTTCCATCAAATGAAACAAGTGCTCGAGAAGAACCAGCCGCAGGGATTCGAATGGTCAGCGCAGGTGTTGGATGATGAGGACCACGGATCAGTCGTTCTGCGTAGCCACTACCTTGCGATGCGCAAAGTTTACGACGGCTGGCAAGTAGCTCGAGATCCTGACTCAGGTCAAGTCGCTGGAGATTTCAAGAGTGTTGAAGCGCACTATCAGCAGCTCTCAAAGAAGTTCAGATACACCATTGCTGTACCTGAACCTCTGATCAATCAGATGGGATATCAAGCGCTCTTTGCAGGACGTCCTGATGAGGCCATCTGGATCTTCAAGACCAACGTCGAACGTTATCCGGAGTCAGCGAATGTTTACGACAGTCTCGCCGAAGCGTACGAACGAGGTGGGAAGTTTGAACTAGCAGCGCCGCTTTATGAAAAAGCGCAAACGTTGGGCCAACAAAACCAGGACCCCAATTTCGCGGTCTATAAAGCAAACTTCGAAAGAGCGAGCGAGAAACTGAAACAGGCTGCGACCACCAAGAAAAACCAGTAAAGGTCCATTCGTCTCAGAATTGATACCATTCGCGTATTATTAATTGCTATTCCGCCGCCGCTCGGCCTACGATTTGCGCGAAGGAGGCACTATGAAACTCAGAATTCTCGCTGTTCTTTCTTGCCTGCTGCTGTCCGCAGTATCGAGCTTTGCCCAAGCAACACCGGAAAAGGCTCCCGACATCGCAACGGACCTGCGCAACGGCTTCAACGAAGTCAACGACTGGGTGACGAAAGCCGCCGATATGGTCCCGGCAGACAAGTACAGCTACCGTCCAGTGGACACGGTGCGCACTTTCGGCCAGTTGATCGCTCACATCACTGACTCTTACAACTACTTCTGTGCTCACGGCGTGGGCAATAAAGTGGAATGGACTACTCCAGTCGAAAAGGGTGCTACTGACAAAGACGCGCTGCTTCCCAAATTGAAAGAAGCTGTCGGACGATGTAATACCGCGTACAGCTCCGGCAGCGCTCAGCAGAGGCCGTTATTTATGAACATAGGCCATACGAATCTGCACTACGGCAACATCATCACCTACATGCGGATGATGGGTCTCAAACCACCGTCAAGTTAGTTTTTAGCCACGGATTACACGGATTTCATGCACGGATTTTTCTTTAAATCTGTGCATGAAATCGGACGGCGTGCTTCATCTGGAGATCAACCCAACGTACCGGAGCCAGCGAAACTCCGCTACCTTGTCACTCTCAACTGTGTTACACTTCGCGCATGCCGACAAAGAAACAAACAAAAACTCACACCTCATCACGCAAGAAAGTTCAAACTTCAGCTCGCAAGAAAGCTTCGGCTCTCTCGGCAACTCCGTCTCGGGCAAAAAAGGCGGCATCAAAAGCTTCCAAATCGGTAGGCAAATCAAAGCCAACGAAGAAGAAAATGAGTCGAAAGCTGCAAGAGATGACCTTGAAAATGTTTCAAATGGTTTACGATGACTATCAGCAGGGTAAATTCCACCGTATTATTTAATCGCTCTACTAACAACTTAATAACACAATGCCGTACTTCACCTACGACACCTCAGTTCTTGTTTCACGAAAGCTAACCGACTTTCGTGAGATGCCGACGAGCTTCCTGCTGTCCTCTATTGTGCTGATGGAGATTGCGGGTAGTGCTCATGATGAGTCTCGACGCAAGTTCTATGAGGGAATCTTTAAGCAATACAAAGAGGACAAACGTCTCATCGTACCCAGCGCGGACGACTGGCTTCTCGCTTCGAAGATCCTGTTTCTCCTAACTCACGCGCGGCGATGTTCTCAAAAAGGAAAACTACGGGCGCTGCCGCCCGGCGCGTCACAGCGTCTGGCGCTCGATGTTCTGATTGCCGTCAGCGCTCGAAGATGGAAAGCCCAGGTAGTGACCGAGAACTGGTCCGACTTCAAAGCTATCCAACGCTACTGCCACACCACCATCATCAAGGCTGCGAACTTCTTCCAAAAGTAGTAGAATTCGGGCCACCCTCATGAATTAGAGAAGCTGTGATGAAGAAAGCATCCTCAATTCCTCCGCCCTCAGTATTGATCAACGAACAAACCCGTCTGAAGCGCTTTGAAGAAGCGGTGAAGGCAAACGAGGCG
>Ga0207643_10001184_pt1 | contig 15445 bp, 13 predicted proteins | sample KBSMisM62_FD_184313 | JGI IMG/M metagenome (GOLD analysis project Ga0207643, IMG submission 184313) | Miscanthus rhizosphere microbial communities from Kellogg Biological Station, Michigan, USA - KBS Miscanthus M6-2 (SPAdes) (version 2) | ecosystem: Host-associated > Plants > Roots >...
CCGGTACGACGCCGACGAAGTCCTCGTCGCCGTGCAGGACGTGGGTATCGGTGTCGGGCCGGAGGATTTCGACCGGCTGTTCAATGCTTTTCACACCACAAAGCCGGACGGCATGGGCATGGGACTGTCGATCTCGCGTTCGATCATCGAAGCCCATGGCGGACGGATCTGGGCGATCCGCGACGACGGACCGGGCATGACATTCCAGTTCACGGTGTCGACGCACCCGCCATGTTCACGATGATCGCGGCCGGTGCCTCCCTGGTCGAGCGCCGCATTTATTGCTCGCGCGGCAGGCCACTCACTTTTTCATCGGCGCATAGAAAACACTGTCGATCTCCACGATGTCGTCGTCGAACAGGCGCTGGACCTCGATCATGGTGCGGGGCGGATACGGTGGCTTGCCCCAAAGCTCTGCCTGCGCCTTGTCGACCATGGCGGCGTAACGATGCAGGTCGCTGACATACACCGTCACCCGCACGCAATCCTGCAGGCTTGCGCCCTCCGACTGGGCAATCAGCCTGATATTGAGGAAGGCTTGGCGAATGCGGGCCTGCGGATCCTGAACCAACGTGTTGGTCGCTGGAGCGATGCCTTGCATGCCGGCGACAAAGACGAGGTCACCGGCTCTGACGCCGAGACTCCAGGTGCCCTCGACCTTGCGGGGCTTGACGCCATGACGAGTGCCGCCACGCAAGAAAGCGCAAGCCGCTGCAACATGAGGTATCCCTTCTTCAGCAATTGCTGACCCGACCATCCGATCAGCCGATGGCTCGAACAACGTGCAGTGCACGCGCACGGATCCGTCAGGCCGGTGCGATCGGCCACGACAGGCTCGTACGATTCTCTGCCGCGGGGGCGATATCCGGGTCCTGTAAACCCTGCGAGATGGCGCGATATTATCGCGGCGGGACCCCTCAGGGCGCCCCTTGACAAGCCATGTTGCCGTCCCCAACTCATCTTTAATCGGCCATAAATGTCGCGTGTAGTCAGGCAGGTACCGCCACGACGACTGGCCGATAGCCCCAGAAATCGTGCGCGGTTCTTCGGGGGCTCTTCACTACGAATACAGACAATTCGTTGTTGAGGCTGCGGGCAAGGGCGGCGCACTGCGCCCATGCTCTCGCTCTTCGCGTGCCGCGCGGAGGGTATTTCCACCTGCCTTTACCAAGGAGTAGCCATGCATAATGGCCCAAGAACCGTCACTACCAACCGCCAATCGAGGCCGGCAGCGCCATTTGAAGCTCGCCCCAGGCGGTTTACATCGAATCGTCCCGATCCGCAGCGCTCTCAAAACGCGCAAAGAAACTATGAGCGGTATCTCGCGCTCGCCCAGGCGCAAGCCCGGTCCGGCGATACGATTGGAGCGGAAAACTATTACCAGCACGCCGAACATTATTTCCGATCGATGTCGGCGGACCGCGAAACGACATAGCGATTCTGTCGCGGTGACAGCCGTCGGACTGTCCCCGACCCGACGCAACAATAACTTCAGCTCAGCTGTTCGGCACCGGAAGGCGCCTGTCGACGACCGGCAGCGTCCAGGTCAGGCGCTTGGTGCGCGCCTCTACCGTTGTCGAGGCCCTCGCTCAGGCTAGAAGCAAAGGGTGGTCACCAGGTTTCCGCGTTTGTCCTTGAGCACATACGGACATTCCGCGCGCTTGAGCGCGGCCTTGGCGTCTTCGTTGCCGAGCGCCGCGGCTTTCTCGTAGTACGCCTTGGCTGCGCTTGCATCCTGCGGTCCGCCTCGACCGCTTTGCGCGAACGCGCCCATCCGCTCCAATGCCCCGGGATGAGACTGCGCGGCCGCCTTTTCAAACAACGCCCGCGCGGCCACATCGTCCGCCGGGCCGCCGACGCCATCGGCGATCATCAACCCGAGCTGATACTGCGCTTCCGCTGAATTTGTCTCCGCCGCTTTCGCGAGCAAGGCTCTCGCCTTGGCGGGATCCGACGGCGCGGCGCCGGCGTTCGGCAGCCCTGCGAGATTGGCGACGCCGCGCGGGTTGCCGCCCTGGGCGGCGCGCTCGAACAGCTTGCGCGCCTGGGCTTCGTCCTTGGGAACGCCCGACCCGGTCGCAAACAGCACGCCGAGCTCGACCATGGCCGACGTGCTCCCCTTGTCGGCCGCCTTGCGGAAGGCACCGACCGCTTCCGGCAGTTGCTGGTTGGCCGCGTAGGCGCGGCCGAGCTGGTAGAGCGCCCGCCGTGATGCCGCCGACGCGACTTTGCAGAATTTGATCGCCGTGGCCACATCAGCCGGAGCGATATCGGGGGTGCCTTTGACGTCCTTGGGCTTGTCCGGATCGGTGGGATCGGCGGCGATGCGGTCGCAGAGCACGAGATCGGCCGATTGCGCCTGGGCCGGAGAATAAAGAGGCGCGGGGGCCGGCGCCAGCAAGCCGATGCCGAAGGTGCACGCGATCGAAACTGCGCCAAATCGTTTCATCGTGATCCCATCATGATCTCATGTCGGCTGCTTGCACGCGTTTTTTGCACGATGCAATTGTTTCGCACGACGCTCTTGCGACAAGCGATTTTATCGCTGCGGATCCGGGCCAGCAAGCGGCGCGCGCGCGGCGATGAGGGCGATGAGCTGGCAGCAGCTCCTTTGCGTGACCAGGTGCCGCGCGTGCGACGGCGTGTCGTCGTCCCGTCATACTGGACTGCCGTTGTGCGCCTTCGGGCGCGGTGTTAGCGTCGCCGCACTTGGGAAAGCCGGACGCCGGGGCGCGGACATCGACGCCCCCGGGCGGCGGAAAGGGCGGGATGCCATGACCAAGCTCCGATCAGTCGCGATCTCTCTTTTGACAACAGCAGCCGCGATTGCGCTCGGGCAGCCGGCTGCGGCGCAGGACGATGCTGGCGCGCAGCTCGGAAAGGTGCACTTCGAAACCTCGTGCAACGCGGCGGCTCAGCAGCGGTTCGACCGCGGAATGAGGTATCAGCATTCGTTCTGGTACAGCGCGTCGCGCGAAATATTCGAAGACGTGCTGAAAGCCGACCCGGATTGCGCCATCGCCTATTGGGGCATCGCGCTCAGCCTGCTCAACAATCCCTTCATCGGCATGCCGCCCGCGAGCAACTTGCCGCTGGGGCTTGCCGCGCTCGAGAAGGGAAAGGCCGTCGGTGCGAAAACGCAACGCGAGCGCGACTACGTCGATGCGCTATCCGTGTTCTACACCGGCTACGACAAATCCGACCACCGCACGCGCATACAGGCCTATGTGAAGGCCATGGAACAACTGGCGCAACGCTATCCGAACGACGACGAAGCGCAGATGTACTATGCCCTGGCGTTGAACGTGGCCGCGCCGCCGGCAGACAAGACCTACGCGAACCAGCTCAAGGCCGCCGCGATCCTGGAGGCGATCTTCCAGCGCCAGCCCTATCACCCCGGCGTCGCTCATTATCTGATCCACACCTACGACTATCCGGCGATCGCGAATAAGGGGCTGGGGGCGGCCAAGCGTTATGCCGAAATCGCGGCGGCCGCCCCGCACGGGCTGCACATGCCTTCGCACATCTTCACCCGCGTCGGTTACTGGAAGGAATCGATTGCTTCCAATGCAGCCTCCGTACGCGAGGCGAAAGCTCACAAGGAGATGCACGATCAGCTGCACGGCATGGACTACCTGGTCTATGCCCATCTGCAGCTCGCGCAGGACAAGCAGGCGAGGGACGTCATCGACGACATGAACCGGATCCAGGGCTTCAATCCGGAAGTCCGCACCGGCCCGTTCGCCCTGGCTGCCAGTCCGGCGCGCTACATGGTGGAGCGCGGCGACTGGAAAGGCGCGGCGGACCTTCCGGTGCGGCCGACGCGCTTCGCCTATGTGGATGCGATCACCCATTTCGCGCGTGCGCTCGGCGCGGCGCGTAGCGGCGACCTCGCGGCCGCCAGGCTCGACATGGCAAAGCTCGCCGAGCTGCGGGACAAGCTGCGGGCCGCCAACGATACATATTGGACGGAGCAGGCGGACATCCAGTTGCAGATTGCGAACGCCTGGGTCGCGTTCGCCGAAGGCAAGCGCGATGATGCGCTCAAGACCATGAGCGCGGCGGCGGATGCCGAGGACCAGACCGAAAAGTCCGTGGTGACGCCCGGACCGCTGATGCCGGCGCGCGAGCTCTACGGCGCCATGCTGCTCGAATCGGGGATGGCAAAGGAAGCGATGGCCGCCTTCGAAGCGACGCTAGAGAAAGAGCCGAACCGCCTGGGCGCCACGATTGGCGCGGCCAAGGCCGCCGAGAAAGCCGGCGACGCCGGCAAGGCCCGGCAATATTACGCCAGGGCGGTTGGGTTGGCGTCGGACGCCGACCCGGTCAGGCCGGAGCTTGCGGCCGCGCGCGCGTTCCTCGCCAGGAACTAACCCTTCATCTCGTTGCGAGCCGACAGAGGTGGAGACTGCGCGGGCCCGCGGACAGCGCGGGCCCCGTTCATGTCGCCGGTGCGCGCTCACGCACATGTCATCGCAAACCGCGCGGCATTGAAACTTTTTAGCCGCAAACCTCGTTGATATGAGCTGCCGCTCGGCTGGACATCGGAATGGCGCAAGATCTCCATAGTGGCCATCCGGCGCGAGCCGTTACCATCACGACGATTTTTTCCGCTTGGTCTTGGAGTGGGATCGAACTGGCCGGATGCGCAGGCCATCGACGAAGACGTCGACCAGCCGCAGAACGCTTGCCTGCCAACCAGGCTGATCATGCATATAGCACATGCCCACAAGCGCACGCAGGACGTCTTCCGGGCTGATGTCGTCGCGGATCTCGCCGGCCGCGATCGCCCGGTCCAGCAGGGCGCCGACGGCCCGCGTCAGCCGATCGAACGAATAGGAGAACAGTTCGGAGTTCTTGTCGGTGGCAAGCGCGAGCGCCGCCGACATGCCCTTTTTTGTCGCAACGAACTTCACATTGGAGCGCAGCCATCGACGCAGCGCTTCGACGGGCTGCGGCTCATGCTTGAGCTGTTCCGCCAGATCGGCAAGCTGCTGCACCTCGCGGCGGTATACCGCTTCGAACAGGGCTTCGCGCGTGGGGAAATGCCGGTAGAGGGTGCCGATGCCCACGCCGGCGGCGCGCGCGACGGCTTCGAGGCTCGCTTCCGCGCCGCCGGCGCTGAAAACCGCCTTTGCCGCCTCGAGCACACGCTCGCGATTGCGAACGGCATCGGCGCGCGGCTTTCGCGTGCTCTTGTCCGACTGCCTCATGCCGACCGCACCTCGGATGGGGGCTTGAAAAACGGAGGCATCCTCCGTATATCAGGTGGAGAATACGCTGACACATAATACCCGCGTCGGGCAAACGGCGGCGAGGCCATGCCTCCGCCGTCACGACGGAGTTCATCCACGCGTCGATCGTCAAGGGTCCGGTCAATCTGATCGCTAGCAAGCTGCAGGGACGAGAGCCCTCGGCCGTCGATCTTTCAAAACCATCGCTGTCTTCGGAGCACTGCATGAGCATCACGACGAGTCTCACCGTGAACGGCGTGAAGCGGACGATCGCGCTCGATGACCCCCGGGTCACGCTGCTCGACCTGCTGCGCGAGCGCCTTCATCTGACCGGCACCAAGAAGGGCTGCGACCGCGGGCAGTGCGGCGCCTGCACCGTCATCGTCGATGGACGCCGGCTCAATTCGTGCCTGGCGCTCGCGATCAGTCACGACGGCGCCGACGTCCTCACGATCGAAGGCGTGGCGCGCGGGGATCGCCTGCATCCGGTGCAGGAGGCGTTTCTTGCCCACGACGGCCTGCAGTGCGGCTTCTGCACGCCCGGCCAGATCATGAGCGCCATCGGTTTGATCCAGGAGGCTCAGGCCGGCGACGAGCCCGAGCGCGTGCGGGAGGGCATGAGCGGAAATCTCTGTCGCTGCGGCGCCTATCGCGGAATCACCGAGGCGGTGCTGGAGGCGCAGAAGGTGCTGGATGCGGCCGGCCGCAGGGAGGTCGCATGAAGGCCTTCGACTATGTGCGGCCGGCAACGGTACGCGAAGCGGTTGCGGCCGCGTCGGAACCGGGCGCCGCCTATCTGGCCTCCGGCACCAACCTGCTCGACCTGATGAAAGGCGGCGTGAGCCGCCCGAGCCGCCTGGTGGATATCAGCCATCTTCCCGGCCTCGACGATATCGAGGACCTTGCCGACGGCGGCGTGCGCATCGGCGCGCTCGTCCGCAACGCCGACCTCGCTCACGATCGGGCTTTCGCCCGGCGCTTTCCGGCGGTCGCCGAGGCGCTGCTGTCCGGAGCGTCCGCGCAGCTTCGCAACGCCGCCACGGTCGGCGGCAATCTCCTGCAGCGGACGCGCTGCGCTTACTTCTATGACGTCGCCAGCGCCTGCAACAAGCGCACGCCCGGTACGGGCTGCGACGCCCGCGGCGGCGACAACAGGTTGCACGCGGTGCTGGGGTGGAGCGAGCACTGCATTGCGACCCACCCGTCCGATTTCTGCGTGCCGCTGGTCGCACTCGACGCCGTCGTCGAGGTCGAAGGCAAAGGCGGGCGGCGCGAGATCCCGCTCGACATGTTTCACCGGTTGCCGGGGAACGCGCCCGACCGCGAGAGCATGTTGGAGCCCGGCGAGATGATCGTCGCCGTGCGCTTGCCGGCCGAGGCGGCCCGTTTCGCCGCCCATGCCCGCTACCTGAAGGTTCGCGAACGCACGTCCTATGCATTCGCGGTCGTATCGGCGGCGGCGGCGCTGCGCATCGAGAATGCCACGATCGTGGAGGCGCGCCTCGCGCTCGGCGGCGTCGCGCTGCGGCCGTGGCGCGCGCGCGAGGCGGAAGGCATCCTGGCCGGCAAACGGGCGGATGCCGCATTGTTCACGCGCGCCGCCGAGGCGGCGCTCGCGCAGGCGAAGCCCTCGGGCGACAACGGCTTCAAGATCGAGCTCGCGCGGCGGATCGTCGTGCGCGCCCTCACCCTCGCCGCAGCCGGCACGCCGAAGCGCGTGCCGGCCTTGCCGGCATCCCCGCTCGCCGCCGTTTCCGGAGATGTCATCCATGCCTGAGATCATGCCTGAGATCGCACTCACCCGGGCGCCCGCGCATGTTCGGCACGGCTCGAACATCGGTCAGCCCCTCACCCGGCGGGACGGCGTGCTCAAAGTCACGGGTGCCGCCCGCTACGCCGCCGACCAGCATCCGCCCGGCGTGCTCTACGCGGTTCTGGCGGTCAGCAGCATCGCGCGCGGCCGCGTCGCCTTTATCGACGTTGCGGCCGCGAAAGCCCATCCCGGCGTCGTCGCGGTGATCACGCCGGCCAACAGGCCGGCGCTCGCCCAGGATCCGGACGCAAAGACCAACCCCTTCATGTTCCGGCTCGACCTGCTGCAAAGCGATCGGGTCCGTTACGCCAACCAGCCGATCGCGGTTGTCGTCGCGGAAACGCTCGAGGCAGCGACGGAAGGCGCCGCGCTGCTGTCGCCGCGCTACGACAGCGAGCCGGCGCGGATCGGCCTCGACGCGGCCGAAAGTTTCGTGCCGCCGGGCGTCGGCGTCGGCAATCCGGCGGAAGTGCATCGCGGCGATGTCGAGGCCGGTCTCGCCGCCGCGTCGAAGCGGATCGCGGCGACCTACGAGACCTCGCCGCAGTATCACAACGCGATGGAGCCGCATGCGATCGTGGCGGCGTGGGACGGCGACGCGCTCTCGGTCGACACGCCGAGCCAGGGCCTCATCATGGCGCAGGGGCGCATCGCGGAACTGTTCGGGATCTCGCCCGACAAGATCCACATCCGCAGTCCGTTCCTCGGCGGCGGCTTCGGCTCCAAGGGCTTCATCTCCGGGCCGCAGATTCTCGGCATCATCGCCGCGCGTGTGGTGGGAAAGCCGGTCAAGCTGGTGCTGCGCCGCGAGCAGATGTACGGCCCGGTCGGACACCGGGCACCGACGCGGCAGACCCTGCGCCTGGGCGCGGACGGCGACGGCAAGCTGACCGCGCTCGATCACCACACCAGGACGACGTCGAGCACCTTCGACGACTTCTTCGAGCCGGCGTCCGACGCTTCGCATACGCTTTATGCCAGCCCGGCCATCGCCACGTCGCATGAAGGCGTTCGGGTCGACACCGGCACGCCGCTGTTCATGCGCGCACCCGGCGAGGCGACGGGCTCGATTGCGCTCGAAAGCGCCATCGATGAAATGGCGCAGGCCTGCGGCATGGATCCCTTGGCCTTTCGGCTCAAGAACTATGCCGAGGTCGAGCCGATCTCCGGCAAGCCGTTCTCCTCCAAGGCATTGCGCGAGTGCAACACGCAAGGCGCCAGGCAGTTCGGCTGGGAGCGCCGTCCGCTCGCACCCCGGCAGATGCGCGATGATGACGGCCTGCTCGTCGGCTGGGGCGTGGGCACGGCGACGTTTCCCGCGCTCATGTTTCAGGCCCAGGCCAAGGCGGTGCTGCGGCGCGACGGCGGCGGCGTCATGGAGATCGGGGCTCATGACATGGGGCAGGGCGCCTGGACCGCGCTGGCGCAGATCGCGGCGGATGGGCTTGGGCTCGACATCGACCAGGTCGAGTTCAGGTCCGGCACGTCGGACCTGCCGGATGGTGGCATTGCCGGCGGCTCGGCCCACACCGCGACCGCCGGCATGGCGATTCACAACGCCGGCGCCGACGCGATCGCGCGGCTTGCCGATCTCGCGGCCAACAACGATCGCTCGCCGCTGTTCGGCGCCGGCAATGCCGGCGTGATCGCGCGCGACGGCCGCCTGTTCCGTCGCGACGACGAGAGCCGCAGCGAGAGCTACGCGGACATTCTCGCCCGCGCCCGGCTTGCGCAGATCGAGGGTCACGGAACCAGCGCGGCCGATCCGGCCGCGCAATCGACCTATGCCATGCATGCGCACGGGGCCGTGTTCGCCGAGGTCAAGGTCGATCCCGATCTCGGCCAGATCCGCGCGACCCGGGTGGTCGGCGCGTTCGCCGCCGGACGGATCATCAATCCCCGCATGGCGCGCAGCCAGCTTTATGGCGGAATGACCTGGGGCGTGTCGTTCGCGCTGCACGAGCACGCAGTCATGGATCCGCGCTCGGGCCGGCTGATGAACCCCAATCTCGGCGACTACCACGTTCCCGTGAACGCCGATGTGCCCTCGCTCGAAGCGATCCTGGTCGAGGAAGTTGACCCGCACGTGAATGCGCTGGGCATCAAGGGCGTGGGCGAAATCGGAATCACTGGCACCGCCGGCGCGGTGGCGAATGCGGTCTGGCATGCGACCGGCGTCCGCGTGCGTCAATTCCCGATCACGCTCGATCGCTTGATCGAACCGCGATCGTGAACACTATCGCGTCGCAGCCTGGATTCTCATGACAAGACGATGAATGCGCGGCTCAAGCCCGCGCATGACGGCATGACAGCACGAGGCGCCGGCCGCTGACTCGGCGGCCCGCCCAAAAACGTGGCTCGACCAGCCGAAAAATCTTGCACGCCGGCGTCGCAATCCCGGAATGAATATGCGCTAAACTTGATCAGCGGCTCGACGGCTCGGCGGCTACGAGGGGGATGGGCAGGCGTGGCAAAGATTCCTCCTGGGGTTGGTCCCCAGAATTCGCAGGTTGTTGTCCTCGTGGGCGCCACCGGCGACCTGTCGCGGCGCAAGCTGTTGCCCGGCCTGTTCTACCTGTCGAGCGCCGGGTTCATCCCCGGTTGCCGAATCATCGGCGTCTCGCTCGACCAGATCGACGCCGATGGCTTCCGCAAGATCGCGCGCGAGGCGCTCGATCAGTTCTCCACGCGAAAAGTGAAGGACGCGGACTGGGCCGCCTTTGCCGAGACGCTGGACTACGTGCCGATCGGCGCCGGCGCTGACGCGCTCAAGGCGGCGGTCGCCGAGGCCGAGCGGAAACTGGGCAACGAGAACCGGCGCGTGCACTATCTCAGCGTGCCGCCCAATGCCGCCTTGTCGGCCGTGCGCCTGTTGGCGGAGGCGGGCCTCGTCGAGCGCTCCCGCATCATCATGGAAAAGCCGTTCGGCACCGATCTGAAAAGCGCGGTCGCGCTGAACGCCAAGCTGCACGAGGTCTTTTCCGAGGACCAGATCTTCCGCATCGACCACTTCCTGGGCAAGGAGCCGGCGCAGAACATCCTCGCCTTCCGCTTCGCCAACGGCTTGTTCGAGCCGATCTGGAACCGCAACTTCATCGATCATGTGCAGATCGACGTTCCGGAGACGCTCGGGCTCGGCATGCGTGCCGCCTTCTACGAGGCGACCGGGGCGTATCGCGACATGGTGGTCACCCACCTGTTCCAGATTCTCGCGTTCATGGCGATGGAGCCGCCGACGGCGCTGGAGCCGGGGCCCATCAGCGAGGAAAAGAACAAGGTCTTTCGCAGCATGCTGCCGATCGACCCAAAGCACGTCGTGCGCGGGCAATACACCGGCTACCGCTCCGAGGCCGGCGTCGACCCCGAGTCCGATACCGAAACCTTCATCGCGTTGAAATGCGCGATCGACAATTGGCGCTGGGCCGGCGTGCCGTTCTTCCTGCGCACCGGCAAGCGGCTGGCGGAGGGGCAGCGGATCATCTCCATTGCGTTCCGCGAACCGCCCAAGAGCATGTTCCCGCCGGGGTCGGGCGTCAGCGCGCAGGGCCCGGACCATCTGACCTTCGACCTGGCGGACTCCGCGAAGATGTCGCTGTCGTTCTACGGCAAGCGGCCCGGCCCGGGCATGCGGCTCGACAAGCTGAGCCTGCAGTTCGCCATGCACGACACCGGCCTGATCAGCGACGTGCTCGAAGCCTACGAGCGCCTGATCCTTGACGCGATGCGCGGCGACCACACGCTGTTCACGACCGCCGAGGGCATCGAGCGGTTGTGGGAGGTGTCGATCCCGCTGCTCGAGGCGCCGCCGCCGGTCCGGCTTTATCCGCCCGGCGATTGGGGGCCGAAATCGATCCATCAGCTGGTCGCCCCCCATGCCTGGCGGCTGCCGTTCGAGCGGGCCTGGCGCAACCCCAACCCCGCCGGCGGCTGACCCCTGCGGTTGTTGCTGCAATCGGCGTTGATAGTCTTCCCGCTCGTCTGCGCAGGCTGCGCAGACATGAGCCGACGGAAAGGAGCAGCCGCGATGCCGTTCGTTCGTATCGATCTCAGGCGGGGCAAGTCCGCCGACTATCGCAAGACGCTGGGCGACATCGTCTACCAGGCGATGCGGGACGTCATCAATGTGCCGGAGAACGACAAGTTCCAGGTCATCACCGAGCATGCGCCGGACGAGCTGAATATTTCCGCCGGCTATCTCGGCCAGCGCTACAGCGACGACATCGTCCTCATCCAGATCACGCTCAGCATCGGGCGCTCGGTCGAGCTCAAGAAGGCGTTCTACAAGCGCATCGTCGACGACATGCACGCGCAGTTGAAGGTGCGGGCGGACGACGTGGTAATTAACCTGGTCGAGGTCGCGAAGGAGAACTGGTCGTTCGGCGGCGGCATCGCGCAATACGTGACTTGAACCCGCGCCACGCGACGCGACTGGTGCTCCTCATGCAGAGGAGCGCACGCACTGCGCGTCGCGAAGCTGACGCCGTACCGCCCAAGCCCCGCTGAACTGCTCGCCTTATCGTGGAGGAGCGACACCGCATTCCGCAATGATGCAAACGCGGTCGGGTTTTCGCTTGATCTCCTGTAACATGTTCGTGCTCTGGCAGGAGAGCGGGCGCGGTCGGACACTTTCGATTTTGAGTTGCAACGAGTATATTGGTCGGGTGACGAAACTGGCGCGCGACGAAATGCGCCTCGTTGGCGACGTCGGCAGCATACCCGTGATCGATGTGTGCAACGAATGAGCCGCCAGTCGTACAAACTCCATGCGGATTGGCGCCTTTCAAGATAATGGGCAGGTGATTGGGACGGACATGAACGACTTACTTCGCATCTACGTCCTCTGGCATCCGGAGTCCGCTGCCGGACAACGGATGGCAGATGCCATAGCGAAGCATTTCGATGGTCTGGGGATGGAACGCGACGGTGTCGCCTATCGCGTGCCCGTGCGTTTCCGCAGCGAGCCATGGGATTCCTCCTCCGGTTCGGCCACGCCCCGCGAAATTCTTTGGGACGATGCCGAGCACAATGCGATTGTGCTTCTCCACGACGAATTCACCATGCGCGACGTTTCGATGTGGGATGCCTATGTACGCACGGCGCGCGACGCCATGGGCCAACGGAAAAATGTCGACGTCTACATCCCTTTTCTGTGCTCGTCCCTCGGCGGCAGCTTGCCATCCGACGCCACGACCCAATACGCGCGGCAGTACCGCTGGGCCACCGCCCTGCCTGACGAGACCGCCCGGACGAAACGGCTGCTGCTGCACACGTTGCAACGTATCCGCACGCATCTGCGGCGCCTCGCGGACCCGCGTGCCAACCGCGAACCCTTGTTCGTGAGCCACGCCAAAGCCGACGGCGACGAGACGGCCTGGGGAATCGTCAATCACGTCAACAGCAAGGACCAGGACGTCCCGCTGGACACGTTCTACGACGCCAAGGAATTGATGCCGGGAGAGGATTACCAGGAGCGCTTCAAGGACGAGATCGGCGAAGGAACGCTGCTCGCGATCGTATCGGACCTCTACGACACGCGGCCGTGGTGCGTGTTCGAGTTGACCGAGGCCAAACGCCGCCGCCGGCCGATCGTGCTCGCCGATGTGGGCCGGGTTCGGACCAGTCGCACCTATCCTTACGGCGCCAATGTCCCGCGCGTGAGATTTGTGCCGTCGGATCGTGCGGCCATCGAGGCCCTCCTGGTCGAGGTCATTTCGGAGGGGCTGCGGTGCGACCTGTTCACACGTCTGGCGGAAAAAACGCTGGCGGCCCGGGGGCGCAAAGGCATCGCCCTGCCACGCCCACCGGAGCTATTCGATCTCCTCGACCGCGGTGTCGACCAACTCGGCGACTGGATCGTTTATCCGGACCCCCCGGTTCCCGATGTCGAGCGTGAGATCCTCGACAATGCTCTCATGCGAGTTGCACCCGCGACCAGGATCATCACTCTCGGGGAGCTCGCATGAGTCTCGAGGGCCGCATGATCGCCATTTCGATCGGGGACGCGCCCGACCGTGGCCGGCTCGGGTACCCGCAGCGCGAGGTCGATCGCGTTCTGCTCTCGGTGTGCACGGCGCTGGTGCGCGCCGGTGCCCGCATCGTGTATGGCGGGAATCTCGACCCCGCCGGTTTCACCTTCAAGATCTTCCGTCATCTGTCCGAGGCGTATGCGGTTCGCAGGTCGACCCCTCCCTTCGTGCATGTCGTGCCGGAGCCCGTGCTCCGGCGGGCCAATTTCGCAGACCTTGCCGCAATGCTGAAAGAGGCGCGGGGGACGGTCGAAACGAGGATCGCGTTCGCAGATGAACGAGTGGTGAGACTCATTGCCGAGGATGACGATGGCCCGCGCGGCGACGATGAAAGCAATCGGTACGCGATAAGAGCTGTCGATCCGGCTTCACCATCCGGCACGTTGATCGACTCGGGGAAATCGCTGGAAGATTGGCTGGGGCAAGCCCGAACGAACCCTGCCGATGCCTATTCTTCCGTTCGACGCCTTATGGTGCGTATGGTCACGGGCCGTGTCGTCATGGGCGGCCGGATGGGAGTGATGGATCAACCGGGGGACCGCTATGAAGGAAAGATGCCCGGTATTGTCGAGGAGGCGATCCTGACGCTTGCGGATGGCCAGCCGCTCGTGGTCCTGGGTGCATTTGGTGGAGCCGCGCGGGACCTGGCGATCGCGCTTCGTCTGCTGGATCCATCGGCCCGCGTCGCCAGGGGCCCTCAGCTTCCGAGCTATGACCAGGCACTGCAAGAAGTCCGGGCACTCGCGGACCGAATACCGGACAACGCGCAGATTCGCGAGCAGTTGTCCGCAATCGCGAGGAGCGATCAGGCCGAACAGCTCAGCTATTCCACCGTGCGGCTGCTCGAACAATGGCCGCACGAGCCGAGACGCCTCCCGCAATAGCGGGGTGAATGGCCTGTGGACGCGGTAGCGGAGCGGATGCCGCCAAGCACAATTTGAAGCTAGGACCCCGGCGGCGTTGTTCAATCTTTCTACTTGAAATTATTTGACTTTTTCCAACCAGGCGCGTTTGCGGGCCGTCACGGGTCCGCGCAGGGTGAAGCACGTCATAGTTGTGCAAGCATAAAGATGCAATTGTATTGACGCGTGCAGAAAAATGGCGGAAACTTGACAGGGCGCTGGAGGTGGGTATCCGTCATGGGCATTATCGCCGAAGATCACCACGACGTTTTCTTCAGCTACGCGACCATAGACAACCGACTCCATGACAATTGGATAAAAGACTTTCGCGACGATTTGAAAACGCGCGTTCTCGTCGAGATGAACGCGAACGTGGAACGCTTCAAGAATCTCGATCTGGATCAGATCGACTTCTTCATCGATTACCAGGGCATTCCGGCCAACGGTGGACTGGTGGACGCGATCGTCGCCGCGATCAAGAAGTCGAATTTCCTGTTCATGTTCGTCGGCGATGGTTATCTCCGCTCCGACTACTGCTCCAAGGAACTCGAATGGTTCAGCAGCCGCTTCTCCAGCATCGAGAGCACGGCGCTCAAGCACATGTTCATGTTCATGCTCACGCGGTCGGCGGTGAGAGGGGCTTCGGCTGGAACGCTGGGCGAGATTAAATCCAAGGCGAAATACGAGAGCGTGTTCGACAACGAGAGCGGCCTCCCCATCGCGAGAATGTTGACTACCCAGGAGGGCGACAGGGCGGTCGTCAATCCGACATACACCAAGCTCGTCAACAAGATTGCCAGCACCCTGGTCCAGCGAATTTTGGAAAAGCCGCTAGAACCCGTCCAGCGTGCAGATCCTCCCGTTCCGCCTCCTCCTGCCCCACCCGAACCGTCTGCCACCCACGTTGCGTTCGGCGTTGTTACCCGTGGCCTGAAGGAATATCGCACCGCTTTGGCGGCTCAGGTCGAGCAGGCCTGTGGCGTAAAAGCGGCCTTGCTCGAGCTTGACGATCTCGCGAGCTCACCCGACGAGATCAAGCAACGCCTCGGAGGGTCCAAGTTCTTTTTTCAGCTCATCGACAGGTCACCGATCGGACTGTTGGGAGGAAGCCAGCCCGGCGGCTTCTTCGCACTGCAACAGCAGCTCGTCCCTCCCGATCTGCAAATCACCTGGATGGAGCCCACGGACAACCCGCAAGCAACACAGCGGGAGACGAACGCCCAGCATCTCGCTTATCTCGATCAGATGTCGAAGAGCGCGCTCAACCTCTCGCGGGAAGAGCTCGTGCAGAAGATCGGCGAGATCGTGCGTCCCCCGCCGAGCCCGACGGCCGGGTTCGCAAAGATCATGCTGGAGCACACTAACAGCGACCTGGAGCAGGTATCGCACGTCCGCCGCATCCTTCAAGCCGCATGGGGTAGCGCCAATCGGCAGAGCCTGCAGCTTCGGTTCAGCGCGGCCGAATGGGAG
>Ga0207643_10001185_pt1 | contig 15443 bp, 10 predicted proteins | sample KBSMisM62_FD_184313 | JGI IMG/M metagenome (GOLD analysis project Ga0207643, IMG submission 184313) | Miscanthus rhizosphere microbial communities from Kellogg Biological Station, Michigan, USA - KBS Miscanthus M6-2 (SPAdes) (version 2) | ecosystem: Host-associated > Plants > Roots >...
CGACGAGTGGGTCGCGAGCGGGCAGGCGACTCTTGCCCCTGAAGCGTCGAGCGGCTCGAATGGTCTGCTCAGCGCCGCGGGTTATCACGACAAGTACACGCGCATGGGACAGATCACGTGGACGTCTCCCGCTTCGGATCGATTGCTGTTCGAGGCAGGACTGTCCTCGTTCTCCAACATCTGGGGCTACCTCGAGCCGCCAGGCGCGATTCGAAATCTCGTTCCGGTTGTCGAGCAGTCTGCCCTGGACGGCATGCCAGCCGGATTGAGGTACCGTTCGCTCGGTCTCACCCAGTCGAACTTGCAGAATCCGAACGTGTGGCGCGCCGCCGCGTCGTACGTCACCGGCGCGAATGGCCTGAAATTCGGGTATCAGGGCGGCTATCACGTCTCCAACACCTCGAGCATCGGCGATTCTACCAACCTCGAATATCAGCTCAATCGCGGTGTGCCGAATCGGTTGACGATGTTCATTCGCGACTGGGACACGTCGGACAAGACGCGCTACGACGCGCTCTATATGCAGGATCAGTGGACAGTTCATCGACTCACGCTGCAGGGTGCGCTGCGCTACGACCGTGCCTGGAGCTGGCATCCGGCGGATGGCAACGGGACATCGACGGTGCAGCCGTTCTATCCCGCGCCGTATGTATTCCCGGACACCAAGGGCGTGAACAGTTTCAACGACATCACCATGCGAGGCGGTGCAGCGTGGGATGTGACCGGCGACGGGAAGACGTCGCTCAAGGTCAATCTCGGGAAGTATCTCCAGAGCGCCAACAACCAGGATCGATACGTCATCAACAATCCTGCGCAGGGCACGCGCTTTCCGCGTCAGACCAATCGCAGCTGGAACGATCTCGACCGCGACTACGTGCCGGATTGCGACCTGATGAATCCGATCGCGAACGGCGAGTGCGGTGCGTGGTCGAACCCGGCCTTCGGCAGCCCGATTGGGTCGGCGGTCAATCCCGACATCCTGCATGGGTGGGGCGTCCGTCCCGCTGACTGGCAGTTTGGCGCGTCGATTCAGCGTGAAATCCTGCCACGCACCTCCCTGGAGGCCAGCTACAACCGCCGCTGGTTCCAGAACTTCCTGGCCACAGACAATCTCGCCCTCGGTCCCAACGATGTCGACTCGTTCACGATCACGGCGCCAGCGCACGCGGACTTGCCGGGCGGCGGCGGCTACACCGCGACCTACCTCGATCCGCGGACGCTGGCCGTGAACAACTACACGACGTTCGAGTCCGACTACGGCGACCGGACGGTGTACTGGCACGGGTTCGACGTCAACGTGAACGCCCGCCTGACCAACGGGCTCGTGCTCCAGGGTGGAACGAGCACCGGGCGCGGCGTGCAGAAGTTCTGCGACGTGGCGGCCAAGCTTCCCGAGTTGTTCCTCGGCGCCAATCGCGCGATGACCTCATCGTGCGATGTGCCCGAGCCCTGGCTGACGCAGTTCCGCGGTCTCGCCTCCTACGTCGTGCCGAAGATCGACGTGCAGGTCAGCGCGACGCTTCAGGCCAAGCCCGGAACGTTGGGGATCGCCGGCAACACGTCCGGCACCAACGGCGCCTCGATCAACGCCAACTACGCCGCACCCAACGTCGCAATCCTGCAGTCGCTCGGGCGGCTGCCGACAGGCGGGCAGGTTAACGGCAATACGTCCGTCAACCTGCTGCTGCCCGGAGATGTCTACGGCGATCGCGTGAACCAGTTCGACCTGCGGCTGGCCAAGATCCTTCGCTTCGGGCGGACGAAGACACAGGTTGGCGTCGACCTCTACAACCTGCTCAACGCCAACCCGGGGCTGAGCTACAACGAAACGTTCACCGGAACCGGGGAGACGTGGCTGCGGCCGACGTCGATCCTCTTGCCGCGATTCGCGCGCTTCAACGTCACCGTCGATTTCTGATCATCGTTCGAACTCCCGATCCGTCGTCATGGGGCCACGGATCGGGAGGGACCACGTTCTGAAACCAATGGGTATGCCCCTTATCCTGGAGACCACACGGCGCACCGGAAACCGGTGGCGTTGTGCCGCCTGGCTCGTCGTGGCCGTGTTGACGGTGGGGTCGGCCTCACACCCCGTTCGGATCGAGGCGCAGGAGCCGCCAGCTCCTCGATCGGCCAGCTCAGTTCCCGCACAGAGAGAGACCATCAAGCAGTACTGCGAGACGTGCCACAACACGAGGCTCAAGACCGGCGGTCTGGTACTGGACACGTTGGACCTTGCGAATGTGGGCCACGACCGTGAGGTGTGGGAGCAGGTTGTGAGGAAGCTCCGGACTGGCGCAATGCCGCCGTCGGGTGCACGCCGGCCGGACGAGCCGACGATGACGCGGCTGGTCGGTTGGCTCGAGAGTGAGCTCGATCGAGCCGGCTCGTCGCAACCGGCGCCGGGCCGCCCGCTTCTGCGGCGTCTGAACCGGGCGGAGTACTCCAACGCGATTCGAGATCTTCTCGGCATCGACGTAAATGTGGCTGCACTGCTGCCACCCGACGATGCGGCGTTTGGCTTCGACAACGTTGCCGATGCGCAGAGCAGCTCACCGGCCCTGCTGCAGGCGTATCTGGCTGCCGCTCGAAAGATCAGCGCGGTCGCAATCGGCGATCCGGCGATGGACGTCGGCAGCGATACCTACTCTGTGCGCCAGGACTTGTCGCAGGACGTGTACCTGGAAGGGATGCCGCTCGGCACGGTCGGAGGCGTTCGTGTCACACATTCCTTTCCCGTCGACGCCGAGTACGATTTCCAGATTCGCTTGTATCGTACCAATCTGAATGCAATTCGCGGTTTGGAGGATCCGCAGGAAGTCGAGCTGATGCTCGATGGGGAACGCATCCACAGCGCACAGATTGGCGGCGACGAGGATCTGATGGCGGCGCAGCTCAATCCGACAGATACCGCCGATGCCATTGAAGCCACGCGTCTCCGTCTGCGTGTGTTCGTCAAGGCCGGGCCGCACGATGTTGCGGCAGCGTTTCTCGAGAAGACGTCGCCGACGTTCGAGACCAACCGCCTGCGCCGCTTCATCCGCGATTTCGCGAATCCTTACGACGCCGAAGGCGCGCCGCACGTGCAGTCGATCACGATCCAGGGACCGTATCAGACCAGGGGTGTGAGCAAGGCCGTGAGCTCCCGGCTGTTCGTCTGTCGTCCCGCGAACGACAAAGAGCAGGCGCCGTGCGCGAAGCGGATCGTATCTACGCTTGCTCGGCGAGCGTATCGACGGCCCGCTACGTCGGCCGAGGTCGATGCGTTGATGTCGTTCTACGAGCGCGGGCGATCGAGGGGGAGTTTCGAGGATGGCGTTCGGCTGGCCCTGCGCCGGATGCTGGCGAGCCCGTCGTTCGTCTATCGTCCTGAAGCCGAGCCGCAGCGTGCCGCACAGGGAACGATCTATCCAATCACCGACCTGGAGCTGGCAACGCGCTTGTCGTTCTTCCTCTGGAGCAGCATCCCGGACGAGGAGCTATTGCGGCTCGGGGAGTCTGGTCAGCTGTCGAAACCGGACGTGCTCGGCACGCAGGTGCGCCGCATGCTCTCCGATCCCCGGGCCGAGGCTTTCGTCAGCAACTTCGCCGGGCAGTGGCTCCAGCTGCGGAACCTGCGCGGGCTCACACCGAATTCCGACATGTTCCCGGATTTCGACGACAACCTGCGCGAAGCGTTTGCGCGCGAGGCGGAACTGTTCTTCAAGAGCATCATCGACGAAGACCGTAGCGTGCTCGATCTCATGACGGCAGACTACACGTTCGTCAACGATCGTCTGGCCCGCCACTACGGCATCCCGAACATCGTGGGTGGTTACTTCCGCCGCGTCCCGCTCAAGGAGGAGGTCCGGCGAGGGCTGCTGGGAAAGGGCGCGGTATTGATGGTGACGTCGCACGCCAATACCACGTCGCCGGTGCTGCGCGGCAAATGGGTGCTCGAGAACATCATCGGCGCGCCGCCGCCGTCGCCGCCTGCGGATCTCGACACCGCACTCAAAGACGAGGGGCCCGACGCGCCTCCCCGGACGATGCGCGAGCAGATGGAGATGCATCGCCGCAGCCCGCTCTGCGCCAACTGCCACAAGGTGATGGATCCGATCGGTTTCGCGCTCGAGAACTTCGATGTCGTGGGCGCATGGCGGACGAAGAACGAGGCAGGCTTGCCGCTCAACACGGCCGACGCGCTCGTGGATGGGACGAAGATTACGGACGTGGTGACATTGCGTGCGGCGCTGCTCAAGCGTCCCGAGGTGTTCGTGCAGACGCTGACCGAGAAGCTGCTGGTGTACGCGCTTGGTCGCGGCCTGACGCCGGAAGATATGCCGGGCGTTCGCGCGATCGTGCGGCGAGCGGGCCGGAATGCCTACCGGTTCTCGTCGATTGTCGAAGGCATCGTGAACGGCGCGCCGTTCCGCATGCGCATGAAGATGAGTGGGGACGCGCCGGGAGGCCTGGTGGCCTCGCGGAGATAGCGGTCAACGAAGCAGGAGTCGGCATGTTCATCACAAAGACAGCGTTGCCGCGCCGGACGTTCCTTCGCGGACTCGGCGCCACGGTGGCCCTTCCTCTCCTCGATGCCATGCTGCCGGCGGGAACGGCGCTTGCGCAGACCGCGTCGGCGCCTCGCCAGCGCGCGGGCTTCATCTACATACCCCACGGTGCCGACATGGCGTCGTGGACACCGGCGGCCGCCGGCACCGGCTTCGAGTTGTCGCCGACGCTCAAGACGCTCGAGCCCTTCAGGGACTCGCTGGTGGTGGTGAGCAACCTGCGTCGGGCGGGTGGACAGTCCGCGATGCACGCGGCAGCCGCGTGCGGCTGGCTGAGCGGCGCCACCCCCAAACGCACCGAGGCAGAGGACTACGAGAGCGGCACGACGATCGACCAGGTGCTCGCGCGTCGCCTCGGCGAGGGATCGCCCTTTCCGTCGCTCGAGTTCGCGACGGAAGACTTCACCGGGTATGTGGGAGGCTGTACACCCAATTACAGCTGCGCCTATCTGAACTCGATCTCGTGGTCGTCACCTACGACGCCGCTGCCGATGGAGATCAATCCACGCGCGGCGTTCGAGCGGTTGTTCGGCGATGGCGGAACGGAAGCGGCGCGCCGTCGCGTCCTCGAGGATGATGGCAGCATTCTCGACTCGATTCTGACGGAGGCGCGAACCCTGCAATCACAGCTGGGAACGCACGACCGCGCCAAGGTCGACAACTACCTCGATCACGTGCGCGAGATCGAGCGGCGCATCCAGCGCGCCGAAGCGGCGGGCCGCGTGGACGTGACGCTCGACAAGCCGCTCGGCATCCCCGATTCCTTCGAAGCACACACCGCGCTCATGACCGACTTGCTGGTCGTGGCGTTTCAAGCCGATCTGTCTCGGGTGTTCACGTTCATGATGTCGCGTGAACTGAGCCAGCGAACGTTCTCACAACTCGGAATCAACGATCCATGGCACGTGGTCTCGCATCACGGGAACCGGCCCGAGAAGCTTGCCAACAACGCCAAGGTGAACGTGCTATGCCTGCAGATGTTCGCGCGGTTCCTGGAGAAGCTGCAGTCAACCCCCGACGGCGACGGCTCGCTCCTCGATCACTCGCTGATCTTCTACGGCAGCGGCATGGCGAACTCGAACGTGCACGCGACCGATCCGCTGCCGATGGTGGCCGTGGGCGGTGGTGCCGGGCGCGGGTATCGTCACGTCGTGCTGCCCGAGCGGACGCAGATTGGCAACCTGTGGCTGAGCGTGGCGAATCACTTCGGCAGCCCGGTGCAGACATTTGGAGAGAGCACGGGCACCGCCGAGTTCTTCTGAGTTGGACCATGAATCGTCTCGCATTCACGCTGCCGGCGGTCCTGGCACTGTGCGTTGCCGGTGCTGCCGGCGCCGCCACACCTGACCCCGGGATCATCGTCGCCACTAAGGCGGGCGACGCCGCGGCTGTGCGCACGCTCGTGCAGGAAAAGGCCGACGTCAACGCTCGTGAGCCGGACGGCACGACGGCCCTGCACTGGGCCGTGCGCGTCGGCTCTGGCACGATCGTCGACGTTCTTCTCTCGGCGGGAGCCGACGTCAACGCGGCCAATCGCTACGGCCTGACGCCGCTGGCCGTGGCCACAAAGGCCGGCCAGACCGCCATGATGCGGAAGCTGCTCACAGCGGGTGCTGATGTCGGGCGGTCCGACGCAGGTTTGCCCGAAGGGCAGACATTGCTCATGCATGCCGCGCAGGTTGGTGATGTGAGCGCGGTGAAGCTGTTGCTCGGTGCGGGCGTTCCCATCGACGCGCGCGAGACGCGGACGGGAACCACCGCTCTGATCTGGGCCGCGACGGCGAATCGCGCCGATGCCGTTCGCGCACTGGCCGAGGCCGGGGCGCAGATGAACGTCGTGTCGAAGGTCACTGCCTATCCACACACGCAGAACGGCGTGGGTCTGAACGGTCTCGAAGAGGGCGTGTCCTACGTTGGCCAGACCGTGTTGCCGCGAGGCGGCTGGTCGGCGGCGATGTTTGCCGCTCGCGAAGGCGCGGCAGACGCAGTCAGGGCGCTGGCCGATGCCGGTGCGAATCTCGATCTGGTCGACCCCGAGGGCACATCGGCGCTCATCATCGCGATCATTAACGGAGAGTATGGGGTCGCGGAGGTACTCCTGGAAAAGGGAGCCAACCCGAACATCGGCGACATCAAGGGCATGACGCCGCTCTACGCAGCGATCGACATGCACACTGTGCCGACGACCTTCGGTCGTCCAGACCCACCGCACGCGGTCATCGAGGGGAGTGTCGACGCAGTCGAGATGTTGCTGGCGGCGGGCGCCGACCCGAACGCCCGGCTCACGGGCCCGATCCTGAAACGTGTCTACAACCCCGGGGACCCTCGCCTGGCCGAAGGCGCCACGCCTTTCATGCGGGCTGCAAAGGGAGCCGACCTGACGGTGATGCGGCTGCTCATTGGCGCTGGTGCCGACCCGAAGCTCGATCAGAAGAACGGAAACACGCCGCTCATGCTCACGGCCAGCGCCGGCTCCGGCCGTGGCAGCGACAACAACCCGGATCACGTGACGGAGGCGCAGGCGCTCGCGGCCCTGGACTACTTGATTGGCCTCGGCCTCGATCTCAACGCCACCAACGACGAAGGTGACTCCGTGATGCACGTGGCATCGACGACGAATCTCGGGTCGCCCGCTGTCATCCGATTCCTGTACGGCAAGGGGGCGCGCCTGGACGTGAAGAACAAGGCGGGCCGTACGCCGCTCGAGGCCGTCTTGCGCGCGCGTGAAACGAGCGACGACACCGTTGCGCTGCTGAAACAGCTATCCGCTGCAACGACGGCCGGCGCTCGCGACGCGGCGCCCACCACGAACTGATCGCGTTCGCGAGGAGAGGACCACATGCGAGACCGACGAAGGGTATACCTGCTGTTCGCCATTGGAGCATGCGTTGCGCTGGCGCTGGCCGTTCATGGCCTCAGTGCGCAGACGAAAATCCAGAAGCTGCCGGTAGGCGCCGGGGCGATCGGAAAGGGACCGGACGCGATCGTACTGCCCGGGTACGAAGACGTGCCTCGGCCTCCTGCGTTCACTGATGCGACGAGGAAGCTTGCGCGGGAGCAGGAACAGGCGATCGACAACTACACGCCGCAGCCGGCGTTTGCCGGGCAGACACGTGCACCGAAGCCGTCGAAGGTCATTCCCTACAGCGTCGAGGTGTTCGGCGATCCCATCTCGAATCCCTGGTCCATTGCCTTTCTCCCGGACGGCCGTCTCCTGGTCACCGAGATGAACAAGGGGCTGCGGCTCCTCGACAAAAATGGCAAGTCTCTCTGGTACATCAACGGACTCCCGCTCGATTTCTCGAAGCGTGGGCAGCAAATGCTCGACATCGTGCCGGACAAGGATTTCGCTCGCACGCGTACGCTCTTCTTCCTGTACCGGGTGCCGCCGAAGGAGGCCGGTGATATCGGAAAGAACGAAGAAGATTTTCCGATTCACTATCCGCAGATCGAGATGGTCGGGCGCGGTCAGCTGTCAGCCGACGACAAGTCGCTGACGGATGTGAAGGTGCTGTTGAACACGCACGGGATCGAAGGGCGGATGATTCAGGCGCCGGACGGCAGCCTGTTCATCGATTCAGGTCCGCTCGCTGGCCGCGGGATTCTGTCGCGCAACTGGACGCAATCGCAGCTGCCGGGCAGCCTCATGGGCAAGGTCCTGCACATCAACGCTGACGGATCGATCCCGGCGGACAACCCGTTCATCGGCAAAGCGGATACCCGTCCCGAAATCTGGGCGTTCGGCGTACGCGATGCGCAGAGCATGGCCTTCGATTCCCAGGGTCGCCTGTGGAGTGCTGAGAATGGCCCGATGGGAGGAGACGAGCTCAATCTGATCGAGAAGGGAAAGAACTACGGCTTCCCGATCATCTCGTATGGCCGCGAGTACTCAGGTGAATTGATCAACGGAGGTCTGACGGCCAAGGCTGGACTGGAACAGCCGATCTACTTCTGGACGCCGTCGATCGCGCCGTCGGGAATGATCTTCTACTCGGGCAAGCTCGCATCGGAGTGGGCCGGCAACCTCTTCATGGCCGCCATGTCGCCGCGGTTTGGCAGGAAGGTCATCAGGCTGGAGCTGAAGTCCACACCCGAGGGGATGCGAGTGGCCGGCGAGGAGTTTCTATTGGCCGAGCTGAATGGCGTGCGCTTCAGGGACGTCAAGGAAGGGCCCGACGGGGCGTTATACGTTGCGAGCTCAGAACTGATCCACCGCGTGGTGCCGAAACGCCCTTAACGGCGCGTCCGCGGGTATTCCTCGGCACGGGGTCTGGGATGTTCGCCGGCAGACCGGGCAACGTTTTGTACTGAGACGGGGATAATCGTTTCAGTCAATCGGATCTGCGAGGCCATTCCATGCTCCAGACCCCGCGCTTTGCGGCGCTCGTCGCCGTTTCCGTCCTGACGCTCCTGTCGGCCAGCACCTCCGCTCAGTGGCTGACGCAACCGACTGCAGGGATTCCTCGCCTCCATGACGGTAAACCGGACCTGTCTGCGGCGACTCCGCGATCGGTCGATGGCAAGCCCGATCTCTCTGGGCTGTGGCACGCCGGGCCGAAGTGGGATACCGATCTCAAACAGACCGACGTTCAGCAGTGGGCACAAGAACAAGCACGACAGCGACTGGCGAATCCCGCGTCGCTCTCATGGAGTGTGCTGTGCCTGCCGCCGGGCCCGATGATCACGTTCACCGGCCCGTTGAAGATCATTCAGGCCCCGCAGATCGTCGCCGTGCTTTACGAAGTGCCAAACAATTTCCGTCAAATCTTCCTTGATGGCCGGAGTCTCCCGAGGGACCCCAATCCCACATGGCAGGGCTACTCGGTCGGACGCTGGGAAGGGGAGACGCTTGTCGTCGAGAGCAACGGCTTCAATGACAAATCATGGCTCGGGCGGCCTGGCGTCCCGCACACGGAAGCGCTGCGTGTTACAGAGCGCTACAGCCGGCGGGACTTCGGTCACATGGACGTACAGATCACTTTCGATGACCCGAAAAGTTTCGTGCGACCGTGGACCGCAACGACGGAACTCCTCTACGACCCTGACACCGAAATGCTGGAATACGTCTGCAACGAGAACGAAAAGAGCGTACAGCATTACGTCCAGCCGCAGGATGCCCCAGCGATCAACGTCGACCCCGCATCCCTGGCGAAGTTCGCCGGTGTCTACCAGATGATGACGCCGCGCGGCATGGCGAATGCGACCGTCACGGTGGACGGCGGCAACCTGATGATTGATGTGCCCGGGTTCGGCAGCGGCCGCATGGTTCCGCAATCGGCGACGATGTTTCAATTCCGCGGCGCCGCGCTGGAGTTTGTGTCGGACGAAAAGGGCGACGTGACGCACCTCATCGCGCACGTCGTCGAGGGCGATTTCAAGGGACCGCGGATCAGATAAAAGCGGTCCTCCAAGCACGGCAGCGGGCGGCGAATCAGCCGCCGCTTCCCATCTGCGCGATGGCCTTCCTCATCTCTTTTTCGCTGACGTTCTTGACGTGCGTCATGACGGACCATTCATTGCCGAAAGGGTCCTCGAATCGCGCGCTGCGATCGCCATAAAACTGGTCGGTCGGTTCCTGCGTCGAGCGCGCGCCCGCGCTCAACGCCTCCTTGTACGTCGCGTCGCAGTTCTTGACGAAGATCGAAAGCGAGGCCTTCTTCGACGGGAACTGTGGCGGCATCGGGCTTCCCAGCATCAGCACCGCGTCACCGAATCCGAGCTCGCAGTGCGCGACGTGTCCGTTCGGCATGTCGAACCGGAGGCGCTGCTTCGCGCCGAGCACCTTCTTGTACCAATCGATCGCCTGGGCACACTCGTCGAGGACGGTCACCGACGACAGCACAGGGTAGCCCTTCGCAAGCCAGGACACCTTTGCGGGCTTCCTCGCAACGCGCACGGGCTTTCGGGCTTTCGACGTCGCCTTCGATTTCTTCCTGGTTTTGGCCACGATGTCCTCCAGCGCAGGAATCATACTGCGGGAGTGCACCGTGGCCGCTACCTGTCGAGAACTGCGTCAGCGCAACGGCTGCAAAGTCGTATCGCGGCGCATTCCGGGAGGACAGGGCAACAACGTACTCGTCCCACCGGCTGGTGGAGTCGTGACACCCGGTGCGACCGCGGTTGGCGATGGCGGCGTCAGCGTCGGGTTCGTTGGCGCGCTTGGTGATACCGGGCTCGCCAGGGTGCCAGGCGTGCTGCTTCCCGCCACGGTCTGCCCTGTCAGACTACCTGGTTGTCCCGTCGTGCTTCCCGGTATCGAGGATGTCGATCCTGGCGATGTCGTCGACGGCGGCCCCAGCAATGTGCCGGATAACGGTCCGGGCGTCGTTATCGACGGGGCTCCGCGTGTTGTCGTCGATGGCGGCGTGGGTGATGCCGTGGTCGGCGGAAGCGATGGTGTGATCAACGGAGTCGTTGCCGATGGGGGTGCTGTCGGATTATCCGGCGTCGTTTGCGGTATCGGAACGCAGGGCGCGAATGGTTGCTGCGAAGCGGACGATTGCGAAGCCACGAAGGTGAGCGCCCCTCCGGAAAGGATGAGAGCGGTGATGGTCTTGAACATGATCGTCCCCCGACGAGATTGGAGATCCATGACTTTTACTGCACGTGCCGTACCGACTGCGCGGGTAAGCTCGGCTCTGAGTCTCGCGAAATCATCGCGGACAACTCAACGACGATTCGAACCGTCGAAAAGCGCATGACAGTCACGCGACTCGCTGAAGAGCTTCGACAGGATCTTCGCTACGGGGTGCGTCTGGTGCGGGCAACCCCCGGTTTCACCGTAGCCGCTGTGCTGTCGCTCGCCCTCGGCATCGCCGCCAACACTTCGATTTTCACGCTCTTCGACCAGGTCCTCCTTCGTCTCCTCCCTGTCCAAAACCCCCGCGAGCTCGTGCAGTTCCGCATGGAGGGCGGACGGTTCGGGAACCAGAACGGCGACGGCCTGCATACGTTCTCGTACCCGCTGTTCGCGGCGTTCCGCGATCGCAACACGGTCTTTACCGGCCTGACGGGACAGGCCACCAGCTCGGTGAGTCTCGTGAGCGGCGAGCGCGGTCAGGTGGTCGAGGGCGGATGGGTTGCCGGCAACTTCTTCCAGGTGCTCGGCGTGAAGCCGCACATCGGACGCCTGCTCACATCCGAAGACGATCGACCGGGCGATGACAGTCACGTGGCGGTGCTGCAGTACGACTTCTGGCAGGCGCGCTATGACGGACGACAGGATGTGCTTGGGTCCACGATTCGTTTGAGCGGCACGCCGTTTACCGTCGTCGGCGTAGCGGCGCCGGACTTCGAGGGCACCAATCCGGGTCTCCTCACGCAACTGTGGCTGCCGGTCAACGCCAGGGGAGCACTGATTCCGGATTGGAAGGAGACCCTCGCGAACGAGCGGTCGGCGTGGTTCTACCTGTTTGCGCGGCTGAAGCCTGGCGTCACCCTCGAGCAGGCCCAAGCCGAGATGCTCGTGCTCCACGATCGACAGAAGCAGCAGGAGCTTCAGGGCGACTTCTTCTCGAAGTTCCCGGATACCAGGGACCGCTTCCTGCGTCAGACGCTCTCACTCATCCCAGCGGGCCGCGGGATGTCTGCGATGCGGCGGACGTTCGAGCGGCCGCTGATTGTGCTGCAGTGGCTGGTTGGTCTCGTGCTTCTCATCGCGTGCACAAACGTCGCCGGCTTGTTGCTGGCGCGCGCCACGGCACGTCAGCGTGAAATCGCGATCCGCGGCGCGCTCGGTGCCCGCCGATTTCAGGTGGTGCGCCAGCTCTTCGTCGAAAGCTCGATGCTGGCAGTTGCCGGCGGCATCACTGGCTTGGGACTGAGTGTGCTTCTGACACGCGGGCTCGTGCGCTTCCTGCCGTACAACCAGGACGTCATCTCGCTGTCGACGACGCCTGACGCGCGAATTCTGTTGTTCACGACGATGGTGACGTTGATCACGGCATTCGTGTTCGGCCTGCTGCCGGCATTTCGCGGCTCGAACGTCCCTGCATCGGCGGTGCTCAAGGACGGCGCCGGATCGGTCACCGGAAACCGGGAGCATGTGCGGCTGAGAAAAGCGTTCGTGGCGTTGCAGGTGTCGACGTCACTCGTGCTGCTGATCGGCGCCGGCCTCTTCGTTCGCACACTCGACAATCTGCGAAGGGTCGACCTCGGCTTCAGAACAGAGAACGTCGTCATGTTCACGGTGAGCCCCGCAGGGCGCTACGATCCGGGCCGGAAGCTGCAGATGTATCGCACGCTCATGGAGAGCCTCGCGACAGTGCCGGGCGTCCGTGCCGTCGGCGCGAATACGACGCGGCTCTTCACCGGAGGACGCTGGGACAGCCAGATCACGCTCCAGGGCCGTCCGGCTCCAGCCGATGGAAGCGTTCCGTGGAGCTTCTTCAATGCGGTCACGCCCGGCTACTTCGAGGCACTGGGCATTCCGGTCACGATGGGGCGAGACTTTACCTGGAACGATTGGGGTGGATCCCGACAAGTGGCTCTCGTCAATCAGGCGCTTGCCACGGAATATTTCAAGGGGACTCAACCTGTTGGCCAGCAGCTCGGACAGGGCCGCAACGTTCCGGTGGACACCGAAATCATCGGTGTCTTCGGCGACGCTCATTACCACGATGTCCGTGGCGAGATCCCGAGACAGACGTTCGTGAACCTGGACGCCAAGATCGACCTCGTCAATACCCTCAACATATACGCGCGCATTCAGGGCGACCCGCGAGCGATCATGCCCCTGCTTCGTACGCAGGTGACCCGCGTCGACAACGATTTCGTCGTCTCTGAGATGCGCATGATGGACGAGCAGGTCAACCGGCGCCTGGCCAACGAACGTATGCTGTCGTTCCTGTCGGGAGGATTTGCAGTCCTCGCCACGATCCTCGCCATTGTCGGCCTGCATGGCGTGCTTGCGTTCATCGTGGCCCGGCGGACGCGTGAGATCGGCATTCGCGTCGCGCTCGGTGCGGCGCGAACTGGCATCGTCCGGCTGGTCGTGCGCGAGATGCTGGTGATGATTCTGCTCGGCGTCGCCGCGGGAACGGTGGCGGCGTACCTGGCCGGAAGCTACGTCGAGACGCAGCTGTTCGGCGTCAAGGCAGCGGATTGGTCAGTGTTTGCGGTGGGTGTGCTCACGTTGCTGACGGCCGCGCTCCTGGCGTCATTCCTGCCCGCGCTGCGCGCATCGCGGATTCATCCGATGCGCGCCCTTCGTCACGAATGATGGGAGTCCTCCTTCACCAGTCGAATGTTTCGAGCCACTTTCTTAAACCGTAGACCGGCGGCGAGGGCCGTGTCAGACTTACGCGTTTCGGGCCCATGGGCCCGAGGCCTCGCGGCAAGTCGCCGCGCAGCGCGAGCTGAGCCGACCACATGCCACAGCAGAAGAAGCGCCACGAAGAACGCACTACCGGCGTGGAGGCGGCTGCCCGATCCGAATCCGGCGGTGTGGCGGCGTCCGCGCAGGTGGTGGTGGAAGTGAGCGGGCTATCGCATCGAGGTCTGGTGCGGGAGAACAACGAGGATCATTTCCTCGTCTCGCGCGTCGATCGCACAATGCAGACGCTTGCCACCAACATGCCTCCGGGCGCGGTGCCCGATCGGTCGGAGGACACGGTCTACGGCATGCTCGTCGCCGACGGCATGGGCGGCCACGCCGCCGGGGAAGTGGCGAGCCGCACCGCGATTGCTACGCTCGTGGACCTCGTCCTTCGCACGCCCGACATCATCATGCGCCTCGATGAGCATTACACCGAAGAAGCGCTGCTGCGGTTCGAGCGACGCTTTCAGGAGATCGCGAAGGTCCTGAGGGAGAAGGCGAAGGCCGATGTTCGCCTGGCCGGCATGGGCACAACCATGACGCTGGCGTGCAGCGCTGGCAGTGACCTCATCGTCGCTCACGTGGGCGACTCGCGCGCGTACTTGCTGCGGGAAAGGCGATTGCAGCGCCTCACCTCCGATCAAACGATGGCGCAGTACCTGGCCGACAGCGGAATGATCTCCCACGATGAAATCGAGAGCCATCCGATGCGGCACGTGCTCACCGGTGCGCTCAGCACGGGTGACGGTCCCACCGACGTCGACCTTACCGCGCAGCGGCTGCTCAACGGGGACCAGGTGCTGCTCTGCACTGATGGGCTGTTCGACATGGTTTCCGATACATCCATCACTGCACTGTTGCAACAGCCCGGGTCGACGTCGGAGGTTTGTCAACGGCTTGTGACTGCAGCGCTCGAGGCCGGCGGTCGCGACAACGTCACCGTCGTGCTCGCGCGCTTTCGAATCGGGAAAGAAGGGACGTGAAAGAACTTGTGAACGCCTACTTGCATTCTCCAATGCGCTTCGCGCTGACCTTCGACGTGACCGTTCCGTGCTTCGTCTTTCCTTTGGAGACGTTGTTGTACCAGTCGGGACCGTACGTGACGTCGTTGGTGTAGGTCGAGGTGCCGTCCTTATCCTTGCAGGTCATCTTGAACGACAGCTTGCCTCCGGCTGCCGTCTTGACGTCGCTCACCTTGCAGTTGGTTTCCTGTCCGGAGTCGGCTACCGTTTTCAAGACGTCTTTCGCCTCTGCCGGCGACATGCACAACGTGTCTTTGTGCTTCCCGGCGTCGCCTGCCGCCTCCGTTTCGTGAACACGTTCGTACAGCCCTGGCGTGAGACTCACTTGTGCCTCGGCCTGTGTGCAAGTGGCGAGCGAAATCGCTACGACGATAATCCCTACTCCGGTCCTTTTCATCTGTCACTCTTCCTTCCAACGTTTGGTTCGAAGCTGCCAGCGCCGAGCGGTTCGCCCAGAGCCTTACGGATGATCGCCGCCGCCGCCGGGAACTCTTTCTTCGCATTGCAGCAGAAGACACCCTCCGCAACGTTCAGCGGCGTCCAACCCAACGTCGT
>Ga0207643_10001196_pt1 | contig 15333 bp, 13 predicted proteins | sample KBSMisM62_FD_184313 | JGI IMG/M metagenome (GOLD analysis project Ga0207643, IMG submission 184313) | Miscanthus rhizosphere microbial communities from Kellogg Biological Station, Michigan, USA - KBS Miscanthus M6-2 (SPAdes) (version 2) | ecosystem: Host-associated > Plants > Roots >...
CTGCGGCACGGTGTCGTACCCCCAGTCGAGCGGCGAGCGGAAGAGCTTCGAGAATGCGGCGGGGACGCGCACGTGGAGCTTGCGGTCTCGGGGCCCTGCCTCGAGCAGCAGGACGCTCGTGCTCGGGTCCTCGGTCAACCGCGCGGCGAGCACGCAACCGGCGGATCCTGCGCCGACGATCACGACGTCGTGCACGCGGCCAAGCATACGACCGTCGGCCGGGGGCTACGGGAGGCCGAGCGCCTCGTACAGCACGACGGGCCGGTCGAAGTCCTCGAGCAGCCGCTGCGGCAACTCGCGCAGCTCGACCCCGGCGAGATCATGGCCGTCGACGACGGTCTCCGTCGTCGGCGAGACCAGCACCTGCCCGCCGACCGCCGCGTCGCACACGCGGAGCGCGCGGATCAGCCCGAAGCCGACATAGCCCGAGCGCCAGCGGTCCGCCTCGCCGGTGTGGACACCGATCCGCACGCCCGGCCGACACCCCTCGGGCCAGTCCACGACCTCGAGCTCCGCCATCGCCTCGACGGCGGCCACCACTCCGTCCCGCGCACGCGAGAACGCACCGATGAAGGAGTCGCCCACGATCTCGAACGCCTGGCCGTCGTGGCGGCGGACGGCGCGCTGCACGACCTCCTCGTAGCGCTCGAGCACCAGAGCGTACCGTTCCATCCCGAGTGAGCGCATGAGCATCACCGACCCGACGATGTCGGTGACGAAGAACGTGACCGTGCCGGTGGGTAGCGGTCCCGCCGTCCGCGCGAGCTCGCTCATCGAGCGGAGTGGGGGGAACTCCTCGCCCAGCCCGGGCGAGACGAGCTGGTAGATCCGCTCGGGCCGGAGGAGATCCTTCAGCACGTGCTCTCCGAGATCGCGGAGCTCGAGGCCGGGTGTCTCGTCCTCGTCGACGAGCCCGGCCGTCGACCGCGAGAGGAGGATCTGGCCCCCGTGGCCGACCGAGCAGATCCGGGCCGCACGGTGGACACCCATGCCGAAGTACCCGCTCGAGTTGATCTCCGGCTCGGCCGTGTGCATCCCCATGCGCACCGAGACGTTGCCCCCGTCGGGCCACGGCTCGGCCTCGTGGGACCGCTGGGCCGCGAGGGCCGCGGCGACCGCGTCCTTGGCCCGCCCGAACGCGACGAAGAACCCCTCGCCCTGCGTGTCGACCTCCTGGCCGCCGTGGTCGTCCACCGCGGCTCTGATCAGCTCGCGATGGCGGACGAGCACGTCACCGTACGCCTGCCCCAGCCGCCGCAGCACGCCCGTCGACCCCTCGACGTCGGTGAAGAGGAAGGTGACCGTTCCACCGGGAAGCTCACGCACCCCTCGATCGTCGCACCTCGTCGGGCCGGCGCAAAGCGCCGCCGCGGGGAGCGGGCGACCGACTGGCCAATCCCCGCGTCCGCGATTCAGCGCCTGAGGTACGCGAGCACTGCAAGCACACGGCGGTGGTGGTCGGGGGCCTCGCCGATCTCCAACTTCGAGAGGATGTGCCGGACGTGCGTCTCGACCGTCTTCGGACTGAGGACGAGGCGCTTGCGGATGCCCTCGTTCGAGTGCCCCTCTGCCATCAGAGCGAGCACCTCGACCTCACGGTCGGTCAGCTCGTCGAGCGGGCCCTCCTCCCGCGGCCGCTTCAGCAGGCGTGAGACGATGGTGGGGTCGACGACGCACTCCCCTTCGTCGATCCGGTGCAGCGCGTCGACGAGCACCGCGACGTCGGAGATCCGGTCCTTGAGCAGGTAGCCGGAGCGCTCGCTGTGCTCCTCGAGCAAGCGCATCGCGTAGTGCGACTCGACGTAGTGCGAGAGGACGAGGACGCCGACCGACGGATGCGCCCGACGGATCTCTCGTGCTGCGACGAGGCCCTCGTCCGTCTTCGTCGGCGGCATGCGGATGTCGACGATCGCGACGTCGGGACGGCCGAGCTCCACCCGTCGCAGCAGCTCCTCCGCCGTCCCGGCCGTGCCGACGACTCGGAAGCCGCTGTCGTCGAGGAGACGCGCCAGGCCCTCGCGGAGGAGCGTCTCGTCGTCTGCGATCACGACGCGCACGGCAGCTCCGCGCGGACCGTGGTCGTACCGACGCCGCGATCGATCGCGAGCCGACCGTCGAGTGCGCCAAGTCGATCCTCGAGCGCGACGACATCGAGATCGTCGACTCCTGGCGTGCGCAGCTCGAGGACGAGCGTCCCGTCCGACCGCCCGGCAGAGACGGCGACTGGCCCCTTCGCGGCCCGTACGGTCTCCGCGACGACGGTGTAGGCGGCGCTCTCGCGCGATGCCTCGAACCGCTCGCGCGGGACGTCGCCGACCGCGAGCGGCACTGCCGCCTCCTCGGCGAGCGCGTGAACCGCGGCCTCGAGCCCGTCGTCGGCGAGGACCGCCGGGAAGATGCCGTGGGCGAGCGCGCGAAGCTCCTCGACGGCCGAGGCTAGCTCCCGCTCGGCCCGCTCGAGGGCCGGATCGGAGGGGTGGGTCGATCGGAGCAGACGGAGCGAGAGCGCCAGTGCGACGAGACGCTGCTGCGCGCCGTCGTGCAGATCGCGCTCGAGACGCTTCCGCTCGGCGTCTCCGGCCGCGACGATGCGGGCCCGAGAGGCGCGCAGATCCACGAGACGAGCGCGAACCTCGGCCTGCAGGCGCTCGTTCTCGAGAGCAAGGCGTCCCGCAGCTGCGACCTCGGCGACGAGCTGCTCGTCGTCGAGCAAACCGGGCGCATGCCCCAGCACGGCGACGACGCGCCCGTCCCGCACGAGCGTCGTCCGCCGGCCCGATCCCGGGAGCTCCACCGCCCGTCCGGTGACGTCGACGAGGCGCGCCGGGAGCTCGAGGGGGTAGGCCAGGACCAGCTCCGGATCGCCGACGATCTCGGCGAGGACGTCCCGCAGGCCCCCGGGCGGGGGAGTCTGCGCCAGCTCCACGACCAGGCGCGCAACGTCCGACCGCGCACGGTGAGCGCGGACCCACGTCCCGGCGACGCCGAACGCGACCCCGGCGAGCGCTGCCGCCTCGGCGAACCAGAGTCGCCGTTCGAGCTCTCCATTCGCGAGGAAGCCGTCGTCCACCCAGGCTGCGAACGTCGCGGCGACGAGTGCCAGGAACACGGCTCCAGGTGCGACGACGGGTCGAACCGCCCTGCGCGGCAGCCGGCGAACCGCGAGGAGCGCGAGTGCGAGCGCCCAGACCACGCCGAGGTATGTCCCGACCCGTGTGACGTCGTCCGCGAATGCCTCGCGTTCGGTGACGCCCAGGAGGTTCGCCGGGCACAGCGAGCAGGTCTCTGCGTTGGGGTCGGACGAGAGTGCGGGCAGCAGCCCGAGCACCACAGCTCCCCCGGCGTACGCGAGGGTCAGCGCGCCGGCCTCGAACCGGGAGCCGAGCCGGCCGCCCGGGTACGCAAGCACCGCGTGCGCGACGAGGGGCGGGCAGGCGCTGGCCAGAGCCAGCCCGAGCGTGAAGGCGAGTGCCGACCCGACGCCCGGCGTGTCCCACTCCGGCGCGAACCACGCGAAGCCCGCGAACGCCAGCAGGGGCCCGAAGCGACTGTCGGGACGCCTGAGCCAGGATGCGACTCCGGCGCCGATCAGCGCCCAGCCCGCAAGCAGGAGCGCAAGGCCCCCGAAGCGGCTCGCGCCCGCGAGGCCGTAGCCCGGGTCGTCACGCGCGACGCCGAACGTGGCGACTCCGACGGCAATGCCCAGCGCGAGAACGCCGAGCGCGATCGCCCGACGAAGCATGGTGCCAATCGTCGCACGTGCGCGACTCGACGCCAATCAGGGCGCGCACCGAGGCCGCGCGGGCAGATCCAGGCTCCGCCCCGATGAGTCGAGAGGGACCGCGTCCTACCGTCGACTCCATCGGCTGGAAGGAGGTACATCATGCGGGGGTTCCTCGCAGGAGCGTGCGCGGCGCTCGTCGCGCTCGCGGGAGCCGCGGCGACCGCCGCGGCGCCGGAGAAGGACACGTTCGCATCCCCCTACGCGTACGTCGACTCGGACACGTGCGGGTTCGCGATCACGGTCCAGGGTGTCTTCACCAACACGATCATCGACTCGTCGGCGGCAACCGGCACGGGAACGCTGGAGCTCCATCAGAGCAATGTCGCCACGATGACGGCGGGGGGGACGACCCTACGCGTCGACGACCACTACGCGATCTTCGTCATGTGGGTCGACGGGGTGGCGGTGAGCGCGAAGCACGTCGGCGTGCTCGACAACATCCGCGGTCCGAACGGCGAGCGCGTGTTCTTCCGTACGGGTCAGGCGGTGTATCAGGTGGTTCTCGATCCGGTCACCGGCTTCTACGTGGATGGGCCGCTCGTGACGCGTCATGGCGTCCGCGACGACTTCGACTCGACGGCGTTCTGTGCCGCGTTCGGGTCTTCCACGCCATGAGACAATCGTTGCGAGAGAGGAGATCGGCAATGCAGCGTTCGAGGATCGTCCTCCTTGCCGTCGCGGCGTTCGCGCTCGTCTCGTCCGCGGCGGCGCACTCCATCGCTGCGACAACGCTGCCCGTTCCCTGGAGGATCCTGCTCGCGAGCGATCGCGAGGGTGACACCGACATCTACCGCGTGGATGCCGACGGCCGACGTTCCGTGCGGCTCACCCGGAGCCCGAGGTTCGATGCGCCCAGTGCGGTCTCCCCGGACGGACGGCGGATCCTCTTCGAGAGCAACCGCTCGCCGAAGGGGGATGTGTGGGTGATGAACGGCGACGGCACCGGTCAGCGGAACCTGACCCGCAGCCCTGCGTTCGAGTGCTGCGGCTCGTGGTCGCCGGATGGACGGCGGATCGCATTCGTCTCCGACCGCGACGGGAACGACGAGATCTACGTCATGAACCAGGACGGCGGCGCTCAGCACGTCGTGGCCGCCAGTCCCTCGTCGCAGGAGATCCCCGCGGCATGGTCGCCGGACGGCAGTTCGATCGCGTTCGCGACGGACCGGGACGGCAACTGGGAGATCTACGCGATGGACGCGGACGGTGGCAATCCGCGGAACCTCACGCGAAACGCCCTGAGCGACGGCCGGGACGGAGGGTTCGCCTGGTCCCCCGACGGTCGTCGGATCGTCTTCGCGACCAATCGGGATCGCAGCCGGAACGGCGCCGGGAAGGTGCAGGACGAGCTGTGGGTCATGAACGCCGACGGCAGCGGCCAGCAGCGGCTGACACGCTCGCCCGAGGCGGAGCAGGTGATCACGTGGTCTCCCGACGGCCGGAAGATCGTCTTCGGTCGCTTCCCCTCGACGCCGTCCTGGGCGTTCTTCGTCATGAACGCCGACGGGACGGGCGTGAAGAAGGTCGACTGGGTCCTGCCGCGCACGAAGCCGTGATGGGGGGAAGGGCCGTCCTGTGGGTCGCGCTCGCCGTACTCGCTGCGGGGAGCGCGGCCTGCGGGTCGGGCGGCGACAAGGCCGGTGGCCGCAACGTCCCTGCCGCCGTCGTCGAGCCGGTCGGGAAGCCGATCACGCTGACGCTCGATGCGGTCGACGAGCTCTGGGCGTCGGAGTACGCGGCCGCTGTCCGGCGGCTCTCGGGCGGCGCGATCGCGATCGACGTCCGCTACGGCGGGGACGCGCTCGTCGATTACGAGCGCGTGCTCGTCGAGCGGGTGCGACGAGGGAAGGCGGACCTCGCGAGCGTCGGTGCGCGCGCGTGGGACAGGATGGGCGTCTCGAGCTTCCGGGCGCTCGTCGCCCCCCTCGCGATCGACAGCCTCGAGCTCGAACGACGGGTGCTCGCGAGCCCGGCCGCCGCCCGTACGCTCGACGGGGTGCGACCGCTCGGCTTGGTCGCCCTCGCCGTGCTGCCTGGACCGCTACGGAGGCCGCTCGGCCTCACACGACCGCTGCGCGGTCCGGACGATTACGCGGGCGCAACGCTTGGCGTCCGGTTCGGCCGCGTCGCACAGTCGAGCATCGAAGCGCTGGGCGCGACGCCGGCGGGCTACAGAACCGGCTCGCTCGACGGTCTGGACGGGGCGGAGCTCGACCTGACCACGCTCGTGCGCAACGGCTACGACGCGCCCGGTGCGCGGCTCACCGCGAACGTCGCCCTCTGGGCTCGGCCCGAGACGATCGTCATCTCCCGGGCGGCATTCGACCGTCTCGATCCCCGTCAGCGGGCCGTCATGGTTCGTGCCGGTCGCGAGGCGATCGCGCCGGTGGCCGCGCGCGTTGCCGCCGAGCAGACCGCCGCGCGCGATGTGGTGTGCAACCGCGGCACGCTCGCCCTCGTCGCAGCCTCGCCTGCCGAGCTCGCGGATCTGCGTGCTGCCGTCCAGCCTGTCTACGACGAGCTCGCGACGGAGCCGGCGGCGCGTCGTCTCCTCGCCGAGATTCGCAGGCTGCGTCAGCGGCGCGTCGCGCGAGACGTCGTGCGATGCCCGGGTGCGACGACCCGCGCCTCGGCGCTCGAAGGCGCGTGGGAGGCAACGGTCACGGAGAAGAGGATGGTCGCGAACGGCGCGACCGCCGCAGAGGTGAGCGTCTACGGGGGTCACGGCACGCTCGAGCTCCGAGACGGACGGTTCACGTTCCGCACGGACCGCGCCGCCGTCACAGGCACGTACGCCGTCGCGGGCGAGGACGTCCGGCTGACGATGCGCACGTGCACCGCGAACCCGTGCTCACCCGGTGCGACGACCGACTACACCTGGAGCGAGTACCACGACACGTTGACGCTCGCCCCCCGCGCGGGGCTGCCGGCGTGGGCTGTACTCGTCTCTGCCCCGCGGACGCGCGTCGGATAAGGGTGCTCCCCGACGCGCTCGCGGGCGATCTCGGGATCCAGCCTGATGTGCGCGAGTGCGGGCAGTCCTAGCGTCGGCGGCAGGTCAAGGTCGTACCACGGGAGGTCCGTCATGAGACATGGGCGCACGGCGAGGACGCTGGTGGCAGTCGTGGCGGTCGGCGCGGGGTTGGCGGGGGCACAGCCGGTCGCGGCGGCGGAGATCTGCGTCGGCGGGCCGGGGCCGGGGTGTCTCGCGTCGATCCAGGACGCGGTCGACGCAGCCGGCGACGGTGACACGATCCGGATCGGCTCCGGGACGTACGGCGGCGGGATCACGATCACGAAGAGCGTGAGCCTCGTCGGCGCCGGTGCCGGCGCGACGAGGATCGTGGGCGGGGGCCCGGTGATCACGATCGGCTCGTTCGTCGGTCCGGGCGGTCCCGCGCAGCCGACGGTCTCGATCAGCCGGGTCACCATCACCGGTGGACTCGTCCGCTCGCAGGGCGTCGCGGCCGGCGGCGGAGTGAGCATCCCGTTCGCCGGGCCGGACGTGCAGGCCGCCACGGTGACGATCTCGGACAGCGTCGTGACCCGCAATCGCGTCTCGCCGTCGGGTCTCTTCCCGGCTGGTGGGTTCTGCGGTCCCACGCCCTGTGCCGTCGCCTGGGGCGGTGGCATCGACAGCTCGGGAACCCTCACGATCGTCGACACGATCGTCTCGGACAACGTGGCAGGCTCGACGCCGGCCGATGGGTCGGCCGCCACCATTGCTGAGGGCGGCGGCATCAGGAGCCATCCCCGCGCGACGCTCAGCATCGACCACAGTGTCGTGCGCGGCAATCGGGCGGCGACCGTCCGGCCGAACGGGCGCTTCGCGTTCGGAGGCGGTATCGGTGACGACGGCGTGCTGACGGTCGAGGACAGCGCGATCGACGGAAACAGCGTCGAGGTGGTCGCGTCGGTCCCGAGCGCCTTCCCGTTCGACATCCAGCAGGAGGCCGGTGGGGGCGGCCTCTTCAGCAACGGGTCGGCGACGATCGTGCGCACGACCGTCAGCCGGAACACCGTCTCCGCGAGCAACGCCGGCGGCGACGCCCAGGCCGTATCCGGGGGAGTCGATGCGGACGGCTCGCTGCTCGTCGTCGACAGCAGCATCGACCACAACGTCGTCGAGGCGGACGTCCCGGCCGTGTCGGGCTTTCTCGCGGGCGCCGTCTTCGGTGGCCTCCAGGTCGAGGGGACGGCCACCGTTCGCGACAGCCGCATCGTCGGCAACTCCTTGCGGGCGGTTGCGTCAGGCGGCACCGCGAACGTCGCGGGGGCGGGAGTGGCCAACCTGAGCGGCAGACTGACGCTCGAGCGCACGGTCGTGACCGCCAACCGAGGCACCGCCAGCGGCGTCGGTGGAATCGCGCTCGGCGGCGGGATCCTGAACATCGCGTTCGGCGGCGGGGCACCCCAGTTGAGCGTGGCCTCCAGCGTCGTGACTGCCAACTCCGTCACGGCCGCTGCAGGCACGACGCCCCACGGAGGGGGCATCTTCAGCGCCGACATCTTCAGCCTCGACCCGGTTCCCTTCACCCTCGACCGGACGGTGGTCCAGGGGAACAGCCCTGACCAATGCGTCGGCTGTTGAGTAACAATCGTTGCATGTTGCGCGGAGCCGCCGCGGCTCTGGCGGTCGTCGTCCTGGCGGCCGCCACCGCCTGCGGCTCGGGGGGCGACAAGGCCGGTGGCGCGTCGCCCGGGAAGCCACTGGTGCTGACCCTCGAGAGCGAGGACGACCCGCAACTCACCGGAGCGCCGGAGTTCGCCGACGCCGTCGCACGCCTGTCACGCGGCACGCTGCGGATACGGCTCGTCAAAGCCGGACGTGGTGCGGAGATCGGCTACGAGCGGGGAACGATCGACGACGTTCGATCAGGCAGGGCGCAGCTCGGGATCGTCGGCGTCCGCGTCTGGGACACGATGGGAGTAAAGAGCTTCCGTGCGCTTCTCGCCCCGCTGCTCGTCGACAGCCTCGAGCTCGAGATGCGCGTGCTGGCGAGCTCACTGCCCGACCGGATGCTCGAGGGGGTCGAGCGGGCGGGGGTCGTAGGGGTGGCAGTGCTTCCGGGGCCACTGCGGCTGCCGTACGGGCTCTCACGCGCCTTCGTCGGGCCGCGCGACTATCGGGGAAGGGCATTCGGAGTCCGCCCCGGCAATGTCGCGACGACGTCGCTTCGGGCGTTGGGAGCCAGAGCACGGGCGTACGTGCCGGGCGACCTGTCCGGGCTGGACGGCGCGGAGCTCGATCCGACGACGGTCGTGTACAACGGCTTCGACCAGCGGCGCGGATGGCTCACGACCAACGTAGTCCTCTGGCCGAAGCCGTACTCGATCGTCATGAATCGGCGTGCGTTCGCCGCACTCACCTCGGATCAGCGGGAGCTTCTGCGACGCGCCGGCAGGGACGCCGCGGAGCCGGAGCGTCGACAGATCGAGAGTGACGCCGCCGTGGCGCTCGCGCAGGCGTGCAGGACGGGGAAGCTGATCTTCACGGAGGCGTCTCCCGGCGAGCTCGCGGCGATGCGTCGCGCGGTTCGGTCGGTGTACGACGAGCTCGCACGCGACCCCGCGACCGCGGCCGCACTGGAGGGGATCGTTGCCCTCCGAGGCGACCGATCGCGCCCGCCGACCGCGGAGCCGCGCTGCCGCGAAGCCGGGGGCGAGGCCGCGCCCTCGACGGCGCTCGACGGCACGTGGGAGCTCGCGAAGGCGACGAAGCAGCAGCTGCTCGACGCAGGCATCGACCCGAGGAACGCGGAGGCGTTGTCGCGCCTCCCGGGAGCACCAGCCCTCGTCTTCGACCACGGACGGCAAAGGGGCATCGACCTCGAGTCGGGGAAGGTTCTCTCGAGCGGCACGTACGAGGTCGACGGCGACATCGTGCGTCTCGTCTTCGAGTCCGGGGTGGCTGTTCAGCTCGGCCGCGTGTACTCGCTCAGGTGGAGCATCTATCGAGACTCGCTCACGTTTGCCCCGGTTCCGGGCAGCGAGCCGTTGATCCTCCTCGTGATGCGACCGTGGAAGCGGGTGCGCTAGCCACCGGAATCGACGCCACGAGGCGGGTTCCGCCCGAGGGCGGGCTGTCGATCGAGAGCGTGCCGCCGAGGGCTTCCACGCGGTCGGCGAGCCCCCACAGGCCGGAGCCGCCGGCGGGGTCCGCGCCCCCCCGACCGTCGTCGGCCACGATCACCGCGGCGTCGTCGAGCTCGCGACGGAGCCCGATCCGGACCCGGGAGGCCGACGCGTGCTTGACGGCGTTGGCGAGCGCCTCCGAGCAGACGAAGTAGAGCGCGGCCTCCAACGGTGGCGGGAGTCGCCCGACCGTCCCGCTCACGTCGACCGGAAGCGGCGAACGGGTCGCGAGCAGCGTCACCGCGGGCAGCAGCCCGGCGTCGGTCAGCACGGCGGGGTGGATCCCATGTGCGAGCTCGCCGAGCTCGCGCTGCGCGTCGCGGAGCTCGCGTCCGAGCGCATCGATCGCGTCCCGTTCCGCCGCGTCGGCCGGCCGAGCGTCGGCCAGGAGGGTGGCGACGGCTTCCAGCCGCCGCGTGGCGCCGAGTCGCAGCTCCTCCTCCAGTCGCCGTCGCTGCGCGTCCCCGGCCTCCACGATCCGCCGCCTGGATGCCTCGAGCTCGGCCGCTCGCGAGCGCGCCTCGGCCTGTAGCCGTGCGTTCGACACCGCCAGCCTCGCCGCGGCCGCGACGGATTGGACGAGGCGCCGGTCGGCGAGGAGTGCGTCGTCGTGGACGAGGACCGCGAGCCGCTCGCCTCCGTCGCGGATCGGCGTCACTGCCCTCCCCGAGCCAGGCGATGGGAGCTCGATCGGGGCACCCAGGTCGTCGACGAGCGAGCCGGTGCCCGGAAGCGGGTAGCCGACGACGAGAGAGGGATCGCCGAGGGCGCCTGCAAGGGTCGCGCGGAGTGTTCCGGCGTCGCGCTCGGCGCCGAGGTCGACGACGAGTCCGGTCAGCACGGCATCCGCCCAGCGTCCCCAAAGGAGGTCGACCAGCAGGAGAAGCGCGACCGACGCGATGACGGCGTCGTAGGCCAGGAGGATCGCCGTGTCGTTCCAGCCCGCTTGCCGTCCGGCCGCGGCCAGCCCCAGGACACCGGCAAAGGCGAGCGCGGCCGCAAGCGCAGGCGCGCCCGCCTTCCGCGCAGGCCCGGAGGTGCCGACGAACACCTGGACGGCCGCCAGCGCGACCGTCAGGCTGAGGGCGAGCGTCAGCGCGTCGTTCCGCGCCAGCGGCTCGATCGCCGCGTCGACATACGCGACGGCGGCGACGACTCGGGCGAGCCGCGTCGGCAACCGCCCGGTCGGGTACGAGAGGAGGAGGTGGACGAGCGGCCCGCGATGGAGGAAGAGGGCCGGCTCGAACGCCGTTCCGAGAAACCACGTGAAGCCGGCGAGCGACATCAGGACGCCGACGCGGCTCTGCGGGCGCCGGTCCCAGGCGATCGACCCGCAGACGACCAGGATGCAGCCGACGGCGAGGTCTGCGAGCGCCACGCCCAGGAGCTCGCCGTCGTACGTCGCCCAGACCGCCGCGAGCCCGAACCCGACCCCGAGCGGCAAAGAGGCGATCCGGACCGCCCGCATGCCGGTCAAGCCACGGCGGCCGCGAGCGCCTCGACGGTGATGTTGCTCTTCGCGATGAAGCTCCACGCCGGGTTCGCCGCGAGCCGCCGACGGTACGAGGCGATGCCTCGGCTCGAGGTGAACACGACGCGGGGTAGATCGGCCGGCAGCTCTGCCGCGACGGCAAACCCGTCGATGTCGGGCAGCTTCACGTCGAGCAGGATCACATCCGGCCGCAGGCGGCGGACGGCTTCGACTGCCGAGCGGCCGTCGGCGGCCTCACCGACGACCTCGAAGCCGCCCGCCTGGAGGAACGCACGCGCCGCCGACCGGAATCCCGCATGGTCGTCGACGATGAGCACCGTCCGACCCACGCCGATACTGTGGCAGACCCCCGTCGGGCGGGCATCGGGGCGTCCCCTGAGCAGACGGAGTCCGCGCGCCGAAGCGCGACGACGCCGACAGTCGCTCAGGCGCGGGTTTCCAGCACGGCCTTGAGCCGCTCGAAGTCGCCGCGGGCCCGCCGCTCGGCGGCCTTGCGGAGGAGCGGGCCGCCGAGGCCGAGGAGCGTGCCGGCGTCCGCCTCGACCTCGACGAGCACGAGCGTCCCCTCACCCACCTGCTCGAGTCGGTGGCGGATCGACACGGGCACGGGCCCCGAGACCGTCGCGAGGGACAGCTCCTTGCCCGGCTCGGCGACGGTCACCTCGAGCGTCGACTCGGCTCGCTTGCCGAGGAACGACCGCACCTCGGTGAACGCGCCTCCCACGGCCAGTGGACCTCCGGGCGCGTCGCGCACCTCCTCGACGTCCTGCTGCCACTCGCGCAGGTGCGTCGGATCGGCGAGGTAGGCGTAGACCTCGGCCGGCGGCCGGGCGATCTCGATCGCGAGCTCGTACCGGATCGGGCGGCTCCCGCTCAATGCAGCGCCGGGACGATGCTCTGCGCGAACCGGAAGACGTTGTGCGGGTCGTACTGGCGCTTCACCTGGCGAAGCCGGGCGTAGTTCGAGCCGTAGTACGCGAGCCCCCAGCGCGGCAGCTCGCGGTCGATGTAGTTCTGGTACGCGAGCCCGGACACGTACGGGCGCATCGTCGCATAGGTGCTCCGAAGCCACGACGCCGCCGCCAGCGCGCCCGCGTCACCGCTCGCCGGGCTCCAGCCGGCGATGTACTGCAGGGAGAACGACGCGTCGCGATGCACGAACGCCGTCGACGCCTTGGGGATGCGATTGATGGCGCCGCCGTAGGCGTCCAGCAGCACCGATCCCGCTGCGGGCGCGGCGGCACGTGCCTCCACGGCCCCGACGAGCGCGTCGATTCCCGCGGTCGACAGCTGACCGTTGACATAGTCGGACTTGGCGGCGAACGTCGAGCGACCGACGCCGTCGCCGAGCCGACAGTGGAGAGCGTCCGAGCAGCCGGCCCAGAGCAGCATCGCGTCGAGGTACGGCAGGGTGCGGACCTCGAGCGTGTCCGGCGCCGTGCCCGCGGCGAAGAACGACGCAAGCAGCGCCTGGAGCTGTGCCTCCGTGCCGAAGAGCTGACCGCTCGACCCGACGCGGATCGACCCGGAGCCCGACGCCTCCAGGTCGAGCAGTGAGAACAGCTCGTCGGGCGCCCCCGGCGCCCACCGCTGCCACGCGTCGGCCACGCGGGCCGCATCGGACCAGGGCCAACCTGCCCGGTAGATCGCCACGGTGGCGACGGGATGGGTCGTGAGCGTGAAGCGCGTTGCGACTCCGAAGTTGCCGCCGCCGCCGCCGCGACCGGCCCAGAAGAGATTCGGGTTCCGCTGGGCGTGGCACGGCCGTACCACTCCGTCGGCCGTCACCATCGTGAAGCTCCGGACGTTGTCGCACGTCAGGCCGAGCTTGCGGCCGGAGAACCCGACGCCCCCACCGAGGGCGAGGCCGGCGATACCCACGGACGGGCACGAGCCGCCCGGGATCGCGAGGCCGTGCGCGGCGAGTTCGCGGTAGACGTCCATCAGCCGGGCGCCCGCGCCGATCCCCACCGTGCCCGCCGCCGCGTTGACGGTGACGGAGTCGAGCCTCGATACGTCGATCACGACGCCCGGGGTCGTCGAGTAGCCGGCGTAGCTGTGCCCTCCGCTGCGGGCGGCGATCCGCACGCCGTTCTCGCGCGCCCAGAGAATCGTCCGGGAGACGTCGATCGCACTCTGGCAGTAGACGACCGCCAACGGCATGACCGCGTCGAACCGCGGGCTGTAGAGGAGTCGCGCGGCGTCGTAGCCCGGGGCGCCGCGGGGCACGACGGTGCCGCTGAGGCGTGTCTGCAGGGCGGCGAGGTCCGGCGTGGCCCCGCTCCGTCGGATCGCGGCCGGCGCCACGCCCGCGGCGACGGCGAGCCGCCCGACTCGCTCGAGCAGCCCGCGGCGGTCGAATCGTGGTTCCTGGACGTGCGTCGTTCGCCCAGTCTACGAGCGGGCGATCACGGCCGCCGCTCCGTGCCTCGACGCGCGGCCGTCCAGTCGATCGTCTTCGAGGCGAGTCGGTCGAGCGCGGCGACGGAGAGCTCGAGGTGCTCGGGCTTCGTGTCCTCGAGCTTCGTGTGCGAGAGGCCCCGCAGGCTCTGGACGAAGAGCATCACCGTCGGGACGCCGCCGCGCGAGACCTCCGCCGCGTCGTGGAGCGGCCCCGAGGGGAGGCGGTGCGACGTCCCGGCGACCTCGCGGATCGCCTCGTCCGCGAACCCGATCAGCGTCTCGTCGAAGAGGATCGGCTCGATCGACCAGATCCGCTCCCACGCGACGTCGACGTTCTCCTCCGCGGCGAACCCGTGTGACAGCTCCTTCGCGCGCGAGAGCATCGCCGCGAGCTTCCCGGCGTCGAGGTGGCGCTGGTCGAGGAGCTGCTCCGCCGTCTCGACGACCGACGTGACGATGCCCGGCTTGCAGACGACGCCGCCCGAGGTGCACACCGCGCCGTCGCCGGTCTCGCGCGCGACGTCGCGGATCGCGAGGGCGAGCTTCGCCGCCCCGGCGAGCGCGTCGCGGCGCTTGTCCATCGGGGTCGAGCCCGCGTGCGCCGCCTGTCCCGTCCAGGTGATCCGGTGGCGCTCCACGCCGAAGGTGCCGAGCACGACGCCGAGCGGCAGGTCGAGCGACTCGAGCACAGGGCCCTGCTCGATGTGGAGCTCGAGGTAGGCGGCCGCGCTCGCGAGCCCCGCGTGGGCGTCGAGCGCCCGGTCGAGGTCGACCCCGTAGGCGCCGACAGCCTCGGGGAGCGAGACGCCGTCGCGATCGGTCAGCTTGCGCAGCTCGTCCTGGTCGGCCATCGAGCCTGCGGCGGCCGACGAGCCGAAGAGCGAGCGGCCGAAGCGCGCGCCCTCCTCGTCCGCCCAGTCGACGAGCCGGACGGTGACGGGCGGCGTCCCGTCCTCCGCGATTCGGCGGAGAACCTCCGCGCCGGCGAGGACGTTGAGGCAGCCGTCGAGCCAGCCGCCGTTCGGGACGGAGTCCATGTGACCGCCGATCAGGACGGCCCGGTCGGTATCGCCGCGCAGCGTGTACCAGTCGTTCCCGGCCGCGTCGCGCTCGACCTCGAGCGGCAGGTCGGCCAGCGACTCGGCGAGCCAGGCGCGCCCCTTCGCCCAGGTGTCCGTCCACGCGACGCGCTGCTCGCCGTTCTCGTCGCCGGTCAGCGTTCGCAGCTCCCGAAGCCGCGTGACGACGCGTGCGGGGTCGAGCGGCATGGCGCGAGCTTAACGCCGTGACGCCGTTCGGCGTGTGCTGGAATGCCCCCCAACATGGCGACGGCGACGGTCGAGCAGCGCGAGTGGAAGGTCGTCCCGGCCTTCTCGAAGCTCGCGACCTACGCGATCGTGATCTTCGCCCTCTGCGCGCTCTGGCAGGGCTACAAGTGGCTCTGGGAGACGACCGGCTGGACGTGGCCGTTCCTCGTCGACGACACGACGATGCCCAACCTCTGGGACATCTTCGCGGC
>Ga0207643_10001198_pt1 | contig 15332 bp, 14 predicted proteins | sample KBSMisM62_FD_184313 | JGI IMG/M metagenome (GOLD analysis project Ga0207643, IMG submission 184313) | Miscanthus rhizosphere microbial communities from Kellogg Biological Station, Michigan, USA - KBS Miscanthus M6-2 (SPAdes) (version 2) | ecosystem: Host-associated > Plants > Roots >...
CAGTCCGTTCTTTTTCGCGAGCCCGGCGATGATACTGCGCAGTCGCGTGATGTCAGTGCGTGCTTCCTGGATGTTGCGACAAATGCCCGTGCCTACTTCGACCATCGACTGGATCATCTCGGGCTTGATCTGCTCGCCGAGCAGCATCTTGCCCTCTTCAAGGATCTCCGCGACATGCGAGCGCAATTCGCGCGTCTGTGGATCAACGATCTGAAATTCCTCTTCGATGCCCAGTGTGAATTGATCGAACATTTGCCCTCTTTCCATCTGCCGCCTTACGTATTCAAAGATTTTGCGATCGTGCGCCAGTCAGGCTTCACCTTACTCAGCATTTCGTGTCGCAGGTGTCGCCAGGCGCTGCCCGGTGAGTGTATCGGACTATAAAGATCGAAGTGCACGTACCAGGTTCGTGGCTCACCTTCCTGAAACAGGAAGTGCAGGATGGCCTCGCCTCTCTGCTTTTCGTAAAAGCCGCCGCTCGTATCGCTGTGATTCGCAAACCGGCGTGTAAAATCTCGCCGTCGCGACAGGGTCGACTCAATCATCGGCCACGCTTCAAATTGTAGCCCGACGCCGCCTTCACCATAAACATTAGTCACTCTTTTGACGAGATGCCAGAGCCCTTTGCACTGCATTCGATCTAAAAGCAACAGCAGCGCCTGCTTCTTGTCGAGTGGCCAGGAATCGAAGGCTTCGGCGTCGGTTGCCGCGCCCCACAAGCCCGTGAGCTTTCCCCTGAGAAGTTCCCTCGTTGCAGCCGGAAGTTCTTCCCACGTGTTAGCCATTCGAAACTTCTCGCTCCAGGATCGCGCGGACTTCATCCGACAATCCCTGGAACTTCAAACCGACACCCCGGCCCGGATTGCTGTAAACCACCACCGCGTTACAAACCGCCTGCACGTCGCTGCGAAAAGGTATGCGCACGAGCAGCAAAGAGCCTTCGGGAATCTCCGCCTGCGTGTTCATGTAAAGGCCACCGGGGCTGATGTCTTTTGTGCTGGCGACACCCGTAACGTCCTTGCCGTCAAAGAAAACGTCGACAATCAGCCGCGAGCGGTCGTAGTTTCGCCGCTCTTCAGGCGATTCAATCCTTCTGTCGTCTTCGCCAGCCATTGGATTCTCCTCCGCGATTGTAGCCGCAAAAAAGCACAAAAGTCACAAAAACCTTATCCACAGATTACACAGATTTTCATAAAATCATCTGCGTAATCTGTGGATCATTTTTGGCTGATGATGTAAGTGGGCACCATACCGCCGCCGGAGCTCACGTTCGCTAGTTCCGTGAATGACAGCCGCGTGAAGGCCGAGCCCACCTTACCGTTGAAGAGCAACGGATCGAGGTCCACTAACTGTTCCGCAAACTCGATGCGCCCGTCGTCAGTCAACGCCGGGAAAGTCTCGCGAGCGGTAGGGACGCGTTCCTGAACGAGATAATCGCCGTTCGCAAGGGCATCCTGAATCGCCTTGTCCCAGCCGGTTTCATCGGCGTTCCAGCCGATCGTGATTCCGTGACCGCCGTAATCGTCGTTCGGCTTAAGTACCAGTCGTTCATTGTTGCCGCGAATAAACTCGAGCAGGTCGACACTGCGGCCGAAGTAGTCCGTTTGTTCGTTTCTCACCGAGCGCGTCCAGGGCACGTGTGAACGGATTGCATCAAGTTCTTTTTCCGAGAACAACCCGGCATGTCGCGGATTTGTCAGCACCGCGAACAGCGCCTTTTTGTGAATCAGCTTCGAGCGAAAACTGTTCACCATGCAGATCGCGCCGGCGCGATACGCGTCGAGCAGCGCCGGGTATTCGCGAATGATCGGTAAGTACTCGTTTACGAGCAGGCGCTTGTAAACGATATCGATCTCCTGGCCTGACACGCTCAAGCGATTGTTTTTGAATTCGAGTTCCTGTGGCGTGCAGATTACCGACGGGTAGCCGGCCCTTTCGAAGAACTCTCGAAACAGCTCAAACTCTTTGACTGTCGGAACTCCGGCAAGATCGACAATCGCGATGCACGGTGGACGTTCAGGCTTGCGGCCCAGGTACTCCTCATATGAGCTGAGCAGGACGTCGAGCATGTAGCGCCTGCCGTACATCGGGCGGACGTTGTAATCAACCGCAAACTCTTTCATCACCGGCAGCGACGAAAAGATGTCGTATGCGGCATCGGCGTAAGCAATGCCGGCTGGACTCTCGCCGTTGAGCTCGACAAAGCTGTACGCAGCTTTTGTCAGGAACGAGTCGAGTCGAGAAGTCGGTGAAACGGCGACGTAACCCGGATCGATCGAAACCAGATCGCGCTCGATTTCAGTCAGGCCGAGGTCGTCGACAACGCTCGGGTCGGCCACTGCCGCATCCTTCACCTTCTGGATCGCGGACCAGACGGTTTCGCAAATCTGGCAGATGCGCGCGAAGTCTGTTTCGGAAACGAAGTGCGGGCGGAGATATGGTGAAAGGCGGCGACCGCCGAAGATGAGTCTGGCATTCTCCAAACCTTCGTCAAGCAAAGCGCGTGACGCTTCGGCCAGGTCCTGATTAGCGAGCAGATCGTGATAACGAGCAACAGCCTCGGGGAACATGGGCCGTTAGGTTAACATCTGCCACGAAAACGCACAAAAGGTCCGTAAGATTGCGGATTGACAGCTAACAAACGTTGCCGTAGTGTCCTTGCCTCATCAACAAGGCGGTCGAACTTCCCCCATCTGAATAGTCCCTCAAGGAGAAATTACAATGTTGCGAATACTCACGCTCATCGCGTTAATTTTGATTGTTATTCCGGCTCCGATTAGTTCAGGCGCGGCGGATCCGAAGACCATTTCTATCGCTGAAGCGCGCAGTCTGCCGTTGGGAACGATTGTAACCATTGATGGAGTGGTTACGGTTCCTTCCGGCGCGTTCAGTTCAAGCACGTTTGATCAAGGCTTTGCGATCCAGGATCGCACCGGCGGTATTTATGTCAGCGTTCCCGATAACCTCGGATTTTCACTGAGACAACAGGTTCGCGTGACTGGCACACTCGCCGATACCGTTTTACCTGGGCTGCTTGTTCTCGTTGATGTGACCGACGTCAAAGTTCATGGGAGTGGTCCAAAAGTGCGGCCGCTTCCGGTCGCAACCGGCGACGTAGGTGAAGACACCGAAGGTCAGCTTGTCACGATCACAGGGACGATCACTCAACCGGTCATCAATGATCTGCCATTCGGTTTTATTGTTTTCATCAACGACGGTTCCGGGGAAGTTCATTCGTTCGTCGCCGCCTCAACGGGCATAGATGTTAGCGGCCTCAGCCCCGGCCAAACAATCGAAGTGACGGGATTCAGCGGGCAGTTTGCCGACGACTTCGAAGTCGATCCCCGCACGCAAGCCGACATTCGGATCGTGAATTAACAAAAAACCTTTCACCACAAAGGCACAAAGACACAAAGAACTGAATGAGTTTGCGTCTTAGTGTCTTTGTGGTTATTAGTTCTTCTTCGTGGGGATGACGACGACGCGTTTTTCTTTGTTGCGGACGACCTCGAAGGTGAAAGAGGTTGGTTGCGTCGCCGGTTTGAAGAGGGAGACGGGTTTGCCGTCGATCGACTGAATGACGTCGCCGGGTTGCAGGCCGGCTTCAGAAGCCGCCGTCAGGGGCTCAACGTAGACGACGAGCAGACCAGCAGTCGTGCCGAGTTGTGATGCTACGGGAGGTTTGAGAGCGATGGTCTCGATGCCCTGTTCGAACAAGGAGAAGCGTCGGGCTGCCGGTGGGCGCAGGTTGAAACTGAACACCGGATCGAACTCCCCGCTCAACTTAACGTTCAGTGGCTCTTCCGCAGGTCGATCCGGACGCGTCACCGTGAACTCCACTAGACTACTTGGACCAGCCTGCTCGAGCCACCACGTAAAGTCGTCGGCACTTTGAATCCAGTTGTCGTCGACTTTCAAGATCACGTCACCGGCTCGTAGCGACGCCTTTGCAGCCGGGCTGTCGGGCACAATCGACGTCAGCAATATCCCGCGATGTTTATCGGCCAGCGCCTCTGCGCGTTGTAACTCCCAACCGTGATTCCGAATCTGATCGAGATTGAGTGCCTTGACAGCCTCACCTTTCACGCCCAGCCACGGTCGCGGGACGCTTGCCTGCTGTTCCAACACGCGTTGTGCCGCACGCCTGATCAAAGCAACCGGAAGAATGCTCGCTTCGTTTCCTTCCAAACCGTCGACGATGCCGATCGTCTCGCCCGCCTCGTTAAGCGCAACGCCACCAATGTTCGCGTGTGAGAGTTTTGGAGCGCTCACTCTAAATCGCGCGATGCCGCCGGATGGCGCCGGCATCACGTCTCTTATGCGACCTTGAGTCGCACCCATACGTGCGTAGAGTCCTCCACGCAACATCGCTCGTGCCGTCCTTGGAATTGCGGCAACGGGCTCCGGACTAAACAACAAAACTGTCTCATCAGTATTCAACGGTTCGTCTTTGATCGCGCCCGGCGGAACTGCGTTCTTGTTTACGAGACGAAGTATCGAGAGTCCCGTAACGGCATCTAGCCCGACATACTTAGCGGCGAGTCGCTTCCCTTCAGGTCCGATAACCGTAATGTCGGGTCTGTTGTCGAAAACGCCGATGCGCGGAGCGCGCGGTGGCCTCGGAACACGCGGAACTGCCGGCGCAACCGGCGCCACCATGTCCGGTGGTCCAAACTCGACTTCAGCTTCAGGCAGCCAGGCGACAATCGTTTCGCCGTCGTCCATCGCCAGGCCGGCGATGACGTTGGTGTGAACGTCGTCCATTAAGTTGAAAGCCCAATCCAGAGAGGCAACTGACTGCACCTGCCGTTCGGAACGCAGCAACAGTCGAAACATCTTCAATCCGTTGATGCGATGGATGATCGTCACAACTTGCGGCGCAGCAGGTAGCTTACCCGCGCTGGTCTTCACAGTCGGCGCGGGTTTCTTTGGCGACGGCGCGGGAGTTTGCGCGACGGCAGCCGCGCAATAAAGCAATGTGACGGCAAGGGCTGTGACTTTTATTAACTTTCGGACAGTCATCTTCAAATACTTCCTATCGATGCCTGTTTACCAAACTCTTTTCGGCGCAAACTGATTTCCAGTTTGCAACATCCGCTCTGAACCAAAACTGATTGTCGGAACTGAGATCGTGCGCGCGTTGCCGCGGCCGTCGTCGAGTGAAACTTTGAACGACTGCAACGACGCATCGAGTGGGATGACTTCGAAGCTGCTAACTGCTTCTTGTCCGCTTATCACCTGTGCGCCTTTGCTACTGAAATCTTCAGCTACGAGACGCCGCGGCGTCTTCGACGCTGTTGATAAAGGTCGTTCATTGTTGCTTGGTTTCGGACGCTTTTCCGGATTGCTCGCTACCAGTTGTTGCCCAGAGGTGTTGTCCTGGGATGCCTTGGCCGGCTCAACCTGTTTTGTCGGCTCAGGGATAGCAGCCGGCTGGTTGTTAGTGGAAACTACTTCGGTTGTCGGTCGATCCATAACGTTTCGCACCAAAAACGCGCCCGTGGCAAAGATGACCAACACCGTTGCCAACGCAAACCCACGCCGCATAATCGGTAAGTATGCTGCGCTGCTCGAATCATTCGCGAGACGTGCCCGCAAACGGAAATCAAAATCCGCCGGCGCCGCAACGGTGCCGAGACTGCCGACTATCTGCCGCAACCTGGTTTGCTGCTGCTGAAACTCACGGCACTCGCCACACTCGCGCAGGTGCGCGGCCGCGGACGAACTGCACGCCTCGTCCAGCATCAACTCATCAAGTTCCTGACGAACCACTCCACAATTGTTTTTTCTCATAACTTCTTTCACCTACAAATAGGCCCGCATCTTCTCGCGCAGAAAGCCCCTTGCCCGGCTGATTCTCGACTTCACTGTGCCCTCACTCGTTTCCAGAATGCGCGCGATCTCGTCGTAGCTGCGCCCGTCAACGTCACGCAGAATCAGAGGCGCGCGGTATTTTTCCGGAAGCGTACCGATTGCCCGTTGCACCGCACTGCGTCGCTCCGTGTCGACGAGCTCCGAATCCTGCAATGGGCGCAGGTCGGGGGGATTGAATTCCCTCGCTTCGGTGCCATCGCTGGGTTGAAAGAACCCCGTCAGCGAGACGAGCTTGCGGCGTTTTCGTTTTCTGAGTTCGCTAATCGCCAGGTTGGTCGCGATCCGGTAGATGTAAGTCGAGAAAGCGTAGCTTCTCTGATACCTGTCAGCGGCCCTGTAAACCCTCACGAAAGTCTCCTGAGCCAGATCCACCGCGCCGTCGTAATCGTTGGTCATCCGGTAGATATAGCTCGTAATTTGGTTGCGATAACGACTAACCAATTCGGCAAAGGCGTCCTGGTCCCCGCTGCGGGTCGCTTCCAACAACGCATGGTCGGAAGTCCTGTCCTCCAGCACGTCCTGCTGCAGGGCCGGGGCAAAGCCCAGCTCTTCGATGGTAGTCAACGTATTCATCAGGGCAGGTAGGCTTTCACAATGCGACTACACGCCGGTAGTCGCCACAGGTTCCCAAACAAAGCCACAAAAAGGCACAAAAGGCACATAAATAAAACCCACAGAAGCTCAAGGACATAACCTTGGCTGAGTTTACTATTTTTGTGCCTTTTGCGCCTTTTTGTGGCTGCTCTGCTTTGTGCCTTGTGGCTAGCCTTGGGGGCTCTTGAAGATAGAGTCGCTGACTTTGACGCCGTAGGTTATGGTGAGAACCCGCGTTTCCTGGCTTTGACGACCGTCCTCAAACAGCACGATACGATATGGCACCAGTGTCTGTTGAACGGCACGATAATCTAAAAATTTTCGCTGGTATTTGGTAGGCATGCCGCCCGGAAGGCCTTCTTCGTACTCCAGCCAAAGCACCCGGAGCGTTCTGGCGCTGATGTAGTAACGGGTCTTCCGCTGCTCTTTATCGAGCAGATCAATCACGTAAAGATCGAGACCTTTTTGCGCGTCCTTACCGACCAGGCTGATGGTGAAACCACACTCTTTGTAGCGCAACAAGGCTTCGAGGCTGTGAAGATGCTGAGAGATGAAGCTGGTGGTGGCGTCCTGCCGGGGCGTGAATGCGGCGCCGTTGATGAGTCCGAACAGTTTGCCGTCCTCGAAGATCAGCGAATATTCCATCGTGGGCAGCTTTTGATCGAGACGGATCTTGTCTTTTTCAAGGTTTTCGCCGCGGATAAAGCGTCGCTCGTAGTCTGCCTCTTCAGGATTACCTGTGGCTGGAAAACGAGTTATCTTGCCGCGCTCGATGCCATTGCGACGGATCTGTTCGAGTCCGGGTCGGGTGCCGTAAATGAGAATGCTCGACTCGACAATCTGCTCAGCCGTGAATTTCGTTTCCTGTTTTGGGTCTATTTTCGCGGGTGGTTTTGCGTCCTGCTTAGTTTCTTGTTTGGTCTCCTGTGGTTTGGTCTCTTGTTGGACTGCCGCCGCTCGGGTGTCACCCGGCAAAGTCATCGAGACAAAAAACGCAGCAAGAGCTATGAGGGCCAGAAATGGACGAAGCAAACTAACTATTCTCCTTGAATTCAGATCACTGTATCTAGAAGGCACCTAACCGGGGAAAGCCGCTCAATGAAGGCGAATTGTAACACAACCGCTTAAAAATGCCCTTTCCGCCTCCGTCTATCGTTGCATGGATGCGGCAAGCCAAGGCGACGATGCCTGTTTGACAAGCACCAGCGCCGCGGGTATTTTCCTTGGTTTTCGCGAAAGGACACTCAAACAAATATGAAGCGGGTAGGGGTTCTTGTAGGCCGGGAAAAGACGTTCCCGGAGGCAATCATTAATGGCATTAACGAGCGCGGCGGCGGCGATGTCGTGGCGGAATATATCAAGCTCGACGGTGTTAAATACGACGATCCGCCAAAGTACGACCTCGTAATCGATCGCATCTCGCACGAGGTTCCGTTCTATCGAGCCACTCTGAAACGAATGGCGCTCGAAGGCACCATCATTATCAACAATCCGTTCTGGTGGTCTGCTGACGATAAATTTTTCAACTATTCACTCGGGAAAAAGCTTGGCGTCGCGATTCCCAAGACTGTGCTGTTGCCGCAAAAAGACTATATCGAAGGTATCGTCAGCGAGAGTCTGCGGAATCTCCAGTTTCCAATGGATTGGCAGGCCATTATCGACTATGTCGGCTTGCCGGCGTTTCTGAAGCCGTTTGATGGCGGCGGCTGGAAGAATGTTTCGAAGATCAACTCACTTGAAGAGCTCTGGACTGAGTATGACAAGACCGGAACGCTTTGTATGACGCTGCAGGAGGGGATCGATTTCGATCAGTTTGTGCGTTGTTATTGCGTGGGCCAGGAAGAAGTGATGATCATGGCTTACGATCCGCGCAAGCCGTACCTTTCAGGTGAACAATACGTTCACAATCCAAACTATCTCGCGCCCGCGCTCGCGGATCGGGTGGCGAAAGACGTGCGAACGCTCTGCACTGCGCTCGGTTACGACCTCAACACGGTCGAGTTTGCGATCAAGGATGACGTGCCTTACGCGATCGACTTCATGAATCCCGCGCCGGATGCGGAGTTAGCGTCGGTGGGCGAGTTCTATCACAACTGGATTGTTGGGGCGGTTATTAATTTAGTGTTTAAGCGTCTTGGTGAAGGAAAAGAGAGGCCACGTTATCGTTGGGATTCGTTGCTCAATCCGGAGCCGGTGCAGGCGTACGCGGTTGCATCAGCCGCTGAGCAGCAGTCACGGACGATCACACCCGCATCAAAAAAGGCTCCTACTAAACGAAAGAAGACTTAGCCACAAAGGCACGAAGGCACAAACGCTTTATTAAATTTGTGTCTTTGTGTCTTAGTGGTTAAGTGGATTGAGGCTTGGAGCGCGTGAAGAGCACGCGCGTGCCGAGTAAGCTCAAAAGCCAAACACCCAACGCGGAGGAAGCCAGCGACCAGCCCAGGCCTCCCGCAACCGGATCGACAAAACCACCCACCAGTGCCAGCAACACACTCGCATTCGTCACTCGCAATGCCAGGCGACGAATGCGAGTTACGCTTTGCAACCAGTTAATCCTGCGCAGCTCCGCGGCGAGATAATCGTCGTCGTTATTCAACTGCATGTAGTAATCACTCTCGCTGCGAGCGTAGCGCGCTAAAGCCTGTTCGGAACTGACACGCGCCGCCTCCTGATAGTGATGAATAACGTGGGCCAGCTTCCCTTCCCGCAACGCAATATCCGCCAGACCGACACGCGCCTTGAAATTTTCGCTATCGATCTCGACCGCTTTTTCCAGCGCACGTCGCGCATGTCTCGCATCGCCACATTCGAGAAAACTCTCTCCGATCAGCGGCAGTAAAATCGCGTCGTTCTTCGCACGAATACTCGCCAAACGCAGCGCTGCCCTCGCTCTCGACAACAACCGTGCGTCAGATTGCGCGCTCGCCTGCGATCGCAACAGCCGCGCGAAATCGTAGATCAGCCACGCACCATGCGGTCTTACATTCAACGCCCGCCGAAATGCTTCACCCGCTTCTCGCAAACGACCGGACACGCGCAGCTCGTTTCCGAGACGACGCAGCAGGCGCGCTCTTTCAAGCTCTTCCGCGGTCGCCGGAGTTTCAGGAGCGTCAGCATTTCGTTTCAGCTTTCGCCCGAGTTTGAAATCAGATCTGGTGACGTCAAGGAGATCCGATGGAGCAAGCTGTGATAGCTGCGTTTTACGGTTTAGGAAACTCGGATCATTTAAATAGTCGCGGAGGTCTCGACTGCGATTGTCCAACTTGCTTTCGTGGATTAGCGGAAACAGCTCGCGCACGAGCTTTCGATAGTCGCGTCCGCTGGAGACGATCACAAATTCTTTGCCCTTGCCCGTGATCTGCGTGCGATAGCGATAACGAACGCGCCCGCCGCGTCGCAACGTGCGCACTGCCTGCGTTTCGACTGTTTCGAAGTCGTCAACTGCGAGCTGCTTGCGGTAACCAAAAATTAGCTTAAGAAGCGTGGCTAAAGGACCGTGGCTGCGTAGCGAAACGCCGTCGAAAACGATGCGATCGCTGAGAGCGAGTAACGGAACTATCAGCCATGCAGCGGCGATCAATCCCAGCGCGGCGGCGTCGTGTTGAGCGCGCAGCAGCAGTGCGGCAACGAAAGTGATGACGCTCGCAAGCGCCAGGTACGGTCCCGGTGACACGCGCACGCTGGCAACTGTAAATCTTTTCTGAGCGCGCTCCCGCTCTTCCTGAACTTCGGAGAGGACGGGCAGGCTATCCAATTCTTTCGTTTCGCTCATCTTCTTAATTGATCGTTCGGACAATCAACCGGCACATCAAGTGTGAAACTGCCTCGCGATTGACCCGGCTCAGTGTATCGCAAGTCAGCCAATTGAACGAGAGTCTGAGTGGTGCAACCGGGATCTTCGAGTTGTGCGACTGGAAACCGGGCAAAGCCGAGGAACACCCGGACCGGTCTTTGCTGCGCGATTGTGTCCAATGTCTGTTTCAGTTCCCCTTCGGGTTTGGCGTAACGCACCGCGTTGTTTGTCGAGTTGTCGCCCATGATGCCGACGTCGAATCGATAAGTGGCTCGATCGGTTTCAAAGACGAAGTCCCAGCGAAATGGATTTGCCAGTCGTGGCATCGCGGCAACTCGCGCCACGACCTCGCCTCTCGCGCTCGCCAGTCTTGCGGCTGCTTCACTACCGCGCGCGACGGCTCTCGCATGAGCAAACCCGAGCGCGCTCCAGTAACAAAGCACGAGGGCAAACGCGACGAACGCGATCCTGTTGCCCCATCGCTCACCCGCGTCTTTGACGAAGAGCACTATTAAAACCACTAACGCGAGGATCCATAAAAGCGCAATCAGGCGTGCATTCGGTAGATTGCCACTGCGCGGACTCGCAACTATCAGAAACGTGAGTACAGCGGCGACCGCAGCCCAGCTGAATTTCAAAAGCTTCGTTCGTGCAGTTAACAGAAAGGACGCGCCGCCGAGGATCAACCATAAAAAAGGATCTACGATGAAGACGAGATCGCCGTACGACCACTTCTGGTTCCACGGCAGTAGAAAGCGTATGCCGTAGTTGTTGGTCCAATCCAACAAAGGATGAGTGGCGCTGACGATGAATGAAGCCAGCATCAATCCCTTCAGTTTCGTCTTTGCTGGTTGATTGCGGAATCTCGACCAGAGCCAGTCAACGAAGTGAATTATCAGCGGCAAGAGGATCGCTAAGGCAATCACGCCGACGATCGCGTGAGTGATGCCTCGATGATGTTGCAGGAAGTCCCACCTGTCTCCAAATGCAAGGACGATGATGTCTGAGTCGGGAGCGTTGGCGGCTAGCAGGCACAGCGCTGTTGCTCCCGGAGACAGTCTTTCCAATCCCGCCTTAGCCGCCGCGAGTCCGACGAATGTGTGGGTAAGGTTGTCCATCAACCACTGCGGACCTGGGTGCAAATTGTAGGGGCGGCACTCCGTGGCCGCCCGTCTTCGCCTGAATTCAACGACGGGCGGCCACAGAGTGCCGCCCCTACAAATAATTTATCCGGCTAAAGAGGGGGTTTCGGGTGGAAGTTGTGCATAGCGATCCGGATCGAGCTTCTGAAGTTCCTGACCCGCTTCGCGTGCCGCAGCCGAGACCGGTAGAGGCTGGTTATCAGATCCCTTCGCTTTTCGCGACGCGTCTACGATATTGAACAACAGGTCAGCAGCTTCTTTATTCTTGCCTTGTTTTTTGTAGACCTTCGCGAGCCGAAGATGGGCTGTTTCCGCCGTTACAGTGGGACTGTTCTGTTTCGCCAGGTCGGAATAAAGCTGTGCTGCTTCGTCGAGCTTATCGTCACTTTCTTTTGCCTGCGCCAGGGCGAATTTCGAAAGTGAAGCGACTTCCGCGATGTTGCTCTTGGTGAGTTCCTCCAGCTCGCTGATTCCCTTCGGGCGATCGAGAAGCAACCGGTTCGTCGCGATGAAGTAACGAGACTCGGATTTGTAGGGGTCGCCGTATTTGGCTGCGACCTTCTCAAACTCCGCGATCGCCGTCTGAGCACGTTCCTGTTCGCTCGCAAACGACGGTTCGGCGCCACCGGCCACTGGAGCGGCCAAAACGGATGCTTTGGAGATCGTTATAGCACGACCAAGCGCCTGTTCCGCTTCGTTACTCTTTTTATTCGACCAGTTAACGAACCACAGTATCAGCAGGCCAGCCACAATGAGTCCGCCCAAACCGTACAAAATCGTACGTCCGCGACCCTCCAGCAAATTGCCGAGCCGATCGAAAAAACCTATTGTCGTGTCGCGAAACCGATCGTGTTGCAGCTCACGGGCACGCTTTTTCTTATACTTTGCCACTAGTTTTCCTCTTGCAAGCCGACGTAGTCGGCTACGTTCTCTTGGGTGTATGATTAGCGAAAAGATTCACTCTAGCGGGGCGTGTAAAAAGTTGTCAAGAAGCCAGAAAATAGGTCCTATAAGACTTATAGGACCTATAGGACATATAAGGACCCTTTACAGACGCCAACCGTGAATGCATCTAAGACGTGTATGTTTTTTTTTCGGGAACATCGGGAACAAAACGGCAGACGCGGTTGTCTAAGGGGAAGCCTGTCCGGGAAAGGGCAAAAATTATTAACTGCTCCGATTCCCAACCCAGGGGGTGATCAGTGAGCTACGGAGAACCAATAGTCCTCCGCGGGCAAGTGGAATTAGAGCAGGTTGCTCCGGCACCCATAGCTGAGGCACGGCCACCGGCAGAGACACAGTTCATTGAAAGATTAAAGCGTGGCGACGCGGCCGCATTCGAAACCCTGGTCAACGAACGCTCCGGCGAGATTTATGGTCTGCTGTACCGGCTGACCGAGAACGTTGAAGAAGCTCGCGACCTGACACAGGAAACGTTCCTGCGGGCTTTCCAGAGCATCGGTCATTTCAGAGGTGACGCTGATTTGCGCACCTGGATTTACCGCATTGCGATCAACCAGGCGCGCAATCGCTGGCGCTGGTGGCGCCGTCGACGTCGCGACGCAACTGTCTCGATAGACGCACCTGAAATAGGCGGGGGGCGCCTTGGTCTGGTAGCGACACTTAAATCGACGACCGCCAGGGATCCCGAACAGGACACGCTCGCGAATGAACGTGATCGAGCTTTGAAAAAAGCATTGGGCACTTTGAAACGCGTTTACCGTGAAGCGGTGATCTTGAGAGACATTGAAGGTTTTGCTTACGAAGAGATTGCGACCACGCTCGACATCAGCGTGGGAACAGTCAAATCTCGACTGGCGCGAGGACGCCAGGAACTCCGGCGCAAGCTGGAAGGATCTTTATAATTCGGATGGCTGAGCAACCCCGGCTCACGAAACTCGGTGCCAAATGGGTCGAAGTGAGGAAACGGCGGGCTCAAGGCTTCCAGTGGCATGATGAGGGCGTATTGAAAACGTGGCCAGCAACACCCGTTAAGCATCGCTCACTTCAAGCCTGAAGGGGTTGCCCTAAACTTGTCGGAGTTGCTTCTTAAAAGGGAGCAGCCGGGGTTGGTCAGCCATCCGAAGCATTATCATTATGACCTGCGAAGAAACAAGACACTCACTTTCGTTATACGTGGACGACTGCGTGTCATTGCCGGCTCGAGTAGCAATGGACGAGCACCTGGATCGTTGTCCGGTGTGTCGAGCCGAAGTGGCAGAGTTGCGCTCGTTGACTCGCAGCCTGAAATCAATGACACGGCCAATACCACCTCCATATCTGGCCGAAACGATTACCGATTTAATTACGATTGAGGCTGCTGCTCGTCGCCGGGCGCCTAAGCCGTCTCTGGGCATTCGCATTGCACGTTTTCTCGAGCCCCGCCTGATGCCTTACACCGTCGGCTCCTTCGCCTCAGTGATCATGTTCTTCATGATGTTCACAGCTCTGCGCCCACATTTCGTGGCGCTACGTGAGGCGGCGCTGCAGAGCAACGGAATCACGATAGTGAATACAACCGGATACGATCTCACCGAGGCACAAGACCTGGCAAGATCGCGTTTTGCTGACGACCGTGTATCCGAACTGTCACCCACCTTAGATCCAAAGGGCAGACTTGCCGCCCTGACACGTGCTTACGCACACGCGCACGCCAGTTACTCTGCTGATGGTGACGATGCTGACGACATGACTGTCATCACCGACGTGTTCAGTGATGGCAGGGCAGCGCTGGCCGATGTGGTCCGAGCTCCGCGAGATAGACGAATGGTGGAAGCATTTGAGACGGCATTACGCCAGGATCGCGCCTTCGTCAAAGCCGAATACGACCGCCGTCCCGACACCATGCGCGTCGTCATCTCCCTGGGTCCGAAAGTCGAAGTAGACGCGCAAAAGTTCTAGCCCGTTAAAACCTAAAATGCTTTGATGTACTCATCGCAGATGGCGTAGGGTGCGGTCACCCACTGAGCTGATTCGTTGAGTGTCGCCTCGCCACGACAACGAGTTAACAAACCGAGCTATTGTCCCCGGCTCTCACAGGAGACCTCATTATGAATTCCCGTGCTCGGCGAATCTCCCTTTCGTTATTACTTTGTACAGCTCTGCTGCCGATGCCGCAGGTTTCATTTGTCGTGAGTGAAGCGGCTCAGGACCAGCGTAGTGGACCACCACCGCAGCGTGGCAAACCGGAAGGCACGTTTCCTAATTTGGATGCGGTGCGGAACGAGTCGCGCATCGAACGTGAGCCGCTGGCGCCGATACCTTCGACATTGCGTTCACCAAAGCTTCCTTTGCAGGCGTGGAATGGACGGCGTGTGGGCGAAGAAAGCATCCGGCGTGCGCACGCGTCTCACCGGCGCATGAACCCGCATGTGAACGCATTGCCACCATTGCTCGACGATCAGTTTGTTCAGAACTTCTTCACGTGGGCCGTGCTGCGCGCACCGGGTGGTAGCGAAGCGACGTTTTGGCACGATCAGTTACGTATTGCTTATGCGAAGGGTCAGACGTCAGTGAAGCTGGCGGCAGTAGCGGTGGGCAAGACGCTGTTTGAGTCGGCCGAATATGCGGCGCGTAATCGCAACGATCACTGGTACGTCTACGATCTTTACAAGAGCTTCCTGAGGCGCGAACCGGATGCCGCGGGCTGGGATTACTGGGAACATCTTGTGCCTACAAGCGGGCGCGAGAATGTGCGGCGCGGGTTTGAGGAGTCGACTGAGTTTGCCGGCATACTGGCGAGTATCGTACCGAACGGTTCAGCCACTGCTGATGCAGCTTCGCTAATCACCGCGCTTGTCGAGCCGCGCAATGAACCCGGTCATGGGTTACTGGCGCGCGATGCTAATTGGAGTGTGCCGCTGTTGAGCTTGCCGGGTCGCGCCGGGCTTGACCTCGGACTCGTGCTCTCCTACTCGTCGCAGGTA
>Ga0207643_10001199_pt1 | contig 15312 bp, 13 predicted proteins | sample KBSMisM62_FD_184313 | JGI IMG/M metagenome (GOLD analysis project Ga0207643, IMG submission 184313) | Miscanthus rhizosphere microbial communities from Kellogg Biological Station, Michigan, USA - KBS Miscanthus M6-2 (SPAdes) (version 2) | ecosystem: Host-associated > Plants > Roots >...
CATGCTGGTGCCGCTCAGCGTGAAGTACGGAAACACGTCGCCGTGAGCGCCGTCGACGAGATCCGCAGGAAAGTTGGTAGAGAGGTAGCTCTTTTGATCGTTCAGCGAGACGATCCGCGTGCCCGGCGCCAGGATGTCCGGTTTGGCATTGAAGTCGACGGCCGTGGGCCCGCGCGAGCTGTAGCCAGCGACGCGATCGTCTGACGGGTCCGGCGTGCCGAACGTGCTGTAGGCGCCAACGGTCAACACCCAGGGCGCATTTCCAGGAGCGGTGATGCCACCGTACTGGATCTCGCCGTCGTCGTTCTTGCCGAAGTTGCCTGCCGCCGCCACGACCACAATGCCCGCTTCGACCACCTTCTTGGCGGCGAGCGTCAACGGATCTGCTTCGCCAAGCGGTTCGATGCCGTACCAGAGCATCTGAGGGAGATTGTGATCTTCGTCATCTTCTCCGCGGCGAAGGAGAGGACGTGCCACAGCAGCGCGCTCGGTCAGCGGCATTCGCTGCAAGACGGAGGCGAGCGCCAGCCGGACAAATGCGGAAGGTTCCTTTGCCGCGAGCTCGGCGAGCGAGTGAAGAGATTCCTTGTCGCCGGCCAGACGCGATGGGTCGTCCGAGAGAAAGCGAATCGCCCACGCTCGCATGTGTTCACTAGGATTCTTTAATTGTGTTCGTAGGAGTGCGGCGTCTGTACCGCCGCACGTGTGCAGAGCCCAGAGCGCGCGAAGCTGGCGTGTAACATCGGAATTCTGGCGCACGATTTGCGTCAGCGCAGGTTGCGTGGTCAGCGAAAGTTTCGCGGCGGCGGCACGTTCCTGCATCCGAGCTTCGACGTCGTGAGCAACTACGACGCAACACGGCAGTTGTACGGCTCGGGCCGCAGCAATAGCTGGGTAGCGCTGGCAGATCGCACTTCATGCCCGGTCCAACCCGGAAACGGCGGTCTGTATTGCCCGGTCGAGCAGCTCATCGTGACCGAAGACAGCAGTGCAGCCTATGTGATGTTCAAGTTCGGCAACGACGAAACCAAGATCGGCAATGTGTCGGTGAAGGGCAATATCGGCGTGCGCTATGTCGAGACCCAGGTGAGTTCCACCGGCGGCGCGCAATTCCCGCGCTTCGTTGCGCCGAATCCGGCAACGCCACCGGCCTTCGAAGATCCGAAATTCTTCACGCCGCAGGCTGATCGTGACTTCATGAACTTCGGTTCATACACGGACAAAGGCGGAGCCGATCACGAGCATTGGTTGCCAAGCCTGAATCTGCGTTTCGGTATTACCGACGAGCAGTTCGTCCGTTTCGCGGCCTCCCGCGCCATGGCGCGGCCCGACATGGGCTTGTACAAGTTCTACTACAGTGTTGCTGAAGTAGCTCCAAGCTGCGCCGCAGGTAACGTGACGTACGCCACGCCGGGTGACTGCACAACGGCACCGGTTGCCTACACACCGCGCTACACCGCAGGTGTCGGCAATCCGGCGTTGAAGCCGACCACGGCCGACAACCTGGACCTCACGTACGAGTGGTACTTCTCGAACACCGGTTCGTTCACCACGGCGCTGTTCTACAAGGGCTTCCAGGATTACGTCACCAACGTGTCGTACCAGCAGGACTTCACCAACAACGGCGTCACGCGTCCGGTCACGGTGACCGGCCCGACCAATGCCGATGGTGCGAGCGTCACGGGTATCGAAGTCGCGTACCAGTCGTTCTTCGACCGTCTGCCGGCGCCGTGGAATGGCCTGGGTATTCAGGCCAACGTCACGTTAGTCGACAACAAGGGTGTCACGAACTCGGGACTGTCGACGGTGTCTGGAGACGGCGGAACATTGCAGGACGCGCTCATCACGTTCACGGACCTGCCGCTGGAAGGCTTTTCGGACACGACTTACAACCTCGTGTTGATGTTCGAGCAGCCGAAGTACTCGGCTCGCCTCGCCTGGAACTGGCGCAGCGATTACCTGATCAGCCAGTCCGACTGCTGCATCAAGTTGCCCATCTGGCAGGACGCCTACGGTCAGCTCGACGCTTCCGCGCACTACAAGCCGAGCTCGGAGTGGGACATCTTCCTCGATGTCCAGAATCTGCTGGAGGCCGAGACGGTGTTGCGTCAGCAGGTAACTGCTGATGGCATGCTCCTGCCGCGTTCCTGGTTCACGAACGACATGCGCATCCAATTGGGTGTTCGTTATCGCATCCAGTAACCTGGCGATCTGAGAAGACCGGGCGCGTCGTATTACGATACGGCGCGCCCTTTTCTTTTCAGGCTGCTCGAGGAGTACAAAATATCGTGCGACCGCCGCTCAACATCGTCGTCGTCGGTGGTGGTACGGCTGGCTGGATGACGGCCGCGGCCTTTGCCTCGGTGCTGGGCCAGCGCAAATGCCGTGTCAGGCTCATCGAGTCGAGTGAGATCGGCATCGTCGGCGTAGGTGAGGCCACGCTGCCGCACATTCGTTTCTTCAACAAGCGCATCGGGATCGACGAGCGTGAACTCATGGCCAAAACGCAGGCCACGTTCAAGCTCGGTATCGAGTTCGTCGACTGGGCCCGCATCGGCGACAGCTACATCCATCCATTCGGCGCCTACGGCTCCCGCATGGCCGGCGTGCCGTTCCACAACTACTGGTTGCGGCAGCGCCAGGCGGGCGACACGACCCCACTCGAGGACTACTCGCTACCTATCGTCGCGTCGCGAATGAACAGGTTCTCGTTGCCGTCGGAAGACCCTTCCGCGGTGTTATCGACGTTCGGTTACGCGTTCCAGTTCGATGCGTCGCTGTATGCCGCCTATTTGCGCGGTTTCGCGGAGCAACGTGGCGTGCAGCGCACGGACGGCAAGATCGTCGACGTCCAGTTGCGTGGCACCGATGGGTGGATCGAATCGGTGAAGCTCGAAGACGGCACCATGGTCACGGGCGATCTGTTCATCGATTGTTCGGGTTTCCGCGGACTGCTCATCGAGCAGGCGATGAAAACCGGCTACGACGAATGGACGAAGTGGCTGCCCTGCGACCGCGCGGCCGCCGTGCCTTGCGAGAATGCCGGGCCGTTGACACCGTACACGCGCGCGACCGCGCGCGAGGCTGGCTGGCAGTGGCGTATTCCCTTGCAGCACCGCACCGGCAATGGCTACGTCTACGGCAGCGGCTTCATCAGCGACGACGAGGTGGCTTCCAAACTTCTGTCGCGCCTCGACGGCAAAGCGTTGGCCGATCCGCGTTTCCTGCGCTTCACCACGGGCAGACGTCGAAAGACGTGGAATCGCAACTGTATCGCGATCGGGCTCTCGGGAGGCTTCCTCGAGCCGCTCGAATCCACGAGCATCTACCTGATCCAGATTGCCATCACCACGCTGCTCGACTATCTGACGGAGGCGCCAGCGTCCGCGGAGACGCGATTCGATCCTCGGACTGTCGATGCGTTCAATCGCTGGATCGAGATGGAATACGACCGGGTGCGCGATTTCCTGATCCTGCACTACCACGCCACCGAGCGTGACGACGCACCCATCTGGAATTACTGCCGCACGATGGATATTCCGGACAGCCTCAAACACAAGATGGAACTGTTCCGGCACCGCGCGCGCGTGGTCACCTACAAGGACGGGTTGTTCCTCGAGCCCTCCTGGCTCGCCGTGTATTTCGGCCAGCGGATAACGCCCCAGCGTTACGATCCGCTCGCGGATGCAGTGGATGGCGCCGCGCTCGCGCGCAAGATGCAGCAGGTGCGCGAGCAGGTTCAGACGGCCGCGGTTCGCATGCCGGGTCACGAGGATTTCCTGCGCAGCTACTGCCCCGCAGTCGAGCCGGCCATGACGGGAGCGCGAGCGTGAGCGGCGTCGATCGCGTCGTGATCGTGGGCGGTGATGCCGTGGCCTGGCTGGCAGCGCTCTCGCTGCAGCGCGCCTTCCGCCATCGTGGGCTCCAGGTTGCTGTGGTCGACACGGGCCAGGGAAAAAATACGACCGACGCCCGCTGGACATTGCCGTCGCTGCGCGGCATGCACGCACTCATTGGCGTGCAGGAACCGGAGTTCCTGCGCCGCACCGGCGCGACCTACAAGCTCGGCACCGAACACATTGGATGGCAGGGCGATGGCTCGCGTTTCCTGCATGCGCATGGCGATATCGGCACGGCCATCGGCGCGGCACCGTTCTACAAATTCCTGCTGCGCGAGCGGATCGCGGGCCGGCGCGCCACCCCCGAGCAGTACTCGCTGGCCGCCCAAGCCGCGCGACTCGGCCGGTTCGCGCGGCCCCTGGAAGACGGCGAAGGGCTCAAGTCGAGCTTCACCTACGCTTTTCATGTGGATGAGACCGCCTACGTCGAGTACCTGCGCGAACACGCCGCACGGGCTGGCATACGTCGCGTGGAAGGCGCGGTCGCATCCATCGATACCTCGGAAGCGGGATGGATTCGCAGCCTGCGTCTCGTGAGCGGCAACGACATTGAGGGCGATCTGTTCGTTGACTGCTCAGGCTTGTCCGAATCCGAACGCGACGACTGGTCGGCCTGGCTGCCCTGCGACCGATTGGCCTGCGCCATCTCTCCACCACTCGCGAATCCGCCGCCTTTGACGCAGACCACGGCAAGCGAGGCGGGCTGGACCTGGCGCGTGCCGCTGGCCGCCGCTACGGCCGTGGGCCATTTCTACTGCAGCGCGTTCATCGATGACGATGCGGCGCTTGCGAAACTGGCATCCGTGGCGCCCGGAGCCCGCGACGCCCGCGTGGTGGCGCGTTTCAAAAGCGGCAGGCGCCGCAGGTTCTGGGAACACAACTGCGTGGCGCTTGGGCAAGCCGCGCTCGAGCTCGAGCCGCTCGCCGGGGCGGATCTGCATTTCGCGCAGCTCGGCATCGCGACCCTTGTCGAGCTCTTTCCTCTCGATGGGCACAGCACCGTCGAAGGAGTCGAATACAACCGCGTCATGGCCGAACACGCGGACGCACTGCGGGATTTCACGATCGCCCACTATCGCGCCGGTCCGGCGCGACCCGAAGCGTTCTGGAATGCGACACGGGCCTCGCCGATCCCCGTGACTCTCGCGCATAAACTGGATCTGTACGGCTCGAACGGCCGCATCGATGTGCGCGACCATGAATCGTTCGAGGAGGTCGACTGGGCCTGGCTCCTCATGGGAGTCGGGGATATCCCCGGCGCACTCGAGCTTCAGATGACAACACTGCTCGAGTCCGTGACCGCCGCGCAGATGGATCCGCTGCGAACGCAGATCGAGCGCCTCGCTGCGTCGATGCCGCCACACATCGAATATGTTCGGCACCAGGTTTCCGCGCCGATGCGCGCAAGCTCCTGACAGGACATCGCCAATGCAGACGAAGGTCAGAAAAATCGTGATTGTCGGCGGCGGAACCGCCGGGTGGATGGCCGCCGCCGCATTCGCCAAGGCGATGGCGGGGAGCGAGTTCTCGATCGAGCTGGTCGAGTCCGAGGAAATCGGCACAGTCGGCGTGGGTGAAGCCACGATCCCATCGATACTCGAGTTCAATCGCGCGACCGGCCTCGACGAGGTCGAGTTCATTCGCGCCACGCAGGCGAGTTTCAAGCTCGGCATCGAGTTCGTCGACTGGAGGTGCCAGGGTCATGCGTACATGCATCCCTTCGGCTATTACGGCGTGCAGATGGAGGGAATCTATTTCCACCATTTCTGGCTGAGGCACTGCGCGCAGGGCGGCACCCTGCCGTACGACGCGTTCTGCTCGAACATTGTCGCCGCGCGCGCCGGGAAATTTGGTCGTCCGCTGCCGGACGACCGCACACCGGTCCCGCATCTCGCCTACGCCTATCATTTCGACGCCGGGTTGTACGCAGCTTTCCTGCGGAAGTTCTCCGAAGCGCTCGGCGTGCAGCGTCACGAAGGAAAAGTGGTGGACGTGCAATTGCGCGCCACCGACGGGTTCATCGAGTCGATCAAGCTGCAGGACGGCCGCGTCATCGCCGGCGACTTCTTCATCGACTGCTCCGGTTTCCGTGGACTGCTCATCGAACAAACGCTCAAGGCCGGTTATGAGGACTGGAGCGAATTCCTGCCCTGCGACCGCGCGATGGCCGTGCCTTGCGAGCGCATTGCGGCCACTACGCCGTATACGCGCTCCACCGCGCGCGAAGCGGGATGGCAGTGGCGCATTCCGCTGCAGCACCGGACGGGTAACGGCTACGTCTACTGCAGCCAGTTCATGAGCGATGATGAAGCCGCGAGCCTGCTGTTGACGCGGCTCGATGGAAAGGCTTTGAACACGCCCCGCCCGCTGAAGTTCGTGACCGGTCGCCGCAAGGAAGTCTGGAAGAAGAATTGTGTCGCACTCGGACTCGCGAGTGGATTCCTCGAGCCGCTCGAATCGACCAGCATCCACTTGGTGCTCGCGTCGATTCAACGCCTGCTGTTCATGTTTCCGGGCGACGGGTTCGATCAGGCGACCATCGACAAATTCAACGCGCTGGTGCGGGTCGAGACCGAGGAGATCCGCGATTTCCTCGTGCTGCATTACACCGTCACGGAACGCAACGACACGCCGTTCTGGCGACATTGCCAGGCCATCGGGAAACCGGACACGCTCAAGCAGAAGCTTGCGATGTTCGAACGCAGTGCCAACATAGTGATCAGCGTGGGCGAATTGTTCCGCGAGCCGAGCTGGTTCGCGGTGCTCATGGGGCAGGGTCCATTCCCGAAGTCCTATCACCCCTTCGCGAACAATATTTCGGGCGCCGAGCTCGCGCGCCGCTTCGACCTCATGAGCAGCGATGTGCAGAAGCGCGTACAGACCTACCCGATGCACGATGACTTCATCCGCACGCACTGCGCTGCGCCGCCGATGCCGGATCGAATGGCATGAGAGCGCCGACGCGCACCGCCAGCGTCGATGGGCACGACATTTTCGTGTTCGACGATCTGGTGCCGGTCGAAGAAGCCGCGAAATACGCGAGGGCGATCCTGGGGGCGTCGTTCGCACGCACGGAAACCGCCCGCCCAGAGCGGATCGAGCACAGGCACTGGGTGTGTGAAATGCCGCTCGAGAATTTGCCGCGCACCAGCCTCTGGCTCGCAACCGAGAAGGCTGTTGCAGACCTGCGGCCGAACGAGCGCTTCCTTCCCTACCGCGTCTACACGAATTTCGCGTCCTTCGGCGACGTCCTGCTGACTCACTTCGACGCGTTGCCCGACACTCGCGAGCTCACGGCGCTGTGGTACCTGTGCGAACAGTGGGACGTTGAATGGGGCGGTGAGACGATGTTCTTCGATTCGAAAGGTGATGCGCAGGTGGCCGTGACCCCGAAGCCCGGGCGGCTGCTGCTGTTCGACGGCGCCATTCGTCATGCGGGCCGTCCGCCCAACCGCAATTGCCCGGTGGGGCGCTACACCTTCGCAGTAAAGCTGCGATCGGCCTAGCTAGTCTCTGAAATTGTTGAATTGGACCGGGCGGTCCAGCTCAGCCTTGCGCAGCAGCGCCATGGCCGCCTGCAGATCGTCGCGTGATTTTCCGGTCACGCGCAGCTTGTCGCCCTGGATCGACGCCTGCACCTTGAGCTTGGACTCCTTGACCAGCTTCTGCAGTTTGCGGCCCGCGTCCGCGTCGATGCCATGCCGAAGCACGATGTCCTGGCGCGCCTCGGCGAGGTTTGTCACCGGGTCCTTCTTCTCCATGCAGCGCACGTCGATGCCGCGCTTGCTGAGGCGTTGCGCAAGAATGTCGACCATCTGTTTGAGCTGGAACTCGGACGGAGCCTTCAGGCTCACGGTCATTTCCTTTTCATTGAGCTCGAATACCGCGCCGGTGTCCTTGAAGTCGAAGCGCTGCGAAAGTTCGCGATTCGCCTGGTCCACGGCGTTGGTGAGTTCGTGGGTGTCGAGTTCTGAGACGGCATCGAAGGAGGGCATGGCTGATTCCAGAATGTCAGGCGCGCAGGGTTTTTTCGAGACTGGATACGACGTCCGGGCCAACCTTGGTGCGCAAGTAGCCGAGAATAACCGGCACGAATTTCTTGGCGTCCTCGGGCTTGAGCCCAAGTTTGCCAAAGCCGCTGACGACGGAGCTGATGAGAGCGGCATTGCCGCCGATGGCGCCGGCGAGACCGCCTAACAAACCGCCTAGCCCACCGCCGCCACCCGACGCGGGTGTCTTCTTCAGCAGGTCGTGGAGACCCGGCACGCTGCCGAGCTGGCTGTCGAACTCGGCCGCACCGAGCTTGTCCTTCGCGGCCTTCAACAACACCGCCGCGCCGCCTTCGGCTTGAGTGGCGCTGATTCCGAGGGTCTGCGTGAGGCTGTCGATGAGCTCTTTCATGAGAGTTTCCTTGTTTGCGCGTCAGTCGTAAGCGGGGGCGGGGAAACCATCGGCGCCCTTGCGCCAGGGCGCCCATACCAACGCGACTTCGCCGACTGCGATGTCGGATTTGCGTGCCGGCACTTCGACGGCGCGCAGGGAAATGGTGCTGGCATCCAGCGTGGTTTCGAGGCGCGCAACTTCCGCGTCGACCTCACGCTTCGTATCTTCTAGCCGTTGCTGGAGCACTTCCAGGCTTTCCTCGGCGCGCGTGACGTCCTGCGATTCGTGGCCCATGCGTGTTGCCGACCGCGCCGCACTGCCCACGCGATTGAGGTTGGTTGCCGAGAGTGCCTTGCGGCCTAACAATGCACCCAGTATCGAGCTGCCGATGGAGACGGCAGTCTGCATTTTCTGCTGCGAGAGCTGGCTCTTCTCGCGCTCGCGGCGCTCATCGGCGCGACGGATCTGGTCCTGGAGTTGCTGCAGCTTCACCTGCCAGCGTTTGCGCAGCTCGGCCACTGCGGCGTCGCGCTTCTCGCGCGCCGCGAGTGCGAGGCGCGAGCGGAAGTCGCCCTCGGCTTCTCCGACCTTCGAGGCTGTCTTGAATGCCTCGCACCACACCAGCCTGGTGCGCGCAGTCTCATACAGATGCGACTGCAGCTTTTTCGCCCAGGCTGCGTAACTGGCCGCGCGCAGTGCGGAGCCCGGCAACTCGCCATATTCCGCGCCATCGGCCGGTGTGGTGACCAGGCGCGCCTTGAGGCCGACATCCTGGGCTGCATCTTCCCAGGACGCCTCGCTGGCACCGTCATCGAACGGGGCCAACCATCCGGCGGTCTGCCACTCGTCGAGTGCGAGTTTGGCGTCAACGAAATGCAGCTTTGAAAAGCCGGCGACCATGGGCTTGTAGAGCACCGTTCCTGTGCCTTTCGTGGGACTCAGAAAGTACTCGGGAATTCCCGAGCCCACCGCGGGGCGCGGCGCCGCCACGATCGCGGCCGCGGGTGATGCCGCCGGGTAGCTAGACTGGCCCACACTGCTCGCGCCCTTGCGCGTAGCCATCACACGCGCGATCTCGGGCCCGGTTAGTGGCCCGCGCAGGTAGGAAAGCGCCCACCGCGTTTTCATGAGGACCGGCGCGTCATCGTGCACATTGCGCATGAGGAATACGCGCTGCGTGAGGTTCGACATCAACGCCGCAAGACTACCGCGATCGCCATCCGCGGACGCCGAGGTACTGGATAACAAACCTTCGATGACGCGCAGCTTGTCGCGCTCGGTCTGCAGTCGGCCGATGAACCAGGTGCCGCAGTTGGCGAGGCCCTTATAGTCGAGATCGACGGGATTCTGTGTCGCAAGCACTACACCCAGGCCAAACGCGCGTGCCTGCTTGAGCAGCGTGAGCATGGGTTGTTTGGAAGGCGGGTTCGCGGTGGGCGGAAAGAACCCGAAGATCTCGTCCATGTAGAGGATGGCGCGCAGGGAGCCGGTGCCCGATTGATTGCGCATCCACGCGATGACTTCGTTGAGCACGAGCGTGACGATGAACATGCGCTCGGCGTCGTTGAGGTGCGCGATGGAGATGATCGAGATTCGCGGCTTTCCCTCAGGCGTGAACAGCAGCCGCTGCGCGTCGAGCGGCTCTCCCTGCATCCACGTTGCGAAGCCCGGCGAGGCGATCAGGTTGTTGATCTGCATCGCGAGCTTGAGACGGTCCTTCGCAGGAAAGAAGGTTTCGAGATCGAAAGCGCCCAACTTGTCGAAGGCCGGCTTCTGCACGGCCTGAATGAGGCCGGTCATGTCGAGTGACAGCCCCGAGCGCCAGGCGCATTCAAGGATGTTGGCGAGCAGGATGTGCTCGCGCGAACCGATGGGGTCTGCTTCGATGCTCAGCAGACTGAGCAGGCCGGAGACGACGGCGCCCACGCGGTCGCGCAACGCGCCTGCGTCGGCCAGCAACTCAGGTGAGGGTGGCGAAAACGAACGCAGCACCGACAGCGGCAAGCCGGTCTCGGCGCCGGGCGTGTAGATGGCGACATCGGCGGCGGCGCGAAAGCGTCCAATGCGATCGGGCGCCTGGCCCCACTCGGCGAGACCGTTCTTCCACGTGTCGGCCGTCTTCGCGGCGAAATCCGCCACGCTCACGCCTTTGCGCGCGGCATCTCCCGCATCCACCCAGGGCTCGAAATCGGATGGCGCGAGGTTGGGAAATGTCAGCAGCAGATTGCCGAGGTCGCCCTTCGGATCGATGCAGATGGCCGGGACGCCGTCGATGGCGGCTTCTTCGAGCAGCGAAAGACATAGCCCCGTTTTGCCGCTGCCCGTCATGCCCACGCAAACCGCGTGAGTCGTCAGGTCTTTGGAGTCGTAGAGAACCAGCTCATCCTTCAACTTGTTGGCGGCCGGGTCGAATTCACGACCCAGGTAGAACACGCCTAACTTCTCGTAGTCTGTTGACATCTCTACTTCTTGCGGCGCGCGACTTTCGCCTTCTTCTTCTTCTTGCGCGGGGCCGCCTCGCGGCGCAGCGCCGTGACTTCGATCTCGATCTTCATGCGCGGATCCGCCAGCCCGACGACCATCATGGTGGCAGCCGGCCGCGCCTCACCGAACGCCTTTCCCATAGCGGGCCAGCAACGTTCGAAGTCCGAGGCGTTGATCATGAGGTAGTGCACTCGCACGACGTCGGCGAAGCTCGAGTCGGCCTGCTTGAGGGCCGCGGCAATGTTCTTCAGCGCCTGTTCGCACTGTGCGACGGCGTCTTCCTGGATGGTCATGTTCGAGTAATCGAAACCCGTGGTGCCGGATACGAACACCCAGTCGCCATCGACCACGGCGCGTGAATAGCCAATGCTTTTTTCGAAAGTCGATCCTGAGGAAATCAATCGGCGCGCCATCAGTCCTCCTCGCGGTATATTCCGCGCCTTCGGATTCTGCCATGGTTCGCCAGCTGGAAAGCCTCATGAAGCTATTTGCAGGAATGCTCGTTCTCGCCCTGCTCGCCGCTACGGCAGCGCAGGGTGCGGACAACCCCAATTCCGTTGCGCTGACGCGCGCCATGCGCTCGGATGAAATCGCGGTGGCGACTGCCAAGCGCAATTTCCTCAATGGTTCCATGGCCGAGCGCTACGGCAAGACCAACGCGGGCTGCGTCAAACGTATTCCCTACGCCGATTTCACCGCCGGTTGGGCGCGTGTCATCGACAGCGTGTTGAGCGGAGAGGAGATCGACTCCGCGCTGACGTTTTTCAAGTCAGATGCGGGGGTCAAGTATGTGGAAGGTATGCTGCGCCGCCTCCGCGCCCGCGAGGGCGGAGAAGTGTTCCCCGAAGTCCCGGGCAAGGAAGACATATCTTCCGCCCAGAGCGCTGCCATAAGCGATTTCTCGAGCTCGGACCTCGGACGCAAAGTCATGGGCAAGGATCTGATTGTTTCTCCCGCGGCGGAGGAGTTTGGGCGCGAACTCCTTCAGCAGATCGCCGGAAAGTGCGGCAAATAGCGAGATTCTTCGCCAGCCTTGACGTCGCGGCGAAGGCACGGCGATACTCCCCGCCCCGATGAATACCTACGTAACCCGCAAGATCTGGTGGTGGCGCCTCCAATAAGGAGTGGGCCTTCGGGATGTTATTGCGTATCTGATTAGAGAACGAATTCCAAAAGAACCCATCTCCGGTAACACCTGAGATGGGTTTTTTGTTGTCTGCGAAAAATTGACGGAGATAAACGCGGTGAAACCGCCATTCGACATTGCCGGCGATCTCGACACTCCCGTGTCGGCCTTCGCCAAACTCGGTGCCTTCAATCCGCGTTTCCTGCTGGAGAGCGTGGAGGGCGGCGAACGTCTCGCGCGTTACTCATTCATCGGTTTCGGCGATTGCCTGGAAGTCCGGCTCGACGCTGCCGGTCTCACCGTCGGCAACGCGAAGTTGCCACGCCCCGCGAACAAGGCGGAGTTGTTAGACGCGTTGCGCAAGGCACTGGCCGCCGCGCCCAAGCCGCTGCCCGAGATGGCCGGTGTGCCGCTCGCGGGCGGTCTCGTCGGATATTCGTCATACGACGTGGTGCGCTACTTCGAGCGCCTGCCCTCGAACGCGCGCGTCGACAACCCGGTGCCGGACCTGCACTACGTCGCGCCCGAGTCCATGCTGGTGTTCGATCACCTGACGCGCGGCATCGCGCTGCTGCACGCCGGATCCGAGGCCGAGCGGCAGGCGCTGCGCCGCCAGGTCATCGGCGCGCTTCGCGGCGGCATCGCCAATTACGTAATCCCGGGTAGTGGCGCCGCGGAGCGCTATTCGCCGGCGGTAGGTTCGCTGTCGCGCGACGCGTACATGGCGGGCGTGAAACGCGTGCAGGAATACATCGCGGCCGGCGACGCCTACCAACTCGTGCTGTCATCGCGCTTCTCGGGCCGCCGCTCGCTCGATCCTTTTGAAGCTTATCGCGCGCTGCGCCTCATCAACCCTTCTCCTTATATGTACTACTGCAAGCTCGGAGACGTGACCGTGGTTGGCTCGTCGCCCGAAGCTTTGGTGAAAGTGAACGCGCGTGGAGAAGCGCAACTTCGCCCTATCGCGGGCACCCGGCCTCGCGCCGACGACTTCGCCGCGGACTTGCAGCATGAAAAGGATCTGCTCGCGGACGTGAAAGAGAATGCCGAGCACGTGATGCTCGTGGACCTGGCGCGCAATGATCTCGGTCGCGTCGCGCAGGCGGGCAGCGTGCATGTGGATCCCTATCGCGTGATCGAACGTTACAGCCACGTGATGCACATCGTCAGTGGCGTGAAGGGAAAACTCGCCGCCGGTCGCGATGCCTTCGATTTGTTCGCCGCCACGTTCCCGGCGGGCACACTGGTGGGCGCGCCGAAAGTCCGCGCGATGGAGATCATCGACGAGCTCGAACCGGTGCGGCGCGGCCTGTATGGCGGCACGGTCGGATACTTCGGTGCGCGCGGCGACATGGACCAGGCCATCACGATCCGCACCCTGGTGTTCCGCGGCGATGAATACAGCTACCAGGCGGGCGCCGGCATCGTCGCTGACAGCGTTCCCATCACCGAATATGAAGAAGTGCTCGCCAAGAGCGGTGCGATGGCACGTGCACTCAAGCTGGCGGCCGAGGGGTTATGAATAGTTCTATGAACGTGCGGCTGCTCCTGATCGACAACTACGATTCCTTCACCTACAACCTGGTGCAGGCCTTCCTGATTCTCGGTGCGGAAGTCGACGTGCGACGCAACGATGAAATCACGGTGGAGCAGGCGAGGGCGCTGGGTTCGACGCATCTGTGCATTTCCCCGGGGCCGGGCACGCCGTACGACGCCGGCGTCAGCATGGACATGATCCGTGCGTTCGCGGGTACGTTGCCGGTTTTCGGCGTCTGTCTCGGGCACCAGTCCATCGTCGAAGTGTTCGGCGGCAAGGTAGTCAGGGCGCCGCGCCTGATGCACGGCAAGACCTCGCCCGTCACGCACGATGGCAAGGGCCTGTTTGCCGGGATCCCCCAGTCAGCCGAGGTGGGTCGCTACCATTCATTGATAGCAAAGTCCGAGACGCTGCCGCCGGAGCTCGAGATCACGGCGCAAACCCCCGAAGGCGAAATCATGGGAGTGCGGCACAAGAGCCTGAAAGTGGAAGGCGTGCAGTTTCATCCGGAGAGCGTGCTCACGCCCGACGGTCCGGCGCTCATCGGCAATTTCCTCAAGATGACCGGCGGCCGCCAATGAGTCTGCGCGACACGCTCGAACATCTGCTCAGCGGCAAGTCGCTCAGCGAATCCGATGCCGCCGACCTGCTGCGCGCCATGACTGGCGGCGAAATGCCGCCGGCGCTCGCGGGTGCGCTGCTGGCGGCACTGCGTTCCAAAGGCGTGAATGCCGATGAAGTGCGCGGCTTTGCGCGCGCCATGCGTTCGCTGGCGCGTCAACCGGCGATCCCGGCCGGCTCTCGCGCCATCGACATCGTGGGCACTGGCGGCGATTCTTCGGGCAGCTTCAATCTCTCCACGGGGGCGGCACTGCTGACCGCGGCCTGCGGCGTGGACGTGGTCAAGCACGGCAATCGCTCGGTTTCGAGCAAGTCCGGCAGCGCCGACGTGCTCGAGCAGCTCGGGCTCAAACTACCGCTGGACGAATCGGCCGCGGGTGCATGCCTCGCCGCCACGCGGTTCACATTCCTGTTCGCGCCTCACTACCATCCGGCGATGAAGGCGATCGCGCCCGTCCGGCAGGCGATGGGTGTGCGCACCGTGTTCAACATCCTGGGGCCGCTGACCAATCCCGCGGCGCCACTGTTCCAGCTCACCGGTGCGTTCAATCTGCCGACCGCGCAGCTCATGGCCGAGACGCTGTCCGGGTTGCCCATCGAGCGCGCCTTCGTGGTCCATGGCGCGGAGGGTTGGGATGAGCCCACGCCACTCGGTCCCTTCACCGTGCTCGACGTACGGCCCGGCGAGGTCAAGGCGGAAATCCGCAGCCCGTCAGACTACGGTCTCGATCTGTGCGGTGCACATGAGCTGGCCGGCGGTGACTCGGCGACCAACGCGCGCGCGCTGCGCGCGGTGCTCACCGGTGAGCAGCATGGCCCGCATCGCGATGCGCTGTTGTTAGGCACGGCGCTGGCGCTGGAAATCGTCGGCCGCGTCGATCAGCCGCGCGATGGCGTGCGCCTCGCGACAGAAGCCATCGACAGTGGCGCCGCGCGCCGCACGCTGGACAAGCTCGCGGCCTTCGGTGCGGGTGCCGGACTATGAGCGGAGACTTCCTGAGCGACATGGCGGCGTCGAGCCGTGCGCGCTCCGCCGCTGCGCAGGCTCAGCTTTCCGCTCGTGAATTGCGCGCGCGCATCGCGGACCTGCCGGCCACGCCCGTGCTCAAGCTCGGCGCCTTCGATCTCATCGCCGAAGTAAAACTGCGGTCACCGGCAGTGGGTTTGCTCAAACAGGCGAACGATGGAGAAGTCGGCGCACGCGTTGGCACCTATGCGAATGCAGGAGCCGCCGCCGTTTCCATTCTCACGGAGCCCAGCCG
>Ga0207643_10001208_pt1 | contig 15269 bp, 18 predicted proteins | sample KBSMisM62_FD_184313 | JGI IMG/M metagenome (GOLD analysis project Ga0207643, IMG submission 184313) | Miscanthus rhizosphere microbial communities from Kellogg Biological Station, Michigan, USA - KBS Miscanthus M6-2 (SPAdes) (version 2) | ecosystem: Host-associated > Plants > Roots >...
AGAATCCCACTGCGGCTTCAGCCCGTGCTGATTGCCCTTACCCTGCTCAATCTTGGCATCCTTGGCGTGGCCATTGTGCGCGAACAGGCCGTCGCTGCTCCTGCCCTCACGCCGGACGGGATTCTGCGCGGCCGCGGCCTGCAGATCGTCGACGACCAAGGCACGGTACGAGCCAGCATCACAGTCAATCCAGCTGTGAAGCAACCAGATGGCTCAACTTACCCTGAAACGGTGCTGCTCCGGATGATCACGTCGGAAGGGCGGCCGGTCGTCAAGATATCTTCATCCGAGGATGGGGCCGGCATGGCGCTCTCAGCGGCCGAGGGGTTGGCCTATGTGCAAATTCTGGCGCGCGGCGGCGATCCAAAACTCGTCGTCGTCGATGGCGCCGGCAAAGAGACTTTGAAACAGCCGTAGGCGTGTTGCTGGCCTCGCTCGGCACCAGCATCGCCAATGGTGGCTCGACATCACAACGGCGCGTCCCGCGGCCGCGGCCGCCAGCGGGCTAGGCGCAGATGCGGGAGGCGCGTGCCCGCGCCAGCTTGGCTTCCTCGAAGCCGTGCATTCCCATGTGCCACTGCAGCGCAACGATGGCGCCTTTGACCGGCTGCAGCAGACCGAGAGTGAGAATGAGGGTGGGCGGCAGCCACAGCACCAGGTGTACCCAGTACGGCGGCGCAAAATTGGTCTCCACCGACAGTACGGCCGGAACCAGCAGATGGCCGACGATGAGGATCACGACATAGGCGGGAAAATCATCGGCCCGATGATGGTGCAACTCCTCGCCGCACACCTCGCAATGATCCTTCACCTTGAGAAAGGCACCGAACATCCGCCCCTTGCCGCAGCACGGGCACCGGCCGAGAAGGCCGCGCACGATCTCGTGCCTCAGCAGTCGCACGGAAAAGGAATTGGACACGGTGTGCTCCCCCGAATTGCTTGCGTAAAATGCATCCATACAATAAGTTCTCCGCTCCTTACACTCAACGCAATGTCGGAGAGAATGTATGGATTGGCGCCCTACGCTCAATGACCGCGAGGGTCCACTCTACCGCCGCATCGTCGATGCCTTGACCGCGGACGTGGCCAGCGGGCGTCTGCGTCGAGGCCAGCAGTTGCCGACCCATCGCGCCCTGGCGAAGGCGCTCGGCGTTGATCTCACGACCGTCACGCGGGCGTACACGGAGGCCCGCCGCTGCGGCCTGACTGAAGCACGGACGGGGCAAGGCACATTTGTCGCCGAGAGCATGTCGCACCATGCCCCTGCCCTGCGCCCGGAACTCGACCTTTCCATGAATCTCCCGCCGCAGCCGATGGAGGCCGACCTGGAAGGCCGGCTCACCCGGGGCATTGCGGCGATCCAGCGGGAGGTTGGGTTCTCCGCCCATCTCAGTTATCGCGACCCCGGCGGAAGCGGGGCCGAACGCGACATCGCAGCCGAATGGCTGCGTTCGCGTATCGCCGAGGCACGTGGCGATCGGGTCGTGATCTGCCCCGGCACCCAGAATGCGCTTTTCGACCTGCTCATCGCGCTCACCTCACCGGGAGACGTCGTGCTTACCGAAGCGCTGACCTATCCCGGCATCAAGGCTGCGGCCGCATGCAGGGGCGCGCGCCTCGTCGGCGTCCCGATGGATGAGCACGGCATTCTTCCCGACGCGCTCGATGCGGCGTGTCGGAAACATTCGCCCAAGGCCGTGTACTTGATCCCGACGATCCACAATCCCACCACCGCTACGATGCCACGGTCGCGTCGCGAGCAGATCGCCGACATTCTGCGGGCGCGCAACGTGCTGCTGCTGGAAGACGATGCCTACGGCATGCTGGAGCCCAAGGCCGTGCCGCTGGCCGCGCTCATTCCCGAGCGCACCTATTTCGCCGCGACGTTTTCCAAGTGCATCGCGCCCGGGCTGCGGGTGTCGTTCCTGCTGACACCCGATCAGGACGCTGCGAGTCTCCTGGCAAACGCTCTGCGTGCGACCGTGCACATGCCCGCGTTCCTGATGGTCGCGCTGGTGACGCGCTGGCTGCAGGACGGCAGCGCCGACGCCATCATCGCGGCGATCCGTGACGAGGCCACCGCGCGGCAGAAACTTGCTTCCCAGGTGCTGGCGCGACATGCATTTTCGCGCCACCCCAACGGTCACCACATCTGGGTCCCGTTGCCGCCGAGCTGGAACAGGACGGAATTCGCGTCGTACGTTCAAAGGCAGGGACTGGGCGTGGTGACGGCGGAAGCGTTTAGTGTCGAGGACGCGCCGCCGCACGCGATCCGCGTCTCGCTCGGCGCGGCGAGCAGCCGCGCCGAACTGGTGCGCGGCCTGGAGATCCTGGCTGGCGCCTTGCGGTCGCCGGCGGCCGTGACCCGCGTGGTGTAGGCTGCCATGTGCCGGGCATGCCCGCTTGTGAAACTGAATCGACGATCAGGGCCGGTTGCAGGCCGGCGATCTGAAACGGAGTGCGGGAATTCCGGAACGCCACTTCCCGTTCCCACCCATCAAAAACACGTAATTGGTGCTTGGCGAGACCGGGCAACAAGTGACAGAGAAGGGCCTCAAGGGAAATCGAGGACACCCAGTAATGAGCGACGTGCAAGCGGACCGGCTCGAGCGGATGAACCGCTTCGTCAACCGGATGAACGAGGTCGAGCGCGATCTCACGGCGCCCTATGTGCGGCCGAAGGATGCGGCGACCTTGATCCTGGTCGACCGCTCGGGCCCGGTTCCCAAAGTCCTGCTCGGCAAGCGCCACGAGCGACACAAATTCATGCCGGGCAAATTCGTCTTTCCCGGCGGCCGCGTGGACCCGACGGACAAACTCATGCCGGTGGCAAAACCGCTCGATCCGCACGCCGAAGCCAATCTGATGAAGCATCTGCAACGCGCCAGCGCCGCCAAGGCGCGGGCATTTGCGCTCGCCGCCATCCGCGAGACCTTCGAGGAGACCGGGCTCGTGCTCGGCGTGCCGACGACCGAAACGGTCAAGGTTCCCGCCGGGCCGTGGAGCGGATTTGCCGAGGCGAAAATCCTTCCCGACCTCAGCGCGCTGCGCTTCATCGGTCGCGCCATCACTCCCCCCGGCCGGGTGCGGCGGTTCGATGCGCGCTTCTTCACCCTCGACGCCAACGCGATCGCCCATCGCGTGGAGGGCGTCACCGGCCCCGAGGCCGAGCTCGTCGAGCTGGTGTGGATGCCGCTGACGGACGCCAAGCAACTCGACATGCCGGCGGTGACCGGCGTCATGCTGGAGGAACTCGACGCGCGCATCGCGGACGGGTTCGGTCACGACCTCCCGGTTCCGTTCTACAGCATGCCGCGGGGGCGCTTTAAACGGGAGCTGCTGTGATCCGGCGCCCCTTGGCGCACATTGACATTGGCAGACAAGGCATTAGGTTCCGCGCCAGTTCACGCCATCGAGGATTGCCATGGCCAAGGCCACAACCATCAAGGTCAAGCTGGTTTCCAGCGCCGACACCGGATTCTATTACGTGACACGCAAGAACTCGCGCACCATGACCGACAAGCTGGTGAAGAAGAAGTACGACCCCGTCGCCAAGAAGCACGTCGAGTTCAGGGAAACCAAGATCAAGTAGCCGACGCGCTGGCATTACGGATAAAGGCGCCCCGGATGGAGGGCGCCTTTTGTATTTCGCCGCACGCGCTGTGGAACAGCGATCAGTCGAGATAGAGGTGGCCGGTCGGGAGCGGCGTCATGAGGAGGCCACTCGTACCGCCCCCGAACCGGCCGAACCCCACGGACCCAGGAGATGCGGCGGACCTGAGCATTCCGTAGGGTTATCAATATGATAGGCGACGGCACGATGCTCCGTGGCCCCGTTTTGCCAGGGGCCAAGAGCCTCTCCCACCGCCTCGCGCAACGTAGCGCAACGGGTCCGGAAATCAACAATTTAGGTTGTGGACAAAGAAGAGACTTCGGTCAGCGTAAACTTGCCCCGCATGTGGCCCGGCGACCGAGCCGTCAGCGGCCGACTTCCTCGGCGGATCCGAGGAAGTGGCGGATGGTCTCGATGAACTTGCCGACCGAGATCGGTTTCGAGAGATAGGCCTCGCACCCGCCCTGGCGGATGCGCTCCTCGTCGCCCTTCATGGCGAAGGCTGTCACGGCCACCACCGGAATCGCCTTGAGCTCCGGGTCTTCCTTGAGCCATTTCGTCACCTCGAGGCCGGAGACCTCGGGCAACTGGATGTCCATCAGGATCAAATCGGGGCGGTGCTTGCGGGCGAGATCGAGCGCCTCGATGCCGTTACGCGTGCCGACGGTCCGGTAGCCGTGAGCTTCCAACAGATCGTGGAAGAGCTTCATATTGAGCTCGTTGTCTTCCACGATCATCACTGTCTTGGACATTCCAGACCTTTCGACGGTTCCCCGTGCGCGCCGCGCCCCCGCGGGACCATATTGCATGGCCGGGCTTCGCGCAGGCATGACACCTGGTGCGGTAGCAAGAGCGTGCAAACTGCGGAATCAGGACACTAGTGCGAATACGTTACGGAAACGCAAATCTTGGCGTTCTGTTCTTACCGCCGGGCGCACCGCGACTTGGGATAAAACCAGCTAACTTCAGTGGTTTGCGGACATTTTTTCGTGCGATTGATCGCTTTTCGATCGTGTGACGAGTATCAGCCCGGCGAGGCCGGCGATACATCCATGGTACGGCGGCTGAGCGCGAGATTGAAAGTATAGCCGCCGAACAGGTCGACGATGGTGATAAAGATCAGCAGGCAGGCCGCCTCCCAGCGCTCCGTCGTACCGACCAGTTGCGGCTTGCCGAACACCACGATCAGCACGACTGCGAGCGGAACCAGCGAGGCCATGCCGTCCACTACGCCGATGAACCGATTGCCGGCCGAGGGCAGGCTGAAGGGAATCGAGATGAGCTGGTAGGTGAGATAGAGGGCGGCGAGCCACGCCATGTTGAAGCCCAAGCGATCGGGAGTGAACAGCCCGACTCGCCCGGCGAGTTCCGGGAATGACCCAGCGTACCAGAAGAAATAGACCTCCCACGCCGCAAGGCCCAACGCGAACAGAATGCTGGCGCCGGCAACGGATATACGGCCCTTGCGCATAGGCGGCTCCCTCTGGAATTCGCTCCCTCACCTACCCGACATTTCGTCCCGGCGTCGAGGGACTTGATCCCGTTTCGCGATTAGGATCAGCGAGCCCGCGCCTTGGCGATTCGGCCGCGACTGCCCCGGTTCCGACGTCGTATTCGTTTCGGCACGCGCTCCTATGAATGACTCGCATCCGCCCGCTAGCGCGGAGATCGCCATGTCCAAGCAGCGCCGCGGGACGAGCCGCAAGGAGCAGCAGGCCGCGGCCGAACAGCTCGCCATTGCGGCGCTGGGCTTCATCGCCGGCGAGCCGGAACAGCTCGGGCGCTTCCTGGCGATGAGCGGAATAGGACCGGACTCCCTGCGCGACGCGGCGCGCGAGCCGCGATTTCTGGCCGGAGTGCTCGATCACGTGACGGCGGACGAGGCGCTGCTGCTCGCTTTCGCCGCGGCCAACGAGATCGATCCGGACGCCGTCATGCGCGCCCGCGACGTCCTCGCCGGCGGCCCTTGGGAACGTGACACGCCATGACCGGGCCAGCCGGAGTCACGGCGACTAACGAACCGCTGCGGCGGTCCCTGCCCGGCTTTTGCCGCGACTGTCGCGGCGACGCGCAGGACGGCGTATCGCGCTGCCCGGCGTGCGGCTCGCCGCGGGTGTTGCGCCATCCCGAGCTCGACGCGCTTGCCATCGCTCACGTCGACTGCGACGCGTTCTATGCCACGATCGAGAAGCGCGACGATCCCACGCTCGCGGACAAACCGGTGATCGTCGGCGGACGCCAGCGCGGCGTCGTGCTCACGGCGTGTTACGTGGCACGCACGTTCGGCGTGAGGTCGGCGATGCCGATGTTCGAGGCACGGCGGTTGTGCCCGCACGCCAGCGTGGTGCGGCCGGACATGGAAAAGTACGCGCGTGTCGGACGCGAGGTGCGCGCGCTCATGTTCAAGCTCACGCCGTTGGTCGAACCGGTCTCGATCGACGAGGCGTTCATGGACCTATCCGGGACCGCGCGCCTGCACGGAATGTCGCCCGCCAAGGCGCTCGCCAGATTCGCCGCCGACGTCGAGAACAGCCTCGGGATCACGGTGTCGATCGGGCTCTCCTCCAACAAGTTCCTTGCCAAGATCGCCTCCGATCTGGACAAGCCGCGCGGCTTTGCCGTGCTCGGCGCCCGCGAGGCGGCCGCGTTCCTGGCGCCGAAGCCGGTGACGCTGATCTTCGGGGTCGGCAAGATGGCGCAGCAGCGGCTCGCACGCGACGGCTTGCGCACCATCGGCGATCTGCAGCGCGCCGACGAACGCGAGCTGATGCGCCGGTACGGCAGCGAAGGCGCAAGGCTCGCGCGCCTTGCGCGCGGACTCGACGATCGCAAGGTCAACGCCGACCGGGAGACCAAGAGCATTTCAGCGGAAACCACATTCGATCAGGACATCGCCGACTTCCGACGGCTGGAACTCCGGTTGTGGCACCTCTGTGAAAAAGTCTCCGCCCGCCTCAAGAGTAATGCGCTCGCCGGCAGCACCGTGACGCTGAAGCTGAAAACCGCCGACTTCCGCATCCGGACGCGGGCACAATCGCTCGCGCGGCCGACGCAGCTCGCCGCCCGCATTTTCGCCACCGGGCGCGATCTGCTCGGACGGGAAATCGACGGCACCATGTTCCGCCTGCTCGGCATCGGCGTTTCCGCGCTCGATGCCGCCGACGGGGCCGATTTCGCCGACCTGCTCGACCGGCGCACCGCCGACGCCGAACAGGCGATCGACCGGCTGCGAGAGCGGTTCGGCGACGAAGCCATCATCAAGGGCCTCGCGCTGGACGAACCGGATGACGGGCCGCAGACGACCGACGACGGCTAGGATAGGGGTTGCGTTGCGTCGTTCCCTACTTGCAGGGCTTGGTGTCGCGAAGCTCGAGCGAGGTGAGGTCGCCGTTGATGGCGAAATCGTTGTAATCGAGCACCAGCGCGCGCGAGATGCCGTTCTCGTAGAGCTCGAACTTGATCGCATAGACCGGCGCCTGCTCGCCGCTCTTGGATGCCTTGTCGAAATAGCTCACCGTGACAGGCCAGCGCTTGAGGCCGGCGAGCACCTCCTTGCCGGCGGCGGCATCGGTCGGGACGCGTTCGCCCGGCGCGATCACGCGCCCGATGACGGTCAGTGTGTTGTAGACCTTCTCGCCCTTCTCCGAGCCGTCATAGACCGGGAGCTCGATGATGCTCTTGTCTTCGCGCGCGGCGGCGATGATCCGGCGCACGTGCTCGGTCGGAAACACGATGGTGGCTTCGAGATCGAACTTCTTGTCAACCGGCTTGGTCAAGGCAACGACGACCTTGTCGTTCTGCCTTTCGGCCTTGCCGTCGACGGAGTCGATCATGGTCTCGTTGACATAGTTCTGCGACTTGAAGACGTACGACTTGGCTGCGCTGTCTTCCCACGAGGTCGAGCGCAGATCGCTGAGTGTGACCTTGCCCTCGCCGTTGTCGAGTTCCGAAACCTGGCGAAACTGCAGGGCATAGCCTTCGCAGGCACTGCCGGAGAAATCGTAGAGGATGCGGCCGCGCGCCGACATGGCGGGGGAATTGCCGCGGGTCTGCGCCAGCTTGAGCTCATAGACCGCGCGGTGGGACGCAAGCTCATCTGCCGGTGTCAGCGCGGTCGCCTGTCGCAGGCCGACCCCGCCGGCCAGCGTGACCGCAACCGCCAAAACCGCCGCCGACACGCAGAGCATCAATCTACCCGACACCATCATCGCAACTGCCTCCGCGCCGCCCGCTGCGGCGCAACATAGGTAGGTCGCTCCCCGCGCGCAACCAGACGCAGCCAAAAGCGCACTTGGTCCAGGCTCCCAGGCGGCTTGCACGGCCCCGTCCGATCGGCGAAGACAGGGGCGCCGGCAACAGCCCGACGGTAACAATCACTCATCAGAAGCTAAGGAGAACACCATGGCCGGAACGGTCGAAAAGAAACTTGCGGAACTCGGGATCGTTCTCCCCACGCCGGCCACGCCCGTCGCCAATTACATCCCTTTCGTCCGGGTCGGCGCGCTGCTGTTCGTGTCGGGCCAGATCTGCCTCGACGCGAGCGGCAAGCTCGTCGCCAAGGGCAAGCTCGGCGACGGGGTATCAGTCGAGGACGGCCAAAAAGCGGCGCGGGCCTGTGCGATCAACGTGCTGGCCCAGGTCAAGGCGGCGCTCGGCGATCTCGACAAGGTCAAGCAGGTCGCCCGTCTCGGCGGCTTCATCAATTCCTCGCCTTCTTTCCTGGAGGGTCCCAAAGTCATGAATGGCGCTTCCGACCTCATGGTGGCGGTGCTGGGCGACAAGGGCCGGCATGCACGCACGACCGTCGGCGTGGCGGTGCTGCCCGCGGATGCCGCGGTTGAGGTCGAAGGCATCTTCGAGATCGCCTGACACGATGGCAGGCCTCGACTGGCTGATCGCCCGGCCGGTGGCGCACCGGGGCCTGCATGATGCTCAAAAAGGTGTCATCGAGAATACCCCGTCGGCATTCGCCGCCGCGATCGCCGGGGGCTACGGCATCGAATGCGACCTGCAGGTCAGCGCCGATGGCGATGCCATGGTGCATCACGATGACGTGCTCGGGCGGCTGACCGCCGGCGACGGACGGCTCGACGCGCTGACGGCCGCCGAGCTCAAGCGGGTCCCGTTCAAGGCGACCGGCGATCGCATGATCACGCTCACCGAATTGTGCGATCTCGTCGCCGGCCGCACGCCGCTGGTCATCGAATTGAAAAGCCGGTTCAAAGGCGACCTCGGTGTCGTCGGCCACGCGGCCAAGGTGCTCGCCGGCTATCGCGGACCGGTTGCGCTGATGTCGTTCGACCCGGCCCAGATAGCGGCCGCGCGCGAGATCACGCCGCAGCTGCCGCGCGGCCTGGTGGCGGAAAGTCCTCGCCTTCTTCGCGGCGGCGGGCAGGCGTTCGATGCGGTGAGGGACGCCGTGGCGTTCTTCGTGCAGGCCCTTCACGCGCGTCCGCAATTCATCGCATATTCGGTCAGCGACCTGCCCGCGACGCTCATGACGGTCACGCGCAAGGGTCTGGGCCTGCCGCTGCTGACCTGGACCGTGCGCACCGCCGATCAACGCCGCACCGCCGAGCGCTACGCCGACCAGATGATCTTTGAGGGATTTCGGCCATAAACTTGCATTACTTACGACCATGATCGACGTACGACCATGATCGCCGAGCCCATGATCGAAGTGACCCTGCGCGTTGCTAATTCTCTCAAGGAGGTAGCGGCCGAAGCCTGGGACGCCTGCGCCAATCCGGTGATGGGTCGCGACCACGGCAATGGGGCCGACCTGGCGCCTCGAAACGCCCAAGAAAATACATTAGAAGATCAATATAACCCGTTTATTTCATACGATTTCCTTTCGTCGCTCGAACTTTCGCAATCGGTCCGCACGCGCGGTGGCTGGCAACCTCTGCATCTGCTGGCCGAAGACTCCAACGGCACCCTCGTCGGCGCCGTCCCCTGCTATGCGAAAACCCATTCGCAGGGCGAATACGTCTTCGACCACGGCTGGGCCGAAGCATATGAACGCGCCGGCGGCAACTACTACCCGAAGCTGCAGGTGTCGGTTCCGTTTACGCCCGCCACCGGGCGCCGGCTCCTGGTGCGGCCGGGGCCAGAGGCCGACGCCGTGCGTGGGGCATTGGCCGACTCGTTGATGGATATCTGCCGGCGCTCCAACGCGTCGTCGGCGCACGTCACCTTCCCGACGCAGCCGGAGTGGGACCTGCTGGGCCGCCGCGGATTCCTCAAGCGGACCCATCAGCAGTTCCATTGGGAGAATGCCGGCTACGGTTCGTTCGACGCCTTCCTGGCGGCGCTCGCCTCGCGCAAGCGCAAGACCATTCGACGCGAGCGCGAGGACGCCCTCTCCGCCGGCATCAGCGTGCATTGGCTGACCGGCGTCGACCTCACCGAGAGCGTGTGGGACGCGTTCTTCGACTTCTACATGGAAACCGGCTCGCGCAAGTGGGGGCGTCCCTATCTCACGCGACCGTTCTATTCGATGGTCGGCGAGAAGATGCGCGACCGCATCCTGCTGGTGATGGCCAAGCGCAACGGGCGCTGGATCGCGGGCGCCATCAATTTCATCGGGTCGCATACGCTGTTCGGGCGGCACTGGGGCGCCGTCGAACATCACCCGTTCCTGCATTTCGAACTCTGCTACTACCAGGCGATCCAGTACGCCATCGAGCACAAGCTGGCGCGCGTCGAGGCCGGCGCCCAGGGTGAGCACAAGATTTCACGCGGCTACCTGCCGACCACCACCTATTCCGCGCATTACATCGTCGATCCCGGACTGCGCCGCGCGATCGAGGACTTTCTCAAACACGAGCGTGCGTATGTGGCGGCAGCCGGCGCTGAGCTCGCGGAAACGGCGCCGTTTCGCAAGCAGTGAAGCAACCTCCTCCGTGCCCCATCTTGCGGGTGCGGCGTCGGTCTTCGCGTGGCGCGTGCGCTGCGCGATGGTCTCGACGATTGCGTTTCGCCCCGGTCCGGGATGATGACGCCGCCGCTGCATCCGCGCTACGGTTGCTTCGATCCAATCACAGGGAGAAGCACCATGACATCGCCGCGTTTCGCGTTGCCGCTCCAGATGCACCAAGCCATGTCGCGCCGCTCGATCCTCACCACGGGCGGCGCCGTGCTGGCCGCGGGCGCGAGCTCGCCAGCGCTGGCGCAAGCCGTGCTCGGCGACGGCAAGACGCCGCCACATCTGCGCTTCCTGCAACCCGCGACCAGCTCCAAGCAGGCCGGGTATTCACATGTGGTCGAGGCGACCGTCCCCGGCCGCATCATCTTCATCGCCGGCCAGATGGGCCTCGACAGCAGTGGCAACGTCGTCGGCCCTCCGGGGGATTTCAAGGCGCAGGCGACGCAAGCCTACGAGAACATCCGCGCCGCGCTCGCCGCCGCCGGCGGCGGCTTCGAGCACGTCGTGAAACTGACGCAGTACCTCATCCACCTGCGCGCCCATCAGACGCTGATACGCGAGGTTCGCGCCAAGTTCTTCAACCCGGATCTGCCGCCGCCGGCGAGCACGATGATCCAGGTCGGCGCGCTGACGCGGGATGGCGCGCTCTACGAGGTCGACGCCGTGGCGGTGCTGCCGCCGCGATGAGGCGGCACGGTGCGGCTTTATCCCCCACGCGTTCAATGATCTAATCCCGCTCTGTTTTGTCGAACCGGTGATGCCGCACCATGCCCGTCTATGATGCCAATAACCTCTTCGCCAAGATCCTGCACGGCGAGCTGCCGTGCTACAAAGTCTACGAGGACGACAAGACGCTGGCCTTCCTCGACATCATGCCGCGCGCGCCCGGTCACGTTTTGGTGCTGCCGAAGGCGCCCGCGCGCAACATTCTCGACATCTCTCCCGACGACCTCGCGCATGTGATCAAGGTAGCGCAGAAGATCGCGAAGGTGAGCGTGGAGGCGTTCGGCGCGGACGGCATTACCATCCAGCAGTTCAACGAAAGCGCCGGCGGCCAAGTGGTGTTTCACCTCCACGTCCACGTCATTCCGCGCAAGATCGGCGTGGCGATGAAACCGCCGGCGAGCGAGAAGGCCGCACCTGAGGTTCTCGCCGATCAGGCCAAACAGTTGGCTGCCGCGTTGCGGTGAGTTCCAATCGGCCGCGGATGGTCAGATGCCATAGGCAAGCGCGCCGAGGATGAGCACGACCTCCCCGGCGATCACGCCCGCGAACACCGATCGGCGCACGGCGAGGAATGCGACGAAGCCGCAGGCGATGGCGCCGAGGCGGATGCCCGGCGGCACACCCGCGAGCGTGCCGGGCGGAAGCATGACGATCTTGGCGATGACGCCGGCGAGCACCGCGATGGCGACCGCGCGCGCCCACATGAAGAATTCGGACTCCTCGTCGATCCCGCGCGCGACCACGAGCCCGAGCATCCGCCAGATTTCATTGGGTAGAAAGCCGACCAACACCAGCAGCACATAGGCATGAAGTTCGCCGCTCATCTGCGCGCCTCGCGCAGGCGATAGATGCCATAGGCCAGTGATCCGCCCACGATCCCCGTCCACAGCAGGTCGAGTCCCACCTGCCAGAACGCGAGCAGCGGCCCGAGCACGAGACCGAAAACGAGCGCGAGCCAATCCGACAGCAGGCGGCAGTTGCGCGTGGTCGAGATCAGGAATGACATCGGCGTGAGGAACAGCAGCGCCGCGCTCAACAGCGGCGGCAGCGACGTCGCGAGATAATAGCCGAACCCGCCGCCTATCTGCGCCGCCAGCATGAAGCTCAACCCGAGGCCATTGGCGAACGGGATGCGCTGCTCGCGCGGCAATGGCGGCAGGAGGCGCAACGCCTCGATCCACATGCTGACCGCGGTGAGATGGGCGGGCAGCAGCAGGTCGCGGTTGCGCGTCTGCGGCTGCTTGATCAGCGGCAGCAGCGAGATGACCATGGGAAGCAGCCGCACGCTGCTCAGGCTCACGGCGATCGCGACCTCGATCGGCGCCGCGCCGGCACCGAGCGCCGACACCAGGATCACCTGCGCCGGCCCCGCCCAGACCAGCACGGTCGAGGCCGCGAGCCACCACAGGCTGAAGCCGAAGTCATGCGCCAGCGCGGCGAGACCGATATAGGTTCCGATCAGGACATAGGCCATCACCGACAGCCACGCCGCGCCAAAACCGGCGAGGAATGCGGCGGTCGCCGAGCGTTGCGGCGGGTCGATGGTGGGCGCAGAAGGCATGGGCGCAGGAGGCTAGGGCGCAGGAGGCATGGGCTCGCGCCTCTGTTCCACAGCGCCGCTGCTGGCGCAATCGCGCTTCACTCACAGCTGCTCCGCCGTGCCGTCGCCCTTGACGATTGCGATGTAGCGCGCCACCGAACGCTTGACCGCGTCCTTGCCCGCGCGCGGGATGACGCGGTCGAAGAATGCGCCATAGATCACGTCGAACGAGAACGGCTCGAGCATCGCGCCGATGCGCGCCACCGCCGGCGCCGACAGCGGAATGATGTTGGGATAGCTGCGCATGAAGCTGACATGGGTGCGGTCGGGAATGAGCTGCACGACGTCGCCGGACAGCAACGCGCCCCGCCCTTCCCCGCCCGCTGCCCAGTGCAGCACCGTTCCGCCGGCGAAGTGGCCGCCGCAACGCACCAGCGTTACGCCGCTCGCGAGCGGCAAGGTATCGCCGTCCCACACGCGGATGCATGGATCCGGCCGCATGATCCATTGCCGGTCGGCGGCGTGCAGGTGAATGGGAACCCCGCCGAAGGCATGGCTCCACTCCACCATCGTGGAATAGTAGTGCGGATGGGAGATGGCGATGGCGGCAACGCCGCCGAGACCCTTCACGATCTCGACGGTGGCGGCATCGATGAACGGGATGCAGTCCCACAGGATGTTGCCGTCAGGCGCGCGCAGCAGCAGCGCGCGCTGCCCGATGGAGAACTTCGGCACCGTACCGATGCCGATCAGTCCTGCCTCGTGCTGCCGGTAGCTGTTGAAATGTCGTCGCACGAGCGTGTCGAGCGTGGTCCACTTCTGCCCGCCGGGCGGGACGAACTGACGCTCGTCCTGACAGATCGGACATCCGGGCGGCGGCTCCTGCGACGGCGTGAACTGGCTGCCGCAGGTCTCACAGAGGAAGGCGGGCATAGTGTCAGACGATCCGAGACGTTGACCCTGTGCCCTTTGTCCCGCGGCGCGCCGCCCGACGCAATGCCTCACGCCCGATCCGCTCCACGCGCCTGCGCGGATCCGACCATGCGAGATCAATACCGCGCGTAGACCAGCCCGCTGATCACGATGAATCCCTTCTCGCCGAAGAGATCGGTTTGCGTCGCGACCACCGCGCCGCCGGCCACCGCCGCGCCGACGACGACGAGCGTCGTTGTGCCGATGCCGCCGCCCGCGCCGCCCGCCGCCCCGCCCGCCGCGCCTCCGCTGGAGCCACCACCACCACCGCCGGCCGCGCTTCCGCCTGTGGCACCGCCGGTGCTGCCGGCCGCTGCTGCCGCTTGTGCCGCGGTCGCGAAGTTCGTCTGTGTGATCGCGGCCGTCGCCATCTGTCCCTGAAACGCCGCGGTGACGTTGACCTGCACCGCGCCGGCCGCGGTCGGCGTCAGTCCCGCGGCCGTCGCCTGTCCGGCCGCATTCGTGATCGCTGTCAACGTCGATCCGCTTCCGAAGGTGGCGCCCGATCCGCTCACGGAGAACGTCACGCTCACACCCGAGACGGGCAGGTTGTTGCGATCGCGCACTTCGATGATCGGCGCGACCGCCGTCTTCTGCTGGATGATGTTCACCGCGCCTTCACCGGCGATCACGACGATCTTCAGATCGCCCGCCGGCGCGCGTTGTTGCCCGTGTGCGATGGCCGACGCGAGCGACGCAATGAACGCCGCGGTCAGGACTCGTTTGAGCATGCCGAATCCTAGCCTAGCGTTTGAGGCGCGGCACGAACTTCGTGAGCCCCTGGACCGGTCCGACCTCGCCGCCATAGACATTGCCCGCCGCGTCGACGGCGACGCCTTCGCCCATCGATCCGTATCCGCCCATGCCGGATGGATTTCGCGACACGTGCTCGGGCACGAAGTACCACACCTCGCCGGTGCGCGCGCTGCCGACACGCAGGCCCTTGCGCCAGCCCGGGTTGTAGTTGTCGTCGCTCTCGGAGTCGATCGCGTAGAGCGTGTCGTTGCGATCGATATAGAGGCCGCTGATGCGGCTGAACTGGTACCACGTGTCGAGATGCTTGCCCTCCTGATCGAAAATCTGGATGCGGCGATTGCCGCGATCGGCGACGAACAGGCGGCCGCGTGAATCCATCGCGAGCGAATGCGGACCGCGGAACTGCGACGGACCGTATCCGTACGATCCGAACGTCTTGATGAACTTGCCGTCGGGCGAGAACTTCGAGATGCGGCCGATGCCGTTCGGCGGATTCTGATCGAGGAACTGCGCGTTGTGCGATTCGCCGACGAAGATGCTGCCGTCGGGCGCGACGAGCACGTCATTCGGCTCGGTGAATTTCGACGGCGGATCCCCGGCTTCACCCGGCGTGCCGAGCGTCATCAGCAATTTGCCGGTCTCGGTGTGTCCCGTGGCACTGACAAACTGGCGCGCCCATTTGCCGACCTCGTCGCCGTCGTCGAGATGATGGCGCTCCATGGTCTGAGCGAGGT
>Ga0207643_10001209_pt1 | contig 15266 bp, 13 predicted proteins | sample KBSMisM62_FD_184313 | JGI IMG/M metagenome (GOLD analysis project Ga0207643, IMG submission 184313) | Miscanthus rhizosphere microbial communities from Kellogg Biological Station, Michigan, USA - KBS Miscanthus M6-2 (SPAdes) (version 2) | ecosystem: Host-associated > Plants > Roots >...
TGCAATGAGGATGAGACGCTGCGTTCGCATGGCCGCTCCTAGCTGGCAACGGACTCCGTCACGAAATCGAGCGACAGTCCGTTGATGCAGTAGCGAAGGCCGGTCGGTTCCGGACCATCACTGAAGACGTGTCCGAGGTGCCCGCCGCATCGCGCGCAATGCGCTTCGGTTCGCACCATCAGATAACTCCGATCGATCTCGGTGCCCACTGCACCGTCTATCGGCTCCCAGAAGCTGGGCCAACCCGTTCCACTCTCGAACTTCGCCCTCGACGAGAACAGCTTCTGACCGCACGCCGCGCAGACGAAGGTCCCTTTTCGTTTCTCGGCGTTCAACGGGCTCGTGAACGCTCTCTCAGTGCCGTGGCCGCGCAGGATCCTGTAGCGGTCGCGTGTCAGTGCGGCGCGCCACTCGGCGTCGCTCTTCTGCACCGGGAATGTGGCGTCGTGCGCCGACGAGGTCGTTTCGCGACTCGTCAGCCACAGCGACAGCGGGCCAAGGACTCCTGCCGCTGCCAGAACACCGACGGCCTGCCGCCTCGTGACACTCATAGATGGGCCCTCACGCTCTTGGACCCCGGCAAGGGAGATTTAGATTCACCTACAGGTTAGCGTAACTCCGGGCCATGCGCCCTGAGCCATTGACGCGCTTCGCGATACCGAGGGTACACCGCCGAAACGAGTTTCCAGTACGCCGCCGAGTGATCCATCCGCTTGAGGTGCATGAGCTCGTGGATGATGACGTAGTCGCGCACCCAATCGGGCATCGCCGCGAGCCGCCAGTTGAGGCATACGTGACCGTCTCGACCGCATGACCCCCAGCGCGTGCGCTGATTGCGGATGCTCACGCGCGTCACGCGCAGGCCATGCTGATCGGCGAGCTCCTGCAGCCGAACCGGGAGCTCCGCTCGGGCCTTTGCCCTGAGCTGCTGTCGATCGTCGGGCGAGTAACACCCCTGCGACAGCGCCGCGCGTTGACGCAACACCCAGTCGAGATGGCGTCGCGCGAACGCGTCGGCCTCCCGCCGTGAGCCGCCACGCGGGATCGTCACGCGCACGCGCCCGTCAGTTTCGACACGGAGCAGATATCGCCGGGCGCGGCGATGGCGCACGAAATAGATTGGGGCAATTGGCTCCACCGCTGTCGGCGGAATCTCCGCATCGGCGATGCGCGCAAACGGGAGCCCCAGCTGCACGCCGACAGGATACCGCGATTTTCACGCGCCTTGACACACCCACCATCGTTAGTGTTATTTTCATAGCACTAGTGCGAGGTACATAACATGCCCGACTCTCTCCACAGCGCGCTCACGCGACGCGAGCGGCAGATCATGGACGTTCTCTTCCGCCGCGGCCGCGCCACGGCCGCGGAGGTCATGGAAGACCTGCCCGGGTCGCCAAGCTATTCCACGGTTCGCACCCAACTGCGCGTCCTCGAGGACAAGGGGCACGTGCGCCACGAGGAAGAAGGCGTTCGCTACGTCTACATGGCGGTCGTGAAGCGCCATGCCGCGCGCAAGTCGGCACTCAAACATCTCGTCGATACCTTCTTCGATGGATCGGCAGAGAAGGCCATGGCCGCACTGCTCGGCGGCGAGGCATCGAAAGTCACCGGAGAGGAACTGGATCGCATTTCGGAACTCATCTCGAGAGCACGGATCGCCGAACTCGCACAGAAGGCACGAAAGGACGCGTCGCGATGACTCTCCTGCTCAGCGTCACACTCAAGATCGCCCTTCTCACGCTCGCGGCGCTGGCGTTCACCGTCGTGCTTCGCAGACGCTCCGCTGCGATGCGGCACTGGGTGCTCGCGACGACGATGGTGTGCTGCCTGTGCGTGCCGGCAGTCGAACTGCTGCTGCCCTCATGGTCGATTCCGCTTCCCGTTGCCTGGCTCACATCGTCCGCCACGTCATCACTGCACCTTTCCAGCAGTGTGCTGGCGACGCAAGCTTCGTCGGCCGCGCGCGCGACTGCCACGGATGACGTGAGCACAAGCGGGTCGCTATCCCTCGGTGCCCTGATGGCGGCGATCTGGCTCGGAGGCGCGGCGATCGGATTCGCCGTGCTCGGCGCCGGATTGCTGCGACTCCGGGCGCTTGCCGCGAAGTCTGAATCCGTCTCGACGGGAGTGTGGCGCGCGGTCGCAGATCAGATCGCGACGCGTTACGGCATTCGTCAGCACGTCCGCCTTCTGAGATGTGGGCATCCAACGCTGCTGGCAACGTGGGGGCTCGTGAGGCCGACAATTCTCCTGCCTGAAGGCGCCGAGACCTGGACCGAAGATCGTGTGCACGCGGTGCTCCACCACGAATTGGCGCACATTCTTCGCGGCGACTGGGCCGTCTCTTTGGCGGCGAGCGCGCTCAAGGCGGTGTACTGGTTCAACCCGCTGCTCTGGATCGCGTGTCGTCGCCTGCGGCACGAGAGCGAACGTGCGTGCGACGACCTGGTACTCGCGTCGGGTATCAGTGCGCCGGAGTACGCGACCCACCTGCTCGAGGTCGCGCGCGAATCTGCGCAGCGTAGACATCCCTGGTCACCGGCGATCGCCATCGCCCATCACTCGATGCTCGAAGGGAGAGTGCGTGCCATGCTGAATACTCGTCTCAACCACCAACCACTGACCGCTGCTATACGAGTCACGACACTTGTCGCGATCGCGGCGGTCGCCGCGTCCGTCGGCGTCGCGACCCTTTCAGGTAGCACCGAACGAATCATTGCGCCCGACGGACGGCTCGTCCCGCCCGGTTCTCTGCCCGTTCTCCAGGCCGAACCGCAGAAGCCGTCGAGCGCACCGCGCGAGGCACAGGCGGCAGCACCCGCGGCTCAGACGCGTGCAACAGGCGGCACGATCGAAGGCGTGCTCTATGACCAGTTCGGAGGTCTGCTGCCTGGCGCACCGGTCAGGCTGACGCAGGTCGCGAACGGGAGTTCACAGAGCTCAACGACTGATCGGGGCGGATTGTTTGTCTTCCGTGACCTGCCGGCGGGCGACTACGAGGTCATCAGTGAGCTTCCCGGCTTCCTCAGCGTGAAGGTCGTTGTCCGCGCCGAGCCAGGCGCCACCGTGCGACGCCATATCACGATGCCGATAGGCACGATTGAAGAAACGATTCTTGTGACGTGCGGCGTGGCTGGTCTGGCTCCGACAAGACCATCGGCGCCGGCAGGTTCGGCAACACCTGGTACTGCGCAACAGAAAGCGGGTCCGCGCGGGTCGGAGCCGAAAATCCCGAGCACGTTCACGGGAGGAATCGGCGGGCAGATCAAAGTGCCTCACAAGCTTTCACACACCAATCCGGTGTGCCCGACCGGAGTGACGCCGGAGCCAACGGTCGTCCGGCTCGCGGGGCGAATCGGGATCGACGGGCTCTTCACCGATCTCCACGATGTGAGTAATGTGCCAGCGCCCTATATCGAGTCGGCGATGGACGCGTCGCGTCAGTGGGTCTTCACGCCGACGCTCCTGAACGGCGTGCCGATCGAAGTGAACATCAGCGTCACGGTCAGGTACAGCTGGTCGAACTGACGCCGCATCACACCCGCCAACGCCCACATTCCAACTCCCAACCCCCAAACGGACTTGGGAATTGGAGGTTGGGTATTGGGAGTTGACGCCTTCTCGCTTTAGCGGAAGTTAGACACCAGGTATGCGTCGGTCTGGGCGGATCCGCGGGCGACGATCAGGCTCTTGCCGTCGGGGGTGCGGCGGCCTCGCACAATGTCCAGCGTCGCGAGATCAGTCACGCGCCTGGGCGGCTCACCGGATAGCGGCTGCAACCAGACGTTCGTACGTTCGACCGTGGAGAACAGGATGCCGTTGCCGTCCGGCGTCCACTCCATCAACCCGTTTGCCGTTGCCGGAGCGATGGTACCAAGCTCGCGAGCCGGTGCCGATCCATCGAGCCGCATCGTCACGAGCATCAGTCGATTCGCTCCCGTGGCGACGTTGATCCCTGCCAGGTATCGGCCGTCGGGTGACACCGCAGGCCGATCGACACCGGGAGCGATAATCGTGGGATCACCACCATCAATCGAAACCCGCCACGTCGAGACCGCCGATCCTGCTTCACCGACAGAGGCGCAGATCACGTAGCGACCGTCCGGTGTAATCGACAACCACGCAGGCCGCGGCAAATGCGCCAGCAGCCGTGCCCCGCTGCCATCGACGTTCATTCGCCAGATACCCGTCTGACCATCGCGATTCGACACGAATGCGACGGTGGTGCCATCGGCGCTCACCGCAGGCCACAAGTTCGTTCCTTCCCTGGTGAGAGTCTGACGGCCCGCGCCTTCGCGCTCGATGAGCGAGAGTTGCGTGTTTCCTCGCTCGCCTGAGCTCACGATCGTGCGACCGTCCGGCAACGGGGCGACGCCAAGCAGGCCGTCGTAGCGCTCCGAGGCGATGCGCTGCGGGCTCCCTCCTTGCAGCGGAATCCTCCACAACGAATACGCGGCATCGAGACCGACGGAAACGAACGATGAGCCGTCGGCACTTACCGAGACGTTTCTGTACTCGAGGAGATCGGGCGTGACGCGATGGGGCTCGCCGTTGGGATATGGCTGATGCCACACCTTGCGTGGATACTCTCGGAATTCGTCGGCCTGATCCGCAACGAACAGGATCCCCGAGCCATCTGGCAACCATGACGTGAACGTCGCATCGCGGAAGCGGCCTGCGAACTCCTCCTTCGCACCAGATCGCGCATCGACGGTGACGAGAACCGCTTCTCCGCTGCTCCCGTTGTGGACGACGGCCGATATCCGTTCGCCGTCTGGCGACCATGATGGCGCCGCGAAGAAGGCAGGGACGAAGAATTCCGGCGCCTGCAGACTGACGAGCGCGCGAAGCCCGTTACCGCCGATGTCTCCGGTGACAAGCGACGTCTTGCCGGGCTCAGGAAAGCCTGCCCGATAAAACGCGATGCGCCGGCCGTCGCGCGAGAAGGCGGTCGTGCTGTCGATCCCGTCGAGCACGGGGGTCGACGGCCCGCCCCGCACGCTCACCTCGAACAGACGACCCGCAGGATTCTGCGCGCTCTTCGTCGCGTAGAAGACCCGAGACCCATCCGGCGTGAACGAGATCCCCCAATAGCCGACCGCCGCAGCCGGCACCAGCTCGATGGTCTGTCCCTGATCGAGGTGACGGAGCCGCAGGCCTTGCATGCCGCCGGCAGACTCGACCCACGCGAGCTGGCGCCCGTCCGGTGAAATCGCTGCGTCGATGGCCGTACCCGTCGTCGTCAGACGTTCGATCGACACACGGCCTGATGACCCCGTCGCGGTCGGAAGCCGACGATTCATCCAGACTGCTGCGACCGCTGCCGCAACCAGCACGAAGGCAACCGCGGCCATCAGGAACGAGCGGCGATTCTCGCGTCGCGGCACCTCGACGACGGCCGTGTCGTTCATCTTGCGACGAACTTCGCGAAGATCGGCGGCGACCTCGCGCATCGATCCGTATCGTTGCGTCGGATCTTTGGCCAGGCAGGTCCGAACGATCCGCTCGAGCCCGTCAGGTAGCGACGGCACGAGGGTGGACAGCGGCGTCGGCTCGCGCTCGACGATCTCCTTCAGTGTCGCGAAGGCATTCGCGCCCAGAAATGCGCGCTTGCCGGTGATTGCCTCGTAGAGGACGCACCCGAACGAAAAGACGTCCGTGCGGTAATCGGTCGGCTGCCCCTGCACCTGCTCGGGCGACATGTACCCGAGCGTGCCGAGCAGCCGCCCGCCCTCGGTGGCCGTCGGCTCCTGACCAGTCTCCGCGCGGTTCTGCATCGGATCCGCGCGAAGCTTCGCGATGCCGAAGTCGAGCACTTTGGCGTAGCCGCCCTCGGCAATCATCAGGTTCTCGGGCTTGAGATCGCGGTGGGTTACGCCGGCCGCGTGAGCCGCGTCGAGCGCATCTGCGACCTGAGCCAGGAACTCGAGCGTGCGGTCGAGATCCAGTCGATTCTTTTCGAGTGACGCACGAAGCGTCTCCCCCGACACGAGTTCCATCGCGATATACAGAACGGGCGGACCCACCGGCAAGCCATTCCGTTTCGGCGAGCTCTCGCCGATGTCGTAGATGGCAATGAGGTGTGGGTGATTCAGCGCCGATGCCGCGCGCGCCTCCAGGACGAAGCGCTCAAGGCGATCGGAATCGCGCGTGACATCCTGCCGCAGGATCTTGAGCGCGAGGTCCCGGCCCAGGACGGCGTCCTTCGCCAGGTACACCTCGCCCATCCCGCCACGTGCGATCAGGCGGGTAATGTCGAAGCGCCGGATCGTCGTGTTCGACAAGTCTTCGTCGGTCATCTCGATCGAGTTATCTTACCGGCGAATGGCCGGAAGCTGTGCCACGCGCGTCGTACACTACAGAATGCTCGCTATGATTGTCGGCATGACCAGGACGTTCTCTCCTCTTGCGCTCACTCTCGCAGCGTGTCTCGCACTCACCTTTTCTACCCGAGCCCAGGAAGGACCTCACTCGGAAGAGGCCAGCCGCATCCGCGAGTCCATCACCGTGCTCAATGAAGTGATGACGACCTCTGATACAGCCATTCCGGCCTCGATCACGATGAAGGCCGAGGGTATCGCGATCTTCCCTGGCACGCTCAAAGGCGGGTTCATCTTTGGAGGGATGCGTGGGCGCGGCATCCTCAGCGCGCGCAACGAAGACGGTTGGTCTGCACCGACGTTCATGACGCTCACAGGCGGCAGCATCGGGCTCCAGATCGGAGGTGAAGCGACCGACCTGGTGCTCGTCATCATGAACCGGCGCGGCCTCGAGCAGTTCGTTCGCAACCAGTTCAAGTTCGGCGCCGACGCTGCGGTCGCAGCCGGACCGGTTGGGCGAGACGCGCAGGCGAACACAGACCTTCAACTGCGCGCGGAGATCCTCAGCTACTCGCACTCCAGAGGTCTGTTCGCCGGGGTGACGGTCAACGGCAGCACGGTGCGCGCCGACCTCGACGCAAATGAGCGCTTCTACGGCACGCGGCTCACCGGACCTCAGCTCGTCCTCGACAAGGCCATCGTCGAGTCCTCCACTCCGGTGCCGGAGTGGATCCAGACATTGAGCCGGCACATCACTCGCTGAGTTACTTCTTCAGGCGGTCGTCGAGACGTTCGGCGAGGGTCCTGAGCACCCTGATCCTTGCGAAGTTCTTGTCGTTGCCTTCGACGAGCGTCCACGGCGCGATCTTCGTGCTCGTGCGTTCCACCATGTCGTTCACGGCGACGGTGTAGTCCTCCCATCGTTTGCGGTTGCGCCAGTCGTCATCGGTGATCTTCCACTGCTTGTAGCTGGTGCCGCTCCGATCCTTGAAGCGCCTCAGCTGCTCCGCTTTGCTGATGTGGATCCAGAATTTCACCAGCAGAATCCCGTGGTTGACGAGCTGTTCCTCGAAGTGATTGATCTCGCCGTACCCGCGCACGTATTCAGCTTCGGTCGCGAAGCGCTCGACACGTTCAACCAGCACACGACCGTACCAGCTGCGATCGAAGATCGTGAGGCGGCCTGCCCGCGACAGATGACGCCAGAATCGCCACAGGTAGTGATGTGCGCGCTCCTCGTCAGTCGGCGCAGCGATTGGAATCACCTGGTAGTCACGAGCATCGAAGCTTCCCGTCACACGGCGGATCGCGCCACCCTTGCCGGCGGCGTCCCATCCCTCGAAGACGAGAATGGTTGAGACGCCGCGTTTGGCGGCTCGCCGCTGCAGGAGATTCAGTCGCGAGTGCTGCTCCGCCAGCTGCTTTTCGAAGGCATCGTTGCTTACCTTCTGTGACAGATCGAGGTTGTCGAGAACGTTGAACTCACGCTCGACACGCCTGATCGCCTTCACGGGACCATCAGCAGCCGCCTTGCGCTCGACCGCTGGCGAACGTTCCGGCCTACCGCTGGAAGCACGTTCGAGACCTCGCCGAATCGCGTTGCGAAGCTCGGTGGCAACGGCGACCGTTCGATAGCGTTCGTCTTCCCCTTCGACGATGTGCCACTGTGCCGCGTCGGTGCTGGTGCGGCGAATGGCGCGATCGGCAGCGCTCACGAACTTGTCGAACATCTCCCAGTGTTTCCATTGCTCCTTCGTGACACGCCACCGCTGCAACGGATCCTTCTCGAACTCCTTCAGCCGCTCCTTCTGGGCATTCTTGCTCAGATGCATCCAGAACTTCACGATCACGGCGCCATCGTCGGTCAGCGTTCGCTCGAAAGCGGCAACCTGATCGAGCAGCGAGTCGAACACTGCCGTGGTCGTGCGCCGCGCGACGCGATCGAGAATCGGCGAGGAGTACCAGGCGCTGAGAAATATCGCGATGCTGCCGTGCGCCGGCAGGTCGCGCCAGTACCGCCACAGCCGCGGGCGCTCGCGTTCATCGCTCGACGGTTCGGTGTAGCCACGCGTGGTGATCCAGCGGGGGTCCATCCACTCGTTGAGCAGATTGACAGTCTCGCCCTTGCCAGCCGTATCGACACCGGCAAACAGGACGATCACCGGGAATGACGCGGCCTGGAGGAGCTCCTGCTGGACGGCCAGCAACTCCGATCGCAGCTGCGGAACCTGTGCTTTGTAATCACTCTTCGAGAGCTTTCGACCGACTTCGGCGGCTTCAAACATGGCGCGCCCAGTGTACTGATTCCACGGCTCGCACTACGATGTACGTCTCATGACTGACGTGATCCGGGTCTCGCCGGACAACCCGGACCCCGCTGCGATTGCCAGAGCCGCGGAATGCCTTCGACGCGGAGGGCTGGTCGCCTTTCCAACGGAAACGGTCTACGGCCTTGGCGTCAACGCACTCGATCGTGAAGCGGTGCGACGGCTCTTCGCCGCGAAACAACGGCCGGCAAACGATCCGCTGATCGTTCACGTGACGTCGATCGACTCGATTGCGGCACTCGCGTCGCGCGTGCCGGACGTCGTCGAGACACTCGGCCGGCGCTTCTGGCCGGGACCGCTGACGCTGATTGTTCCAAGGTCGCCTCAGGTGCCCGACGAAGTCACGGCTGGCCTTGCGACCGTCGCGGTGCGTGTGCCATTGCATCCGGTCGCTCGTGCGCTCATCGATGCTGCCGCTCTGCCTGTCGCTGCGCCGAGCGCCAATCTCTTTTCGCGCCCCAGCCCGACGCTGGCATCGCACGTCATCGATGACCTGAGCGGACGCATCGATCTCGTCGTCGATGGAGGCCCGACTACGATCGGCGTGGAGTCAACCGTCCTTGACCTCACGAGCGATCCGCCAACGATCCTGCGGCCGGGCGCGGTCACTGCCGACATGCTGCGTGAGGTGCTCGGGCGAGTGGACATCCGTCCTCGAGCCGCGGCGCGGGAATCGAAACCGGACGCCGCCCTGCCCTCGCCCGGGCTATTAGAGAAGCATTACTCGCCTCGCGCAGAGCTGACGCTCTTCGAGGGGGGGACGGATGCGGCCCTGTCAGCGCTCGTCGATGCCGCGCGTGAGCTGCTTTCCAGAGGCCGTGTGGTCGGCATCATCGCGGCCGAAGAGGATCGCGACGAACTGGCTGCGCTCGCATCGGATCGCAACGCGCTGATGTGCATCATTGGAGCACACGACAGGCCCACGGACGTCGCGACGCGGCTCTACGCCACGCTCCGCGATCTCGATGCGGCTCGTGCACACGTCATCCTCGTGCATGGATTCGGCGATGACGGACTCGGTGCAGCGGTGCAGGATCGCTTGCGACGCGCGGCGGCTGGCCGAATCGTGAGAGCGTAGCTACCTCAAGACCGGAACCCAGCCGTGCTCGAATCGAGCGCGAGTGAGCAGCGTCAGCACAAGACCGTAGTTGCGCACGCCCTCTTCAACGCGGTTGGCTTTGAGGTACTCGTCGTAGACGCGCCAGCCTGCGTCTCGTACGACCCGCACTTGCCCCCGACGCACGCGTTCGGCAACGGCTTCAACATCACCGCGGGGGCCTTCTTCGAGCCCCGCCGCGAGCTGCCGTCGATCGCCGGCGCCGACCTCGGAGCTGACCTCCCAATACAGAAACAACCAGCCGCTGTATGCCGCAGGCGGCGCAGCGCGAATGCAAGTGAGGAAGCCGACAAAACTCGCTTCGGATTCATCGGCGTAGCCAGCCAGGTGCGCCCATTCGTGCGCAGCGACAGACGGCTTCTCGAATGGAAGCAGATCTGGATTGGCAAGCACTTCCAGGCCGAACGGATTGATCATGCCGTCCACGCTCGTCCACCGGAAGTACGGCCCGAAGAGCGACCACTTGAGTCGCCCTGGCACCATAGGCCGGGTGTCCGTCAGGTCGGTGAGTACCTCGTGATAGGCGTCCCGCATCCGATGCTCGCGCCACGGCGAGGTGCGCCATCCTTCTGCGTGCGCGGCCGCATGCGTTGCGTTCAACTGGCGAACCGCCAGCCGACCGAGGTCCATAATCGCTTCCTGTGATGCGTCGCGCTCGAGAACCAACCTGTCGATCATCGAGACACGCCGATAGTTCAGTCCCCACAACAGCAAGAACCCAAGGTAGATCACGGCCGCTGAGGTCACGATTCGCAAAAGCGTGGTCAAAAGCACCGTCCACTTCTTTTTGCGGCGCGCCTGGCGGACGCTTCGAACAAGTGTCAGGAGCACGAGACACACACCGCCGACCACCAGAACGTCGAGAAGAGCAAACGGCACGAGATTCGAGACAGGCGTCAGGCCCCGCTGGATGATTGGGTAGAGCCCGGTTGAATACCACCGCTCGACGAACCGCGCATCCATTCGCCCGAAGCCGGCCAACAGGGCCAAGCCAATCGCACAGATACTGAACGCCCACCGCATCCCGCCCATTATCGACGCACTTTTGTAATGGGGTCTGACCCCTTTACAATTCGACTCAGATGCGCCTGACGTCTGCTCTCGTCGTCGCGCTCCTGTCCGCTCTTACAGCGGACGCACAGGAACTGTCCCCCGCGAATTCAGAGACCGGCCGTATCGCCGGCAGCGTCGTCACCGACTACGCGGAGCTCGTCGCCGACGCGACGGTCACACTCTTGGGGAGAAACGAACAAGGCGTCGCCGAAAGCCGAAGAACCACCACCGACAACACCGGAGCCTTCAGCTTCACACAGCTTCCGGAAGGCCACTACGTCCTGTCGGCGACGAAACAGGGTTACACGAGCAGGCAGCTTGGCTCGCAATCTGCGTCCGGTCTCGCCTCTTTCGACCTCGGGCCGGAACTCGATCTTCCTCGCGACGGTCAGGTACTCGATCTCCAGATCGTCTTCCGCCGCGCCGCCAGCATCGCGGGCCGCATCATTCGTCCGGATGGCAGCGCGGCCCCAAACGTCAACGTACAGGCGGCAATTCGCTCTGGCAACCAGCGCGTACCAATTTTTCAATTGCGGACGACGACTCAGTTCGACGGACGGTATGAGTTCAGCGACCTTCCGCCTGGCGAGTACCTCATTGGCGCAACAAACGTCACGATGCCTACAAGGCAGGGCAGCGAGGCGGACCCCACCGACGATGGACGGGCGGCGCGAAATGCGGCCGTCGCCGCGGCGGAGAATGTTCATGTGAGCTGGTATCCCGGAGTCACGGAGGGAGAGCCCGGCAGCGCCGTTACAGTTCTCGAAGGGGTCAACGCCGAAGGCATCGACATCTGGCTCACGCCGGCACAGCGTTTCAGCGTTTCGGGACGCGTGTTCTGGCCGGTTGGCGTGTCGATCGACGACATCACAATCGACTATGGCGATCCGGCGGGCACACGGTCCGGCATGTGGCTCGTGTCCGACCCCGGCGGGTTGTTCACGCTGTCTGGAATTGTGCCAGGCGCTCTGACGATGCTCGTGCGCGCGGAGACCGATCAGGGAACGCTCATGGGCATCGCGACGACTGAAGTGACCATCGATTCGGTCGAGGACATCCGCATCGTCGTCGATCGGCCAGGCCTCGTTACCGGCCGCGTTGTCTACGAAGGGAATGTTCCGGCCTCGTCGCGCGCCAGCGCACTCATTGCTCACCAGAGGCTGCTCACAGTGTCCGCACTGTACCCGGCGCCAGAGTCGTCAATCGACTCGAGTGGACGATTCGAGCTCCGTAACACCGTCGGCGAATACGAATTCGATCTCGAGGGCCTGGGAACCGGGCTGTCGATAAAGCGTGTGACGCGTAACGGGCGGGCACTGCCGGCGAACCGGCTTGGCGTGGCTCCTGGCGAGACCGTGCGCGACCTCGAGATCGTCGTCGGTCGATAAATCTACTTCGCTACTTAACTACTTTGACCTTTGCCCTTCGAGCTTACAGAAGGGCTCGCCTTTTTCTTTGAGCTTCGCCTCGAGGCGCTCGGTGCAATCGCAGGAGGAGCATGCCCAGTACTCAGTGCCGTTCTCGTGGCGGCATCGGCTGCGCGCGTGTGCGTCCTTGACAGACAGCAGATCGAAGTAGGCCTCCCAGTACGGACGCTCCTCTTCGAGCGGCGTGACGCAGAAGCACGTCTCCACCCATTTCACCGAGCCGTCGGGCAGTTGCCGCGCCTGCTGCATGTCGTACTGATACTCGTCGCCAGCAATGGAACCCGCGCCAAGGGTCCCGTCCTGAATGGCTCGATCGAGCGCCTGACGGCGGCCGGATCTTACGCGGGCGGTGACGAGGTAGCGCATCGATTGATGTTACGCTTTCGCGCATGCGAGCGACCGCTATTTTCATCGGGGCGCTGCTGACGGCCTCATCAGCCCTCGCGCAACAGCCAGGCGACCGCTGGGAAAAGTATGTCGCCGCCTTTGAAGAATCCGACCGGACCGCACCACCACCTAAAGGCGAAATCGTCTTCGTCGGCAGCTCGACGATCCAACGATGGGACACCGCCCATTACTTTCCGGATTTGAAGATCATCAACCGGGGAATCTCGGGCACCGAGCTATCTGACGCTCTTAGATACATCGACCGGCTTGTGCTTCGATACGAGCCCAGACTTGTCGTCGTCTACGCCGGTGACAATGACATCGGCGGTGGAAAACTCTCCGAACAGATTGCCGTAGACTTCGAGCGCTTGGTGCACGCTGTTCAGGCAAGGCTCCCTCACACCCGCATTCTCTACATCGGGATCAAGCCGAGTCCGCTCCGCTGGCTGCAGGTTGACCGGATGCGGGCTGCAAACGATATCATTCGAGCAATTTGTCAAAGAGACGACCGCCTCGCCTTTCTGGACTTCGACAACCTGATGCTCGGCTGGGACGAGAAGCCACGCCGGGATTTGTACGTCGAGGACGGTCTGCATCTGTCGCCGCTGGGATACCAGGTGTGGACGGCGGTGCTCAAACCTTATCTGATTCCGTAGCCAGACAATCATGACGCGCGCTCGTCTGGCGGCGATCGTCGGAGCGCTCTCGGTTCTATCGATTTCGGTCACGGCGCAGCAAGGCCAGGCGCCTGCCCCGACCGGCGGCGGACGGATCGGCGGCATCGGCATCGGTGCGTATCCGCAGCGCACCGAAGACACCGCAGCCGTCGAGCGCGGACGTGCCACCTTCAGTACCAATTGTGCGTTCTGTCACGGCGCCGATATTCGCGGTGGCGACGGCGGACCGAGCTTGCTGCGCTCCCAACTCGTGCTCGATGATCAGCAGGGCGAGCTCATCGGACCGGTGATCCGCTCCGGCCGGGCCGACCGCGGCATGCCCGCGTTCGCGATGAACGCCGATCAGATTGCAGACCTTGCCGCCTTCATGCACAGTTTCAGAGTGGCGGGTTACGACGCGTCCCGGAGTCGTCCGCCATCGATCGTTGTCGGTGACTCCACAACGGGAGAGAAGTACTTCACTGAGACGTGCGGGTCGTGCCATTCCACGACGGGTGATCTTCAGGGAATCGCGACACGCATCGCCGACCCGCGGCTCCTGCAACAGAGCTGGATAATGCCTGGCAGCGTTCTCGGTCGTGGCGCTCCCCCGCCTGCACGCCCACGCCCACCGACAGCCACAGTCACGCTGCCGTCCGGGGAAAAGATTCAGGGACAGCTCGAACGCGTGGACGACTTCGCCGTGTCGCTCAAGACGTCCGACGGCAGCCGGCGATCGTTTCGGGTGACGAGCGGCGTCCAGGTGACCATCGCCGATCCTCTTCAACCGCACCGCGATCTACTGCGACGGTACCGCGATGCAGACATCCACAACGTCACCGCGTATCTGAGCACGCTCAAATGAACAACACGGTCCGAGGGTGTGACGCGGCGAAGGTGCGACGGGACAACGCGGCGAGGGTGCGAGGGTTCGCTTGTCTTCTCGTGGCCTCAGTCACCGTGGCGCTGGCGGCGCAGCAGCAGGGCCTGGAGCCCAAAGACATCCTCAAGCCGCTGTCGGATTCGTGGCCGACGTACTCCGGGGACTACTCCGCGCGTCGTTACAGCGCACTGAAGCAGATCAATCAGACGAACGTGAAGAACCTGAGCCTGGCATGGACGACGGCCGTGACAGCCGGGCCAGGGACGGTAGCCGTCGCACCGCCCTTCGGCCCCGCGCCGCCGGCGGTCATCGAAGGCGGTGTCGGCGATAACGAGTTCGTCGGCGCCACGACGATTAAAGGCGCAGTCCTCGCGGTCGACGGTGTGCTGTACGTGACTGCGCCCGACAACGTCTGGGCGCTCGACGCCCTCGATGGGCACCTGCTGTGGCGATTCTTCTGGCGGACGCGCGGCGGCACGCACATCGGTAATCGCGGCGCGGCGATGTGGCGCAACCATCTCTTCTTCGTCACGCCAGACGATTACCTCATCTCGCTCGACGCGCGCACTGGAAAGGAACGCTGGCACAAAGAGATCGCGAACTTCAACCAGCAGTACTTCCTGACCGCGGCGCCTGTCGTCGTCGACGACCACGTCATCGTCGGCACCGGCAACGATCTCGACTCGACCGGGTACCTCCAGTCGTTCGATCCGGAAACCGGCGATGTTCAGTGGACCTTCTATAGTGTCCCCACGAAGCCGGGAGATCCGGGCCTCGAGACCTGGAAGGATCTCGACGCCGCCCGCAATGGCGGCGGCCACCCGTGGCTGCCCGGCGCCTACGACCCCGAGACCCGTCTCTACATCTTCGGCACTGGCAATCCGACTCCGGCCTATACGTCGGCGCCGCGCGGCTATGGCGACAACCTGTTCACGTGCTCCATCGTTGCGGTGCACATCGACACAGGGAAGATGGCCTGGTACTTCCAGACCTCGCCGCATGACACGCACGACTGGGACTCGGCGCAGACACCGGTGCTCGTCGATGGTGAGATCAACGGCCGTCGTCGCAAGCTCGTGGTGACCGCCAGCCG
>Ga0207643_10001210_pt1 | contig 15264 bp, 7 predicted proteins | sample KBSMisM62_FD_184313 | JGI IMG/M metagenome (GOLD analysis project Ga0207643, IMG submission 184313) | Miscanthus rhizosphere microbial communities from Kellogg Biological Station, Michigan, USA - KBS Miscanthus M6-2 (SPAdes) (version 2) | ecosystem: Host-associated > Plants > Roots > Rhizosphere...
AAAAAACACGGTCGAGCCCGTGAAACGGGCGACAGCGCTGCCGCCCGTTTCACGGGCTCGATTCGTATATTGCATAGCTGACCTGGGGCTTGCGCCCCAGGCTTTATTCTGCCACCTGCTTCGCAGGTTCCGGGCACAACATGCCTGGCGTTATCTCCTTCGCAGGTTCCGGGCACAACATGCCTGGCGTTATCTCCGTCGCAGGTTCCGGCACAACATGCTTAACGTTCACACTGCTTCGCAGGCTAAACAATTATCCAATCGGCAGCCGGACCTGGAAGCACGTGTCGCCGGGTTTTGATTCGAAACGAACGTTGCCGCGGTGTTTGCGGACGATGCGGGCAACGGTGTCGAGGCCCAGGCCGGTCCCTTCACCGACTGGCTTGGTGGTGAAAAATGGTTCGAAGATGCGCGACCTCGCCGACGCCGGTATGCCCGCCCCGTTATCACGAATCTCAATCATGATATCTGTCGGTTCACGCCTGGTGCGTACCTTCAGCTTTCCGCCTTCGCTCATCGCATCCACCGCGTTAACGATCAGGTTCGTCCATACCTGGTTGAGCTCACTGCCGTACGCCTTGATTCGCGGCAACGACTCATCATAGTCACGCGTCACGGTGATGTCCTTTTTTCTTAACTTGTACTTCAGAATTAGCAGCGTGTTCTCCAGGCCTTTGTGAACGTCCAGTTCCTGGACCGACGCCTGGTCCATGTAGCTGTATTCCTTGATCGCTCCAACCAGCTCGGATATGCGTGTCGTCGCGGTCTTGATTTCACTGGCTAATTTCGCTGCTGCGAGTTGGCTGTTAACTCGTGCCAGCACGTCGGAGATGGCTGTCGGTGGTATTTCGCCAAGAAGTTGTTCGAGTGCCGGTGAATCCATTCCCGCTTCGACGAGGTTAGGTGAAAGCTTCCATGAATCCGCGATGTCATGTGCTTCGAGCCAGGTCGAGACTTCATCTTCCCGATCACTCTGTTCGAGCGAGTTCAACTGCACTGCTGTCGCGGTATGATCGATTGCTTTACTTTCGAAGGCGTCAATCAATTCCTGCTGCTTATCCGTGAGGTCGTGAGAACAGAGCCTCATGTCCGCAGCGCGTAAGTCCTTCAACGTTTCAATCAGATCGTTAGCCGCACGCGTCGCTCCCGCCGCCGGATTGTTAAGCTCGTGAGCGAGTCCGGCCGACAGTTTGCCGAGCGCCATTAATTTATCCTGCTGCTGATCGAGCGTGGTCGATTCACGCACACGATCACTCATGATCCCGACCAAACGTTGGACCAGCACCGGCATGCGCTGCATCATCTCGGGGAAAAGACCAACCGGAAACCAAAGCAAACGCACGTCAGTCACCGCGCGCCCGGTCACTTGCAACTCGGTCATACGGGAAAACGGCAGCATTCCCGTTACTTCTCTTGATCGATCGCCGGCCTGTGCTATGTAAACAATATCGTGATCACTCTCATCCCAGTAGGCGTGCACTTCCCCTTCGAGATAGATCAGCATCGCCTCGGCCTTATCGCCCTTGCGAAACACAGCGTCTCCCGCCGCATAGCGCCGGTCTTCCGTGTTCTCGGCGAACCACTGCAACTGATCGTCGGGTAGATCGGCAAACACATGGACGCGACGAAGCGCCTCGACCTTATCTGCTGGTGACGAAGTCGTTGGAACGAATGCTTCAATGCCACCCGAAATTGTTTCTTCCATCTGTCACACGACCTTGCTTAGATATTGATGCACAAAAGAGATCGCAACCGATCCCTCGCCCACGCCCGATGCCACACGCTTAACCGAGCCGTGCCGAACGTCGCCCACGACAAAGATGCCGGGAACATTCGTTTCCAAAAGCCCCGGATCGCGATCAAGCTTCCAGCCGTTAGGCCGTTTGCCTTCGCGCGTAAGGTGTGGGCCTGAATAGATAAAGCCACGTTCATCGCGTTCGACGATGTTCGCAAGCCATTCCGTGTTTGGCGCGGCTCCGATCATGATGAATAAAGAGTTGGCGGGAACTTTGTTTATCTCATTCGTTTCCGCGCAGTGAATCGAAATGGCTTCGAGATGATCTTCGCCGTGCGCCTCCACGACAGACGTGTTGAATTCGATTTGAATGTTTGGAGTGGCTTTGAGTTGATTGATCAGGTAGTGAGACATTGAAGCCGCCAGCGATGAGCCGCGTACAAGCATGACGACTCGCCGCGCATACCTCGAAAAGTACATCGCTGCCTGTCCCGCACTGTTAGCGCCGCCGACAACGTACACATCCTCGCCCTGCGTTGACATTGCCTCGGTCATGGCCGCGCCGTAATAGATGCCCGCTCCAGTCAGACGTTCCACTCCCGGCGCATCCAGCTTACGCCACTGCACACCGGTCGCAACCAGCAAAGCATGACAACTGAGCTCAGCCCCGTTTGCCAGTTTTAGAAACCGGTATGGACCATCGACTCGAACCTCCGTCGCCTCAGCCGAAATGATCTCGACGCCAAATCGTCTGGCCTGGACCACGGCCCGTCGTGCCAGATCGGCGCCTGTTAGTCCGCTTGGAAAGCCAAGGTAGTTTTCAATGCGACTGGACATGCCGGCCTGGCCACCAGGCGCTTCACGCTCGATCATGACTGTGCGCAAGCCTTCGCTGGCGCCGTAGACAGCCGCGGCCAATCCTGCCGGGCCACCACCGACGATCGCGAGATCGTAGAACGCTTCTGCAGCGTGAGTCTTGAGTCCTGCGTGCTCGGCAAGTTCTGCCAATGAGGGCTGTTTCAAACGAGTGCCGTTTGGAAGAATCACTACCGGCAAGCTGTGCGTTTCTTCCTCGTCCAACAACTCGACGAGACTGCGGACCTCCGGGTCGGCTGTTTCGATATCGAGCCATTGATACGGAACGTGATTGCGCGCCAGGAAATCTTTGATGTTATGTGACGCAGGCGACCACCGGTTCCCTAACACGCGAATGCCTTCAAACTGTGGCGGGAACGCGGCCTCCCAATCCTCGAGCAGTTCGTCCAGCGCAGGATAGAGGTTTTCTTCGGGCGGGTCCCAGGGTTTGAGCAAATAATGATTGATGCCCGCTTCGTTGATAGCAGCGATCGCTGCATCCGTGTCAGCATAAGCTGTCAGCAACACCCGTTTTGCGTCCGGAAAGAGAGTGATCGCCTGCGCGAGAAACTCGACTCCTGACATTCCGGGCATCCTTTGATCGATTAGAAAGAGCGCGACCGAGTTGTTTCTGATCTTCAGCTCCCGAAGAATTTCCAACGCCTCCTGCCCCGAGCCGGCGCGCAACACGCGATAGTCGCTGCCATACTTCCGTCGCAGGTCGCGCTCGATTGCGCGCAACACCTCACGATCGTCATCGACCGTCAGCAATACCGGTTTAGCCATACGTATTAGAACTCCGTTGAAGAAAACGTCATTCTGCCACGTATGTCCAATCGGCGCATCACGCAATCGTGGTATATCCACAGATTACACAGATTTCTATGCCTGAATCTGTGTAATCTGTGGATAAAAATCTTACTCAGCACAACCGAGCTACATTTTTTTGCATCACAGGACCGAAGTCGCAAGAGCTATCCCCAGGCTCAACTAAACCGAAAAAATAAAAGAGTCGCTGTCAGTTGAAACTCTTCAGTTTCACTTCTGTGGCAGTGTGTCTTTGGAGGCAGTTATGAGCCGTCGATGGCTTCTTTCCCTATTGTGCCTTGCTGTGCCCTTTCTTTCGTTGGTCCAACTCACGCGCGCGCGTGATGAGCTACGAGTTAACGAGGCCAGTAGCAAGATTTTTCTCGAAAAGAATCCGGCGGAAGTTTTGCTCGCAGTCGAGAATCCTTCGATCGGCAACGTAAAGGCAAACGTTCAGCTCGAGCTACTCGACCCGCGCGATAAAAGCATAGCCAGGACAACCCAGGTTCAGACGATAGCTCGCGGCAGCCAAACGCTCAGAATGTCGATGCCATATACATTCTCGAGCACCGACGAGAGAGAACCTAACCGCGTACTTTGGTATCGACTTCATTACCGGCTCAGTCCCCAGGAATCTCCTGCTGAAACACTCGCCGATGGGATCATCTCGCTGTCTGAGATGACGCCGGATGTTTTTGAGCTGCGAGTCACGGCCGCTCAGATGGTGCGCGAAGGAAATCGTTATCAGGCCCGCGTCCACGCAGCTCACCCCATAACACATCATCCGGCGTCGAATGTTCGCGTCGACGCCGTGGTCACGCTCGAAGGCAACGACGACAAAACCGTGAAACTCACGGCCTCGAAATCCACTGACTCCAAAGGCAATGCTTTGCTGGATTTTGAGTTGCCTGCTCGCTTTCAACAGCTTCCCTATACCTCTCAATCTGCCGGTGGCGAGCTTCAGGTGACTGGTACTAAAGGCGCAATTGTTGTTCAGACGAAAGGTGAGGTTCTCGTCGATCAGCTTGCACGCATTCTCATCAACACCGACAAGCCGCTCTATCAACCGGGCCAGTTGATGCACATTCGCGCTCTCGTCCTCACTCCTTCAACGCAAGCGCTGGCGAACCAAAACACATACTTCAAAATATGTGATCCGGAAGGTGCAACCCTTTATCGCACCACCGCGACTACCTCACGCTTTGGGATCGCCAGCGCTGATTGGAGCCTTCCGGAAAACACTCGCCTGGGAGATTACCGGATCTGGGTGGGTATTGAAGGTGGCGAGGACCTGGCGGGACAAGACGTTCGCATCAGTCGCTATGAATTGCCGAACTTCAAAGTCAACGTAGATCTGGATCGAAAGTTTTATCTGCCGGGTCAGGACGCGACAGTCACAGTAAAGGCTGACTACTTGTTTGGGCAGCCGTTGTTGCGTGGGAATGTGCGCGTTGTGCGCGAATCTGAACGCGAGTGGGATTATCGCAAACAGAAATGGGAGATTACGGAAGAGTCTGAAGAAAAAGGAGAAACGAAGGCGGACGGATCCTTTGTGGTCAAACTCGATCTCAGCTCACTTCATGAAGATCTGAAAAACTCTGATTACCGGCGTTTCCGAGACGTGACTTACGCCGCTTACTTCACCGATCCGACAACCAACCGAACAGAACAACGTCGTTTTGACGTGCGTGTAACACGAGATCCGATTCACGTCTATTTCCTGGAGAAGTACGACGGGAGCTACCGCCCTGAACTGCCCGTGAAGTTCTACGTGTCAACCTTCTATGCTGATGGATCACCGGCGCGCTGCAAGCTGAACGTCAGTTTCACTGATGACGTTGATAATCCCGACACCACAAAACACATGGCAACAGTGACGACCAATCGTTATGGTTTGGCACAAATCAGCGCGCGTTTCCCAAAAGAATTCAAAGATGAGGACGAGATAGGCGTCGTTCTTTCCGCGTCAGACTCCAGTGGACGAAAAGGATCGGAAACCGAGGAGATTCGTTTTGACAATGATCCACGCGTGCGCGTTGAGACTGACAAGACAATCTACCGGCCCGGGGAGCCAATCAATGCGGTTATCACTGCGAGCGGCGATGAAGAAACAGTGATTGCCGACCTCGCGGGAGAAGCGGGTTTAATCCGGTCCGAACGCGTACGACTGCGCGACGGTCGTGCCTCGATCAGTTTTCCTTTCAGGCCGGAGTTCAAGAATCGTGTCAGCATTGTTGTTTATCCTGAAGCTGCCGAGTCGTTGAGCGATGTCGGAACACGCACGGTTCTATATCCACACAATGTCGAGCTGAATGTTAACGTGCGATCTTCTCGCGACACGTATCGTCCCGGCGAAGACGCGCAGCTCAATTTCAGCGTGCGTTCGTCTGAAGATCGTTCGCAAGAGAGTGCGTTGGGCGTGGTCGTGTTGGACCAGGCCGTGGTCGAGCGGTTTCGTACTGATCAGGAGTTTGGTGGTCAGTCTTACGGTTTCGATAACGCCATCCAGCAATTCCTTGGGTTCGAGGATCAAATAGCAGGCATCAGTTTAAGAGATCTGCAACGCCTCAATACATCACAACCCATTTCTTCAGACCTGGATCTCGTGGCGGCAGTGCTGCTGAGAAACACGAGCAATTACTTCCCGAAGTCTTATTCCAGCGATGAATTCGAAGCGGATGCTGCAACACTGTTTCGCGACTCAATCAAAAACCAACTCCAGCCACTGAAAAAAGCTCTCTCCGATCGTTACGAGCACACGAAGGAATATCCTTCGGATGTGGCGAAACTGCGAAACTCGTTGTCGCAGTCGCAGATCGATTTCAACCGCGTGCGCGATCCGTGGGGCATGCCTTACCGGGCCGAATTTTCCTTCGACAAGCAAAACGATAATTTGACTCTGTTAACCAGCGGCGCCGATAAACGCTACAAGACACCGGATGATTTTGTCGTCGAGCAAATGAGCTGGCCGTATTTTCGTCCGGTAGGTGAAACAATCGACCGTGCCGTCATGCGCTATCACCAGCGAACCGGAAAATTCATTCGCGACACAGCAACGCTGCGTGAAGAACTTTCAACCGACGGCTTAAACCTGGACCAGATCGTCGATCGCTGGGATAAACCATACCGGCTCGACTTTGCGGTTGAAGATAGCAATTTCGTACTCAAGATCCGCAGTGCTGGACCTGATAAGCAATTCTCGACTGACGTGCAGTATCTGTTCGACGATTTCATTATTTGGAAGTCCGCCATCGATTACTTCGACGAGCCCCGCGCGCAAATAGAAGCTGCGCTCACTAAGAGTCTCAAGCAAACAAAGACGTTTCCACAATCTGATCAGGAGTTGCACCAGGCACTGCAAAGTTTGGGCGATTCTTTTGGAAATTTGCGTGATCCCTGGGGACGTCCTTACTACAACACGTTCAAAACTCAGGCGTTTATTAACACGAACCGCGTGCAGGTCGAGAACCGGGCAAATTTTGGTGCAGCTCCGTCGATGCAAATGAACGTCACGCCCGTTACACAAACGGTGGGAGTTGTCGTCATACGCAGTATGGGACCGGATGCAAAGTCGGGGACCACGGACGATCTTTCCGTCGCTACTTTCGCTGGTGTCATGGCAGAACAACTGCGCGAGACCGCTGCACCGATCTCATTTTCTTCAGCACTCGTACTTTCCGGATCTACGGGGGCGATCGTTGGTGTTGTGACCGATCCGATGGGTGCTGTTATTCCCGGAGTAACTATCGCAGCCAAGCGCTTACCCGCAGGTCCAACCTTCGAAACGTCCACCAATGACGACGGCAGGTACGGCTTCGGCAGTTTGCCACCTGGATTTTACGAGCTCACATTTGACGCCACTGGATTTACGCGTAGCGTGATCACTCAAGTTCTTGTCCGCCCTCACAACATCATGGAAGTGAACGCGCCTCTGGAACCAGGCGCCATTACACAAACCGTGACTGTCAGTGCCGAAGCATCACCGACGATGATGACTCAGACTGCTAACTCAGTTAGCTCCGGTAAAAAACCCATCGCTACCAGGCCGGGCTCGCAACAGATGTCGACACCACGTTTGCGAGAGTACTTCCCCGAAACACTGGTCTGGCAACCTTCGATCGAAACCGATAAACGAGGACGCGCGCAGATCAACTTCAAACTGGCCGACAACATCACGACGTGGAAGATGGTGGTCATCGGTTCCACTGAAGACGGGCGCATCGGAACAACCGAGAAGGAAATCAAAGCTTTTCAGCCGTTCTTTGTAGAACACGATCCGCCACGCGTGCTCACCGAAGGCGACGAGATTTCCCTGCCCGTTGTTGTGCGCAACTACCTGTCGCGAGCGCAAAAGGTTGATCTGGAAATCAAGCCGGAAAGTTGGTTTTCGCTGCTTGGACCAGCGCAGAAGCAGACGAATGTGGTCGCGGGCGATGCGAAGCGAGAGATGTTTGACTTCCGCGTGGTCGCGTCAGTGAAGGATGGCAAGCAACGCATCACTGCACGCGGCAGTGACGATCACGACGCGATCGAAAAGCCAGTCAGCGTTCATCCTGATGGCGAAGAGTTGTCGGTTACGGCCGCTGACGTTCTCGATGACGAAAGACCGCTCGAGCTGGAGCTTCCGCAAACCATGATTCCGAACTCCGGCCGCGGCGAAGTGAAGATCTATCCAAACCTTTTAACGCACGTGGCCGAGGGTGTCGAAGCGATCATGGAGCGGCCACACGGCTGTGGCGAACAAACGATCTCGTCCACGTATCCGAGCCTGCTGCTGTTACGCCATTACAAAAACAGCGGCGAAGGTTTTCCTCTGGGCGGACTAGCGCAACGCTATCTAAAGGACGGCTACAGTCGCTTGCTGAATTACCGCGCGGAGAATGGTGGTTTTACTTACTGGGGCTACGGTGACTCCGATGTGGCGCTGACCGCCTATGCGTTACAGTTCCTGGTCGATGCCGGCGATGTGACATCGGTGGACCAGGATGTTGTTAAGCAAGCTCGCGAATGGCTGGTGAAACAGCAGCGACCTGATGGGGGTTGGCGCGAATCGCGTTCGGATGACGGTTCGAGTGTCGTGCTGACGGCGTATATCACCCGCGTTCTCGCGCGAATAGACGCTGAGGCTTCGGATACGTTGAAACGCGCGCTGGACTTTCTCGGCCGGGAGACGCAGCGAGTCGACGAGCCTTACGTACTCGCTTCGTATGCGTTGGTCGCTACAGACGCAAAAGAGATTGAGCGCGCAAAGCCCGCGGTAGAGAAACTTCGCACCCTCGCTCGTGAAGAAGGAAACTCGACTTACTGGACACTCGAAACCAGCACCCCGTTCCACGGTTGGGGACACGCTGGCCGCGTTGAGACGACGGCGCTCGCCATCCAGGCACTGGCTAAGAACGATGGTGATAGGAAGTTGATCAATCGCGGTCTGCTTTTCCTGCTGAAACAGAAAGATCGTTACGGAGTGTGGCACTCGACGCAGGCGACTGTAAACGTGCTCGATGCGATGTTGTTACTGTTTGCGAATAGTAATCAGACTAGTGCTCAGTACTCAACGGATATCGTCGTTAACGGTAATCGCGTGCAAACGGTGCAAATCAATGATCGTTCGAACAATCCAGTCACGGTAGACATTTCGCAGTTTCTGAAAGTCGGGAAGAACCGGGTTGAGATCAAGCGTCCGGATGGTTTGCCGCTCGTGTCTGTTCAGGCAGTGGCTAATTATTATGTGCCCTGGTCTGCGGCGAAGCCCAATTCCAAATCTGATCTGAGCCTGCAAGTGAAGTTTGACAAGACTGATGCAAATATCAACGACGAAATCACGTGTCGTGTTAAAGCTGCTCGCGTGGGATTTCGCGGCTATGGAATGATGATCGCGGAAATCGGAATCCCGCCGGGTGCGGAGGTCGATCGGAGCTCGCTCCAGGCCGCAATGAAAGACTGGACCATCACTCAATACGACGTGCTTCCCGATCGCGTGGTGGTCTACGTTTGGCCGGAAGCAGGCGGCAGCGCTTCCTTCAACTTCAAATTCCGCCCACGCTTCGGCTTGAAAGCAAAAACCGCCCCCTCAACCCTTTACGATTACTACAACCCCGAAGCCACAGTCGTGGTCCCACCGTCAGTCTTCACAGTGCGGTAAATTCATCCACAGATTACGCAGATTTATTATTAGATCTGTGTAATCTGTGGCTGGTTTTTTTACCGCTGCCAGTAGTCCGGCGACTCCTGCATGTTCGGATCCGGCCGTTCCATCCAACGTTCGGGACGGTGCAACGGGATGAATCCGAATCGCTCGTACAATCGCTGTGCGTCTTTGGTCGCCAGGACCCAGCGGCGAAATCCCTGTAGCTGCGGATGAGCGATGATGACCTCCATGAGCCACTTCGATAACCCGCGCCCGCGGTGTTCCGGCACCACAAAAACATCAGCCACCCACGCGAACGTGGCATAGTCCGTCACGATTCGCGCAAATCCCACCTGCTCGTCACCCTTGTACACGCCGAACGGAAGTGAGTTGTCGATCGAGCGTTTCACAACCTCCAACGCCCGACCAGTTCCCCAATATGAGTGATTGCTGATGAAGTCGTGAATAAGGTTTAGGTTCAGCCGGGAACGATCCGTGCTGATGGTGTATTCACCGCGTTGCCAAAGCTCATTCTCGAGGTAATTAAGCATCGTGGACTTACGAGAAAAGGCGAAGCGTTTTTATAGGACCATCACTCGCGCCGAAGAGTCAAGATCGGATCAATGCTTGTTGCCCTGACCGAAGGTACCAGGCACGCGAGGGCCCCGGCCAAAATGAGCAGGAATGAGACTGCCGCAAACGTGACTGGATCCGCGCTTGGTGTTGCGAACAGGAGCGAAGCGATCAGTCCGTTAAGCCATAGCGCCCCGGCCAAACCCACCACGAGGCCGAGCACGACCAGTAACAACGCCTGCCGCATAATCATGGCTATGATCCGCGGACGCGTAGCGCCGAGCGCGATCCGGATTCCGATCTCACGCGTTCGCTGCGTCACGGCCAGCGCCATAACGCCCGTAATCCCGGCGGCTGTGATAACCAGGGCGAGGAGCGCAAAGATTCCGATCAGCCACGCCGTCAGACGCGGCGACGTCACGGAGTCGTCGACCACCTGCTGGAGAGTCTTCACTTGATCGATCGCTGTCTCGGCGTCTACCTGATGTATCGCGTCACGTATTCGCCTAGACTCTCCCATCGGGGCTCCTCTCGTTTTAATCACCAGGAACGATCCGAAAGGAGCCTGGGCCACTGGGCTGTAGATCTCTTCTGTTGCCGCTTTCTCTAACCCGTACTGCTTCACGTTGCTCACTACGCCAACGATGGTGATCCACGTCTCGCCGTTATTGAAAGAAATCCTCTTGCCAACAGGATCTTCCGCACCCCAGCGAGCACGCGCAGCCGCCTCGTTCACGATGACGACCCGCGGCGCCTTCTCATCATCGGCGTCGGTAAACATCCGGCCACTGACAAGCGGTATGCCGAGAATGCGGAAGTAGCCGGGACTCACTGCGCGGGGATCGAGCTGTACTTGCGGTTGGGCGTCATCTCGCGGCCGTCCTTCTATTTGGATTGTGACGCTGTTTGGTCCTTGCGTAATGCCTGCCGGATTCAACGGATAGGTCGACGAAACGGATGCTTCCGCTACGCCGGGCTCCTGACTCACTCGATCCAACATCCGCCGGAAGTACGAGATGAATTGCGCGTTCGCCGTCGCCGCGTTGTTGAACCTGGACCAGTTCGGCGCGAGACGCATCACCAACACGTTCTCGGGATTGAAGCCGGAGTCGACATGCTGAAGTTTGATAATGCTTTGGAGCAGCAGGCCGGCGGCTGTAAGCAACGTGAAAGAGATCGCCACTTGCGCTGTTACGAGTAGACCACGAATGCGATTCTTCCCGCCTGACGTGGACCGACCCTCAGCTTGCTTGAGTGTGCCGGCGAGATCCTTTTTACGGTTAAGACCCATGGAGAGCGCCGGCAGTAAACCGAAAGCCAGGCCTGTACACACAGACACGACCACGGTGAAGAGCAGCACGGAAGAGTCGATTTTGATCTCGGCAGTGCGTGTCGTGAAACGCTCAGCGAAGGACGTGAGCAGCGGAAGCCCGGACCATGCCAAAAGCACACCCAACGCGCCTCCAATCAACGACAGAAGCAAGCTCTCAGTCACCATCTGCCTGACGAGCCGCGCGCGACTGGCACCAAGCGCCGTGCGCATCGCAATCTCGGACTGTCGCTGGAGGACGCGTGCCAGGTTTAGATTAGCGACGTTGGCCGAGACGATTAGCAGGACCAGCACGGTCGTTCCGAGCAGTATCAGGAAAGTGGGCCGAGCTCCTTGCGTGAGCACTGCGTCAAGCCGATCCACTTGCGTCGCGTAGCCAATCTGTTTGGGATAGACGTCCGGGTATGTTGACTGTAAGTTGCCGGCAACGCTCGCGACGTCCGCCTGCGCCTGCGCCACTTCGACTCCAGGTTTGAGCCGTCCAAAGACTACGGACAGCAGCCGCGCTTGCCGGTTATCGATAATCGTCTGGCTAGAGCGAAACGGACAGTTCGCCGTGGGCATGTACACGTCACTCTCAGACGGGTACTCCGGAACGGGCGGCAGCACGCCGATGACCGTATGAGGTCGATTGTTCATACGGAAGACTTTGCCCACGATGTTCGGATCGCGTCCGTGACTCTGCTCCCAATATTTATAGCTGAGCATGAGCACGGCTTCCCCACCCGGCTTCTCATCTTCCGGCACAAAGCTTCGACCGAGGAGTGGCTTTACCCCAAGCACGTCAAAGAAGTTTGCGGACACCACGGCCGTCTGCACGCGCTCCGGCTCGTCGCGGCCGAACAGAATGAAGTTCATGGCGTGGTGCTCAACCAGCTCCATCGTTCTCGTCTGGTCGCGATAATCCTGGAACTCCTTAACCGAAAAACCCAGACGGTTTATGTTGCTAAGGCGAGCCTGTTGATTCAACACGACCAGACGTTCCCCGTCACGATAAGGGAGCGGGCGCAACAGCACTCCGTAAATCACGCTGAAGATGGCCGTGTTGGCGCCGATGCCGAGGGCCAAAGTCATTACTGCAGTGAGTGTAAAGGCGGGATTCCTGCGCAGAACCCTCAGTCCGTATCTAACATCCTGTCCGAGTGATTCAAATAAACGGCTTTTTTCCACGGGGGATACCTCCGCCAAAAGTTTCGGAGCCTTTATACGCTGCGAAGGGATTTCCCCACTTCAATTTGCAATGAACCGCTCCGTGATTGCGGTGAATAGGATTGAAAGCGCGCTGAACGGATTGCGGCGCGGATGTCACGCTATTCTCTCTGTCGCCGCAAAGTGATATAAGGTCCGACACTCTTTCACACTTCAGGAGGACTCCAATGCCAACTTGTCTGCGTTCGCTCATGTTAATGCTCGTAGTTTTATGCGGGCTCTCGGTATCAGTTTATGCTGCCGGCAACAAAACCGGATTCACCTCGTTTGTTGTCGGTAATCCCGCCGACGCGCAACCGGCTCAGACGCTGAGTCCGGGGCTGGTCTTGATGGGAGGAGGAACTGACGTTGACGCCGCGTTTCAATGGATGTGCCAGCGCGCGGGCGGCGGCGACTTCCTCGTGATCCGGACAACTGGTACAGACGCTTACAATCCTTACATCCAACAACTCTGTCCGCAGATGGATTCAGTTGAAACGATCATTATCACGAGTGTGACCGGCGCGAACTCCGCGTATGTCAGCACTCAGATTCAGAACGCGGAGGCACTTTGGATTGCCGGTGGCGACCAGTCGACGTACGTTGCGTTGTGGCGCGGAACCGCTGTGCAGACTGGGGTAAATTTTCTGCTCAATTCCAAACAGGCGCCTGTTGGCGGAACCAGCGCAGGTCTCGCGGTACTCAGTCAGTTTATTTACACGGGCGCGGTCGGCTCCGTGACTTCGAGTCAGGCGCTGGCGAATCCATTTCATCGTTACGTCACGCTCGATCGCGATCTGTTTCAATCTGCATTGGGAGTAGGCAAGCTTTACGACTCGCATTTTGTGACGCGCGATCGCATGGGAAGATCGCTCGTGTTTTTGGCGCGCATTGTTAACAACGGTTGGGCCGCGCAACCGCGAGGCATCGGAATTGACGAGGAGACGGCGTTACTGGTGTTGCCAACTGGGGCGGCGACCATGGTAGGTACGGGCGCAGCTTATTTCCTTCAGGCGCCGGGGCCGGCTCAGGTGCTCGCGGACAAGACGCCTATGACTTATCTCAACATCGGTGTCTACAAAGTTCCGCAAGGAGGCACATTCAACTTATCAACCTGGACAGGAACCGGCGGCGTTGCTTACACGCTGAACGTAAACAACGGATCGGTGACTTCAACACAGGCCGGCGGCAACATTTATTAAGCCGCAAAAAAGCACAAAAGGCACAAAAGATTTACTAAGGCACAGACGAAACTATTCGGCGGTTTCGTTTTGTGCCTTTTGTGGCTTAACTCTTGCTACTCACCGAGTGCATTGCGAGGTGCGGCGCATTTGAGTTCGACTTTCAGGCATTCGATTGCCTTGCTCGTCCTCAATTCGAACGGCTCACCTCATATCAACAACCCGCAGGAAACAAGGGGGCACAATGAATACAAAGAAACTACTCGGCAGCGTTCCTACTGACTTGCTCTTCCAGGCATTAGAAACTGAAAAGGGCGGCGTCCAGGTCTACACGGCAGCACTTCGTTGTGCGCTCAACCCGGACCTTCGCGAAGAGTGGAACAAATATCTCGAACAAACAAAAACGCATGTACAGATCTGTACAGACCTAATTCAACAGCTCGGGCTTGATCCGAACACCGAGACGCCAGGCCGTCAGGTCGTTCGCTATCTCGGCACGTCGCTCGTGAAGACTATCGAACTCGCCCTGCGATGCGCCGACCCGCAAGCCGCGCAGATTGTCGCCGCGGAATGCATCACACTTGCCGAAACGAAAGACCATTTGAATTGGGAGTTGATCGGTCAACTCGCAACCAAATCCGAATTGCCAGACGCGAGTCTGTTACAACCCGCGTACGAACAAGTGGAAGAGGAAGAAGACGAACACCTCTATCACACGACGGGTTGGACTCGTGAGCTCTGGATTGAGGCGTTGGGAATGCCCGCTGTGCTTCCGCCGCCGGAAGAAGTCCGCGATGTGAAGACGCAAGAGGAAGCTGCCCAGGCCAAGAAAGCCAGAACCAAGAAAGCCGCCGCTGCGCGATAGTTATCACGATTGCAGAACGAGGGGAAAGACATGGCTACGCGAAAGAATGCAAAGGCAAACAAATCAAAAAAGCCAACGACCAATGGCTCACGCGCCAACGGCTCGCGCCGGAATGCCGGATATGGCGCACTTAGTCCAAAGAGTGAAGACCTGGCTAAGAACATGGAGGAGTCGGCTGGAGAGTTCCTGACCAGCGATCAAGGCGTCCGGATAAACGACAATCAAAACTCGCTCAAGGCGGGAAATCGTGGGCCGTCACTTCTTGAAGACTTCCTGCTTCGTGAAAAGATCACGCATTTCGATCACGAACGCATTCCCGAACGCGTCGTACACGCTCGTGGCTCCGCGGCGCATGGCTACTTTCAAGTCTACGAATCGATGGCGCAGTATACGAGGGCTGCGTTTCTCCAGGATCCTTCGGTAAGAACGCCTGTCTTCGTGCGCTTTTCGACAGTCGCGGGCTCTCGAGGATCGACTGACCTTGCTCGTGATGTACGTGGTTTCGCGGTCAAGTTCTATACACAGGAAGGCAATTTCGATCTGGTAGGCAACAATATCCCGGTCTTTTTTATCCAGGACGCGATCAAGTTTCCAGACTTAGTT
>Ga0207643_10001213_pt1 | contig 15226 bp, 15 predicted proteins | sample KBSMisM62_FD_184313 | JGI IMG/M metagenome (GOLD analysis project Ga0207643, IMG submission 184313) | Miscanthus rhizosphere microbial communities from Kellogg Biological Station, Michigan, USA - KBS Miscanthus M6-2 (SPAdes) (version 2) | ecosystem: Host-associated > Plants > Roots >...
GTCGCCTGCTTCGACGACGCGCAACGCCTCGGCCCCGGACCCGGCCTCGAGGACCGCGAACCCGCTGCGCTCAAAATAGCCCCGCAACGCCCGGCGAATGGACTTCTCGTCGTCAACCACGAGGACGGTGGACATGCTTACTATTCAACAAGTTGCGACATACGGGGTCAAGTAGTTCCATCGGCCTAGACCCCCGTCATTGGCCCCGAGCCAGCGGGCTGCTCCTACTGCCCACTCGCCCCGGGCCAGACTAGATTGCCGCCCATGTCGGACATTTCAATCGTCAAGACCAAGGAAGACGAAGCCTCCAAGTCCCTCCAGGTGACGGTCCCGGTGGATCGGGTTCGCCAGGCGGAGGACAAGGCTCTCAAGTACTACCGGCAGCGGGCCCGCCTGCCCGGCTTTCGCCAAGGACACGCCCCAGAAGGGGTGGTTCGCAAGCGTTTCGGTGACGCCATCCGGCAGACCGTGCTGGAAGAGGTGATCCGGGAGAGCTGGGAAGCGGCCCAGACCAGCGAGCAGCTCAAGCCGATCGCCGAGCCGCACATTCACAATCTCAAGTTCGAGACCGGCGGCCCGATCGAATTCGAGTTTCACGTCGAAGTCCGTCCCGAGGTGAAGCTGGCCCGCACCGGTGGCTTCACCCTGCACCGCCGGGTGCTTCCGGTGACCGATGCGGAGGTCGAGTCGCGCCTGCGCGACGTACAGGAACAGAAGGCCACCTGGATCCCGGTCGAAGGGCAGAAGCCTTCACCCGGCCAGCAAGTGAGAATCGAAGTGGCGCCGCTCGACGGAGAGAACGCCGGCGCCGCGCAGCCCTACGTGATGGTGCTGGGCGAGGGCCGCGCGATCCCCGACGTCGAAGAGCGGGTCATGACGCTGCTCCCCGGGGAGACCGTTGATACCGAAGTCCGTTTCCCCGACGATTTCTCCGATGAGTCCCGTCGCGGCCAGACCCGCAAGGTCCGCATCGCGCTGCACGAGGTGAAGCGGCAGGAGTTGCCGGCCCTGGACGACAGCTTCGCGCGGGAAGTGGGAGACTTCGAAAGCCTCGATGCATTGCGGGCCGCGATCCGGAGTGATCTGGAGCGGGAGGCGGAGCAGACCGCCGATCAGTCCGTGCGTCAGGACCTGGTGCGCCAGCTGATCGAGGCCAACGGGATCGCGGCCCCCGGTTCGTTGGTAGACCGGTTGATTCAGGGATACGGTCAGGCCTACCAGATTGATCAGGCCCGTCTCCCCGACTTCGCCAATGAATTCCGCCCCATGGCGGAGTCCCAGGTAAAGCGGGACTTATTGCTCGACACGGTGGTGGAAAGCGAGAAGCTTGCTGCTACCGAGGCGGATATCGACGCCCGGGTTGCGGCAATGGCTCAGGCACGGGGGTTGCCGGTCGGACAGATGTATGCCCAGCTGGAGAAGGCCAACCGGCTGCGGGAACTGGAGCGTGGTCTCACCGAGGAGAAGGCCTTCGCCTGGCTCCTCCAGCAAAGCACCATCGAGGAGAGCGCAAGCTGACGATGTCAACTCTCTATCCGCCGTATGTGATCGAACGGTCGAGCCGCGGGGAACGGTCCTACGACATCTTCTCCCGGCTGCTGATGGATCGGATCGTTTTCATGGGAGCGCCGATCAACGACGATGTGGCCAATATCGTAATCGCGCAGCTGCTCTTCCTGGAAGCGGACAATCCCGAGCGCGACATCTATCTCTACATCAATTCGCCGGGCGGTGTCGTCTCGAGCGGCCTCGCGATCTACGACACGATGCAATACCTCAAGGCGCCGATCAACACTATCTGTATGGGGATGGCGGCCTCGATGGGCTCCTTCCTGCTGGCGGCGGGACTCAAGGGCAAGCGGAGCGCCCTGCCCCACTCGCGCATCATGATTCACCAGCCCTCGGGCGGCACCCAGGGAACCGCAGCCGACATCGAGATCCAGGCACGCGAGATCCTCTACCTCCGTTCTAAGCTGAACGGCCTCTACGCCCAGCACACCGGCCAGGCCATCGAGACCATCGAACGGGACATGGATCGCGACCGCTTCATGAGCGCCGAGGAGGCGAAGGAGTACGGGATCATCGACAGCGTGATCACCAAGCGCACCGAGATTCAGCCGGCCAAGAACCCTTGACGCTCCCCCGGAGCCGGAGCACCTTTTGACTGTCCTCCCCAGCTCCCTTTCACCTTAGACCGCGGCTGGTACATGTCCAACGACAAACATCTCCGCTGCTCGTTCTGCGGAAAGTCGAAGGATTCGGTCCGGAAGTTCATTTCCGGCCCGTCGGTCTATATCTGCAACGAATGCATTACCCTGTGCAACGAGATCCTGGCGGAGGACGAGGAGCGGGACGTCGCGGATACCATTACCCAGGTCCCGACGCCCAATGAGATCAAGGCGGTCCTGGACCAATACGTCATCGGTCAGGAACGGGCCAAGCGAACCCTCTCCGTCGCCGTCTACAATCATTACAAGCGAATCAACTCGTCCTCGTCGCGGGAGAGCGAGGTCGAGCTCGACAAGTCCAACATCCTCCTGATCGGCCCCACCGGCGTCGGCAAGACCCTGCTGGCGCAGACCCTCGCCCGAATCCTCGACGTTCCCTTCACCATCGCAGACGCGACCACTCTCACTGAAGCGGGTTACGTCGGCGAGGATGTGGAGAACATCCTGGTGCGGCTGCTTCAGGCCGGGGAATTCAACGTCGCCGAGTGCGAGCGGGGCATCGTCTACATCGACGAGATCGACAAGATCGCCCGCAAGTCGGAGAACCCCAGCATCACCCGGGACGTCTCCGGCGAGGGCGTGCAGCAGGCCCTGCTCAAGATCCTGGAAGGCACGGTTGCCTCGGTTCCGCCTCAGGGCGGACGCAAGCACCCGCAGCAGGAATACATCCAGATCAACACCAAGGACATCCTGTTCGTGTGCGGCGGCGCATTCGACGGGCTGGAAAAGATCATCCAGGCCCGCACCGGCCGGCAGCAGATCGGCTTCTCCAAGGACGCCCGCGGGGCCAGCACCGAGGCGGACAAGCAGAACCCCTTCGCCGAGGTGGAGCCGGATGACCTGCTGCGCTTCGGGCTGATCCCCGAGCTGGTGGGCCGGCTCCCGGTAACGGTGGCCCTGGAAGCCCTGGACGAAGAGGCCCTGGTCCGCATCCTGATCGAGCCCAAGAACGCGCTCACCAAGCAATACCGGAAGTTGTTCGAGATGGAGAACGTTGGCCTCACGTTCGACCCCGAGGCGCTGCGCGCTGTGGCCGAGAAGGCCCTGAAGCGCGGTACCGGCGCCCGCGGCCTCCGCGCCATCCTCGAACACACGATGACCGACATCATGTTCGACCTGCCCAGCCGGGACGATGTGCGGGAGATTGTGATCACCCGCGAATCGGTCCTCGAGGATCAGCCCCCGCTGGTGGTGACGGAGCGGGCGCGGACGAAACGGGAGGCGTAGTCGCGAACAGTCGAGAGTCTGGAGTCTGAAGTCCAGAGTCATCAACTCCCGACTTGTGACTCGTGACTCTCGACTATTGACTCTCGACTCCATGCGGTCGCCGCTTTCCAGCCAGCCCATCGAATTCCTCGGCAGCTTCCCCGACCCCCAGGTCCGGCTCGAGCCGCCGCTTCCTGAAATAGCATTTCTTGGCCGCTCCAACGTCGGCAAATCGAGCCTGCTGAACGCGCTCGTCGGCCGGCGAAACCTGGCGCGGGTGAGCGGGTCGCCCGGAAAGACCACGTTACTGAACGTGTTCCGGCTGTCTTCGCTCTACTTGATCGATCTGCCGGGTTACGGCTATGCCCGCGCCTCGCACAGCGATAGGGCGGGATTTGCCAAGTTGATCAAGGGTGTGCTGACTCGCCGCACTACACTCACGGGTGTCGTCTGGCTGCTGGACGTCCGGCACCCACCTTCCAGGGAAGACCTGGAATTCGGCGGCCTGCTCGCAGAGCGCAATATTCCCCTGCTGGTGGCGCTCACCAAGGTGGACAAGCTGGGTCGCGGGGCGAGGGGGGAGCGATTGCGGGACTTGGCGAAAGCGCTGGACGTTCCCGAGGAGCAGTTCGAGCTCACCAGCGCAAGCACCGGACTCGGCATTGCGGAGTTGGGTGAGAGCGTTCTCGCCGCGACAGCCGCGGAGGCTCAATGAACAAGGCTTGGTTGGTGATCGCCGCGTCCCTGACGGTGGGCTGCGCCGGCGCCTCCCACGCTCAGAGCGGCGAAACCAGTGTCGCCGGGGGCGACCTTCCCCCGCCCGGCTATGGTACTCTGAGCCAGGACGACATCTCGATCCGCTTCAACGCGGGGGACATCGACATTCGCATTGTGCCGCTGGACCAGCGGGTGATGCGGCTGCTGGGCCCCGACGTCTACGCTTCGCTCAACAAGCTCACGATAGACCGCAAGGCTTCGATCGATTCGGTGGCCGCGCTGGGCGGAGCCTCGGATCCTGGATTGATGCTAGTGAGTTTCTTCGGACGACGGGACGGGGTGCGCTTCGAGCCACTCAACGTCTTCCTGATAATCCGCAATCAGACCTACCAGCCGATCGGAATGGTCCCCTTCACCAGCACCATCACCAGCCGTCAGCTCGACGCCCGGCAGCAGGCCACGGCAATCATGGTTTACGACGCGCCGATTCCGGTTTACGAGGGCTTCGGCGTCGCCTACGGCGTGATCGTTGTTCCTGACGCCTGGCGCAACCAGCTCTCCAAGGTGCAACGGGAACGCACTCGCATCATGACAAAGGTGAGGCAGGGGCAGGTGGACAGTGCGAAAAGCCCGTAACAGTTGGAAGGACTGAGGACTGAGGATGTCCTGGCCCTGCGCAACGGCTCGGTTAGTAGGTCCCTCGTCGCTCCGCTCCTCGGGATGAGGTGACGTTTCAGGCCCCGCTGCTTCTCGTTCCCCGTTCACCCCTCAGTCCTCAGTCCTTAGTCCTCAGTCCTTTTGCCTTCTGACGCTGCCCCACCACCTCTCCACCCCCGCGAACTTTTTCCCCGCCACCAGCATCGTCGTAGACAGCATGTCCGCCTCGATTCCGCTGCGAGCCTGGACACTGACCTGCACCATGCGATCCGCGGGATAACCGGTCGCAGGATCCATCACGTGGCCGCGGACGACGGTACCGTAGCGAATCACCGACATCGTGTTGGCGCTGGTCGCGAGAGCGCGGTCCCGCAGGACACCGGCGGGCCGGGGAGTCCCTGAGCCGGTCGGATCGGCCAGATCCACCCGCCAGCCGTCCTGACCCGGCGGCGCGCCCAGCGCGATGCAATCACCGCTCACATCGATGAAGGCTCGCTCGACTCCGCGCGCTCGCAGCACACTCGCCGCCCGATCCAGACCATAGCCCACGCCGATCCCGCCGAGATCGAGCTGGGTCACGGCGGAGGGAAGTGTCACCCGGTCCCCGTCAATCATCACCGCACTGGCTCGTACCGCCTTCTCCGCTTCCCGGAGCTCCATCGCGCCGGGCGGAGCCTTCCTGGGCTCACGGAAACCCCAGACCCGCATCAACGGCTCGATTGCGATGTTGAATGCCCCGCCCGTGGTGCGTCGAGTACGAGCCGCGGCACTGAGCACCTCGAGCAGGTCCCGATCCACCTTCATCGGCGACTTCCCGGCGTGGCGGTTGAGCTCGGAGAGGTCGCTCGCGTCATCGAACCGGGAGAGGCGTCCCTCGACGCGACGCAGCTCCCCTAGAGCCAGAGCGGCGGCTTCAAGGCCGGCAGCCTCGGACTCGTGGAAGAGCATCAGGTGAACCGGCTGTCCCATGGCCCAGGACCAGCGTTCCACTGGGCGGGAAGGCGGGGAGACGGGAAGGCGGGAAGGAGAGCCAACTGCCACGACCGCCCCCAGCATCGACACGAAGTCCCGGCGATTCACTTCTGTTCCACCAGGTGGAGTTCGGTGAGAATCAGCCAGCTCTGCAGGTAGAAGGTGATCGCCATGACCGTGCTGGAGAGCTCCAGCAGCCAGCTGAACCGCGGATCAACGTAGCGCACCAGCCACAGTGAACCGAACGACACCAGCAGGGCCACAAATGGCTCCACGATCAGGAAGCGCCTCAACTGGGGCGAGAGCCGGGAGCAGAGCGATACTCCCAGGCCCGAGAAGGCAAAAATCACCGCCATGCTCAGAATGTGCGTGTGGGTCAACGTGAGCATCTCGGCGTACGACTTGGGAAACTGCATCGCCCCTTCGGCCGCGGTACTGTCGGAGCCCCGGTACCGGTCGTTGATGCCCGAGGGCACCATGTGGGTCGTATGCAGGACGAAAAGCAGTGCCGTGGTGTAGCCCACCACCTGAACGATGGTGAGCCACCGGGCCAGGGTGCGGAGTGGCGGTGGGACGTCGCGCCAGAGATACTCGCCGTTTCTGGAATTCACTGGAGTCTGCCTGCCGCGTGCCACGCGGTGAGATCGGCGACCGCCTTACGCACGGCCATGGTGACGGAATTCACGCTGATCGTGGCTCCCGAGATCGACCGGATGTCCCTCCCGACTTCCATGGGATCCTGCGCCGTCTTCCCCCGGAATTGCTTGCGCCACGAGTCGTACGCAACCTCGCCGCCGTAGGGCTCGCGATAGACCAGGATATCAACGTCCTTCAGGTGATCACCCGGATCCACCGCGACCAGAAATGTGATGGGTTGGTCCTTCCCCTTCACATTCCGCACGACGGCATACCCCAGCAGCGAATCGGCCCGCTCGACCCGAAGCACCGGCGCATCATCCACCTTGACCGTGTCGGCGAAGGCTCCATCCCCGAACACCCGGGCGAGACTCGCCTGGACCTTCTTGGCGGGGGCGTTCTGAGCGGTAAGACGTGAGACGTGAGACGTGAGAAGGAAAAGCAGGAGGATCAGTCCCAGGCGCGCTCTGCCAGGTGCATGACGGCGCGAGGGGACAGACCCGCCTCGGGGGCTTCTCCCCTTCTCACTTCTCACGTCTCACCTCTCACGCTCTTCTCACCTCTCACGTTTAGAACTGGTACCCCACCCCCAGCGCCAACACCTCGTTCTCTCCTACTCCGGCCTGGTTGTCGCGGAACTGGTAGTCGGCCTTGAAGGCAACATTCCAGAGCGGCTTGTAGGTCAGGCCAAACGTGGTGATCCGGCGAGCGAGCGTGGCATCGTCCAGCGTGCCGGCAGCCGCCTCGGCCTGAGTATCGTGGTGATCGTACCGGACAAAAGCGTTGAGGCGCTGGCTCGATTGGGGAGCAACGAACGCGAGCAGATTGTATCCGCCCTCGACGTAGCCGCCGGCGATCCGTCGGCCGACACCCTGTCCGTAGACCGCGTTAATCTTGTCGGCGTCGTAGACCTCGATGGTGCCTCCGACCGCGCGCAGCATGAAGGGCCCGTTATCGTAGCGGGCGTCACCCATGAGCACGAGAACGGGAGCGTCGAATGCGCCGGTGCCAAGGCCGGGAGCCTGGTTCGCTGTGCCACCATACCAGAACGAACCGCCGACCTTAAGACCCGCCTGGGCATACTCCATCCGTCCGGTGAAGGAAGGATTGGCGAAGCTCGCCTCTTTCCCCTCCTGCCTCCCCTCGCGAATGCCTTCTTCCGCCGTGAACCCCTCTGCCTTGAGCCCGTTTACCAGGAAGACCCGGTAACTGAGCCCGTTGGCTCCGGGAATCTGGCCGACGGCGCCGACGCCGATGTCACGCCAGGTGGTGGGAATGACATCGTTGTCGAAGTCGGGCCGCTCGACCCCGTTGAAGCTGGGTGGCTCGTGAGTCTCGTTGATGATGCCGATCGGCGGAAGCAGGAGTCCGGTCCGCAGCGTGAATGCATTGGAAAAACGGTAATCCAGATACGCCTGCTCGAGTGCAACCTCGCCTCCCGATTCTCCGCCCTCGATCTTGGTGTCCTCCAACTCCAGTTCGGAGTGCAGGGTGATCCGATCGTTGAACGCGTAGCCGGCGTAGATCACGAATCGTTTCACGTTCACCGAGCCGGGTGTATCGGGACCGGTGAAGTTGGTATAGTGGACCTCCCCGTACCCGCCGATGGTGAGTTTCGCGGCTTCGTCCTGCGCGGAGAGCTGGGCGAGGGGGATGAGGCAGAGTCCTACCGCCCCGAGGCGGACAACCAAGTTCATGAGTGACAAGGGGAAAGATTAGTTGAGAATGATTTTCAAACATAACTCTGACTAGTTTAGTCCCCTTTTGTGAGTTCGTCAACCAGATTTCCCCACGGTACCACGGTTCACGTTTCCTCGGACGGGCCGAACCGCTAGACTCTGTTGAATCCCGGAGGATCTATGGCCTACCTGCCCCTGCGCGGAGTCGAAATCGCGGCCCCCGCCGCCCGGCTGTACGACGACTGGCTTGCCGCACTCGACGCCGAGCTGTCTGCGCCCGGCGCCGACTGGTACCGGATCGCTCGAGACGTGCTGTTCGAGATCTGGTATCCCGGCCATGCGGACTACGACGGCATGGTTGCCGATGCGAAGCTCCCCGCGACGAGCCGCATCGCGCTGCTCGGCCTGGATCCCCACAACATCACTCTTGAGCCCGAGTACTACGGCGAGGTTGACGCGCCGCGCTTCGCCCGGGTGAAACCGCTGCTCTGGCTTTGGTACTCCTTCGATCGCTCTCCGCTGGGAGGACAGCACGTCTTCCTCGGCATCCGGCTGCGCCGCCTTCTGGCACCGCGGATCTTTGCCCGCTGCGGAGAGAACTTCAAATGCTTCCAGCACGTCGAGTTCTCCTATGGATACAACCTGGAGGTGGGGGATAACGTGGTAGTTCATCGCCACGTGCTTCTCGACGACCGCGGCGGCCTCACGCTGGGCAACCGGGTCAGCATCTCCGATTACGCCAACATCTACAGTCACACCCACAGCATCGTGGAGCAGCGCGAGGTGACTAACGCCCGCACCGTGATCGAGGACGACGTGCGCATCACCTACCACGCCACGGTGCTGGCCGGAGTCCGAGTGAGAGCCAACGCCATGGTGGGCGCCATGGCCCTCGCCACTAAGGATGTCAGGTCCTACCACGTGAACGTCGGGATTCCCGCCAAATCGGTTCGGGTCAAGCCGAATGCACCACCCGAGGCGTACGTGACCGAACGGGTAGGCGGCCGGAATCCCGGGGAGCCACCCCGCTGACCGCGGGCATTCTCGCTCTTCTACTCCTGGGCGTCGCACTGGGACTCGCAGTCTCCCTGGTGCGATCGCGTCGGCGTTCCGTTGCATTGGAGCAGGACCGGAGACAGCTCGCCTTCCAGCTCGATCGCCGCATCAACGAGATCTTCTCGCTTCAGGAATTGAGCTACGTGCTGGCCGAGTCGCTCCAGCTGGAGCGGGTGGCCGAGCAGGTGGTGCGCTACACCATGCGGTTTCTCCAGGCCGACGGCGCCATCGTCATTCTGGCGTCGGAAGATGGCAGCAGCCTGATGGTGGCCGGCGCCAAGGGTTCGTTGTCCGCCCTCAGCGGCCATCGCGTGGCCGCCGATGACGCGACGCTGGTGATGCGGGCGCTGCAGAACGAGCGGATCGAAGTGGAACAGGATGTCTCGGGCGAGGGTGTCCTCCTGATCGGCGACGCCCGGGCCCAGATCGCCGCGGCCGCTCCGCTTCGGGCCCATGGATTTGCGATGGGCGCTCTTGCGGTGGCGGGCCACCGTTCCGGCAGCTTCAGCCCCGAGGATCTCTGGCTCCTGTCAACAGTGGCGACCCATGTCGCCGTGGTGATGGCCAACAGCCGGCTCTTCGAAATGGTGCGGCAGGCGAAAGAGGAGTGGGAAACCGCGTTCAACTCTCTCGCCGAAGGCATCGCCGTGGTTGATGAGAAGGGCCGGATCAGCCGCGCCAATCGTGCCTTCGCGCGGATGCTCGATTTCCCTCTCCCTACCCTCATCGGTCGGAATTTCTGGCCGACCGTGGTCGGAGACAGCGAAGGGCCCGGCGATCTCTTTGCCGCCGCGAGCCGGGGAGAACGACCCTCCCCGGTCATGGTCCGGAGCGAGGTGCTCCACCGGATGCTGCGACTCACCGCAGCCCCGCTCTCCGAGCCGCTGGATGGCACGGCGACCGTCATCCTCATCGAGGACGTGACGGAGCAACGGGCGCTCGAGGCCCAGCTCATCCAGAACGAAAAGCTGGCCGCGGTGGGACAGCTGGTCTCCGGCGTCGCCCACGAGCTCAACAACCCGCTCACCTCGATCGCGGGACTGTCGGAGTTCCTGCTCGAGCGAAAGGACCTCCGGGCGAGCGACCGGGAGCACTTGCGGGTGGTGCACGAGCAGGCCGCGCGCGCCGGCCTCATCGTGCAGAATCTGCTGACATTCGCCCGGAAGGAGACGCCGGAGGCAACCGGCGTCGACTTGAACACGGTGGTGGAACGCACCGCGTTGCTCGTGGCCTACGATCTTCGTATCCGCGGCATCGAGCTGGACCAGAAGTTGAGCAGCGAAGAGATCAGCGTGAAGGGAAACCGCTACGAGCTGCAGCAGGTGCTGCTGAACCTGCTGACCAATGCGACCCACGCGATCTCCATGCTGCACCCGGACGCGGCGCGCCGAATCACCGTCGAGACATCGAGGGATGGCACCCAGGCGCTGCTCCGGGTACGGGATACCGGGTCAGGCGTGCCACAGCAGCTCGTCTCCCAGCTCTTTACTCCGTTCTTCACCACCAAGGATCCGGGCGAGGGAACCGGGCTGGGCCTCTCGATCAGTTACGGGATCGTCGAGTCACACGGCGGCCGCCTGAGCTATGCGCCTGGTGTTGGTGGCGGAGCCGAATTCACCGTCTCACTTCCCCACGTGCCTCATGGGGAAGCGCCGGCGACTCAGCCCGCGGGGCTCGAAGCCCTGCCTCGGGCGAAGGCCGGGCGCTCCATTCTCGTCGTGGATTCGGACCGGGCAGTCCATCGCACGGCGGTGGCACTCTTTGGCATGGCTGGTCATCGGGTGGTCAGCGTGCTGACCGGCGACGAAGCGATGCCGCTAGCGCAGGAAGGGGAGTATGACTTGGTACTGGCCGATTCTCGCGCGACGATGAACGGGGAAGGATTCGTGACCCACCTGCTGGCCGCACGACCCGGGTGGAAGAGCAGGGTGGTTCTCACCGTCCCGGCCGATACCAGCTCGGTCCAGTTGCAACGCGAGGGATTCAGAGTCGTGGAGCGGCCGATCACCGTCCGCCAGCTGAGCGCCGCGGCCCAGGCTCTGCTCGACGGCTAGTAACCCGCCTCCTCAGCCCGGCGGAACGGCTGGAGAGAGATCCTGCCGTGCAGTTTCCGGGCGACCTGATCCGCGCTCGCCACAGCCCAGAAATTCCCGCCCGCGTCGAGCACCGGTGCATCGATGAACCACCGCCGAGCCGAGAGAAAGACGTTGCCGGTAAGCTGGAGGTCGGTGCTGACCGAATCGATCACCACACCGTCATCCACCCCGTCGAACAGGTTGCCCCGGATCCTGATCCTGGTGCTCCGCTCCACCAGGATGCCCTGCCCCACCTTGGCGATGGTGTTGTCGCCGATGCGATAATCCCGGCTCGGCTCATCGCCATCCTTCGAGGTAAAGAGCCTGATACCGACCTTGCCGCCGATGATGATGTTGCCGTTCAGCTCGTTCTCGCCGCCATGCTCGATGGCGATGCCGGCAGTTCGGGAGCCAACGACGGAGTTCTTCTCCACCGTGTTGGCCCGGGAGTATCCCAGCCAGAACCCGTAATCCGAACTGTCGGCCCGATTCTCCAGGAAGGTGTTCCATTCGCTGAAGGTGGACTCGAAGGCATTGTGATAGGCGAACGAGGCATCGTTCCTGATCACGAGATTTCCGATCGAGCCCGAGAGCTCCGGTCGCTGGCCACTCAGGAAGAACCCGTCTCCCGACCAGGTGAGGTCGTTGTCCGCGATGAAATTCGAATCGCTGCGCTGCCGGAGCAGAAGGGCTGCGCTATCGCAGCCGTGACGATAGGCGGGACTCTCGCAGCGCACGTTGTGATCCGCCTTGTTGCGGAGGATGGTATTGCGCGATGAACGCCAGAGATGGATTCCCCAACCCGAGTTTCCGCTGACATCGTTGTCGGCGATGATCGCGTTCCGGCTCTCGAACAACCCGATGCCGTTCTGCGCCCCACGCGCGATAACCCCGGTTACCGAGGCGCCGCTGGTCCTCTTGAGGTAGACCCCATGGCCGTAGGTCTCAAACGTGTCGGGATGGAAGATGTCGAGCCAGTCGGCCTGATCGTAGCGCTGCTGAGTCGAGCGCAGCGTCTGGCTCCTCGACTGGGAGACATCCACCCCGCTGATCCGATGTCCACTCCCTCCATCGAGCTTGATGCCGTAGCGGTACCCCCGGATCCGGCCGCCGCGAACCCCGACGCTGTCGACACCCGTGCTGGTGATTCCGATTCCTCGAAAGTCTGCCGGAACCGAGTCTCCGCTTTCAAGGGTGACTCCGGTGAGATCGATCCTGGTTCCCGGAGCAGAGGCGACGATGATGCCCCGTTCGTTGGGATCCGGGATGCGATAGCGGCCGGGACAGATCTTCACGTCCCCGCTCACTTGGGTGCCAGGTTTCTGCAGTCGGGTGCAGGCGAGAACGGCGGAAGACGGGAGATGGGAGACGGACGACGCGAACCCGCGCTCGGACCGGTGGAAGTCCCGGGCAGGACCAGGAACCACGGTATTCCCCAGCACCAGCAGGAGGGCAAGACGGCTCATCATGGTCTCACAACATAGCCCCGCTCCCGCAGGTAGGCTCGCGCCTCGGGAAGAGAGGAACCCTGATAGTGGAAAATCGATGCGGCCAGAACACCATGAGCCCCGGCCTCGAACGCCTCGGCGAGATGCGCCAGGCTTCCGGCGCCTCCCGACGCGATGATCGGAATGCTCACCCGGCGTACAGTCTCTCGCAGCAGGTCGAGATCATAGCCGGATCGGGTGCCGTCTCGGTCCATCGAGGTCAGCAGAATCTCGCCTGCCCCTAACTGCTCCAGCCTGCCCATCCATTCGAGGCCGTCGAGTCCGGTTAGCTCGCGTCCTCCATTCACGTACACCGCCCAGCTCATCGGGTTGCCGTCTGTCGGGAATGGCGTCCGCTTTGCGTCAACCGCCGCCACGATACATTGAGCGCCGAAGCTGTCCGAGAGTCGCCGCACCAGCTCCGGATCACCCACCGCCGCGGTATTCACCGCGATCTCGTCGGCTCCCGCCCGCAACACCGCCCCGGCGTCTTCCAGCGATCGGATCCCGCCCCCCACGGTGAAGGGAATGAGGAGCCTTTCCGCCACACGAGCGACCATGTCGAGCATGGTTGCCCGGGACTCATTGCTGGCGGAGATATCGAGTAAAACCAGCTCATCCGCACCTTCGGCATCATACCGCGCGGCCTGTTCGACCGGATCACCGGCATCCCGGAGCGACTCGAAATGCACCCCTTTTACCACCCGTCCACCGGCGACGTCGAGACAGGGGATGATGCGACGGGCGAGCATGGTGGAATTGAGGGATGTTTGGATGTGGGGATGTTTGATGTAGGGATGTCAGCGTGTTCTGAGTGCGCAAGACTCTTGGTTGAGAGGACATCCCACATCCAACATCCTTACATCCCCACATCCTTACATCCCTACATCCTAACATCCTCACATCCTCAACACGTCCTCCAGCTCCCCCGCATTCCCCCGGCCCAACAAGACTTCAATGTCCTTCAGCGCCCGCCGTTCGCGGGGCCAGGCGAGACGCTCGCGAGCCGCGGGAAAGGACAGCCACTCGAAGGCGTCGTGCTCGTTGCTCAAGCGCACCACCGCGTTCTGTACGAAGGCCGCAAAGACCGGAATGAAGGCTACCTCATCCACCCGGTGGCGGTAGAACGTTTCCACCCGGCTCAGATTGTAGAGCCGTTCCGGCGCGAGACCGGTTTCTTCCCGCAGTTCACGAAGCGCGGCCTGGTGCGGAGTCTCTCCTTCTTCGATGCTCCCATGCACTACTTCCCAGGCCCCGCTGCAGCGGCCTCGAGGAGCACGACGAAGCGCGACGACTTCAAGCATCGAGCCCGCACGTCGCAGCGGATAGACATCTACGAAAGTGACCCTGAACGTCGTCACGGGTTCCAGCTGCCGAATCTCGCGAGCAAGGCGACTCCCGCCTGCTGCGATTTCTCGGGATGGAATTGCACGCCGAGGACGTTTTCCCGCCCGACAATCGCAGGGAACGCACCGCCATAGTCGCCGAGAGCCAGCGCGGTGTCGGCCGCGAGATCGAAGGGGTGGTAACTGTGGACGTGATAGTAAAACGTGGCCCCATCCGGAAAGAGCGGCATCAGAACCGGGTGGCGTCTGCCCTGCTCGGTCGGCCGAACCTCGGCCCATCCGACGTGAGGCAGCGGGAGCCCGGACCGGAACCGGATCACCCGACCCTCGAGAATTCCCAGACCCGTTGCGCCGGGGGCTTCCTCGCTCTCCGGAAACAGGAGCTGCAAGCCGAGGCAAATGCCGAGTACGGGCCTCCCCGCTACCGCGACAGCGCGGATCGCGTCGGGAAGGGCTCGCTCTGCGAGATTGCGGCAACCTTGTCCGAAGTGGCCTACTCCAGGCACTACGAGCCGACCGGCCTTGCGCAGCTCATCCGGATCGGCCGAGAGCCTGGCCTCGTGGCCGGCAGCGGCCAGGGCCCGGACCACGCTGCTGAGATTGTTGACTCCGTAATCCACCACAGCGATCACAGCACGCCCTTGGTAGACGGAACACCCTTGACTCGAGGATCCCGCGAGATCGCGGATTCCAGGGCGCGAGCAAACGCCTTGAACGCGGCTTCCACGATGTGATGCGGGTTGTCTCCCCGGATCAGGTCCATGTGGGCCGTGAGACCGGCATTCTGCACCAGGGCGCGGAAGAACTCCGGAGTGAGGAAGACGTCGTAGTCTCCCAGCATCTGCCACTTCGGGATGTCCACGTGATATGCCAGGTAGGGGCGTCCCGAAACGTCGATCACCACTCGCACCAGGGCCTCATCCAGCGGCACCAGCGCATCGGCGTAACGGCGGATGCCGGCGCGATCTCCCAGCGCCTTGCCGATGGCCTGCCCGAGTACGATGCCGGTGTCCTCCACCGTATGATGCCCGTCCACGTGGAGGTCGCCCTGACCCTCGAGCTCGAGGTCGAGCAGCCCATGCCGGGCGAATGCCTCGAGCATGTGATCGAAGAACCCCACCCCGGTCTTGACCCGCGCCTCGCCAGTTCCGTCCAGGTTCACCCGGG
>Ga0207643_10001217_pt1 | contig 15198 bp, 12 predicted proteins | sample KBSMisM62_FD_184313 | JGI IMG/M metagenome (GOLD analysis project Ga0207643, IMG submission 184313) | Miscanthus rhizosphere microbial communities from Kellogg Biological Station, Michigan, USA - KBS Miscanthus M6-2 (SPAdes) (version 2) | ecosystem: Host-associated > Plants > Roots >...
GATCCAGCATGAAGTCCACCATTCGGAACTGGACGTACTAGCTTTCGGGATCGTCCGTACCGTACGCGCGACCATGCCGGCCGATCAACGCCTCGCGCCGAGGCGGTACGGCCGATCGCCACCAGCGACGGTCGGCACGAGACCGGCGCGGCTCCCCGATCGAGATGGACGATGGTGAGTCTGGCCCGGGAGACCGTGGAGATCGCTCCCGTTGCGGCCGCTTCCCAGTCGGCGGCTCAGCTCGACGCCAGGCGTTCGGTCGGCTGACCGGTCAGCCTCACTTGTGGCCGGCGGGACCGAGGGTGAGTTGCTGCCGGTGAAAGTCGAAGTGCTGGGTGCCGTAGTGGTAGACGTCGAGCAGCGTCATCCGGTCGCGGAAGAAAGGGTCCCAGTCGACCGGGAAGTGCATCGTTCGGCTCAGGGCCGCGTCCGTCTCACCGTCCACCTTGTTGCTCAGGGCTGCCACGGTGCGATCCATGCGCCGGATCAGTCGTGGTCCGTGGAAGACCAGCGCACCGCCGCATGAGCCGAGGTAGTTGACGAGGTGGAACGGTCGACGGCCCGCGTTGAGGAGTCCGGCGAAGACGCGGCCGGCTCGGTCGGGCAGCCGACCGAACAGCCGTACCAGCGGTAGCAGGGCCCGGACGATCATGTAGCCGAACACCATGTGGAACAGGAGTTGCTCGTTCGTCCAGCGAGTCCCTGCCGAGCCGCGGCGCAGGTCGGCCGGAGATGCCTGCGTCGCAAGGGCGCGCAACTCCGCTCCGGCTCGCTGCATCTCCGCCTGGACTGAGTGACGGTTCACGCCAGCCTCCTCTCGCAACGGTCGCCGGTCGGGCCATCCTCGCGCGGCGAACGACCGACGACCAGCCACGTCCGAGGACGTCTGGACGCTGGACGACCCTGCCGGCATGGGCGTCGAGGCGGTCCGCCCGGAAGCCCGTTCCTGAGCTGCCGGGCCGGACTCCCTCGTCAGCAGCAGGCTGCCGCGGCCGGCCGTGCCGGAGTGCTCTCGGCATCCGCCGTCCCGCCGCAGCAGGCGGAATCACCGACCCGACCGGGCGTCGTGACCTCGGCCGGGGCGTCGGCGAGGACGGTGTAGACCTCCCACGGCGCCCCGTCCGGGTCGTCGACCCATACCTTGTCCTGCACCGCGTAGCAGCAGGTGGTGTTCGCCTCCCCGGCTGTGGCCAGGCCGGCGTCGGCCAGACGCGCAGTCGCGGCGTTCACCTCATCGGTCGACGCGACCTCGATGCCGAGGTGGTTCAGCGCGCCGGCCGTGCCTGAGCCGCGGGCGTCCGTGTCGGCGGCCTCGAGCAGGACCAGCTTCAGCGGCGGGTCGGCGATCGCGAAGTTGGCGTAGCCCGGCCGGCGCTTGGCCGGCTCGGCCTGGAAAAGCTTGCTGTAGAAGGCGACCGCAGCGTCCACGTCGCTCACGTTGAGCGCGAGCTGCACCCTACCCATGGGATCCTCCTCGATATCGATGAATGTCGATGTGCTGACCATGCCTCGGACATCGACGGTTGTCAATGTTCATGGCAGACTCAGGTGCGTGCCCGCCGCCCGCACCGAACTGCCGGTGATCGACGTCTCCGCCGAGGTCCCGTGCTGCCCGCCGATCGGCGGCGCCCCGCTGGACGCCGACCAGGCGGCGGACCTGGCCCACGTACTCAAGGCGCTGGCCGACCCGGCCCGGCTGCGGCTGCTGTCGGTGATCCAGGCAGCCGAGGGCGGTGAGGCCTGCCAGTGCGACCTGACCGATCCGGTCGGGCTGTCCCAGCCGACGGTCAGCCATCACCTCAAGGTGCTGCATGACGCCGGTCTGGTGACCCGCGAGAAGCGGGGCAGCTGGGCCTACTACCGCGCGGTCCCCGCTCGTCTCGCTGCCGTTGCTGCCGCCCTCACCGACACCAGGGCTTGACCCCAGCGCGGCTCCACCCGGGCGAACCGCAGCGCGAGCCGGCCCATCACCCCATCCAGACCAGCCCGCCACCGGCCCGGGTCTGCGTACGCTGTAGCCCGCGGCTGCAGCCCGCAGACCTCCCTGATCACCGGCCGTTGTTGCGCCGCGGCTGCAGCACCACCGATCCGACGTCAGAGCACCTTGTGCCGGGCGGCGTCAATCAAAATGCCCGGCCGGGACATGATCACTATTCGGAAGGAGATCGTCCGCAATCGGCTCTACAGTGCCGGGCATGACAGGGGTCGGAACGGACTGGCGGGTGGTCGACGGTGTTGCGACGGCATGGTTCGACGCGCCGTCGCTGATCGAGGGGGCCGCGCTGGCCGGGCGCATCGTGGAGCTGTCGGCCGAGGTCGTGGTCGACCTGCGCGCGACAGGCGTGCGGGTGCGACTCGACTCGGACGAGCACGCCGAGGCGGCGTCGGCGGCCGCGCGGGATCTCGGGCTGGCCGCGAACCCGGCCGTGCTGCAGCAGCTGAGCGTCGTGTTCGAATCCGCGAACCCGTCCGTGGTGACGCCGTTCTGGCAGGGCGTGCTCGACTACGCGCCTGCGCAGGACGGCGGTGTGGCAGATCCGTTGCGGCGCGACCCCGCGATACGGATCCGGCGGTCGACCGAGCCACGGCCGTTGCGTAACCGCATCCACCTCGACGTGGTGCGGCCGGCCGCGGCGGTCGAGCAGGCGAGTCCCGGTGAGGCATCGGGACCGTACGGGGTCTGTCACACCGACCCCGACGGCAACGAGGTCGACCTGGTGCCGGGCGCGGCGCTCGGCGAGGGGATCGGGACAGCCGACTGGCAGGCGGTGTTCAGCGCGATGGTGTGCTACCGCGTCACCTCGCCGACGCAGCAGCGCGATCTGGCCGCCGCGGCGGCGGCGCTGGCCGACGGCACGGGCTTCCCGCTGCTGGTCGACCTGCGCCCCGGGCTCGTGATTCTCGACAGCGGTAAGGACCAGTGGGAGGCCGACGCCCACGGCCTCGAGCTCGACTTCACCGACCTCGCCGGAAAGCTCCAGACCGCTGCCCGCGAACTCGGGGCCACGGCGGATCCGGGACTGCCGCGCTTCGCTCAGCTCTTCCTCGACGCCGCCGACGTCGCCGCCGTCCGGGCGTTCTGGGCGGCCGCACTCGGATACACCCCCGACCGGCGAGCGGGGGTCAGCGACATCCACGATCCGCGGCGGCTGAACCCGGTGCTGGTCTTCCAAGAGCTCGACGCTGCGGAGACGGAGCGGCGCCGGCAACGCAACCGCATCCACTTCGAGCTCGCTGTGCCGTCGGACGTCGCGCAGACGCGCCTCACCACGACCGTCGCGGCCGGCGGCCGGCTCCTCGACGAGTCGGAGGATCGCTGGCGGGTCGCCGACCCCGAAGGCAACGAGATGGTGCTCGTCAGTGGGACATGAGGGGTCTCGTGCCGACCGGCTCCCGTACCGGCAGGCTCCTGGTCCGGATGCGGCGTTCTCCTAACCGAGGTGCGGCGGCCGGTGGTGCTGGGCGGTCGGCGGGTCGAGAAGTCCTTGCGCTCGTGCGCGATCGACTGCTTCCGCGCGGTCGTTGACGCCGAGCTTGCGATAGATCGAGGCGACTTGAGTTTTCACGGTGTTGCGGGAGACGACGTGCTGGTCGGCGATCTGGGCGAGGGACAGGTGCGTGGGCAGCAGCCGTAGGACGCTCAGCTCGGCGGCGGTCAGCGTGGTCGCTTCCGTGTTTTTCGACCGGGCGGAGGCGTTCTCGACGGCGCCGGCGAGGTCGTCGATCCACTCGGGCAGGACGCCCGGATGGGGGAGCGTGATCACGTGCCGGCGGGCGTCGGCGAGCATGCGCGCCGCAGCGGCGAGGTCACCCAGGTCCAGGTGCAGGCGGCCGAGCAGGACCGCGGCGTGCACGGTCAGCCACGGGAACGCGGCGGAGGATGGCGTCTCGTACAGCGCGACGGCTGCCTGGAGCTCGGCGCGCGTCCGGTCGACCTCGCCGCGCTGGAGCGCGACGCGGGCACCGGCCAGGTGGCAGAGCAGGGTGGGCATGTAGCTCTGCAGCCGGCCGGCGGCGATGTGGTCGGCTGACTCCCGGTGGTAGGTCCTTGCCATCGGCCAGTCGCCCCTATCCGCGGCGAGCAGGGCCAGCTCGGCCAGGGCGGTCGACGCGCCGGGCCGTTGGTGCTCCGCGCTGAACTGAGCGGCGTGCTCGAACCACCGCAGGGCCGCCTGCTCGGTGCCATTGGCCAGATGTGCCGCGCCCAGCAGCAGCGCCGCCTGGGTGTGCCAGTAGCTGCCCGGCAGCTCCAGCGCCACGGCTCGTTCGGCGTCGACGAGCATGCGGTCAACGCCGTCCGGGGCGAGCGCGGCGCGAGCCCGCAGCACGGCCGACTCGATCGAGACGCTGCCATCCGGCAGAGGGCCGTCGAAGGCCCCTGCTTCGGCGATCCGCAGTGCTCGTCGAGCACGGGGAGCGTCCCCGGTCAACGCCCAGATCCACACCGCCATCGGAGCCAGCGGCGGACTGCGGGTGAGGATGTCCTCGTCGAGCTGCTCCAGCCAGCCGCGGACCAAGGGCAGCTGCCCCTGGCTGTTGAAGTACTGCGTGTTCAGAACGATCAGCCGGGCCGCCGTCGCGGAGTCGCCCGCGGCGAAGGCAAGCTCGATCGCCTCCGTCGGACGGCCCTGGTCCTGGTACCACTGCGATGCCCGACGCAGGATCGGCAGGTGCGCGGCCGGGGTGCTGCGCCGCAACTCGGCCGACAACATCTCCGCGAACAGCCGGTCATAGCGATACCACCCGCTGTGCTGGCTCTCCATCCTGAGACAGAGGCCTTGAGCAGCGGCCTGCTCCAGCCGGGCGGCCGAGCCGGTGGTGGCCAGGGCAGCGTCGCACAGGGGACCTGACACGGTCCCGAGGACGGCGGACTGCATCAGGAACCGAACCATCGCCGCGGGTCGACCACGCAGCACCTCATGACGGAAGTACTCCGCGAACACCTGCGTATCGCCGGACAGGCTCCGTAGGGCGCCGACGGGATCGTCGCTGCCGTCCGCCATGCGCGCGGCCAACTGCAGCCCGAGCGGCCAGCCGTCGGTCCGCCGGACCAGGTCCTCGACCGCGTCCGTGGGCAGCCGCAGACCGATCTCCCGGGCCAGAGCGTCGGCCTCGTCCCGGTCGAACGCCAGGTCGTCCACGCCCAGCTCGCGGTACCGACCCTCGGCCCTCAACCAGGACACCCGCCAGCGAGGCCGCTCGTCGGCCAGCGCGACCACCCGCGAGCCGGGTGGAAGCTGCTCGGCCAGGCTGACGACGAGCTCCAGCGCGGGACCGCTCCGGACGTGGTGCAGGTCGTCCAGCACCAGCACGACCGGCCGGCCCACCCGGCGGACGGCCGCCAGCACCCGCGAGGCAGCGGAGTCCTCCGGCCGGTCCGCCACCACGCCGAGCCGGCGCCCGCCGGCGGTCCCGGACTCCGGGGAGGTCACAGTCCTGGTCAGGTCCTCGGTCAACCGCGCCGGATCACCGTGCATGGCTGTCGCGGACAGCCAGTGCACCGCGTCCCGGGTGCCATCCGTCCATTGGCGCACGGTTGTCGTCTTCCCGTACCCGCGCGGTGCCACGAAGGCGACGAGCTGCACGTCGACCGGCAGGGCCCGGAGCCGGCGGAGCAGCCGCTCCCGGCGCACTTCGACCCCGGCCACGGGCGGGGGTAGATCGGGCAGCACGGTCAGCGGCTTCGGTGCCGGCCCGCCCGAAGCGACGTCCATGGCACCGCGCGTGCCGCGCGGGTCGGTCGGACGCGTCGGCACGCTCTACCGAACGGGCTGCATGGTTGGAGGATTCCTCTCGTCCCGCGGACTCGGTGGCGGAGCGATGATCCCCGATATCGGACCATCGCGCCCCTCGGCCGTGCTGCCGCCTGCTCCTCTCCGCCGGGGCGGCGACCGACAGTCCTGCGATTGGGCCGCAGCGGCCGGCCTCCGGACCGCCAAGGGACGCTACCGGTCCCGCATCAGGGGTGCAGCGAGCGATGAATGCCCCGTGTTGCCAGGGTGGGTGGGATCGGTTATGAGTGTCGTCGTGCCCACGATGCGAGCGGCGCCGCACGGTCCCGCCCGGATCTATCTGGGCAACCTGGCGGAGTGGTACGACTTCGCCACCTTCGGCGCCTCCGCGGCCTTGCTCGGTGTCGTGGTCACCGCCGGCCGGGGCGGGTTGACGTCGGTGCTCGTGGTCTTGGCCGGGGCGTTGCTGATCCGTCCCGTCGGTTCGGTGTTGGTCGGCCACTTCTCCGACCGGGTCGGTCGTCGCCTGCCGTTCCTGGTCATGACGCTGTCCACGTGCGCGGCGACGGCCGCGGTCGGGCTGTTGCCCTCGGCAGCGAACGCGGGACTCTTTGCCGTCGCGGCCCTGGCCGCCCTGCGGATCGTCCAAGCCTTCGGCACCGGCGGAGAGACAAGCACATCGGTGTCGTACCTGTTCGAGGAGGCGGCGCCGGAGCGTCGGGGTCTCTACGGCGGGCTGTACCTGTCCAGCGCGGCGGCAGGAATGGCCGGGGGCTTCGCTGTGGTGCTGCTCGTCCAGCTCGTGCTGACCCGGGCGCAGCTGCTGCAGTGGGGCTGGCGGCTGCCGTTCCTCGCTGCGGTTCCGCTGGCTCTGGCGGTGTTCTGGCTGCGCCGCCGCCTGGAGGAGAGTCCCGAGTTCGGTCCGGCCCGACGTGGTCCCGGATCGGGCGTGGATGGACCGGTCGGTCGCGCGCGAAGCGTGCCAGCTGTGGCCCTGTCCGACGTCGTCGGGCTGGTCCGGCGCCAGCGCTCGACCGTCGTGTCCGGTGCTCTGCTCACCGGGGCGTTCGCCGCCACGGTGAACGTGTGGTTCGTCATCCTGCCGGCCTATCTCCTGGCGACCGGGCGAGCGACGGCGGCGGCCGCGCTCGGTCCGACCGTCCTCGGCCTGGCCGCCTGCGCGGTCCTGGCTCCGGCGGCCGGCCACCTGAGCGACCGGCTGGGCCGCGTACGGGTGCTCTTCGGTGCCTGTGCCTCGCTCTGTCTCCTGTGGCCGATCACCTTTCCGCGGGTGTTGGCCGGAGCAGGCTGGCCGTTCTTCACGGTCGCCAGTCTCGCCATGGGCGTCGCGTTGTCGGCGTTCGTCCTCCCCGCATACCTGTCCCAGGCCTTCGCCGCGGAGGACCGCGCCCTCGGGTTGGGCTTGACCCTCGGCGTCGGCAGTGGGGTCTTCGGCGGTCTCGCTACCCTTGTGGCCACCTCCCTCGCGGCGGATCACCACACGGACGCGATCGTCGTGCTTCCGCCGCTGTTCGCGATCTTGGCCGCCGCAGCCCTGGCGCTGGCCACCCACCGGCCCCCGGCGGGTCCTCTCCCGGCGGAGGAGGCTGACGAGGTCGGCCCAGGGCGAGATGTCGGTCGCGGTCAGCAGAATTGGTGACGGTGATCGGGCCCGTGCCTCGCCGGCGATTCTGCCGCTGATCCTCATCGGCTTGTCCGCAGGTAAGGGGTGAGGTGCGCCCGGCAGGAATCGAACCAGCGACCAAGTGCTTAGAAGCCCTCCAGCGCGCGGCGCCATGCTGGCGAGGCTCTCCGCAGGTCATCGCTGAGCGAAACGGACATAGGTATCTGCTCGCTTATCGATCTTCGTCAGCTTGCTTCGAGGTAGCGGTTGATGGCATCGCGGACCACGTCACTCACCTTGCGATGGTCTTGGTCGGCGATCCGCTGGATCGCCTCATAGGTCGCATCGTCGACGCGGAGGTCCACCCGCTTGGAGTGCCCGGCCCGTCCGGACAACGAAGGCCGGCCGGCGTGCCGCCGGGTCAGGGTGGACGGATCGAAGCCGGCCTCTGCGTCGGCGGTCAGTCGCCGCTCATAGTCTGCGTCGAGGCGCGTCCCCGCCTTCGTGACCGCGGTCTCCTTGCCCGTCCGCTTCACTGTCGCCACTTCTTCGCCTCCTCGTAGAGGTCCTGGTATCCGGTCCGCATGGGCATGGCGTGGATGACCCGCAGTCGTCCGTCCGCCAACTCGACGCCGACCACCTCCAGCTGCGCGCCGGCTTCGTCGTCACCCAGGAACAGCACCGCTTCGTCCGGCCGGTCGGGTGGCGCGGCCGGTTGGACGAAGAACAGTCCGGCATGGTCGATCACGTACCGCACTTGGGCGCGCGACACCCGGTGGTTCCGCGCACCGGCCGTCCACGACAGCCCGCCGTACTCCACTTGACCATTGTGTCGGACAAAACTGGTTCGGTCCACTCTTGACTCTGGTCGTTCGCCACCCACGCCCTCTCTTGTGCTGCAAAGATGCCCATCGCGCAGGTGGACGGTGCGGTGGTGTGTGGCGCCGGCCCACATCAGAGCCGCGGAGCGACGAGGCGTACGTGTGGGCCGCCTGGTGCCCGAGCCCCAGAACAAACATGATCGTAACGCCGTAGCCGTTGTCTGCCGAGGAATTCCGGTCGGGTATCTGCCTCGTGCGGACGCCTCACGTTATGCCGCTCGGATCGGCGAGCTTGCCGGAAGGGGTCTCGCGCTCCACGTCCGCGCCCGCGTTTGGGTTGGGACGGCGACCGTATGGAACGACGCCTCCGGCGACTACTCGAGCAGGCCGAACGCAAGTGCGACTGGCGCTTCCTGAAGCCCATCTGCTCGGCCCTGTTAACGCGCCGCCGACGGAACCGTATGCGATCCTGCCCTACGGCTCCGCTATTCAGGTGAATGGCGAGGAGAACCATCGCGAGGCGATCGCCCCGTTCCTGGCCCGAGACGGTGACTGCTGGGTGATAGCGACGCTACACAGATCGGAACGGGATGGTACGAGAGCAGTCAAGAGCCTCGCCGAGGTGCGGATCGACGGCGCGAAGGTCGGCGTATTGACGCCGAAGATGAGCTCAGAGAACCTGCCGGCAGTTGACTTTCTTGCAGAACAGGGAGCAGTAGCGGCGGTTCGGGCGAGGGTCAAGGGAAATCGGATCAAGGCCGAGGTCGTCCTATATTGTTGCCGCGCCCACGAGATATCAGAAGATTGGTTCAGTCGTCCTGTCTGCGCGCCGAACGACTGGTCGCCATTCCGAGCCGAAGAGGACGCGCGGGAAGGTGCTAATGGGCGTCGCCTGCCGTCCGTCAGGAACCGCAGCGTCGAGCGCCCGGAGAGGACACCGGTCAGGCTCCGCCAATCCATGCCGCTCCGGCACCGCTGCCCCCGCCAGACTGGTACCCCGACCCGAGCGTCGCGGGTCAGTGGCGGTACTGGAACGGAGCGTCGTGGACGGTGGGTGCGCCCGGCAGGAATCGAACCTGCGACCAAGTGCTTAGAAGGCACCTGCTCTATCCGCTGAGCTACGGGCGCGGGTGAACCGTGGCAGGTTACCGTGGACGGTCCTTACCGGGGACGCAGGGGCGCCGGGACCGCTCACAGGTGGTACCCAGGGAGCGCACAGGGGCGTCCCATTCGGGTGCGGGAGAGTCGTTGCCATGACCGAGACGCCCCGCGACTCCCGCGACGCCGTGCAGACCGACAGTCCTTCCTCGCCGCAGGCTGAGCGGCCTCCGTACGCCGGGTCGGAGTGGCGGCGTCCGGATGCTCCGAGCACTCCGCCGCAGACCGGCGCGGTGCCGCAGACGGGGCACGGTGTTGCGCCCGAGTTCGGCTCAGCCGGGGATCCCGCGCAGGATGCCGGGGCTCCGGCACCGGAGGCGCACGCGAACGGGTTCGGTGCGCCGGCGAACGGGACGAACGGTGCGCCGCACACGCCCTGGGCCCAGCACGGCCCTGCCCCGGCCGGACAGTTCGCCGGTCCGCAGCAGGCCGGTCTGCAGGCCGGTCCGCAGCAGGCCGGTCCGCAGCAGGCCGGTCCGCAGGCCGGTCCGCAGGCCGGTCCGCAGGCGGGGCTGCCGCGGTATGACACCCACCCGGGCTACGGGTACGGCACGCCGGCCGGCGGGACGACACCGCCGACCAGCGGCGGCACCTGGCCGTACGCGGCGCCCGAGCCGAAGAAGCCCCGCCCGGGCGGCCGGCTCGTCGCGGTCGGCCTGCTGACCGCGGTGCTCGGCGGTCTCGCCGGCGGCGGTCTCGTCGCGGCGCTCGACCACAACAACCAGACGGTTGCCGGCGGCATCACGGTGCAGGGTTCTAGCGCGCCGGCAGCGGCCAACCAGTCCGGTACGGCCGAGGCCGCCGCCGCGACCGCGATGAAGAGCGTGGTCACCCTGTCCGTTCGCGGGCAGCAGCAGGCAGGCACCGGCTCCGGTGTGGTGATCCGTTCCGACGGCTACATCCTCACGAACGAGCACGTCACCGCCGTGGCCACCGACGGCGGCTCGATCACCGTCGCGTTCTCCGACGGCCGGACCGCGCCGGCCAAGCTCATCGGCGCGGACAAGGCGACCGACCTCGCCGTGGTCAAGGTGAACCTCACCGGTCTCACCGCTGCCACCTTCGCCGACTCCGGCACCGTCAAGGTCGGCCAGACCGTCGTGGCGGTGGGCTCCCCGCTCGGCCTCAACGGCACCGTCACCGAGGGCATCGTCAGCGCCCTGCACCGTCCGACCAGCGGTGCGTCGGACAACAGCGCGGTGATCGACGCGATCCAGACCGACGCGGCGATCAACCCGGGCAACTCCGGTGGTGCGCTGGTCGACCTGGCCGGCCGGGTCGTCGGGATCAACCAGTCGATCGCGACCGCCGGGTCGAACTCCGGCCCGTTCGGTCAGCAGGGTGGTGAGCCGGGCAACATCGGCATCGGCTTCGCGATCCCGTCCGACACCGCGGTCCGGATCTCCCAGGAGCTGATCGCGTCCGGCAAGGCCACCCACGCGCTGCTCGGCGTGGAGACCCAGACCGCGACCTCGAACGACCAGCAGACCGCGATCGGCGCGACGATCGCGTCGGTCACCCCGGGTTCGGCTGCCGACAAGGCCGGCATCAAGGCCGGCGACGTGGTGACCAAGGTCAACGACCGGGTGATCGGCCAGTCCGAGGACCTGGCCGCGACGGTCCGCTCGTTCGCGCCGGGGACGAAGGTGACGCTCACGATCCAGCGCGGCAACGACACCCGCACGGTCAACGTGACGCTCGGCTCGGACGCCGGGCGCTGACACCTCCGGTAGAGAGGTGGCGGGGGGCGACTCCCTGATCCCGCGTCGTGCCCCCGCCACCTCGCCCACGAACGAGCCGGCCCAGTCCCCCTGGACCGGCTCCTTGGTGTCTGGGGCCGGGCGCCGGGTCAGCCGGCGCCAGGTGGCGGCGGCTCGGTCGTCGCAGACGCGGTCGGCGTCGGCGTGGGGCTGGCGGTCGGGGACGGCGACGCCGTCGGGCTCGGGGTGCGTGTCGGCGACGTCGGCGTGGGCCGCGGGCTCGTCGGACTGCTCGACGGCTGCTCCTTCGGCTCGCAGGCCACGCCGTCGCCGTCCCGGTCGAGCTCGGTCCGGTAGCCCGGCCGCCCGCGCGAGATCGGCGCCACGCCGGCTGCCTCGGCGGCCGGACAGTCAGGGTAGAAGGCCGTGGCGGTCTGCGTCGGGACCGGCGGCCTCGGCAGCGCCGCCGGGCCGGACGGGTACGCCATCCCGGGGTACTGCGGCCGTTCCTGCTCCGGCGTACTCGACGGCTCCGGCGCCGCCGACGACGCGGTGCCGCGCTCGAGCGCGTCGGAGAGGCTGTGCGCGCCGACCGGGACCGTCGCCGGACTCCTGGTCACCGCGCCGAGCGCCGCGAAGAGCACGAACACCGCGCCGGCGGTAGCCCAGACCTGCCAGGGCCTGGCCCGTAGCCAGCGCAGCCACTGTTCCAGCTGGACCCGGTTCGGGCTGCGCACTGGCTTCCCCCGCGAGACGGTGTGTGATCGAAACGCGGCGGACAATAGAGGGTCCGGCGCCGGCGCGGTAGCCGCGGATCAGGACTCGCAGGCCACGGCGTCGTGATCCCGGTCGACGCCGGCTCGGTATCCGGGCTCGCCGGCAGGCAACGGCGCGGCGCCGGCTGCCCTCGCCGCCGCGCAGTAGACGCGGCCACGTGGGCTGGCAGCGCGGGTCTCGTCGCGGGGCGGCTTCGGCTTCGGCGGGGGAGTCGGGGACGGGGTGGGCGACGTCGCGATTCAGGCGAGCAGGTTCTCGACCTGCCGGACGATCTCGAGGTCCTCCCGGGCGGTGACGACCGCCACGCCGGCCGGCGCGCCGGGTGCGGAGACGTTCGCGTCGCCGCGGGCGGCCTCGTTCTGGCCCGGGTTCACGGCTATCCCGAGGTACTCGAGCCCGGCCACCGCGCCCTCCCGCACCGCCGCCGACGCCTCGCCCACGCCGCCGGTGAAGCTCACCGCGTCCACCCCGGACATCGCCGCCGACATCGCCGCGATCCCGCTACGGACCCGGTATGTGTACACGGCGAAGGCGAGCTTCGCGGTCTCGTCGCCGCGGCCGGTCCGGGCCAGCACCTCGCGCATGTCCGCGGTACCGGTCAGCCCGAGCAGGCCGGAGCGCGACTCCAGGCCGTCGAAGACCTCGTCCGCGCTCAGCCCGTGCTGGCGCTGCAGCCAGAGCACGAGACCGGGGTCGACCGAGCCGGACCGGGTCGCCATCACCAGCCCCTCCAGCGGGGTGAACCCCATCGTGGTGTCCACCGACCGTCCGGACTGGACGGCGCACAGCGAGGCGCCGGCGCCGAGGTGGCAGTTCACCAGTCGCAGGCCGTCGCTCGGCAGTTCGAGGATCTCCGCCGCCCGCCGGGCCGCGTACGCATGCGACAGCCCATGGAACCCGTACCGCCGGATCCCGAGCTCGCGCCACTGTTCCGGCAGCGCGTACGTGGCCGCCTCGGCCGGGATGGTGGCGTGGAAGGCGGTGTCGAAGCAGGCGACCGAAGGCACCGACGGCAGTGCGGCGCGCACCGCGTCCAGCCCGGCCAGCGACGCCGGCAGGTGCAGTGGCGCGAGATCGACGACGTCTTCCAGCTCGGCCCGTACCTTGTCGTCGACGACGACCGCCGAGGTGAACGACGGGCCGCCGTGCACGACCCGGTGCCCGGCGGCGTCCACACCGGACTCGCCGGCCAGGGCGGCGACCGCGTCGCCGACCTCGTCGGGGTCCAGTGTGGAGGGTGCACCGAGGTCGGTGGAACCGGTCAGTTCGCCGCCGTCGAGCAGCCGCAGCTTGACCGAGCTCGACCCGGTGTTGACGACGAGGATCCTCATCCGGACGCCGCCATCGCGTCCTCGCCGCCGGCCGACTGGTTGTCGTCACCGGTGTCCTCGACCACGCCGGTGGCGGCACCGATCCGGTTGCCGGCCGCGTCGTACGGCCAGGACCACCCGCTGATGTCCGGCTGGTCCTCGCCGTGCTCCCGGGTCCAGGCCCGGGCGGCAAGCCGCGCGTCGGCCATCCGCTGCCGCAACCCGGCCTGCCGGACCGCCAGCCCCGGCACCCGGTCGATGATGTCGATGACCAACCGGAACCGGTCAAGGTCGTTGAGCATCACCATGTCGAACGGCGTCGTGGTGGTGCCCTCCTCCTTGAACCCGCGTACGTGCAGGTTGTCGTGGTTGGTCCGCCGGTAGGTCAGCCGGTGGATGAGGCTCGGGTAGCCGTGGTAGGCGAAGATGACCGGCCGGTCGGTCGTGAACAGCGTGTCGAAGTCGCGGTCGCTCATCCCGTGCGGGTGCTCGCTCTCCGGCTGCAGCCGCATCAGGTCGACGACGTTGACCACCCTGACCTTCAGCTCCGGCAGGTGCTGGCGGACCAGGTCGACCGCGGCCAAGGTCTCCAGCGTCGGGATGTCGCCGGCGCAGGCCATCACGACGTCCGGCAGGTCACCGTCGTCATTGGACGCCCACTCCCAGATGCCGGCGCCGCGGGTGCAGTGCGCGATCGCCGCCTCCATGTCCAGGTATTGCAGCTGCGGCTGCTTGCCGGCCACCACGACGTTGACGTAGTTCCGGCTGCGCAGGCAATGGTCGTAGGTGGACAGCAGGCAGTTCGCGTCCGGCGGCAGGTAGACCCTGACCACCGAGGCCTTCTTGTTCACCACGACGTCGATGAAGCCGGGGTCCTGGTGCGAGAAGCCGTTATGGTCCTGCCGCCAGACGTGGCTGGACAGCAGGTAGTTCAGCGACGCGACCGGCCGCCGCCACGGGATGTCCGATGTGGACTCCAGCCACTTGGCGTGCTGGTTGAACATCGAGTCGACGATGTGGATGAACGCCTCGTAGCAGTTGAACATCCCGTGCCGGCCGGTCAGCAGGTAACCCTCCAGCCAGCCCTGGCACAGGTGCTCCGACAGCACCTCCATGACCCGCCCGCGCGGCGCAAGGTGGTCGTCGCCGGGCACCCGCTCGCCCGCGAAGACCCGGTCGGTCGCCTCGAACACCGGGGTCAGCCGGTTGGACACGGTCTCGTCCGGACCCATCAGCCGGAACGTCGTCGGGTTGTTCCGGATCACGTCGCGCAGCCAGGTGCCGAGCACCTTGGTGCTCTCCTCCTGGGAGCGGCCCGGCTCGACCACGTCGACCGCGTAGTCGCGGAAGTCGGGCAACCGCAGGTCGCGCAGCAGGATCCCGCCGTTGGCGTGCGGGTTGTCGCTCATCCGCCGCTGCCCGGTCGGCGCGGTCGCGCGGATCTCCGGCCGTAGCGTGCCGGCGTCGTCGAACAGCTCCTCCGGCCGGTACGAGCGCAGCCAGCGCTCGAGCTCGGCCAGGTGCTCGGGGTTGTTCCGCATGCCGGCCAGCGGCACCTGGTGCGACCGGAACGTCCCCTCGACCTGCACGCCGTCGACCATCCGCGGTCCCGTCCAGCCCTTCGGCGAGCGGAACACCAGCATCGGCCACTGTGGACGGTCGGTGTTCCCGGTCCCGGCCGCGCGCTTGATCGCGGCGATCCGATCGAGGATCTCGTCCATTGTGGACGCCATCCGCGCGTGCACGTCGAGGTGGTCGTCGTCGAGCCCGACCTCCAGCACGAACGGCTGGTAGCCGTACCCGCGCATCAGGTCGAGCAGCTCCGGCTCCGGGATCCGGGCCAGCACGGTGGGGTTGGCGATCTTGTATCCGTTGAGATGCAGGATCGGCAGCACCACGCCGTCGCCGACCGGGTCGAGGAACTTGTTCGAGTGCCACGACGCCGCCAGCGGCCCGGTCTCCGCCTCACCGTCCCCGATCACGCAGGCGACCAGCAGGTCAGGGTTGTCGAAGGCGGCGCCATACGCGTGCATCAGCGAGTAGCCGAGCTCGCCACCTTCGTTGATCGAGCCGGGC
>Ga0207643_10001218_pt1 | contig 15194 bp, 9 predicted proteins | sample KBSMisM62_FD_184313 | JGI IMG/M metagenome (GOLD analysis project Ga0207643, IMG submission 184313) | Miscanthus rhizosphere microbial communities from Kellogg Biological Station, Michigan, USA - KBS Miscanthus M6-2 (SPAdes) (version 2) | ecosystem: Host-associated > Plants > Roots > Rhizosphere...
ACGAGGAGGAGCGATATCGGCCAGATGGCCCATCAGGCGTTCCGCGGCTCGTCCACCCGACGCACGGAAGATTAAGGAAATTGATTGCGAGTTTCGGACGCGGCTTTCACCGGACTATGGGGGATATACGGGGCCTGTTGGACGCCTACCGCGCGCGCGTCATTTGACTGCTACTTATCTCGAATCCGGTGAACGACATTTTCGCAGTACGACTAGGTGCTACTTTGCGATTGCAGCACCCGCAATGGCATTCTGCGCGACCTCGTGAGCAGGATGAACAATAGGGTGAAGGTCTATCTCCATACTGTATGCCTCTTCGCTGTGTTGGCTAAGATCGAGTCCGCGTAATTCATCATCACCGCTGACACGAACCCCAACTACCAAATCGACAAATTTAAGGATTACGAAAGTGGCCACCACTGAAAGTCCAATAGTGATCGCGATAGCTATGAGTTGGTTGACTAATTGTGCACTGTTGCCATCAATCAACCCCACAGGAAGCGAATTGCCCCCGGTATCCTTAAAGACCGCGTTAACTGCGTTTGTAGCAAAAACTCCTGTAAGGATCGCACCGACTGTTCCGCCCGCACCGTGGACCCCAAACGCATCCAGTGAATCATCATAACCGAGACGCTTTTTCACTTCCGTTACCATATAGAAACAGGTCAGACCGGCGATGAAACCGATGAGCAGTGCCGACATGGGCGTGACGAAACCCGCTGCGGGAGTAATACCTACCAATCCCGCGACGGCTCCAGAGATCGCGCCGAGAACCGTTGGTTTGCCCTGCCGGAACCATTCTCCCAACATCCAGCCCAAGGTAGCTGAAGCAGCGGCGAAGTGCGTTGCGACAAAAGCTCCCGACGAGAGCGAATTGGCTTGCAGTGCGCTGCCGGCGTTAAAGCCAAACCATCCAACCCAAAGCATGCACGCGCCAATGACGCTTAGGACCAAATTATGCGGTGGGGCGATCGGGTTTTTGTCGAATCCCACACGCTTCCCCAGGTAGAGCGCACAGACCAGAGCTGAAAAGCCGGAAGAGATGTGGACCACTGTACCTCCGGCAAAATCGAGTGCTGGAACACGACCACCCAGGACAGCGTTCAGGAATCCTCCCTTACCCCAGACCATGTGGGCGAGAGGGAAATAGATAATCGTCGCCCACAATATTGTGAAGAGAAGCATCGCTTTAAACTTGATGCGTTCAGCATAGGCGCCGGTGATGAGGGCAGGGGTGATAATGGCGAACATCAATTGATAAATCATGAAGGTCTGCTGCGGTATGGTTGCAGCATAGTTAGTATTGGGAGCACTACCCACGCCGGTTAGAAATACATAGTTAAGATTCCCGAAGAACGCGTTCCCTTCAGAAAACGCTACGCTGTATCCATAAATGGCCCAAAGTACAGTGACCAGGGCCATGAGAATGAAACTTTGCATCATGGTGGCCAGGACATTCTTTTTACGCACCAGTCCCCCGTAGAAGAGAGCCAATCCTGGCCCGGTCATCATCAAAACCAGCGCTGAGCAGGTCAACATCCATGCGTTATCACCCGCCATTTGTGCGTTAGTTAACGCGGCCTCCAGCTTTACCATCCGGTCATCTGCCGTTTGGCCAAACACGTTGATGGCGAGAATGACTGTTAATAAAGGCAGGGAAAAGGCAACCAGCTTCTTCTGTAGAGGTCTCATTCAGGAATCTCCTATATGTTCCAGTATCTTGTAGGCCGTAGAGACAATGTGAATGGGGTGCCGCTGCAAGGAGAATGCCGCAAACGATTTCTAAAGATGCTCTCAGAACCGGCCATTTTCTTCGCAGTGTGAATATTGGCTTCCTATAGGAAAGACAGAAATGTAGGACTTACTCAGCCAGATTACATTTTTGTAGGGCCTCCCGTGAGGGGGGATTTCTTGAGCGGAAGGCAGGGAGTGGTTATGAGCGGAAGCGTTCGCACCGGATCCCATATTTTTTGATCTTATAGCCGATGATTCTTTCAGTACTGTCGAGAAGCTTTGCCGCCTTGGCCCGGTTTCCCCGTGAGGTCTTGAGCGCGTCCTGAATCAGATCGCGCTCGTAGTTCTCCATGGCCGAAGCGAGCGACAGGCGCGTAACGGTGTCAGAGCCTTCGGCAGTTTGCAGCGATGGTGGCAGGTGATGACCGTGAATAACGCTCGAATCGCAGATCAAAACAGCGCGCTCAATGACATTTTCGAGCTCGCGTACGTTGCCGGGCCAATGATAACTCGTCAGCATGTCGATAGCAGGTGTCGAAATGCGCTTGATGCGTTTACCGTGTTCCCGCTCAAACTTCTCGACAAAATGCTCCGCGAGCAACAGAATATCCGGCTTGCGCTCGCGCAATGGCGGCATGAAGATCGTAAATACATTCAGCCGGTAGTAAAGATCCTCGCGAAACTGCGATCGCTTAATTGCTTCTTCGAGGTCCTTGTTCGTAGCCACAATTAACCTGACATTTACTTTGATCGTATCCACGCCGCCGAGCCGTTCAAACTCACGCTCCTGTAGGACACGCAGCAATTTCACCTGCGTGGTCAGGTCGAGATCGCCGATCTCGTCGAGGAACAAAGTACCGCCGTCTGCCAGCTCGAAACGGCCCTTTTTGCGTGTCTGTGCGCCGGTGAACGCGCCCTTCTCGTAACCTAGTAACTCCGATTCAATCAACGTGTTAGGCAGCGCAGCACAGCTGATTTTCACAAATGGTTTGGCGGCGCGCAGTGAGTTGTAATGAATCGCGTGGGCAATCATCTCCTTGCCGGTTCCCGACTCACCGCGCAGAAGTACAGTAGTGTTTGTGCGAGCGACCTGCGTCACCTGTTCGTAGACCAGGCGCATCGGATTCGAGTTGCCCACTATGTGCCCAAAGTCGTAGCGTTCACGGAGTTCCTGCTTGAGGTGAATGTTCTCGTCCAGTAAGTGTTTCTTGTCGGCTTCGATCCCTTGTCTTACTTTGAGCGCCTGGGACATCATCGCCGCAACTACACCAAGAAATTTGGTAGTACGGTCGAAATCGCGCTCTTTCTTATAGACTCGATCGGCGCCAAGCACGCCGATAGCTTTCCCTCCAATCGCAATCGGCACGCAGATGAAACTGACCTCCTTGCGCGTTGTGTGTTCCTCATGAGGGCGAAAGCGGTTTAAGAGCAGCGGCTCGCGACTTGTTTGCGGTACTACGACAGGTTTCCCACTCTGAACTACACGCCCGATAACACCCTCGCCGACTCGATAAGTAACGTGGTGAGCCGAGTCTTGATTAAGCCCGTAACTGGCTTCGATACGAATCTTCTCGCTCTCGCTATCGAGCAGCATCACGAAACTTCGTAACAAGCCGTGGTGCCTGCCTAGCGTTTCCAGTGAAGCAGCGAAGGCGGTTTTTAGATTACTTGTGTCGGCGAGAAGACGACTGATCTCCAGGAGCGAGCCGAGCTTTCGCACTTCGCGCTGTTCGCGAGAGAGTAGTTCGGGACTCTTCGACTGCGAACCATTACGAGTTGATTTTGTGCGTCGCTCAGTAGCAACCATGATGTTGGATGGCGCATGTTAAGTCCAAACTTTCGCAAGTCAAAGTGAAAACTTTAATAGGGGCATAAACATATCGTGCTAACTCAGGCCTATCAATATCTTACATATTTGTAGGAGCCAAAATAGCGAACCTACAAAGTTGTAGCTCGGTTACCCACGACGAAGCACGAGAAGCGCAAAAGATTTTGCGAAAAGCTTCGTGCTTTTGAGTCTTCTCGTGGCCATGACAACCTGGCATGGATGTTGTTACGGCCGAGTTCGCAAATAGAGTCACACTGGTGAAGCTCTCGCCACAGCCGATGCCAACGCCGGTTAAAAAGCCAGAATTTCTGCGTAACCTGTGGATATGTGGCCCGTGCGTCGTAAATACTGTTGATAAATGCGCCAGCAAAACAGGGTCTCTACAATCCATGCAACGAGCACGACGCTTGTGGCGTGGGTTTTGTCGCTGACATCAAAGGGCGCCGCTCGCATACGATCGTAAAAAACGCACTCGAAGTCCTGCTCAATCTGGAACATCGTGGCGCATCAGGTTGTGACGCGAATAGCGGCGACGGCGCGGGCATTCTGATTCAAACTCCACATGAGTTTCTCCTAAAGCAATGTTCGTTCAAACTCCCCGCCTTTGGACAATACGCCGCCGGCATGGTTTTCCTGCCTGTTCCCACGGCGTCTCGCAAACAGTGCGAAGCAATATTGGAGCAGATGGTCGTCGAAGAAGGCCAGCGATTGATTGGCTGGCGCGACGTCCCCACAAACGATTCCCTGCTTGGTCCAACTGCACGCGATTCAAAGCCAATAGTCCGCCAGGTCTTCATTGCTCGCAATAACGATCTAAGCGACGACTCCGCCTTCGAGCGCAAGCTCTACGTGATCCGCCGCCGCGCTTCGCGAGAGGTGAAACGATCGAATATCGCAGGCTTTTATATCTCCAGCCTCTCGTACAAGACCGTAGTCTACAAAGGAATGTTAACCGCGAGTCAGTTGCCGCAGTTCTATCCCGATCTTGTTGACGAGTCGTTAACGTCAGCGCTCGCGATCGTCCATTCCCGCTTCAGCACCAACACGTTTCCGAGTTGGGCGCGCGCGCATCCGTATCGTTATCTCGCGCACAACGGTGAAATCAACACGCTGCGTGGCAACGTCAACTGGATGCACGCGCGCGAGGGCCGCTTTGCGTCGAAACTCTTCGGTGCCGACCTGGAAAAAGTTTTGCCGGTCATAGATCCCGGCGCGAGCGACTCCGGAATGTTCGACAACGCGCTTGAGATGTTTCTGCTTGCCGGCCGCTCTTTGCCGCACGCGCTCATGATGATGGTTCCGGAACCATGGACCGGCGACCAGTTCATGAGTCCGGAAAGGCGGGCATTTTACGAATACCACTCGTTAATCACCGAGCCTTGGGATGGACCGGCCGCAATTGTCTTCAGCGACGGATTCACAGTGGGCGCTTTGCTCGATCGCAACGGGCTTCGGCCCGCTCGTTACTACATTACGAGTGACGATCTCGTAGTAATGTCTTCTGAAGTCGGCGTGCTCGATATTGGCGCAGACCGGGTCGCGGCGAAGGGAAGTCTTGAACCGGGAAATATGTTCCTCGTCGACACAAATCAGGGGCGTATCATTGGTGATGATGAATTGAAACAAACGCTGGCCCGTGAACATCCTTACCAGGAGTGGCTCGACGCTAACATGATCGCATTAGACCACTTGCCCGAGCCGCCGTACGTTCATACAGCCAACCTTGAAACGATTCTTAAACGTCAACGTGCTTTCGGTTACACGTATGAAGAGCTGAAATTACTGATCGAGCCGATGGCTATGACGGGAACTGAGGCGATCGGCTCGATGGGCACTGACACGCCGCTGGCCATTCTGTCTGAACGCCCGCAGTTGCTTTATCACTATTTCAAACAACTCTTCGCGCAAGTGACAAATCCGCCTGTCGATGGAATTCGCGAAGAGTTAGTGATGTCTGCTGATACCTGCGTTGGTCCCGAAGTAAATATGCTGGAGCCGTCGCCGGAGTGTGCCCGGCAAATCCGATTGCCATCACCAATTCTTACTAACGAAGAACTTGAGAAGCTGCGGCTCTTTGGCGACTCCGATAGTCACTGGGGTAGATCGGGATTTAAGTCATTAACGATTCCGATAGTTTACGCAGTTGCTGAGGATGGGAATCGACTCGCAACTGCGCTCGATGACATTTGCGTACAGTCGAGTGCCGCCCTCGAGGCGGGATACGATCTCATCATCCTTTCTGACCGCAACATCGACGCCGAGATGGCGCCTATACCGGCGCTCCTTGCAGTCGGTGCGGTCCACCACCACTTGATTCGCGAAGGCACGCGTACGCAAGTGGGTTTGATTGTTGAGAGTGGCGAGCCGCGCGAAGTTCATCACTTTGCCTTGTTGCTGGGCTATGGCGCTGCTGCAATTAATCCTTACCTCGTTTTTGAGACAATTCACGACAACGTTCAAAAAGGATTGCTTTCCGGGATTGACGACCATACAGCGTTACACAATTACGTGCATGCAATAAATAAAGGCATCATCAAGGTGATCTCGAAGATGGGTATCTCGACCACGCAGGGATACTGCGGTGCCCAGATCTTCGAAGCGATTGGACTTCATCAGGATCTCATCGACAAATATTTCACCTGGACACCTTCACGGATCGGCGGCGCGAATCTCCATGTGATTGCGGAGGAAGTACGACTCCGGCACGCAGCGGCTTATGTCGAGCGATCGGAACAGCCGACCCTCGAAAGCGGCGGCCACTATCAATACCGCAAAGATGGAGAACCACACCTCTTCAATCCACTAACGGTTCACAAGTTGCAGAACGCTTGTCGCACCGGAAATTACGCAGCTTTCAAAGAGTACAGCGAACTTGTCAACAACCAGTCTCGCAATCTGTGCACGCTGCGTGGCGTGATGGAGTTTCGCTCCACTCGTCCACCGGTTCCGATTGGCGACGTTGAGCCGGCGGAAGCGATCGTCAAGCGTTTCAAAACAGGCGCAATGTCTTACGGTTCGATCAGCAAGGAAGCACACGAGTCGATCGCTATCGCAATGAACCGCATCGGCGGTAAGAGCAACACTGGTGAGGGCGGTGAAGATCCGGAGCGCTATTTCCTCGATGCAAACGGCGATTCCCGCAACAGTGCGATCAAGCAGGTTGCGTCTGGAAGGTTTGGAGTTACGAGTCACTATCTCGTGAATGCGCGGGAGCTGCAAATCAAGATCTCGCAGGGCGCGAAGCCCGGCGAAGGCGGTCAACTGCCGGGAGAGAAAGTTTATCCGTGGATTGCGACTGTCAGACACTCGACCCCTGGAGTCGGACTGATCTCACCGCCCCCGCATCATGACATCTACTCGATTGAGGACCTGGCCCAACTCATTTACGACTTGAAGAACGCAAATCCTGAAGCGCGGATAAGTGTGAAACTTGTGGCCGAAGCGGGAGTCGGCACGATCGCGGCTGGCGTCACAAAGGCGCGCGCCGATGTAGTCCTGATTAGCGGCTACGATGGAGGCACGGGCGCATCGCCACTCACCAGCATCAAGCATGCAGGCGCTCCGTGGGAGCTCGGTCTCGCTGAAACACATCAGACGTTGCTCCTTAACGATCTGCGCAGTCGCATCACGATCGAGACTGACGGGCAGTTGAAAACAGGTCGTGATGTTGTCGTAGCCGCTTTGCTTGGTGCGGAAGAGTTTGGCTTTGCGACGGCGCCGCTGGTCACGCTCGGGTGCGTCATGATGCGCGCTTGTCACTTGAATATCTGTCCGGTTGGTGTGGCGACGCAGGATCCAAAGCTACGGGCTATGTTCAGCGGCGATCCATCACACCTGGTCAATTTCATGATGTTCATCGCCCAGGAAGTACGTGAGTTGATGGCCCAACTTGGGTTTCGAAGTGTCAACGAGATGGTCGGCCATTCCGAGTGCCTGCAAATGGCGGAGATCGATCACTGGAAAGCGCGTCATCTCGATCTATCTCAGGTGCTCTTTAAGCCTGATGTCCCTGCGAGTTTTGGTCGTTACTGCCAGTCGACGCAGCATCATCACCTTGAAAACACGCTCGATAACGAAACGCTGCTCGATCTTTGCAGTCCTGCATTGCGCAGCGGTGAAATGGTGTCAGCCGCTCTTCCTATCCGCAACATTCATCGTGCCGTGGGAACCAGGCTCGGCAGTGAAGTCACGCGCCAGTATGGACCAGCTGGTCTGCCGCACGACACGATTCAATTGCGCTTTGAGGGGTCGGCCGGACAGAGTTTCGGGGCCTTTATACCGAGAGGCATTACGCTACGACTCGAGGGCGATGCGAACGACTACCTGGGTAAAGGTCTGTCGGGCGGAAAAATCGTCGTCGTTCCTCCAAAAAAATCCAGGTTTATTCCGGAAGAGAATACGATCATCGGGAACGTTGCGTTCTACGGCGCCACGAGTGGCGAAGCTTACATAAATGGTATCGCGGGTGCGAGGTTTTGTGTTCGTAATAGCGGTGCAAATGTGGTTGTGGAAGCGGTCGGCGATCATGGTTGTGAGTACATGACTGGTGGCCGTGTAGTGGTGTTGGGCCATGTGGGCCGGAACTTTGCCGCGGGCATGTCGGGCGGCATTGCATATTTCGTTGACGACAATAAACAGTCTGAAAAGTTGTGCAATCTCGAAATGGTCTCGTTGACGGCACTCGCGGATCAGGCTGAGATTGAGTTTGTAAAAGACATGATTTTTCGTCATGCCGAGCTCACCGGCAGCCGTCGCGCCACGGAGATCATTCTCGCCTGGGACCAATTCGTCGCAAACATTGTGCGCGTACTTCCAAACGATTATCGCCGGGTGATAGAGGAAGCGGCAGTTGCTCATGCTTAATCGCGTTCTTCCAGTATTGCGAGCGCCCCTGGAACGCGTTCACGATTGGAACGAGTTTCACACGCATCCTGCCGAGTCGACTCTGCGCGAGCAGGGCGGCCGTTGTATGGACTGCGCCATTCCATTCTGTCATACCGGCGAGATATTGAATGGCTCAGCGTCTGGCTGTCCGCTGAACAACCTTATCCCCGACTGGAACAATCTCGTTTTCCGTGGCCACTGGAAAGCGGCACTGGAGTTGTTGCACAAGACAAACAACTTTCCGGAGTTTACGGGCCGAGTTTGTCCCGCGCCGTGTGAAGGCTCGTGCGTGAGCGGGATTACCGGGGAACCAGTCACGATTAAGACAATTGAGTGTGCGATTGTCGACCGGGGCTTCGACGAAGCCTGGATCATTCCTCGCCCGCCTCAAAATCACACTGGAAAGAAAGTAGCGGTTGTTGGATCTGGTCCAGCAGGTTTGGCTTGCGCGGCTGAACTCAATTCAGCGGGTCATTTCGTGACGGTGTTCGAGAAAGCGGATCGCATTGGCGGCTTGCTGATTTATGGCATTCCGAACATGAAACTTGACAAAGCGATCGTTCAACGTCGTGTGGATCTGCTTGCTGCCGGGGGCATCGATTTCGTCACCAACACTAACGTCGGTCACGACTATCCTGCCGATCGGTTATTAACTGAGTTTGACGCTGTCGTGTTGTGTGGCGGCGCCGGCCGTCCCCGCGATCTTTCCGTTGAAAATCGGAATCTGCCTGGCATTCACTTCGCGATGGACTTTTTGCGTGCGAACACGAAGAGGTTGCTGGATGGGGCGACGGCGGATTTCATTTCAGCGAAAGATAAAGACGTAATCGTGATCGGAGGCGGAGACACGGGTACTGACTGTGTTGCCACTGCCCTGCGACACGGCTGTCGCAGCCTGGCCCAGTTTGAGATTCTGCCGCAGCCGCCGTCACAACGCGCGGCTGACAACCCCTGGCCGCAGTGGCCCAGGATCCATCGCGTTGATTACGGGCATGAAGAAGCGATCGCTGTGAGTGGCAGAGATCCGCGTTTTTACTCTGTGATGACCCGACGCTTCATTGGTGATGGTTTTGTCGATGCGGTTGAGACAGTCGAGATCGACTCTTCATTCAACGAACTGCGAGGCACGAAACGGGTGTGGCCGGCTCAACTCGTGCTGCTTGCAATGGGTTTCCTTGGTCCTGTGAAAGAAGGTTTGATTTCGGAGCTTGGCGTCGTGTTGAACGAGAAGGGTCTGATTGCGGTTGATGCAAACAAGATGACCAGCACATCCGGCGTCTTCGCCGCCGGAGACATCGAACGCGGCCAGTCGCTCGTTGTCTGGGCCATCGCCGATGGCCGCAAAGCCGCTGCCTGCGTGGATAAGTACCTCATGAGCGCAACCGAAACTCACCACAGCGTCAGATATGCAACGGCATCAAGTCTTTGAATAACATCCCCTGCGAGGCGCTCGTTTGTTTTGGGTCTACCGGTCATATCGTCTTTGCACGAAAGTTCTTCATAGCCTGCGAAGCAGGGTGGCGCTAAGTATGTTGTGCCTTGAACCTGCGAAAGCAGGTGGCAGAATAAAGCTTGGGGTGTGAGCCCCAGGAACGAAAAAAGAGAAGAATACGCGAGCCATGAAATGGGCGACAGCGCTGCCACCCGCTTCGCGGGCTCGGTCTCATTTTTTTGGGACTTACCCGGGCAGCGTGGTGTTATATGAGACCTATTGCTTGTATTTTTCCTTGAGCTCGAGCTGAAGTTTGCGGAAGTAGCTCTCCGCTCCAGCGGGATCATGCCACGGGACAGCCTGTTTCACTTTCGGTACTTCACCCCGAAGAGCCGCATAGAGCACTTCCGGCGTAAGGTTATTGGGATGGACCGTGGCGACGAGCCTTCCTTTGGCGTCAAATATAAAGATGACAGGAATGCCCCAGGCCCGAAAGGTCTTGAAGGTGTTGAGTGAGTCGTCAATGGCGACTTCCGTCGCCATCGGGTGTTCTTTCAAAAATTCGCGCACGTGTAGCGCTGGTTCATAGGTGACGGAAAAGAACTTGACTTTTTCTTTTTCGAACTTTGTGTGGAGCTCATTCAAGTGAGGAATTGAGTCAATGCACGGAGGACACCAGGTGGCCCAGAAATCCATAACCACGACTTGTCCCTCCAGGGTCTGCCACTTGGGGTCGGGTCCTCCTGACAGCAAATGCAATGAAAGTTCGGGCCGTTCAGTGCCGATTTCCGGTAACGACGGTTTACTTGTTGGATTGTCCTGACGATTAGCGACGGCTTTGACATTGTGTACGCCGCTGAGATGATTGAGCGCGACGATTCCGGACACGACCAGCAAAGCAATCAGTGAATGTCTTCTCATGAATCTCCTCCAATGCCGGTGTACTTGCACTTTTAGGTTCTTGCTAATAAGAACACCGCGAGCAGGTGTATTGTGACGTTTGAGGACTCGACGCAAATGTCGTTATTGAGGGACTTATCTGGAAAGATCTCCGGGCCTCAGTTCGCGCCCAGTACTCTTCTCTATTGCGGGCGGAAGCGCGGAGATACCACTGACACACTATCTAATCTATGTCACCATCGAGCAGCAGATCAGTTCGTTTTGACAAGAATGCCAATGAGGTGAACGACTACGCGTTGCTTTGGGATTCGAAGAAGCCTGCAACGTAGGGCAGTAATCCAATTTCGAAGAAGAGCGGGCTAAATTACTCCCTCATCTTTCCCTCAACTTGCGTTTAGCAGAGCGTACGAGACAAAGATGGGGAACAATGCAAGTTGTTGTAGTAGCAGAAGGTTGATATTGGTGCCGAGGGCGGGAGTCGAACCCGCACGTCCTTTCGGACGTTGTATTTCAAACGGCGGATGAAGTGCCCTACTGTTGAGGCAAACGCATACGTTTCAGCAAGTCTTTAAAGCGTGGATCTGACCGGAGGGGATCCCACATCTTACCCGTTTGGAGTGCACGCAAGAGAGGAGCTCCTTCAGCGTAAGCCTTTTCGAGGTATTCGAACGTTTGGTCCTTCTCGCCCAGCGCGTTGTAGACATTTGCTAAACCCATGGGCGAGACGTTCGGTCGTTGCTTCATCTCAGCGATTATCTTCAGCGCTTCGTCGCGCTTGCCAGTCGCAGCATACATGCGCGCGCGCACGACAAAGCCAGGAGCTCCGGTTCCTTGAATCTCCTCGATTGCCTCGTTCCACATACCTTTTTCCAGATAGCAGTTGCTAAGCAAGACGTGGGCACGCGGCCAGGTCGGGGCCAGCTCGATTGTTTTCTTAAGTTGCTCGATCCCCTCGTCAAGCTTTCCCGAGAGGCAAGAGAAGTTTCCTAAATCGGCATTAATCGGAAGTGACGCGGGGTCTAACGCCAGCGCGCGCCTGAGTTCCGCCAACCCGTCTTCGTTTCGTCCGGATGCGACGAGGTAGACGCCATACCGTTGGTGAGCTGTGGCGTAGTCAGGGTTGAGTTCGAGCGCACGTTTATATTCGCGTTCGGCAGCGGGGAGATCCCATTCGAGCCACTCTAATCCTAGACCAAGTGAAGTGTGTGTTTCAGCCAGGTCTGGGCCCAACTCTACCGCTCGCCTTGCCGCCGGCCCCCACTTAGACCTGACTTCTGCGAGCGGCATGGGCGGTCGGAAGAATGGTCCGAAAGGTCCGCCCAAAGCCATGGCAGCATAAGAATCAGCCAACCCGGACCACGCCAGCGCAAAGTTCGGATCTAATTCAATCGCGCGCTGAAAGCTCTCAAGTCCTTTCCACAGGTCGTCAAGTGCCCGCCGGTTCCAGTGATAGCGACCTCTTAAATAGAGCTGATACGCCTCGGTGTTCTCGGTGTAGCGGTTGGTTGCACGCTTTTCCTGTTCTCCAGTTAGACGCAATCGTAGTTTGTTCAAAACCTCGCGCGAGATTTCGTTCTGCACTGCAACCAGATCTGAGAGCTTGCGGTCGTACCGTGCACCCCAAAGCCGGTTGTTGTCGTTTACATTCACCATCTCGACGCTCACAACCAGGCCATCGCCGCGCTGCATGACCCTTCCGGTCACAACTGCTTCGACGCCAAGCTCCCGACCGATTGTTTGTGCATCCGTGTCGTGTCCCTTATAGCGCGACACAGAGTTGAGTGACTTCACCTGTAGGTTAGGCAGTTGAGCAAGACTATCGATGAGGCTCTCGGTGATTCCATCAGAGAGATATTCAGAGTTTGGGTCGCCGGTGCCATTCACCATCGGCAGCACCGCGAGTGAATGGATCTGACGACCAGCGCGTGAGTTGTAAACGTAGATGGCGACAGCGGCAATTATGATCGCAGCAACGCCAATCAGAACGGCTCGCTTGTGGCGCTTAACTTCGCCGACGATGTATTCAGCGCTTGAAGCCGTGGATGTTGGTTGCGGTACCTCCGCGACTGTAGTGTGCTTTTGATTTGCCGTTACCGTTGGATCAACAGCTTCGTGCGGCGCCACCGTACGCTCCAACTCTTCTTTCAAGTCCAACTGTCGTCTCAGTCTCTGAAGATCGATGAGTAGATCTTTGATTGTTTGGTATCGATCATCCCGATCCTTCACCAGCGACTTCGTAATGATGCGTTCCAGTTCCTCTGGTACGTCTGCGGCGTAGCGGGCGATCGGTGGCGGCTGCTTTTGAAGAATCAACGACAACACGTCGGTCGGTGTCTCGCCCTCAAAAGGAACGTGACCCGTCACCATCTCGTAAAGAACCGCACCCAAACTCCAGATGTCTGTGCGCGCATCAACCTCTACACCGCGTGCTTGTTCCGGCGACATGTAATTGGCGGTTCCCATTACAACGCCTGGTTCAGTGTTCACGAGCAGCTTCGTCGGATCTTCGGTCTCGACAGAAGCAGCATTACGCGGTGTGAGTTTGGCGAGACCGAAGTCGAGCACCTTAACGATCCGGTCGCGGCGAATCATCACATTATCGGGTTTAATGTCGCGATGAATGATGCCTGCGGCGTGGGCCGCCGCGAGTGCCGATGCAATGTCAGCGGCGACCTGAAGCAGGGCGCCGAGTTCCATCGGTTCCTTGTTGAGGCGCTGACGGAGAGTCTCACCATCAATAAACTCCGTCGCAATGAAGTGGCGCGAACCGACCTGCCCGATTTCATGAATGGTGAGAATGTTCGGATGATTCAAGTTTGAAGCGGCACGAGCTTCTTGCTGTAAGCGATTAACTCGTTGCCTGTCTTTGGCCACGTCCTCAGGTAAGAGCTTTAGTGCAACTCGACGGCCGAGCCCCGTGTCTTCGGCCAGATAAACTTCACCCATTCCACCGGATCCAACTAACGAAAGGACTCTGTAGTGGGAGATGAGTTTACCGACGAGTGATGGGCCATTCGGGGTCAGTCGTGCGGCGACATTCATTGCCGGCTCTTCAATGAAGCCACTTGCTTGTTCATGTGAGCTGAGCATGTCCTGCACTTCACGCTGCAACTCTTCGTCGCCGGCACATCTTTCATCGACGAACGCCGCACGTTCGCCCGGCGGCCGATCCAACGCCGCCTGGAAGATGCTTGTAATTTGTTGCCAGCGATCAGGAGTCATTTGTCGTCAAGAACGAGTGTCTTATGCAACCACGCCTTCGCAATTGTCCAATCGCGCTCGACGGTAGTTGGTGAAACCTTCAACACTTCCGCTGTCTCTTCGATCGATAAACCACCAAAGAACTTCAACTCGACTACCCGACTGCGGCGCTCATCGATCTTGGCAAGAGATGTTAACGCTTCATCAAGTGCGACGAGGTCAGGAGTACGTTCCACTGGGATAGTCTCAGCTTCGCCGAGTGTTACCTGCAACGCACCAGCACCACGCTTCTGGTACAGCCGCCGTCGCGCATAGTCAACGAGGATGCGCCTCATCAGCTCCGAAGCAATTGCCAGAAAATGTGCCCGGTTCTGCCAGCGCACATGCTTCTGATCAACAAGCCGCACGTAGGCCTCGTTGATCAACGCCGTCGTTTGCAGCGTGTGACCTTTCCGCTCACCGCGCATGTAGTTACGGCCAATGCGCCGCAACTCCGACTGCACGAGCGGCACGAGTTCGTCCAGCGCAGCACGGTCGCCGTCGCTCCATGCAACCAGCAACTCAGTGATGCTCTTTCGCGTCGCTTCCGTCATTCACGTTTCCTCGGCGCTCTTTCACGAAAACTTGTACCAAAAAACTTTGTGGACGGGATGACGAGTTTCGCAATGACCTCTCGCGTAAATAAGTGAGGGGCGCAAAACGGATAGAGGTTGCTGCTGAAAACCCGCCGCGGAGACGAGATTCTAGACCGGCGGCATCCGTAAGCGCAAAACAATTTGGCCGGCGCCGGCGCATTGTCACGAAACCGAATAGCGCTGGTCCGAAAGCAAACTGGCAGTCGAAATAAGAACGCGAGGAGGAACACTCATGAAGCGGACCACAATAATGTTGCTTGGAACTTTGGTGGCTCTTCTCATCAGCAACGGATCGGCTCAAGCCGGCGGTGATGGCAGCGTCCGTGGACACCAACACCCGGTCATCTTTGACACGGATGCTGACTTTGACGATACGGTGGCGTTGGCGGTGCTGGCCGAGCAGCACCTCAAAGGCCTCATAGATCTCCGAGCCGTGACCATCACTAATAATGGCGGCGGACTTCCGGGTAAGGGCTTTCAGCCGCCTCATCGACTATCGCTTTATGCGGATCACGGTCATCCAGGACGGTGCCTCGTCCGGGCGCACCATTGAATCGCCGACGGGGACAGGGATGCGAGT
>Ga0207643_10001219_pt1 | contig 15192 bp, 8 predicted proteins | sample KBSMisM62_FD_184313 | JGI IMG/M metagenome (GOLD analysis project Ga0207643, IMG submission 184313) | Miscanthus rhizosphere microbial communities from Kellogg Biological Station, Michigan, USA - KBS Miscanthus M6-2 (SPAdes) (version 2) | ecosystem: Host-associated > Plants > Roots > Rhizosphere...
GCCGCCTCGCGCTCTACGGATAGTCGAAGTTATAGACCTTTTCGACTCCGCCATCGGGTCCGTAGACGAGCACAGTTCCGTCCATGTCGTCAATGCAGCCGAAAGCTCATCCCGCTGTTGAGGCGGCGCACCGCTGAACTGCGTGGGCTTACCCGGTATCACCCTTCACAGACGTCGCCGTCGGTGTCCCCAACATCGATCTGATCAAAGTCGTTCAGCGCGGCGCGGCCAGGCGCACTCGCCGCGCCATGAAGGGCGATCTGACGCACGCGCGGGTCGGGGTCATTGGCCAGTTGCTTGAGGACCGCTTGAGCGCGGTCTCCACCGATGCATGCAAGAGCGAACGCGGCCGTGGCGCGAACCTGACCGGCCCATCGCGGCTTGCCGAACACAGGAAACGTGCGCGACCTGAGCACCGACTTGAGTGCCGTGACGGCGACCGGGTCGCCCAGCCGCGCCAGCGCCTGAGCGCACGCGATCGCTTTCTCTGGATCCTTCGTCCCCTCGAGCGTGGACACGAGGGCACTCGCTGCACCGGGCGAAGTTGCGAGGCTGCGAATGGCACCCTTGGCGGCGCCAATGCCCTGGTTGCGCGCCAAGTCGACGAGGACCTCGAGCACCGGCTGGTCCTTGAGCCGCTCCGACAGGCGAAAGGCCGCCCGTCGGACCCCGGCATTGACGTCCGAGAGGCACAACATGAGTTCCATCTTGAGATCGCGCGTGACGATGTCGATGACTTCGAGAATTCGTAGGCGCTGCTCGGACGTCACCTCGAGCACCACTTCCTGTTTGAGCCGATTCGCCGCGTCGCGGCCCATCCTCGACAACAGGACCGCGGCGAGCTGGCGCGTGCGCAAGTCCTTCTCCTGCTTGATGACCTCGACGAGGACCGAGATCGATGGCGTGCCGAGACTCTCGAGCACCAGCGCCGCCTTCTCTTGGCGTTCCGAATCCTTCGACTGAAACTCCGCCATGAGGAGCGCTTGCGTGGCCGCGTCGACCGCGCGATTCAGGACGGCAAATCCCGGCCCCGTGGCGCGGCGAGCCTTGATCAAATGCCTCCGGCGGTCTCGGATCTCGGCGAAGATCCGCCCCGCTCGCGTGAAGTCGGAAAAGTGGAGGAGGCTGTCCGTCATCTGGTAGAGGAGAGTCGCAAGTGCTCCCAGAGCCTGGTCGTCCTCTTCCTGGCGGAAGGCCTTCAATACATGATCGACGGCAACGGCGGAAAACTGGTGTTGCGCGGCCTGCCCCGAAGCGTCGAGGAGCGCGCGGCAGGAACGCATGACTTCTTCCCGCTCCGGGACTCCGTGGGCGCCGTAATAGGTGAAGACGCGCCGGACGACTTTTCGCAGCAACGCGAGCTCGCCCTTCGCCAAAAGATCTTTGCCGACCGTAGGAAGCGTCTCGACGAGGACTTCCGCGGGCCGGTTGGAAAGCGCGCGAGCGGCGGCCTCCGGCTCGTCGGGGTCGCTCTCGACCGTCGCGAGCACGCTCGCGACGAGGGCGGGGTAGTAGCCGTTGAAGACCAATCCCTGAAGATTGCGCTCCTGCGCCAGCGTCTCCCAGAACGAGGGCTCCACGAACGCGGGAAGGTTTTTCAGCGCCTCGACGAAGATGAGGATCTCGTCGCGGGTGTACGTCGCGAGAAACGTGAGGCTCTGGATGTCCGATGCCGAGAAAAGCGCGAGCACGCTCTCGGATAGCGCCTCGGCCCCGGTGACGGGAGCTTTGGCTCCGTTCACAAGGAGCGTGCCCTCCGTGCTGGCCAGGGTCAAGGCCGGCCGGAGTGTGACCACCTTCGACAGCGCTTCATGAAGTCGATCGATGGCCGAGGAAACGTGAAGGCTTCCGATCGGATACAGCTTCACGCTGTTCGCAGCTCCGAGAATCGCTCGCAGGATATCGGATACCAGGCTCCGTTCTTCAGAGCCGAGCTCCAATCCAGCCGCTGCTGGTGCTCGGCGGCTCCTCGCCCTCCGGCGCCGGACCCCCGAGTAGCGCCGCTGATGAAACACGATGTGCTCCAATCCCTGCTCGGCGGCGAACGCGGCCCAATAGTTCTCGTCGACAAGTTCCAGTTTGACTTGCCCGAGCTGTGTCAGGAGCGCTCGGACCTCACTCGCGAACAGACCTCGGCGAAAATCGACGCCCTCGAGATCGGCGCGATCCAGCAGCTCCAGGTAGGCGCGCGCGCGGAGGCGGAAGTCGCTCACGTCCACCTTGTGGCCGTTCGCGACGAGCAAACCCTGGGAGCGCGAGATCTCGACGTGTTCCGCGAACTCCAGCGCGGCCACCGCGGCCTCGAAGGCTTCTTGATACGCCTTCTGGACGGTCTGGCTGTCGAGCGGATAGAGAGTGACGCTGCGCACGGCAGTGACCACCGCGCGAACAAGGTTCGGAAGTTGTGCCAGGGCCGCGGCGCTCAGCTTCTCTTCTCTGGATGCTTCCTCCTGCTGTGCGAGATGCTCTGCCGAGTAGTGCTCCGCCTCATCGCGATCGAACGTTGCTGCCTGCAGATCGTGGATGTGATCGTAGCGTGACGCTTTCGCAGCGTCCGCCGCGCGCTTGAAATGATGGGCGACAATCGACGCCGAAGGGTCCAGCCGTTGCTGGTGCAGCGCCTCCTGGTAGGCGCCCAGGTGCGCGTGCAGCTCCTGCCGACGCTCAAGCGGGATGGAGCGGTAGACGATCTCCCGGACGCCTTCTCCGAGAAAACGCACGCTCTCGTCCTTGTTCTGAAAGTCCGTGCGCAGAAGCCCGAGACTGCGGGCGCGGTTCAGGAACTCCAGCACCTCGCTCTCGGGTGCGTTCGTCGCGCCCGTGACCACACTCAGCGCCACATCCTCGCCGAGGGCCGAAATCTGCTCGAGGAGGTTGCGGCCTCGTTCGTCGAGGCTCGCGATCTTCCGGTTCACGATCTCCTCGAGCGAGCGGGGAAGGTAGCCAGGCTCGAGGGGCTCGACCGTCCAGCACTGGCCCGCGAGCGACAGCTTCCCGTCGAGAACGAGCATCCGGAGGACTTCACTGAGAAACAGCGGGTTTCCTGACGTCGTTCGCTGGAGTTGGTCCTCGAAACCCAGTGGTAGATCGATCCCGGGATAGACACTCGAAAGATGGAGTCGGATGTCGTTGGCGTCGAGCGGCTGGAGCCGCCGTCTCGCCACGCAGAGCTCCGCACCCGTGGTCTCGAAGAACCGTTCCCATGGTGGGGCCGTTTCGTCCGGGCCGCTGCCGAGAGTGTCGTTCGCGGCGCCGCAGACGAAGATCGGGGGTGCGGCTCGCTCGGTGAGCACCTTGAGCAACACAAGCGTGCCCTCGTCGGCATACTGCAGGTCGTCGACGAGCAACGCGAGTGGCTTGCCATCGAGGAGCGTTGTCGTGAGCTTCACCAGCGTGTCGAAGATTCCCTGGCGACGACGCTGCTGGTCGGCATCGACGGTAGCGTCGCCGTCGTCGAGGCTGGGCAGGACCTGGCCGAGGTAGTGGAGCTCTCGGGCATCGAGCGTGTCGAGGGCGGCGGCCCCTTTACCGGCCCGTTCGCTCATGAGCGATCGGACCACCAGTCCAGCGAGATAATACGGTCGGAATTCCTCTTGTCGCTGACCCGAGACCTTGACCACTGAGAACGCCGGGTTGATCGCGACGCTCCGTCGAATGGCCTCGATCACTGTCGTCTTGCCCATGCCCGGCGTACCCTCGATGAGGAGCACACTCGACTCTCCTCGGCTCAACGCCTCGAGCGCCTCGGACACGGCTTGAAGCTCCGCGTTTCGACCGGCGATTGCGGCATCGTCAAGTCGATGGAGGGCGACCTTGGGTGCGGTCTCCTCGGGATCCGCTTCGCGCGCCATCGAAACGCGGTTGCGACCCTGCTTCTTCGACATGTACAGAGCGATGTCCGCCTGGCGCATGAGGTCGCTTCCGTTCCTGGCGTCCGCTGGCGCCGAAGCGATCCCAATGCTGAGCGAAATGTATATCCTGCCTTTCCCGCCGGAGAGATCGAGAGGGCGCTCCTTGGTGAACTGCTGGAGCCGCCGGGCCTGCGCCACCGCCTGCTCTGGTTCGGTCGCGGGGAAGAGCATCAGGAACTCGTCGCCGCCGAGTCGAACGGGATAGCCGTCCTGACCGACAACTTCTTTCAGGAGTCCGGCAACGAATACGAGGGCCTCGTCACCCGCGTCATGACCGTAGGTGTCGTTGACGGTCTTGAAGAGGTCGATGTCCAGGAGCGCGAGTGATAAAGGGAGGTGCTCGTCGTCCTCCCACCGGACGTTGTGCTCGAAGTAGCCGAGCAGAAACCGCCGGTTATTGAGGCCGGTGAGATCGTCCTCGAAGATGAGGCGGGAGGGATCTTTCCCTGCGTTCTGCAGAGAATTGATCAGTTCCTTGTACCGCATCTGACCCGTATTGCTCGGGGTCGGATACCGGCTGACCGACACGGCGTGAGCATGAACACGGGCGGACATCACGCGGCCTCAGATCCAATCGTGCTCACGGTCATCTGGCGCTCGCGCAGCATCTTCAAGAACGTTGTGACGAGGTCGGGGTCGAATTCGATGCCCGCGCGCTGTTCGAGATAGGCCGCCGCCTTCGCCGAGGACCATGCGTCGCGATACGGCCGGCGTGTGCGCAGCGCATCGTACACGTCGCAGACGTGCACGAGGCGACTGGCCAGCGCGCACGCACGGCCGTCATGCAGTGCGGGATATCCGCCGCCGTTCAACATGATGTGGTGCTCGTACGCGACCACCGCCGCCAGATCCAGGTCCCCATCCGTCTGAATGATGATTCGTGCGCCATCGGCGGGATGCTGGTTCATCAGGACCCGTTCCTCCGGGGACAACGGACCAGGCTTCGCGAGCACCTCGATCGGAATGCGGATCTTGCCAATGTCATGCAGCAGTCCGGCGACGCCGAACGTGCGCACCTCGGCGGGACTGCAGCCGAGGGCTTCGGCCATCCCCATTGCGAGCACTGCCACGTTGAGCGAGTGCATCGTCGTGTACTGATCGAATTCCTTCAATTGCAGCAGGGGAAGGACGACGTGCGAGTCCCGGTGCATGGCGACCGCGAGCGACCGGACGACGGTTTCCGCTTCGAGCAGCGGCACCGTACCTCGCGATTGCACCTCGTGCTGTAGCCAGCGCAGTGTCTCCGCTTCGTCATCGAGTGTCACGTCCAAGGTGGCAATGGCGAGCGGGACGTCCGGCACGTCGGCCTGACCGTGCAGCCCGACGGCACCGAACCGGATGCCGAGCGACTGCGTTTGTCGTTGCTCGCTGGTGTCGATCGACGACAGCGTCAAGCGCGCCAGGACTTCCTGCAGGAACTGGTCGAACTCGTCGCGACTCACGTCGCGTTCGAATTCCAGCCGTTGGATGCCCGCCGCCGAGAGTCGACGGCCCCATGACCAGGCTTTGAGCTCGCGCAGCGGTTCGCGGCCGTAGACGACCTCTTCATCGAAAAACGTAAACGAGGGACGCGGACTGATGGCCGTGAGATCGGTGAGATCCCGGTACGCGTCATCGACGGCTGACTCTCGCGATGGATGTGCGCCGGGATACAGCGTCATCACCGCGAGGGCGTGTGCGAACGCATTGAGAAAGACAGCGGGTTCGCTCATGGGAGGTGTCGTCTCACCGTGTGGCGCAGTGCCGGGTCGGCGGCGTCCTTCGCCAGCGCGAGGACGGCCCGGGCGCGCGGGGCGGACGACCAACCCTCGGTGAGCGCGCGCAATGCGGCGAGCACCGGAGGTGTGGGCACCGGTGCGCGCGGCATGCCGAGCAGCGTCGTGCCGCCGTCCACTGCGGCGAGCAGCGTGTCGAGCGCCTGGGGCTCGCGCGATCGTCCGAGTGCGCGCAACGCGAGCGTCCGCAACTGTTCGGGGGCGCCGGCATCTGCCGCCACGCGCGTCACCAGCGGAAGGACGTCCGCCGGACAATAGTGCTGCACTGCGGAGAGTCCCAGCCGGATCACACGCGGATCGTCGTCGCCGAGGGCCGTACGCAGCGCGAGCGGCCATTCCGCCGGTAAGGTGAGCTGCAGCCGAATGGCCTCGTACCGCACGTGTGGATGTGGATGCGTCGTCCACGGCTCGGCGGAAAAGGTGGCCGGCGTGCAGCCCGAACGCGTCAGCAGGATGAGCAGGTTGCGTTGCACGAACCAACGCTCGTCGCTGAGGCGTTCGAGGATCAGCGGGGCGAGATCGACCGGCGGCCGCACCAGTCGATCCAGCAACAGGCGTCTGGAGCGGCGCTGCTCGCAGTTCGCCAGCGCATCGAGCAGCACGCCGTACGCCTCGAGCGACACGCCTGGCAGGAGCAAGAGCCGATCGAGGACGACAGCGTCTATCGGATCGCGCCCGGCCACTCGCGCGAAGGTGTCCGGATGCGCCAGCCGCGTCACGATCGCGTCGCGGGCGGCGTTCGCTCCGGAAGGTGCCGACATGAGCAAGTCCAGCACGTCGCCGACGCGTCCCTCGTTCACGGCCCGATCGATCGTGCGATCCAGCAGGATGCCAGCCGTGCCGACCTCGAGGCTTATCTGCACCAGGCGTATGGGATCCCGATCGTCGATGGCCCCAGTCGTCGCGCGCGGGACGAACACGGGGGTGCCCGTGGCGACCCGCTGCAGCTTCTGGGAATACTCGGACGGATTGGGATCGGCGAGTTCCCATCCACTCAGGAGTCGGCCGACCTGGTCGTGCAAGGCCGCGCTCGCCAACTCACGCTCGGCCGCGGGTCCTTGTTCGGCGTGCATGCCTAGCTTGGAGAACATCCGGACGAGGCCGTGCGAAATGGTCTGATTGCTGGCGTCCGCAGCCGCTTTCAGAATGTCAAGGGCCGACTCCACCGCCATCCCGTGGACCGCGTCGAGCACCAAGGTGCGCCGCTGACGCACATCGCCGCTCATATCGACAAGACGCCGCAAGGTGTCGGGCTTGAGCGCGGCAATCAGACGGCCGGTCCGGCGTCGCAGCGCGCTCGCCTCGAGACCGGTTGTATCCTTCAACTCCCGCGCTATCTGCAGCAGGTACCCGACGATCACCTGATCGTAGGCCTCTGCTCGACCGGGCTCATCGATGGCGCGCGCCACAGCGGCAGGCTCGATTGGAACTGAGTCGTCGTCCGGTGGCCGCTGCTCCCTGGTCATGGCGGCTCTCGCCAGACCGAGCCACAAATCCACGGCTCGCGATGCGGAGTCCGCCGGTGTGCGTGGAGTCACCGGCGCGTCGACCATCAACCCGAGCCGATCGAAGGTGAGCGGGTACAGTCGAAGGTGGGCCCAGGAAGGGATCAGGTCCGGCGATCGCAAGCCGATGCGCCCGCCGACGGTAGGGTCGGCGGCCAAGGCCTGGAGCGCTTCGGCAATCTCCTCTGGCGTGATTCCCTGTGAAATGCTGACCGCCCCGAGATGGTGCCCGTTCAATCCCTCAGCAAGGCGCCGCAGGACCGGCTGGGTGGGATCAGTCGCGACACCCTCGATGATGAGCTGATGCCGCGCGACGCCGAACGCAATCGTCGCCCGATCCTCCATAATTCGAGCGGCCTTCCGGACCACGGATGCCGCGGCGGGCGCAAGGGATGGATGGCCCTTGGGATACATGACGAACTTGTGCAGGGCAATAGAGAGTTCGACCAGGAGGTCGCTGAACGGACGCGACAGCGTGAGCCGTGTGGATCTAGTCTGATCCTGGACAATCTCGTTTGCCGACATGGCCTGATCCCAAATTCGCGAACGACATATGCGTGGACAGCGCCATTTGTCTGTATCGGGCAGATCGTCGTCATCGGACAGGCATCGTTGGGCGTTAACGGTCGCAGTCCGTTTGCAAAATCTCAGAGATTGGTAATGCGGGTCCTGATTTTCTATGGAGAGCTGGCGCGCTCTGCGTACGATTCGACCATGGCCTCGCTGTCGTACAACGTCACAGCTATCTCGAGGCCATGAGGTGTTCGGAAGAGAACTTGGCCTCCACCCACGTCGAGTCACCGGCGAAGTCACGCAGGACGAACAAGGCTTCCACTTCCGAGAGAGGAACGATCGTTGATTCACCGTCTCGCAAATCGGTCAATAAGTGCAGTTGCGTTTGCGACGGATGGAAGTTGTTCGTATAGCCGCACACGGCATTTCCATCGTTGAACCGTGCAATGACCTTCCGCCACTCGCCGGTCGGTGTCTCGTCAGCCGTGATGGGCATGGCCGACTGTGTCAGCTTCGAGGCGAGCTTCACCGTAAGTTCAGGGAGAGTGAGCGGCCGCTTGAACTCACAGGCACCCTGGTAGGTGAGGAACTTGCCCAACGACGCGACACGACAGCGTACAACCGTCGACGGAATCAGAATGGGGCTGTCAGGTCCGGTCAGTTCCAGGACGACATTGGAATTCGGTTTCAGTGCCTGCCGGGTTTCGAGCAGGAGTCCACCGGCGGAGATATCGACCACACGGACTTCAGCACCGTATTTGACGTTTGCACCTCGCAGCCATTCCAGAGTGCCCGCCTTGAGCCGTTCATGAATACGCCGATTCGATGATCGCTCCTGGTCGAGTGAGCCATCGATGCTCTCTGGTTCCATCATCGGGCGGTGCAGTTCCACGCGTTCCATTCCTACCTCGATTGGAGAGAGAGCAACTCCGGGGCCAGACGACATGTCCAGAGTCAGCCTCTTTTGGAAGAACTTACGGAGATGATGCCGGTGCGTGCTGGCAGCGTCAGTTCTCTTTTGGAACAGCGAGTGATCCAAAAGGCACACACCAATGCCAAGCGCCTGGCCAGTTGAGGAGTGTGCGAAGCACGGCATGTCTGCGCAGGAGGATGAAAGACGTCGCAAACGCTCACGCGGTCGCATGCGTTGCTGCTGCAGTGATCCACTGCGTGGCCGATAGAACAGAGAGGACGGACGCCTGCTGCAATGATGCAAAACGTATTGCTCGTCTCTGGAACGCGGCCAGAAATCGTCAAGCTGGCGCCGCTCTATCACGCTCTCCGTGGTGCTGACGACATCGCTGTGCAATGGTTGCATACCGGTCAGCACGACGAGATGGCGCGGCAGATTCTCGCCTGCTTCGACATCGTCCCCGACCTTGCGCTCACGCGCCGCGGCACATCGCTCGGAGACTTCAGCGTCGGCTGCCGCGAGCAGCTCGAGCCGGTCATGCGGCAGCGCCCGTGGTCGGTGGTGATCGTGCAGGGCGATACCGAGAGCGCGTTTCAAGGCGCGTTGGCGGGTTTCTACAACCAGATCCCCGTCGCCCACGTGGAAGCGGGGCTGCGCACCTACAACCTCGAGCAGCCGTTTCCGGAAGAAGCCCTGCGCCAGATGATTACGCGGATTTCGCGCTTCCACTTTGCGCCGACCGCGCGAGCCCGACAGGCGCTCCTCGCCGAAGGCGTGCCCGACCGCTTGATTCATCTGACCGGGAACACAGTGGTCGACGCGCAGCTCTGGACGTGCGAGCACAAAAGCATTCGCCGTCGGAGCGCGGGCCGCGGCCACGTCCTTGTCACCGTGCACCGGCGAGAGAACTGGGGCGAGCCGCTGGAACAGATCTGTGGCGCGGTCGCAGACGTCGCTGACACGCACCCGGATCTCACCGTGTTGTTCCCGGTACATCCAAATCCGATCGTGCGCGACCAAGTGCACAGCCGACTCAGCACCCGCGCCAACGTCAAGCTGGTCGTGCCGTTCGATTACCTCGCGATGCAGCAGGCGCTGGCCGACGCGTGGCTCGTGCTGACCGACTCGGGCGGCCTTCAGGAAGAGGCCCCGACGTTCAGCGTTCCGCTTCTCGTGTTGCGCGAAGAGACCGAACGCCCCGAAGCAGTCGAGGCTGGCTGCGCCAGGCTGGTCGGCACCGACCGCGCCGGGATCGTGGCGCACGTGAATCAGCTGATCCGCGATGAGGACGCGTATCGGCAGATGCAGCGCCAGGGCAATCCCTTCGGCGACGGGACCGCATCGCAGCGCATCGTCTCCATTCTCAAACGCCGTCTATCGACGACCAAACGGACGTCGGTGGCCGCAGCCTGACGCGTATGTGGTGGGTCGACGTCTTCGCGACGTATCTCTACGGACTGAAGATCATCGCCATCGGGCTGGCGGTGATCATCCTGATCAGCGGCATCGATGACCTGGTCATCGACATCATCTACTGGGTGCGCCGCATCTGGCGTGCACTCGTCATCTACCGCTCGAACGATCGGTTGAATTACCGGGCGCTTTATGGACCGGTGGAGAAGCCGCTTGCGATCATGGTACCGGCCTGGCACGAGACGGGCGTCATCGGCCGCATGGCGGAGCTCGCGGCGACCACGCTCGACTACGAAAACTATCACGTCTTCGTCGGCACGTATCCGAACGATCCCGACACGCAGCGCGACGTCGATCAGGTGTGTGCGAAGTTCAAGAACGTGCACAAGGTGGTGTGCGCGCGTCCCGGGCCGACCAGCAAAGCGGACTGCCTGAACAATGTGCTCGACGCGATCCTGCAGTTCGAGACGCGTGCCAACCTGCAGTTTGCCGGCTTTGTTCTGCACGACGCCGAAGACGTGCTCTCCGAGATGGAGCTTCGGCTGTTCAACTATCTCGTCGCTCGGAAGGATCTGATCCAGCTTCCGGTATATCCGTTCGAGCGGCGCTGGTCGGACTTCACGAGTGCGCACTACATGGATGAATTTGCCGAGCTCCACGGCAAGGACATTCTGGTCCGCGAAGCGATCGCCGGACAGGTGCCCAGCGCCGGCGTGGGAACCTGCTTCAGCAGGCGCGCCGTCCTGGCGCTGCTGGCCGACGGCGACGGCATTGCCTTCGACGTTCAGAGTCTGACCGAGGATTACGACATCGGATTCCGTCTCCGTGCAAAGGGCATGACGGAGATCTTCGTCCGTTTCCCGGTGATCAAAGAAGACGGTGTGCAGCCGAAGCGCGTGTTCGGCCGCAGCCGGATCGACGCCAACGTCATCTGCGTTCGCGAGTTCTTTCCGAATACGTTTGCCAACGCGGTCCGGCAGAAGTCGCGGTGGATCGTGGGCATCGTGTATCAGGGCGCCAAGACGCACGGCTGGACGCGCGATCCGATGCTGAACTACTTCCTCTGGCGCGACCGGAAGGGCGGCATCAGCAACTTCGTCAGCTTCATGGCGATGCTGGTGCTGGTGCAGCTCGTCGCGATTTCGGCGTATCAGGCATTTGTCGACGACAGCTACTCGTTTCTGTCGATTTTCGAGGGCGGCGCCTGGCTGACGCTCCTGCTGTCGGCGAACCTGGTTCTGATGTGGAACCGGATCGGCCATCGCGTCTACTTCGTGTCGAGCTACTACGGGATCGCCGAGGGTCTCTTGTCAATCCCGCGGCTGTTCTGGGGAAACATCATCAACTTCGCAGCGAACTGGCGGGCCGTCGCACAGATCATCCGCCATGGCTCTCCGCACCGTGTGGCGTGGGACAAGACGACGCACGACTTTCCAGTGCTTGGCGAGCAGGGCCGCGCACGCCGGCCGCTCGGCCGCATTCTCGTCGAGCACGGCGTGCTCACGGACGCGCAGCTCGAGGGGGCCCTCGCTCATCGCTCCCGTGGGCTCAAACTGGGGAGCTGGCTGGTCCATGACGGCCTGATCACGTCGCAGCAACTGGCCACAGCCGTTGCCGAGCAGTGCCACATGACCTGGGAGAACGTCGACGCCGATCAGATCGACGAGCGCCTCGTGCGTCTCCTGCCCGCGGAGATCGCGCTGCATTACGCGGTCATTCCGATCCGAAAGGAAGGCAGGACGCTGGTGCTTGCCAGCGAGAGTGAGGTCGATCCGGTGTCGATCGCGGCGCTGTCGCGCAAGTTACGCCGGCCAATCTCGTACGTGATTGCACCAAAGGGGCAGGTGACGGTGGCGGTTCGGCAGTGGTACGCGCGAGGAAAGAGCGCCACACCACGCGCGCTGATCGATCAGGCCGTCGACGCGAAGCAGATCACCGCCGGGGAAGCCGAAGTGCTGTGGCAACAATACGTCTCGCGCCAGGTGCTTTTCGCCGAAGTATTGATGTCACTCGGCCATCTCGACGCTGCGGCGCTGAGCTAAGTGCTGCTGCGTCACGAGCGTACGTCGATGAGACTTGGCGAGTATCTGGTGGCCGAGGAGATCATCAGTGAGGCCGTCCTGCAGGAAGCGCTCGAACTCCAGCAGACACTGCAAGGCTCAATCGCATCGGTGCTCGAGCGCGCGGGCATCAAGGTCCCGGGGATCGAATCACTCGTGGAAGCACCAGGAAGATGAGAACCGCAGCCATTCGCACCTGCATATCGGCGGCGATGGTGGCCGCAGCTCTGACTATGCCGACGCCGCTGCGCGCGGCGGATGCCGACGGCGGGCCAGATCAATTCGACCTCGGCAGCGATGTCAGCGGCTATCACCGCTTCTTGATCTATCCGCACCTCGAGAAGGGATGGGACTCCCTGCGACGCGGCGATCGCGCGCGCGCCCTCGCGGAGTTCGAACGCGCCCGCGAGCTGGCGCCCACCAACGCGGCCGTTGCGCTGCAGCTCGCCGACGCCTATCGGACTTTCGGCGAGATCGCTCGCGCTGAAACGCTGCTGCGTCAGCAGCTCGAACAGACGCCATCCGACAAACGAGTGCGCGAGGCCTTGAGCCGTCTGCGTCCGGCGCCCACGGCTGCGCCACAATCGGCAGCGGCCGGCGCATGCAAAGACGCCGCGTGCACGAGCAACTCGGCCACCATCGCTGTACCGGCGCCCCAGGCGGCGACGTTACAGCCCGGGACCGCGGCGGCTGCACGCACTCCCGGGACTGCCACGCAGCCGCGGAAGCGGCAGCCGGAGCTCAACGGCGCGAATACAGGCGGCTCGAACACCTCGCCTCCACCGAAGGGATCGAAGGCGGATGTCGACCCGACGATCCCGTTCATGCAATCGCTGGCGTCGCGGAAATTCGATGATGCTCAGAGCCAGGCCGAACGGCTGCTGGCGCAGACGCCCGACAATGGCGTGATGCTCGACGAGTTGAGCTATCGGCTTGTCGAAGCGGGCGCCGCCCCACAGGCGGTCCGTGTGTTGTTCACGGGGTATCCGTTCGCCTCATCACCGGACGCGGAACGCGAGCGGCTGGTGCGGCGGCTCCTCATGATCGCCGAGCAACAACCGCCGGCGATCACGGCGGAGGACGAAGCTCGAATACGCGTGCCTCTCGATTTGCCCACACTGCGAAGTGCTCAGGGCATCTTGTGGGCGGAACGGCACGACTGCGAGGGAGTTCGGCAAGCGCTCGGTGACATGTCTCCGGCGTATGACTACGACGACTGGATGCGTCTCGGCGACTGTAGCGTGACCGTCGCGCCAGGGGTGGCGTTGAAGGCTTACACAACCGCGCACGAGCGTCAGCCGGGCGGAATCGCGTCACGTGCACTCGCCTATCACGCCTACGCGATCGGTGATGTGGCGAAGGCACTGGATACATGGCGGAGCATCGGCGACAACCTGAGCGGCGAAGACTGGCTCGCCGCATCCACGACCGCACTGGCCGCTGGGGATAGCGAACAAGCTGCCGTGTGGACCACGCGGTACCGTGAAGGCGGCAATCCGCTCGAATACCGATACTGGTCGTTGATGGCGCAGATTGGCGTGGCGCGCAGCGACACGAGCGCGGCGATTGCCGCCTACGATCAGGCCGTGGCGTTGCAGCCGAACGCTGAGGATTACCAGCATCTCGCACTGCTGCACACGGATCTGCGGCGTCAGATCAACCTGCTCGAGCGTGCCGTTCAGCTCGATGACAGCAGCGCCATGGCGCAGGCGCAGCTGGGTTACGCGTATCGCCGCGCCGGACGGAATCACGATGCCGAGGCGGCGCTGCGGCGTGCGGTGTCGCTCGATCCGCAGGACGCCGACGCCCAACTGGCGCTCGGATTTCTCTACTTCGACACGGGCCGGATGTATCAGGCGCATGAGGCGCTCGAAGCTGGATGGCAGGTGGATCGGAGCAAGATGATTGCAGCCGAGCAGCTCATCTACGTGAATCAACGGCTGCACGACAACGCCAAAGCTCGTTGGTACGCGGAGCAGGTGCTGAACTGGTCGGCATCGTCAAACGCGCAACCGACCGCTGCTGTACAGACGCGTGACTTCGGTTTGCAGCGGCTGCATGAAGATCTCGGACGACGAGTGACAGTGAATTTCGACGGCTACACTGGTACGAGTCTGGGAACCGGAACGAGCGCGTCACAAGCGGGAAATTGGTACAGCAGTTACTCGCAGCTCGAGGCAGACGTGCGTCTCGGTGGGCCGCCGATTCGCGATGGCCGTACGGTGTCGGTGTACGCACGGCTGATCGGCGATGGTGGCGTCGAGCGGAATGCGTTGCCGACGCAGCATCCCACGCTTGGCGTCGGTTTGCGGTGGAAGCCGTGGCGGAATCAGATCGTCTATTTCGCCGGAGAGAACCAGACATCATTCGAGGACCCGGATCGCCACGACTTCCTACTGCGCACAAGCGCGTCGTTTTTGAACGGCGGCCGGTTCGGCGACGACTGGCATCCGGCCGGCAGAGGATGGTTCTCACACAATCTGTATCTCGATGCCGCGCATTACATCGACGCGGATCAGAGCGTCGCCACCGCTGACTACCGCACCAGCTATCACCTCAAGCTCGTAAACAGCCTCTCACTCGAGCCGTACGGACACTTCCAGGTGAACGGCCTCCGAAACAATGACATCTCGCGTGATATCCGGGTCGGTGTCGGGTCGCGCTGGAACATCTGGTACGGGGCAAATCGCTACGATGCGCCGCCGCACAAGCTCTCAATCGGTGTCGAGTTCCAGCAGGCGATCGAGACGTACCTGCCGGAGCGCAACGGCCTGTTCCTCAACATCAATTCGCGCTGGTAGACCGCGGGTCAGTTTTCGTTTCCGTGTCGCCGCGTCTTTTGTCCCCGGGCGTTAGTACATAGTCTGGGTTCCTCGTCCTTTGTCCGGTTGCCGGCCGGTGAGACCACCGTACGGACCAAGAACCAAGCACAAAGCACTAAGAGCCTGTAACAAAACCCAGTCGGCTCTCGTTGGGGGCCTTCTGGCCGATTGGTCAACACTACGCGACTTGAACGAAGCCGCTGGCGCGGCGGCCGACGGGCAGCCGGGTGACCCGTAGGACGTAGAGCGTAGGGTGCGTCACAGGAGGGACCTCTTGTGA
>Ga0207643_10001220_pt1 | contig 15190 bp, 20 predicted proteins | sample KBSMisM62_FD_184313 | JGI IMG/M metagenome (GOLD analysis project Ga0207643, IMG submission 184313) | Miscanthus rhizosphere microbial communities from Kellogg Biological Station, Michigan, USA - KBS Miscanthus M6-2 (SPAdes) (version 2) | ecosystem: Host-associated > Plants > Roots >...
AAATCTCCTCTTCCGATTACTATCCAGCGTTTTCTGATAAAGAATGCGATAAAAGCTATTACACTCACAGCCATAGTTGCTAGAACGACCATAAATCCTAGCGGTATTTCTGTTATGTTCTTCAAATCAATTCCGTTCATACCGTATATTCCAGCAATGAGGGCAAGTGGAAGCAGTACCACAGTGAAAATCGTAAGTATTCTCATTGTTTCATTAATTTGAAGTGATACCTTAGCAACATATAGCTCCCTGATTGAATTAATAGTACTTTCATATGATTCGACAAAATCAATCAATTGTGTTATATCATCATGGACCATCTCTACATATTTGACATCTTCTTTGTCTTTCTCAGTGTGTAGAAGAAAATTAATTATGTTCCTAACGTGCCAAAATTGTCGGCGTAACAATATGGCCTGCCTGGACAATATATCTATACTTTCAAATATCGCTGGTAGCGGACGAACAAAGGATCTCCTTTGATACTCATTTACTGATAGCTCTAAAGCAGTAAGAAGCTGCTCATATTTGGTAACGAGTCCGGCAAGTATATTATAATACAGGGCATCTATGCGTGTATTTTTTATAGTCTCGTTTTGTATATTGAACAATCTTTCTACGATTTGTTTGAGATCAACTTCAGGAGAATGGATAGTTACCAACCAATTTCTACCTAGAAAAAAATATACTGCTTCTATGAGTAAGGTCTCAGGATCCTTATTTTTCATGTCAACAACAACGGTAAATGTGTGTTTATCAAATTGACGAATTTCAGGTCTTTTTGATTTATTGATACAGGTTTGAATGGCCTCCTTATTCAGATTGAATTTCTTGACAAGTCCATCAAGTTCCTTTTCATCTGGATTTATAACGTCCACCCAGACATTATAACCTTGTTTTGTATCTTCGATAGAACCTTCCATTTTAACTTGGTCCTTATTGTAAGAAAGTACTGTACTCAATTCAAATCTCTGGTGATATTATCATCAACATGATATAAAAGGGTAAATGGCCAAAAGAAAATCAATTATTACCTAGCTCAAAACATTTACAGTAATTAAAGAAAAGAGTTGTTATCTATTGTCCAAAAGGACTTACCAATTCAGCACCTGCGATAACTGATGCGCCATTAGGATCCGGGTCTTCAAAAGGTTCTTCAGTTACAAGAAACTGAGTATATGTATATGGGTTTACCATTACGCCAGTGTAATCGAGTGTTCCGTTCTTTGAGAATTCTCCTAAACTTAATTTATAATCAGATCCTCCAACGTCCGCTAACCACCCCTCAAAGACTTTACCTTCTTTAGGAGGCGTAGTCATGTTTGCAACAATATTAACAGAGTGCTCCTTGGGATCAATTAAAACAGAACCTTTGTTATCACCACCAAAAGCTTGATTACCTCCTGGAGTTTTTAAATCCAGAGTTTGAGCGGAAACAAAGTTTCCTATAGATATTATCCCCGTTACCAAAACAGAGCCAAGTATTGTGCTTAAGAATATGCTTGTAATACTAAATGATTTCATCAAATAACCTAGTACTACATACTTTATATACTCCTAAAAGTTCCTTTTTTTGGTACTAAAGTAAGAAAATAAGAAGGTTCAATGATCTCTGATGATGTAATTATTTGACTGTGTAATTGTGTAATGATGACTTTCCTATTACTTTTGTAGGGATCTTGAATTGTTGAACTCTTATAACAAATGTTGAACTATCTGATATATGAGCAACATAAGTAACTGGGACGAGATCGTAAAAAAGGAAGCACGCGGTATAAATGATTATGATTTGGGTGAAGTTCACGAGGTAGAACCAGAAATTGTCGTTACAAAGAAAGGGGTTGTCGATAAAGACAAGTTTTATCTACCGAAAAGTCTAGTAGATCGATTTGATGGGCATAAAGTTTTCTTTTCAATTACCAAAGAAGACGCCCAGAATTATAGAAAAGATTAACAATCTTTCCTTATCTTTTATTTTTAATGCAAAACTGCAGATTATTCCGAATAAAAACTAAATTAGTAAGAAATAATACTTTTGAATATTCAATTCAGTTGTTTTTTGTAAAGTATTTCACGAAGGATGGAAAGTTTTCTTTCGATAAAAGAACGCTATTTTTTTCTGTGTTTTGATTTACCCGACATGCTAGCATTACAAACCGCATATGGATTGACTTTTTTGCCTGATTTTCGTTTTACTTTCGTTACACACATCTCAAATTTCTTTGAATTTAGGCCCTTTTTTACTCCTCTTGGCATGTTATGTATTAGACAACAAATCTAATTAAGACTAAAATTGAAAATCTTGACACTCGTCCATAAGCTAGCGAAAAGAGATTAAAGAGGATGAATCATAGATAATCTATATTGAAAATCATGATTATTGATGATGACGAAGATATTTTAAATCTATTTCATGACTTTCTCACTAAAGAAGGCTATGATGTTGTTACGTTTTTAGAACCTTTGAAAGCATTAAAGGAAATTGAAAACAATCCTATGGCCTATTCGCTTATAATTACAGACATTAGGATGCCTGGCATCTCTGGTATCGAATTGGTTAAAAGGGTCTCCACTATAAATGAGGATTTAAAGGTTATACTAATGAGTGCATTTGAGATAAATGGCGATGATCTTAAGGAATTGACGTACAATGAGCATCTTCAAAAGCCTATCCACATGCGTGCACTGTCACGTACTATCCAAGAGATATTGAAAAAATGATGCATTGCAACACAAACGATTATTCTTTCAAACCAATCCAACTAAATCCTATTTATGATATAACAACTGGAAATCAGTTGACTCGATTATCCGAATGAATGATGAGCATCAACATTCAAGTAATTTTTCTATCAAGCAACTTACAAGTTACAAGAAAATCATTGTAGTGAAACTTGAGGATTTCTTAGGTTTAGCAGATGAGCTTTTAACATATGATCTTGCATTTTTCCAAGGCTCTTAAACTCTGTCTTACAGAGCGAACACCGATACTTTGAATTTGTTAATTCTAACTTTTTTAGAACTTTCATGTATTATAAAGTAAAATAAAGTACTTAAGAATTAAATTGGTGAACCTGCTAATAAGACATAAAGTAGTTATAAAATTAGATGAAGAGGGTAAAGTTAATTCACGAAAATCTCAATGCCGGAGGAGGTGCAGAACGTTTAGCTGCAGCGTCACTTGAGGCGTTGAACGAACTGGATCTTTCAGTGGATCTGGTTACGTTCACTAAACCCAATTGGAATCAGCTAGAGAGAATTTTTGGAATAACCAGATTACGAAAATGTGTAAATAATGTGATAAAGACAGACATTAATTCATTATTACAGGAAAAAAACAAAAAAAATCCTGACATTCCTGACAACGAATATGATATGGTTATGAATGCGCATGGGGATATTCTTCCTTCATATATGCTCGGAGAGAAAAAGGAAAAACTAATTACATATTGTCATTATCCTCTTGTTCCGGAATTAGTAAGGAGTCTAAAGTATGATACCGTTTTAAGGAACTATTTGGAAATGTGTGATTACAAATTTGATTCAATTGACAAGATTCGTACTAAAGCACTGGGTGTGTATAATCAAATGATGAACAACTCCACCGTAGTAACAAATTCTATTTTCAGCTCAAAGGCAGTCAAGCTATATTATCCACATACAGATCCTTTGATAATATATCCTCCAATAGATGTCGAGTTCTTTAGCCGTGTGGTTAGCTCTGATTCTAGAGAGAATCGGATTGTAGTACTTGGAAGATACAATCCTGATAAAAACATAGAGCTAGCCCTAGAAGTTGCAAGTGTTCTGAAAAGTATGAACATAAAGTTTGAAATGAATATAGTGGGAAATTTGTCCAAACCATATTTTCCATATTATAACTATCTTCAAAAGATTGTCAAAATTAATGGACTTTCGGAAATGGTAGAGTTAAAGACAAATGTCGACATCAACGAGTTACTGACATTATTTGGAAAATCCAAGATTCTCTTTCATCCTACAATAGGAGAACCTTTCGGAATGTGTGTAGCCGAAGCAATGTCCGCTGGGTTGGTACCTGTGGTACCCAGTTTCGGGGGAAACACCGAGTTTGTAGCAGAAAATCTTAGATATAGTAGTCAGAAAGAGGCTGCTAAAATAATAATGCGATCAATGAATGCGAGTTTGCAACAACGATTATCCCTGAGTAATTCTGTCAAGAAATTTGGGAAAAGACACTTTAAAGACAATCTTAAACTACTACTGAGTGAACGCGTAGCACCTTAGCCGCAAATTTAGTCACGTAGATTTAGATTAGGAATTCTGCATCAGATAGTATAATTAATAAGTAACAGTAATGTCAGCACATCAAAGAATTGGGATTCTCACAATTGAGTGGATTTGGGGGACGAGAAAAAACAATGGGAAATATAAGAAACTTTTTGGCTTTAACTGAAAAATATGCTTCACAGAATACAGAACCTGGTGACTATTACAAGGCCGTATGGTGTAGAGATGCAGCTTACATTCTAAAAGATCAGTATATGTCTGGCCATCATGATGTTGTGTTACAAAAAATAAAGCAAATTTGGAAGAAGCAAATAAGAAATGATTCTGAAAAGCTAATTTACGGAAGAGGTTCTCCAAAGACAAATTTTACTCCCACGAATGCCGGAAGTGACTTGTCCACTAATTTTAATGGGGCACTTCCTACTACAATATTTGAGAATTTCTCAGAAGTATATGCCCTTAATCCTGATATTGACTCCACTGCGTTGATGATTTATGTATCAACCTGGATTTTGACAAGTATGATAAAGGATTCCATAGATAAAAGTAAAAGAATTTCTACGATGACTAATGATCTAGTTGAATATCTTGTACCTTTTCTATTTAGGGGAATCGATTACTTGAATTCTAGAGATCAAGATAATGACGGTCTTCTTGAACAGGATCATAACGAAGATTGGATGGATACAGTTTTGCGTGAAGGAAAAGTTGTATATAGTCAAGCCTGTTGGTTGATGGCTTTGACAAGTTTTTCTAATCTATTGCTTGTTCTTAATAAAGAAAATGAAGCACAGAAACTTCGAAACATGGCCTCACGACTTGTGAATTCAATTGAGAAATTGATGTGGTCTGAAAAAAACAGCTGCTATATTGATATCAAATTAGATAAAACTGCCGATGATCCACCTGGTATTTTATTTCAAGATATGGTATTCTACGTCTTTGCAATGACTGAATTATTACCTCATATAGTACCTAATATGTCAAAAGTCAGAGATCTTGACATGCATGCAAAGGATGAACAAAATGAATCACTAATTAATGATAGCAGGGCCATGGAGATTAATCAGAGATTGTTACTTGCATTAGGATCCCTTAAGAACAGGACTTGGCTCGGTGATATCCCTCTAGTTACAGATAAACCACTTCTAAAGACAGGTCCCTGGATTCTGCAATCAAACGAATATCATAATTACACTCATTGGCCATGGATAACGGCGGTAGAACTTTTAACTAGATTTCGTTTTGGGCAGACTAACGAATGTAATATTTTGCTATCACGCCTTTTTAATCATAGCAAACAAAATAGTAAATCTGATCATGATAATATTTTCTATGAATGGTTAAATCCTACTACGAAGACAGGTGGCGGAGCCTATCCTTTCAGAACAGGTATTTCTGCATACAGGTTAACTTCATTTGAAATCATCTCAAGACTGAATAGTTAATACAATCTCAAAATATTCTATTCGCAAATAGATATCTGAAAAGATATTTGATACCCATTGATGATATAAGCCAAGTCATTCTTCATAATGATTAATAATACGAAAGTAGACAATTAGTTTTAGGAAAAAATATTGTTTTCCAATTCGTATTTGATAGATACTTAACTTATGTTGCACTTATGTTTACAATGAGCGATAATAGCGAAGGAAATGAAAATTTAGAAAGCGCACAGAAAAATCAGAAAAAGGTGGGAGCTGCAGAAGACAATCCCGAAACTACAGGACCGGCAGAAAACTTAAGGGAAGAAGCAGCCGAGACAGTAGACAAGGATGAAGACTCAAATGAGCCTGCATAACCCTCCAATTTTTTTACGCCATTGCAAAGTCAGTAGCCATTTTGAATGACAATTTCACCAGATACTGTAAATGAGTAACCGTAGGAAATGAGAACGATAAATTGTACTTACGTCAATCCAAATTTGAACTAGATGGCAAAACTTAGTTAATCAAGGTTTTAATTCTAGAAAATTATTTCCGAAACAGGGTGCTTATGAATTGATAGTTACTAAATATAAACACATAGTGATTTAATCTCAATTTCTGGAAGGCAGATAGATTTCATCAAGGAACTAAGCTTTTCTCACACAAAAACTGGACTAGTTTACAACGTGACTATGTTTGGCACATAAACACGAAGAAACATTACATTCAGAATGCAACACAAGGCGCACATGTGGTTCCTCCTTCCACATTTGCCATACCTCTAATGGTAACATCCTCCTTTTTCGTTTCGCTCTCCATATAAATTTTTCAGCACACTATTGTTTATAATGAATTAACTGTACTCGGGATCATTTCTTGGGATACTTATTGTCCATTTCGGCGAGGAATTTTTCGGCATCCTTTGGATCCATTTTTCGAATTAACCATTGCAACATTTCATTATTTCTTTCTTCCTCCTCTTTTGATTGCGGACTACCTACATACCAAAGGAACGTAAGACCCGCTACCTGCCACATTAACTGAAGAAATTCAGATTGCCAATTTTCAAATGTATCTCTCAAATTATCTTGCCATGATTGATTAGTGACAAAACCGAAATACCAATGCCCTATGAGCGAACCTGAAAACAAGATCAATGTTACCCAGAAGAATCCATACTTTTTTGCAATACTGTGTTTATACTCTTTCACTGAATTAGATCTATACTTTTTCAATACTATTCTATGACGAACATTATTTAAATAAACCAAAAAATGGATGTGTGACATCAGAGAACCAGGATGATTGTGTTAGTCCAGAAGTCGATAGTTCCCAATTATCATCTTTTTCAGAATTAAAATATGTAGTTTGTCCAGGTATCTTTCGTAAATCCCTGTTATAAGTAAAGACTCAACTATGTTATGATTGTATTATTAAAGGTGTTAGATAATGGTACAGATCTTATTTTTCAAATATCGGAGCAATAAGATTTTGGTCCTTTAGGCATGATCCGGCATACACTATATTCAATAATACTACTATCATGATCCAATTTATGGTAAATCCATAAATAGTTTTGAGACCTCAATAAGATAATGTCAACTTCAATTGATTCGTATACTCAATTAGGACAAGTAGAACCTGAACCTCAGGAGCCAGGAGACGTTGAACCCGAACCTACCCCTGAACCAGAACCAGCCGAAGCCAAAAAATGAGAATTAATAGCATCAGTTTTTTTTATTATTTTGAGTAGGCCAAGAAGACTTTATTCTGAAGATGGTTAGTTAATTCGATAGCTTTTGGCTAAAGCTCTGGTTTTGTGGAAAACCTATATATCCTGATAAGCTATCAGATAAAAAAAATTGCTGGATTATTCTGTGAAATTTAAGGAGTTGCTAGGCCGTAAACCGGCGGTGAAATCTTGACTTCAATCCAGCTTAATAAATTGTCAATTCCATCGCCTGTGATGAGCGAAGGTAGTTTTATTCTTGATTCTGTTGGCAACAATTGATTGATATATTCTAAAAGTTTTGATTTTTTTGACACATCCCTAATATCCCTGCACTTGCTGATGAGATTAAGTATTTCGCGATTATCTGCATGCATTCTATCTATATGATGAGCATTAAAGTTTAAGAATCTTGACAGTTTTTCCTTAGTCGCATGAGCATTAAAGTTTAAGAATCTTGACAGTTTTTTCCTTACTCGCAATTATTGAGCGGTCTAGCTCAGTCTAGTTCCAAGTCAATCTGATCAGGTGCTAATAAAAATAAATCTCGCCGTCTTGATACTCTTGTACCGCCCTCTATTTGGGAATCAAATTGCAGATAAATTTTTAACGGTAAATGATTTAATTTCTTGTCGGCGAAAAAAAATTATTGGATCAGCCAGACATATTGGCTGTCTGGTTTGATGTTTGATTGCTTGTCAGGTTAGCTCCGGTATCGTTGAATGTGGTCATGCTGCTTAAATTAGTGAACGAGTTGTTGCTTGTCAGTTTCGCGAGTTCCTGTGCCGAACCTACATCCGTATTGTTTGCCGTTGTATTGCTTTGAGCAAAAACAAATGTTCCTCCTGAAAGAACAAGAGTAAAAGCAATACCAATTAAGAATATTCTTGCATCCATATAGCTATCAATCATACATAGTATTAAAGGCTTATAGCATTGTTAACCGAGAAAATAAGAGACAAGAGCGTTCAAAAAGTCTTAGACCATGTCAGCTAACCAAGATTGAGGTTTCAAATTTTACTGAATCTGTAGTCGGCTTAGATGTTGTTTGATTCAGAGCCGCAAATTGATTGGCACTATTTACTTTTTGATTCAGTGTGTCGACTATTGACGGATCTGGTACTATATTGCTGATGCTAATAGTTACGTTACCAACATCATACTTGTCTAAGACTATTGATTGAGGTCCGCGTCCGCCTTGAGGAATCTGATTTATTTTCTTCCAAATCTCTTTTCCATCTCCTGAATTTATTGTAATATCGTAGCTTTTGACAGGTAAAGTTCTTTCTACAACCGACGGGATTACCATTCCACTACTTTTATTATATTCGGTACTGGAAAGGTTTGATTCAGAATTTGGTGGGGGAGTGCTTAGATATGGAGAAGTTTTATTTAAAAATACTATCTCTATGTTCAGGCCCGTTGATATGGGAGATTGACCGGATTTTATAGCTACCAAATATGTTCCTTTATCGGATATCCTCTGTAAGATAGGAGTAACTAACTTTACCTCTTGACCATCCTTGACTGTTGAATTATCTGTAAACTGGGAATAACCAATACTTGGTAACATGAATGTAATTATGATAGTAAGGACTATGAAGAAATATTTCATAATAATTATTGAACTTAATGATTTATAATAGTATTCATAATCTATTCATTACTACTAAACATTTGATAATAAAAAAATTAGGAGTTCCGTCTAAGATATACTAACTATGCTTTTGTTCTCGCTTGTTGGTATATCCAATATGCTACACCTATGATTATGAGAACAATAATTATTCCAACTATGACCGGCGCTAGGACATTTACCAAAAAAATCAGTATTGCTATGATGATTATTGCCGCAATAATTGTAACTATTATAGAACCTGCTCTACTTGCCATACTAGTATGCATCCTGCAAAATATAAATAGATGCTACATAAAATACCCAATTCGACATCATATTAATATTTTTATGCTCGAGACTAATCAAGATTTGAAACGAGCTGGTATTGCAGAATTGCCAAATTGATTACCCGCGTATGCGGAGTATATCTTTATTATCTGACCGTGTTTTACCTGGTAATCTCCTAACAAATTGATCATCCCTTTATACTTGTCATCCAAAGTCAACAAGGATTCAGCCAGTGGTCCTGCTAGTAAAATATGTCCTCCATCTCCTACATCCATAACACGTCTGGCAAAAATAATGCCAGGGCCCCAAATATTCTGATTAGAATTTACATCATTTACAATAAATACAGACCCTGATGCAATACCAATCCGAACATCAAGAAATGATCCATCCTCTTTTTTAGTATGTGAATTGTATTTTTTTAACGCTTGATGCAACTCGATACCAAGTTGAAGCGGTGACTCAGGACTTAACATAAAGCCTATTGCCATACCGTCACCTGTGGGAAGAACTCTCTTGTCCGATGTCTTTTTAAAAGTTTCACAATGACCTATCATGTCATTTAATGCTTCAATCTTTTCTATCTGTCTTCTAACAGAGAGAGCTGGATCGGACAGTCCAACTACATCGACAAAGAAAAATGATGCGTCAATTACCCCGGAAGGACCAACATCAGATACGCGAGCTTGACCAAAGGCACCGGCAAGCTTCATATAGATTTTCACATGATTACTATGAAAAGGCATATCTAGGTAATATTCAGGCTCTTCTAAAATGGGTGCCTTACAAAGACCGCATATGGATAATTTTGATTTTGATTTTGATTCCGAATCAAATCTTAAATTCCCATCATCTTCAATACCAAATACGGTGGAAGCTGCTTTGCTACCAGCACCCTTCATTGATATCAGTTTTAGGCTTCTTTTTATCTTATCAGATTCTTCTTGAACTTCAATCTCAAAAACAATATCAAAAATAGAACTTAACTTGTTCAGTATTGTTCCATTGCCTGATAAGGTTCCAGACATGGTAATCAGGGCAGTAGCTTCTAACTCCTTGATGAGAAATGACAATGAATTTATGAACTTTAGCACTTTGTCTTCCTCAAATAGTGTAAACATATGTGTCAGAGAATCTATGAAAATTGCGAACTTTGGATTATTACTGAGAGTAGAAGTGGATTCTTGATTGGATCCTGTATTTGTATTGGTAACAGATGATGTCCACTCATTTATCGTGTTTTGAATCTCTTGTAAGGTGGCCGATAGCTTTGGGTCACCTATACCAGTTGAGATATCGGATTCTTTAGTGGCTGCTGCTACCAAATAGGGATTAAGAAATTTCAATTTCTTTATGTTGTCATCAGTCATGTTCTTGAATAGATTTTGATACTCTTTGCGGGTCATACTCGAATTTATATAGATACAAGAAGCTCCATTTTGGAGACTTTCTATTATCATCTGCCTGCAATAAAGTGTCTTGCCTCCTCCAGGAGGGCTCATAAGGAGTATTATTGCTGACTCTGTCTTTTCAGCATCTGCTTGCCCTACCAAGCTTGAAAATCCTGGAATCATTACATCAGGCATTATCCTAATTTGAGTTGAAGTAATCGATTTTTTAAATATTCCTCTAAATTTCTTTAAGTTTGTCTATAAGGACCGCAATCTTGGCGGCAAATGGATGGTCTGGATACTTCAATGCTGTCAAAAATTCATTACTATCAAACTGGATATCGCAATAACAGGGAATGGATAGTATTGTGTCCATACCAATATCCTCGTTAAGTTTAGAGATCACTGTACTTTGATTGCCTATAGTCGTATTGTACAATTCTTGAGTGGAGGCTGTGCTCTCACCTGTCATGCTAGGTGGCAAACAGTATCCAGCCGCTCTATTCAGCAGCAAGTACGACTTAGTCCCAAGCTTTGTTAGACTTTCATAAATCTCCTTTGCAAGTAGACGAGTTCCTTTTAGGTCTATACCATCCAACTTTAGTGAAAGAAAAATCGTATCTGCAATTGCAAGTGAATTAATGGACCAATATCTAATACCTGGGCTTGTGTCAATGATGATAAAATCCGCGTTGTACCTTGAAACAATCTCTTCTCTTAACATGAGAAATTTTCTTAGCAATTGTATCTTGGAGCCTTCTTGCCTTACAGCTCCATCAAGCTTGTAGATTTCATCTTTTGAAGTACTAGAAAACCCAACCAATAATTTTCCCTTAGAGTCAGCTTGACCGCCATCAGTTGGCGGAAACTTATTTAACACTCCAGTTAAATCTTGAATGACCTCATCAACATTGGCATTTTCAAACAGATAATCATTTATTGACTTTTTAGGTTGCCATTGAAAGTAGTCTTGGAGACTTGGGGCATACACATCAAGATCAAGTAAGACGGCAGTAAATCCTTTTCTTGCTAATGAAGCAGACAGATTAGAGCTAATGGTTGACTTGCCAGTGCCTCCCTTGTAAGAGTGGAATGCAACGCATTTCGTCATTGTTTCAATAAATTCAGTGTCATAGGTATAAAGGTGTCTAATTTGGGTACAACACGCCTGCAGTATAGTATTTTAGATAGTCACGATATTGAATTGAATATGGATTATGGAAAACTTTGTCATGATGTTCTTGATCTAGATCCTAAGGTTCGTTTTGTTGGAGTTTGCGATAATACTGGCATAATAAAAAATGGGGGTTTGAGAGAAGGTATCAAAAGTTTTCTGACAGATGATGAAATTAAGAAAGCCAATCTCATTACACTAGAAAGATGGAGACTTCATAATACAATGGCAGATAGGATTGGTAAAGCAAGATATGCTATGGAAGAGTATGAGAAAGTAAAGCAAATAACCATGCCTTTGGAAGATGAACACTTGCTATTAATAAGTACTGAAGTTGATGCTGAACACGGAAAAATAATAGAATCAGCAATTCAACTAATTATATCAAATTATGTAAAAGACTATTTATAAAAATGTCCTAGTCTTTTTTTCTTGCCCTACTTACTTCTTCTATTACCTGCTTTAAGTAATCTTCAACTTCGTTTTCAGCTATTGGAGTCTCAATACCAGTCTTTTCAGCAAGTTCCTTTTCCTGTTCATCGGCAACATCCTTGAGTTCCCCCACTGCTCTCTTAACTTCAGTTTCCATCTGTGCTGTTCCTATACTAGAGAGCAAATTTTCATCATTCCTTGCCATCGATCTAAGATGTTGTCTAAGAGTAATATCCTGCGATAGAGATAGAGCAGAAGAATAAAGACCAAACAGAACAAAATATGTAGCTAAGGGTAATAATGAGAGGGAAGTAATTCCATAAGGCGGATAGGGTGCAGAAGCAACATCGACATGATTTGAAATATACAGCAGAATGAATCCAAGAGCTGTTATTCTCAGAAAATTTTTGACAGCACTTTCTGGTAATCTTCTGGAAATAAACCAGAACGCAAAAGCAAAAAGAATGCCACCTGATATTGAAGCCAATGCTTGAAAAACGTAGTATCCATAGAGATTAGGACTAGAGTCAGTATCGTAAATATTGAGTGCATCCAAAATAGTAGCAGTATAACCCAGAATAGGTAGTACAATAATCAACGTCAATTGCGGCGCATTGGTCTTTTTGCTGTAGTGGTGTAGTAACAGGGCACTTGCGACTAATGTGAGTAAGAACGATGCATAGTCAACATAGCGATAATAAGAGAAGAATAGATTAAGTACGCTACCTTCAGGGAAACTTGCATAGTGCACTTCAGAATCTGGTTTAATGACCTGATCTTTATCACTTAGCAAGTATGCAGTACCAAAACCAGCCATTACTTCTGATACTGCCAAGATTAAAAATGCAAGTGCGTATAGTAATATGCCCAGACTATGTTTCTTGTTACGAAACCAAGAAACAAACCTTATTGCAAAAATTCCTAATATGGCAGCAGTAACAAAATTTGTAAAGTATGATGCAAATACCAAAGGTATTACTGAATATTGAGATGACACGAGAATTTGAACAACAACAAAAATTACATTTGCAGCCAATATGTATTGCGCAATGGAAATTGAATGGTGCATTATGGTAACGAATCTAGATCTATCTTTGATGGACTGACTCGTTGAATTCATGAATTTTAATAAAAAGCTCTGTCCAAGAATGTATGATATTGATACTATGACGAAGAAAATAATACCGTTAGCAGTAGTATTAAAGTCTACTAAAAAATTTGCAACTGTCGCGTCAACATTCGCAAAGACCAGTAGAGTTAATAAAATTAATACTGATCCTGTAAACCGTCGATTGGACTGGATTAAATAAAAAAAAGGGATCTAGCCATCCGTCATTCCTCTAGATATTTTATGGACCTTGTCCGCCAATACCAGAGATATTGCCGGTTTCATTGCCAGTGCTGGTTGCATTTGTTGCATTTGCAGACCAACTGGTTGCATTTGTTGCATTTCCTGCCATTGCCGTACTATTTTCCCATTGTGCATAGGCAGAAGTTTGTACACCAATCACAAGGAATAAACCTCCGATTAAGGCTAATGCCATCCAAATTTTAGTTTGTGACATAAATACAAAGATAATTTTTACGGTATATAAACATAGTATATTCAAACTATAGTTTCTTGCATCCGACTTACAAATCCGACCCCCATTGAATTAGGTCAAAGTCATTCATACAACAAATATTGAACAGCACGCCGTTAAATCCGATTCAATCTATCCACATCTCTCTGTGAACAAAATTGTTTGTCTTGCTATCCAGCTGACTTATCATTCCATAGCCACTTTTGCCTCCTGAATAAAAATAAGAAAAGTAGATAAAGACGAATAAATTTGAGGTTCCTTCCATCGTTTTTTTGTAACGCTCATTCTCTATAAAGACCCAATATCTCTTTTCCATTCCCGGTAGCAGAGGTCCAATGTGAAATTCATTGATCCCATTTGGTTTGGAGTTTTGAAGCGTTGATTTTTCAGGTTTCGTATCTGATATAGTACATGTTACAATTACATTTGTAGCAGGAACCTCGCCAAAGTTCTTCATTGCTATAGAGTACTGTTTTTTATCGCTATCATCCCTTAGAAATTCAAATCCTCCGCTAGGACCTACCCATGGTCTGAACCTAACTTCAGTTTGTAGTTTGCTTACTTTTGCAAGCTCAGCAAAATCTTTAACAGTTTTCCACAAAAGCACAACAACTGCCATTTCTAGGAATACTGCCATAATCTCAAAATATTCATTTACGACTGTTAACATATCAGGACTTTCTGCATTGTGAGTTTCTCCAACTTGATTTTCATTACTTACTTCCTGAGATTTTATCGCGATCATCATAGAAGATAGAAAAAATAACAAAAATAGCGACACAAGAAAATATCGATATTCTTTTTTTCTTAATATGGAACCCAATTTTTCCAATATTATCGCATTATTGCTTGTCTTTAAATCTCTTTTGTCTGTATCAAGTAACGGATCAATGATCAATAGACTTACAGTCAACTTTGTAGAATGCCGTTTTTAGTAAAGTAACCTACAATTTCAAGAACAGCGGTCCCTCTCAATACATATTTTCTAATCATAACGTTTAAAATATTGACTTTTTAGTTTAATGTATTGTTTAAATTTTATCCGTTCTTGTTTTTGATTCTAGTTTTTGGCTCTTTGATCTCAGGCCCCTTGTTTGTTATTAATTCTCCGCAAATGGGTTTCAATATTGTTTCGCAAGCATTAGCAGAAGAATCATCGGATGACGGAGACTCTGGCTCTGGTGATGACGATGAGAAGGAATCCGACGATCAGTCAGATGATGAACAATCCGACGATCAGTCAGATGATGAACAATCCGACGATCAGTCAGATGAT
>Ga0207643_10001222_pt1 | contig 15182 bp, 9 predicted proteins | sample KBSMisM62_FD_184313 | JGI IMG/M metagenome (GOLD analysis project Ga0207643, IMG submission 184313) | Miscanthus rhizosphere microbial communities from Kellogg Biological Station, Michigan, USA - KBS Miscanthus M6-2 (SPAdes) (version 2) | ecosystem: Host-associated > Plants > Roots > Rhizosphere...
CGGGGTCGAGCCGTCGGGGCGTCCGCCCGGGCCCTTGCCGTCCTGGTCCTGTTGCTCGCGCTGCTCGCGCGCCCGCTGGGCCAGGGCCTCCATCAGCTTGTCGAAGCCGCCCATGGCCTCGATCTGGGCCTTCTCTTCCTCGGTGAGGAACTTGTCCGACATCTTCTTCAGCCACTCGGCCGGGATGTCGATCGGCATGCCCTCGTCGAACCGCTCGAAGCCCTTGAAGACGTGGCCGAAGACCCGGTCGAACGCACTCCCGGTGCAATGATAGTGAATGAGATAGTTCGCAAACTCGGAGAACTGATTGAGGATGACGTTTTTCCGATCGCGCGCGAGCTCAGCGCATTTGTCGTAGATCTCCTTGACATTGCTCTCGGTGCCGGGCGTGCGGATGATGTCGGACGGCTCGGCAACCCACTGCTGCAGCCAGTCGAAACGCTCGCGGCTCATGCCTGCGGGAAGCACGGCGACGCCGCGGCAGCCGAGAATACGGGAAATCGCAACACCGCCGCGGCAATAATTGCCGGTCGACGGCCAGACTGCACGGTCGTGCGAAGGATCGAACTGCCCCGTGACCAGCCGCGGTACGAGGCAGGCGTAGGCCGCGAGCACCTTATGGGCGCCGATCATCGGAAAGCGACGGCCGAACAGCACGACGATCGGCGCCGGCACACCGGTCAATTCGGACGGAAGCACCACATGGCCCGGCACCGCCACCCGTTTTTTGCGGCCTGCATCATTGAACCAGTGCACCCGCCACAGGTTGGCCGCGTCAGGCGCATCGGCATCTACCCCGGAGAGATCCGGAGACGGTTGGCCGGCGATGTCGGCGGGGTAAGCAAGCTCGCTCCAGGTCGGCAGTGTGACCTTCATCTCACGCAATCGCGCAATGGCGGCACGCCTGCGCCCGGCGTCAACGATGTCGGGCTCAATGAAGAGGCTCATCGCGCGGGTCTCGTTTCGCTGGTCCGGTCGCGCGCGAGAAAGGCCTCACCGAGCCCGACAGGGGAGAAAGAAGCCATCATAAAATCGTACTATCATTGGAACAATAGGATTTTTCGTCGGCATGGCTGACGTGACCGCGTGCTCCCGTCGCCGAAGCCGACGCGGCTTCCAAGACGCCCGCTTGCGACGCCGCGAACGACGCGCGGTATCGTTCATCCGGCACATCCGAATAGAGCGTGTCGCGCTGGCGCGGAATGCGGCCAATCGAGCGGATGATGGCCTCCATCGCCGCCGGCGTCATCTCCTGACCATGGGCCGCACCCGCCGAGCGCGTGATGGTTTCATCCATCAGCGTTCCTCCGAGATCATTGGCCCCAGCGCGCAGGCACGTCTTCACGCCATCCGGTCCCATCTTGACCCATGAGGTCTGGATGTTCGTCACGAGGGGATGCAATGCCAGCCGGGCGACCGCGTGCATCAGCACCGCCTCGCGGAACGTCGGGCCGCGGCGCGCGCGTCCCTTCAGATAGATCGGTGCTTCCATGTGGACAAATGGCAACGGCACGAACTCGGTAAATCCTCCGGTCTCGGATTGGAGCATGCGCAGCCGCAACAGATGACGCGCCCAGTGAACATAGCCGTCGACATGCCCGTACATGATCGTGGCGGTCGTCCTGAAACCGGTGCGATGGGCCGCACGCATCACCTCGAGCCAGCGCGCGGTCCCGATCTTGTCGGGACAGAGCACTGCGCGCACCTCGTCATCGAGAACCTCGGCGGCAGTACCAGGCAAGGTGCCGAGGCCGGCATGTTTCAGGCGGCTCAGGAACTCCCCGACCGGCAATCCGAGCGTGGCAGCGCCTTGGTGCACCTCGAGCGGTGAAAAGGCGTGGACGTGCATGTCGGGAACGGCGGCACGCACCGCGCGACATATCTCCACATAGGTGTCGCCGGTGAAACTCGGATGGATGCCGCCCTGCATGCAGACTTCGGTCGCGCCGCGCTCCCAGGCCTCCCGCGCCCGGGCGGAAATCTCGTCCAGCGACAGATTGTACGGGCGCCCGCGCAGGTTCTCGCTCATCTTGCCTTTGGAGAAGGCGCAGAACTGACATTTGAACGAGCAGATATTGGTGTAATTGATGTTGCGCGTGACGACATAAGAAACGACGTCGCCGCTGGCCTCCCGTCGCAGCGCATCGGACGCCGCACATACCGCGGCAAACTCGTCGCCGCGCGCCTGGAACAGGCGCACGATGTCGCCTTCCGCGAGCGTGCGGCCGGCGGCGGCACGCGCGACGATCGGGCCGAGATCGCCGGAGGCAACGGCCGGAGTTGCCATGTGCGCCGCGTCCGGCGGCAGCGCGACGGTTGTGCCAGGCGACCACTCGTCCGTGCGGGGCCAGCCGTCCGCATCGATACGATGCAGCAGCGCGGTGCGCAGGCCCGGATCGACCCAGGTCTCGGCCGCGCGGGCGTAGCCGGGATAGATCGCCAATCGCTCGATCAATTGTTTGCCCGCCGCCCTGGTCGCGTGCTCCAGCACTTGCAGATGCGGCCAAGGCGCTTCCGGATTGACATGGTCGGGGGTGACCGGCGAAACGCCGCCCCAATCGTTGATGCCCGCTTCAACCAGCCGGCGCAGCGCACCGGGGCTCAGATTAGGCGGAGCCTGGATATTCATGTCCGGCGCGAAGATCAGTCGCGCCACCGCGATGGTCCAAAGATGCTCTTCAACCGTGGGCGCAGGAACCTCGGCCATGCGGGTTCCCGGCTTGGGCCGGAAATTCTGCACAATGATTTCCTGAATATGTCCATGGGCGTCGTGCAGGTCGCGCAATGCCAGCAGTGCCTCGATCCGTTCGCACCGAGTCTCGCCGATGCCGATGAGGATGCCGGTGGTGAAGGGCACCCGCTGCTCCCCCGCCATGCGGATGGTCGCGAGCCGCGCTGCCGGATCCTTGTCGGGCGAACCATGATGCGGCCCTCCCCGCTCGGCGAGGCGGCGCGCGCCGCTCTCCAGCATCACGCCCTGCGAGATCGAGACTTTCCGCAGCGCTGCAAGATCGGGCGCATCGAGCAGGCCCGGATTGACGTGCGGCAGCAGGCCGAACTCCTCGAACACGAGGCGCGCGGCTTCCGCCAGATACGACAGCGTCGTCCGGTGTCCGAGGCAATCCAGGTCGTCACGCGCCGCCCGGTAGCGAAGCTCCGGTTTGTCGCCGAGCGTGAACAGCGCTTCCTTGCAACCGGCCCCGATCCCGGCGCGTGCGACGACCCGCACGGCGTTGCGCGACAGATAGGGCGACTCACCGGCGCGCGGCGCATGGGCAAAGGTGCAGTAGTGGCAGACGTCGCGGCAAAGCTTGGTCAGCGGAATGAAGACCTTGCGGGAATAGGACACCAATGACCCGTGCCCGTGGTCGCGGCGGCGTGCCGACGCCTGCAACAGCAGGTCGAGATCGTCCACGCCTGCGAGCGCGAGCGCCTCGTCGGCCATGAGCCGCCGCGCGGGCGGCAGATTTTTCAGCAGTTTGCTCATCTCGCGATCATTCACGATCTACGTCCGATGTCCGGATCGACGGACCCCGCAACTTCATCCCGGGATCGGCTCGGCTGAGCTCCGATCGACGCGGGGGCGCCGCCATTGAAAGCATGCACGCGTCATCGTGTCTCGGGTGCCGGCAAGCCGGTAATGCGAATACCGGCCCCGGGAACCTTGTAACGCCGGTTGATGGCAATCAAGACCGAGGTAAGCGCCTCGGCCGCAACCGAATTCGCGAGACTTCCGCCATCGACACCGCGGGTCGCGACGATGCCCGCGAGCGCGATGACCTGTTCGCGAACGCTAGCATCATCAGCGAACACCAGCACGTCGCAATCGACCTTCTCGCCGCCGTGGAGCTTCTTGGCGCCAACGTTGTGAAACGCCGCGGCGACACGCACTTGCGGGCCGAGGACGCGTTGCGCCACGGCGGCGGGCGAACCTGCCGCCGGAAGTTGAACGACGGACACTTTGGGCGGAACGAGCGGCACCACGGCATCGACTAGGATCTTTCCATCCATCGCCGGCTTGATTTCTTCAAGTGTGGCGTCGTGATTGGAATAGGGCACGCAAAGGACGACAACGTCGCCAGCCTGCGCTGCTCCACGGTTGTCTTCTCCGCGCACGATGCCCGCAGTCTGCGCCGTCAGTTCCTGAGCCTTGGCTTGCGCCCTTTCCTTCGCCCGCGATCCAAGGATGATCGAGAAACCGGCCGCCGCCCATAGCCGCGCCAGGCCCGACCCCAGATCACCCGTGCCGCCGATGACGGCAATCGTCGGCTTGTTCTGCATGTGCCTTCCAAACCAAAGCCCGGCCGCTCATTGAGCATTATGGTACTATGTTTAGGAACACAATACCTCTCGCGTTCAAGGGGATCAGCTCACGCTTCCTGCCCTTCCACGCCGCACCAATCGGCAATGCTGAGCGCCATCACCTTGATTGACGTGATGTAGTCGTCGATCGACACATATTCGTCGTTCGCATGCATGACCGCAGTCGAACCCGGGCCGAAGATGACGGTGGGAGTGGCGGCGTACAGGTTGAGGAAGCGCGTGTCGGCGGCGCCCTGGCGGCCACTGATCTGCGGATCGCGCCCGGTGATCTCCTTGTAATTCTTGCAGACGGTTTCGACGATGGCGTGGCCTCGCGGAATCTCCGAGGCCTGCGCGTCATAGCCCACAAACCGAACTTTCGGCGGGTGCAGCTTCATCCAGGGATCCTCGGCTGCCGCGCGCGCAATCTGATCCACAAGGCTTTGCTTGACCCCTTCGTGGTCCTCGCCGGGAACGGTGCCGATGCTCCCTTTCAGAAGACAGTTTGCAGGGAACGCGCTCGGATAGTTGCCGGCGGAGAAACTTCCGATGATGCATGGAAGCGTGTCGAGCGCGTTCGGATACAAGGGGTGCGTTATCGTCGCGACCCGCTTCGCCTCAAGGTCCGCGACCGCTTTCACGATCTTGTTGCCGAGTTCGATGCCGCTGATCCCCTCGTAGCGCTTTTGGATGCCGGCGGGCTTGCCGTGAATCTCGATTTCGAACCAGATGCGGCCGATGCATGCGGGCTGCACCGCCAAGTCGCTCGTCTCGCCGGAAATGCCGGCGTCAGCCTTGTACCCGCGGATCACCGTATCCAACGTGCCGTGACCGCTGACTTCCTCATCGATGACCACGTTGATGTAGACGTCGCCCTTGGGCTTCATGCCGGCGGCCATCAAGCATTCCACCGCCATGATGTGGCTGGCAACGCCGCTCTTCATGTCGGCGGTGCCGCGACCATACATGCGACCGTTCTTGATCGTGGCCGACCAGGGGTTATCGCTCCATCCTTCGCCACCGCCGACCGGGATGACGTCGGTGTGTCCGTTCAGCAGCAATGAACGCCCGCCGCCCGCGCCCTTCCAGGTGGCAACGATGTTCGGCCGGCCCTCGTAACCCCTGTCGACGGGCCGGTATCCCGGATGCTTCTTGAGCTGCTCCCAATCAGTCTCCCACATGTCGACGTCCAACCCGATTTTGGTCATGTACTTCGACAGAAACGTCTGGATCTGCGCTTCATCCCCGGTGACGCTGGGAATAACAACCATGTCGCGCAAGAAAGCGACGGCCTTGTCGCGGCTCTGGTCGATTTTTTCGAGAAGCTTCTGACGAGAGTTGCTCTTCATGTCTGTCGTCCTTCCACTCTATTCAATGTCTTTCGCCCCTTGTGAACAGGCGCGTCAAGCGTGCGCCGGCCCATTTCATCACAGCCGAGAACAGCAACGGAATCGCCTTGAGCTCCGCTGCCGGCCGCAGCGGTTCTTCCGGCCGCGCCAACCGCGCTTCCAGATTCTGCGCGAACAAGGCGATCAGCCGGCCGGCGATATCCTGGACCAGGTCAGACCGGCTGAATTGCGCCAGCGTTCCGGTCAATCGATAGCCGACGTTGAGCTCGACCCGCGTGGACTGCGGATCGACCGGCAGCAATCGATAGCGGATGACACCCTGCGTCGCCGAACTGCTTCGCCGGTCCTGGCCGCTGCCTCGTATCGTCCCGGAGTGATCCTCCGGATCGCGCTCGATCTCGGCCAGACCGTGAAATTCAGCGGCGATCGGGCCAACCTTGATGCGCATCTTGCCGGCGACGGTGCGCGCGTTGACATCAGCGGTTACAGACGCTCCGGGAAGGCAGGCGGCGACCGCGGGCACGTCCGCGAAGAAGCGCCACACGTCGTCGAGCGGGTGATGGACCACAAAGCTCTGGTCTAACGACGCCTGCGGCGTAAAATTGGCCGGAACCTTCTCGCCAGCAGTAAGCGCGTCCTGCGCCTCCCCGCGAGCCGCCACGCCTGGGACCGTGTGAACGGCGGCATCCCGCGTGACGGCACTGTGACCATGGTCGGAACCCGCAGGCCCGAGCGCCGACCGGCCGGCCCCCGGGATTGCCGTGATGCCGCGGGCCCTTCGATCCCCAATGACGCTTCGGATCGCATCGATGATGCCGACATAGCCGGTGCAGCGACATAAATTTCCGCTCATGGCGACCCGGACATCGTGCTCGCTGGGAGATTGCGCCCGCAGGACAAGATCGCGCGCTGAGATCAGCATGCCGGGCGTGCAGTACCCGCACTGCAAGGCATGTTCGCGCGAAAATGCCGCGCGCAACTCCTTGGCGATCTCATCGTCGTCCAGCCCCTCGATGGTGGTCACGCTCGCGCCGGCGCACGAAACTGCGTAGGTGATACATGAACGCACCGGAACGCCGTCGACCAGGATGGTGCACGCACCACAGACGCCGTGCTCGCAGCCGAGATGTGTGCCGGTGAGATTCTGCGATTCGCGGACGAAATCGGCGAGGTGCGTGCGCGGTTCGACCTCCGCGTTCACATTCCGGCCGTTGATCTTGAGGGCCAGCATTTTCACGATCCGTCGGCTTGCCCAATCGCCCGACGCAGGACAGCGAGATGCACCTGTTGGTCGATGGGGTCGGTCAAGCCGCGCGCACCCATGGTCTTGCGCACCAATTCCAGATTGATAGCGGCAGCCGCGCCGGTGGTATGGGTGAACAGTCCCTCCGAATCCGTCAGAACGATCGGCCTCGCGCCGGTGGCGCCGATCACCGCGCGGCAGACCGAACGGGCCGGATCGCGTACGAACGCGCCGATCGCATGGGCAAATTCGCCGGTCTTTCGGCACGCCTTGTAGTAGCCCCACCGCGCAACGTGAGACAAGCGAGGAACGTGGATGGCGGTGACGACCTCGCCAGGCCTCAGGCTGCTCTCGAACACGCCAAGCATGAACGTCTCGACGGGAATTCGCCGGTCGCCCTGGACGCCGCGGGCGATAACCGACGCGCCAAGCGCCGCGAGAGCCGAAAGCCAGTCCGCCGAAGGATCGGCATGGACGATGCTCCCGCCGATGGTTCCTCGGTTGCGCACCGCGCGGTAGGCAATGCCTGCGGCGACCGCGCGCAGAGCACCGCGCGTGACGTCGGGAACCCGGCCGTCCTCGATATCGGCATGGGTAATGCAGCTTCCGATCGTGATGCCGTCCGGCCCTTCCTCGATGCGCTTGAGCTCGGCAATTGCGGTGATGTCGACCAGCAGGTCGGGCTGTACCAATCGCAGATTCAACATGGGACCGAGCGACTGCCCGCCCGCCAGAAACTTCACCACGATGTCCTCGCGGGCGCCGAGCGCGAGGGCGGTGGCGATGTCGCTTGGGCGCTCGTAATCGAAGCGTACCGGTTTCACGTCGTGCTCCGGCCCGCCTGTGCAATAGCCGTCAAGATACGTCGTGGGGTGATCGGGGAATGGAGCAGCTCCACATTCATCCGCCGCAAGGCATCGTTCACGGCGTTGACGATGGCCGCCGGCGGGGCGATTGCGCCGCCCTCGCCGATGCCCTTGACGCCGAACTCCGTGTACGGAGCGAGCGTCTCCATATGGTCGAGCCGCGGCGACGGCACCTCCGTGGGGCCCGGCAGAAGGTAGTCGGCGAATGTCGAGGCCAGCGGTTGTCCCGAGTGATCGAACGGCATCTCTTCGTAGAGCGCGGTCCCGATTCCTTGTGCAAAACCACCGTAGATTTGACCGTCCACGATCATCGGATTGACCAGCTTGCCCCCGTCTTCGACGATCACATAGTCGAGAATTTCGACATCGCCGATTTCGGGATCGACCGCGACCAATGCGGCGTGAGCGGCGTAGCTGAATGTACCGGTGTCTCGTACCGGCTTGTATCCGATGGTGGCCTCGAGCCCGCCTGGATCGACGTCGTTGGGAAGATTCTGCGGTTTCAGGTACCAAGTCCGGGCGATCTCGCCGAGACTGATGGAGCCCTGGGGACCAACCACCTCACCTCCGCGCACCGACACACTTTCTGCATTCGCCTGCAGCAATTGCGCACCGACCTTGATCGCGCGCCGGGCGATCTCCTTGCATGCGGTCGACACCGCGCCGCCGGCCATCACCATGCAGCGCGAGCCCCAGGTGCCAGTCGAATAGGGCGTCATCGCGGTATCGCCGTGCACGACCCTGATCCTGGCCACGTCGATGCCGAGGATTTCGTGGGCAACCTGCGCAAGCGTAGTCTCCAGGCCTTGGCCGTGCGAATGCACGCCGACGCGCAATTCAAGTCCGCCGTCCGGCGTGACCCGCGCCGTGGCCTGCTCGTATCCCGGCACCATGGGAATGCCCCAGCCGTAATAAACCGAGGTTCCATGCGCCGCCTGCTCGCAATAGATCGATAGCCCGACGCCGATCAGACGCCCGTCCGGTTCGCCATGCTGCTGGCGCGTCCGCACCGCGTCGATGTCGATCTTGGCCAGGGCGCGGCGCAGGGACTCCGGATAGTCGCCGCTGTCGAAATGCTTATTGGTGATGTTGTCGAACGGCATCTGCTCGGGTTGCACAAGAATCTTCGCCCGCACCACGTGCGGCTCGACGCCGGCTTCGCGCGCGATCGCGTCGAGCAGGAGTTCGAGCGCGAAGCACACGCCAGTCCGCGCGACCCCGCGATACGGCAGGATCGGACATTTGTTGGTGGCAACCGAATAGGTGCGGCAGCGAAATGCGGGAAAGTCGTATGGCCCGGGGAGAATGCTGGCCACCTGCGCCGCCTCGAGGCACGCGGAGAACGGATAGGACGAATAGGCTCCGGAATCGACCGTCGCCTCGCAGTCGATCCCGATCAACCGGCCGTCGCGATCGGCGTATCCCGTGATGCGGTAATAGTGCTCGCGGCAGTTGGCGCCGGCGGTGAGATGCTCGCGCCGATCCTCGATCCAGCGGACCGGGTGTCCGCAGTGCATTGCCAACCAGCCAAGGCACACCTCTTCCGCCAGGAGGATCCCTTTGTATCCGAAGCCGCCGCCGACATCGGGCGCGATGATACGCACCTGCCCCTCCTCGAGGCCCAGGCAACCGGCAAGCCCGGTACGGACGATGTGCGGCATCTGGCAGGCCGAATAGAGCGTGAGCTGTTCGAGCCGCGTGTCCCACAACGCAACCACGCCGCGGCCTTCGATCGGCGCCATGCATTGCCGCGCCGTCCGGATCTCGCGGGTTACCTTGATCGGTGCATCCAATGCCTTGCCGATGTCGACATCCACGAACGTCTCAAGGAAGACATTGTCGGCCCAATGGTCATGCACAAGGGCCGATTCCGGCGTGCGCGCCGCGAGCATGTCGTGCACGGCCGGCAATTCTTCCAGATCGAGCGTGATCGAGCCGGCGATATCCTCGGCTTGCGCACGGGTCGGCGCGACGCACATCGCGAGAAGCTCACCGACGAAGCGCACCTTGTCGGTCGCGAGCACGGGCTGCTCGGAGACCTTGAAGCCGCGCAAGCCTGAAACGGCGCGGATCGGCTTGACGCCCACCAGATCGGCCGCCGCGAAAACGGCGTGCTTGAACGATTGTGGCGCCGAAATGCCGCGGATGCGTGCGTGGGCAAGCGGGCTGCGCACAAAGGCGACGTCCTGCATCCCGGCGAAGCGAAGATCCGCGACGAACTGGCCGCGGCCGCGCATCAGGCGATCGTCTTCCTTGCGGATGAGGCGCGCTCCGACGCCCTGCCCTGTCGCCATAAACTACTCCAGGCCGATCGCGCAAACGGCACAAGATCTTCGGCTTGCGGGCGCCCGGGCACGCTCCGCTCAGGTGATGCCCGCAGGCGCCACCATCATACTATGATCCCAATCTTAGGATGATAGCAATCGCAACCGCGAAGCTCGGGGGCCGGCGCTTCGGTTCTGTGGTCGCGCAGTCTCGGCCGGCAGCCGGGAGCGGTCCGAACGGCGCTGCGGCCCACGTGAATTGGCGAGCAAGTCGATATGCAGCTGAATAACCTCGCTGCGATACGTGATGTCGGCGACGTAGATGGCGACCCCCTTCCCGTCAATGGCGACACAGCGGCATTCCGCCGTCGGGGTGCCGAGAGCGATGCGCAAGAAATCCGCTGTCGTGGGATTGGCGCTCCCGATCACGACGGTCTGATGGGCGTGCCGGATATCGACATCCTTCCAGCCCGCAAGAACGGATAGCGCGGTGCGCTGAAGGAATGCGTTCGGGTCGCGCTCGTAGATATCGCTGGCTAGGTGCAGATTGACGATGCCGTAGGGCTCGCCGTCCTTGTATTGGACGGTGCGGAGGAAAACATATTTCGCCGCGTGCTCTCCTTCATCTTCATTCAGGCTCGGCAACGGCGGGGGATTGTCCACCTTGATCCGCTTCGGCACGTTGTCCTTGATCGAAGCGACCAACACGTCCCAGCTGGTGGCGAGCTTCAACCAGTGCCGGCTCAACGGCTTTGCCGCGACGAAGGTACCGCGTCCCTGCTGGCAATGAAGCAGCCCCTCTTCGCGCAAAATATCGATCGCTTGACGCACGGTAACGCGCGCCACCTGGAATTCCTGCTCCAGCTCCACCAGAGTCGATATCTTTTGACCGGGCCGCCATTGCTTCGCTTCGATCCGCTGCCGCATCACCGAAGCGACCTGTATGTAGAGCGGAACGCGGCTTCGGTCGTAGGCCTTCAGCAGCTTGGACATCGTGGTTTCCACCAGCATATGACTCGAAACCAATCTTAGCCGATTCGACGTTGCTACCGGCCGAAGGTGCCTGAACGCCGGCGATCTGAGCGGCCAGACGATAGCGGGGGCTGGCAAGTCTGTCACCCGGAATTGCCCACTGTGCTGCCGGGCTCCGCGATTATGCCCGATAACGCAAGCCGGAACGCATCGGCATCGTGCGACCCAGAGGCCGTCCCTCGCAATGCACGACGCATCACGTTCGCCTGGCGGCCGTGGGCATCACGACAAACCTCGACACGAACGAAACGGGCGTGCGCTCGTCTCATGAGGGCGATCAGCGGTCCAGGTGAAAAAGGCGAGCCAAGGCTGCCTTCAATCGCGTCGCCAGCACCTGGCGCAGCAGCGATCCCGCGGCGAGCGGCGCCGAGGTCGGCGTTCCGATATCGGAACCGGACCCCATGAGCCGGGCCTCGAGATTGCGGGCGAAGGCTTGCGCGACGCGAGAAACCAAGTCCTCAACGATTCCGCTGCGTCCGAATTGAGCCAGCGGACCGGCGAGCAGCGCCCGGATCACAAGCTCCACGCGGGTCCCCCCGCCCGCCGGGCGCAGGACATATTCGATCTCGCCCGCTGCCCGCGACCCGCTGAGCCGGTCATTCCCGGCACCCAGAACCACACCGCGCAGCTTTTCATCGTCGCGGACGATGCGAGCAGCGCCGGTGAACGTGGCCGTGATCGGCCCAAGCCTGGCGGAGAACTTTCCGTCGACCCTGTCTCCGTCGGGCGGTCGCGTCAGGCTCGCACCAGGAAGACAGCGCACGACCCGATCGACGTCCCCGAAAAATTCCCACACGTCTTGTGGCGAACATGAGACCTCGAACGATTGCAGCAGTTCCATGTTAGGCCGCCGCCCGCCGAGACCGAGAGCATCCTGCGCGGGGCCACTGTCACTTCGTTCCGAAATGGACACCGCTGTCGTGATGGGGGATCGCTCCAGCGCGGCGGAGCGCGCTACGCGCGCCCCGACCGGACCGAGCGGTGCGCTCGGCAAAAGGGGCGCGACGAATGCTCCATCGCGACTTTCCTTCACCACCCGACGGATCGCGCGGACGATGCCGACATAGCCGGTGCAACGGCAGAGGTTGCCGCTGAGTTCGAGTCGAATGCGCGCTTCATCGGCTTCGGGTACGCGCGCGATGATATCGCGCGCCGTTACCAGCATCGCCGGCGTGCAGAAGCCGCATTGCAGACCGTGCTCCTCGGAAAAAGCCCCGCGCAACGCCGCCATGACAGGGTCGTCATCCAGGCCCTCTATGGTGGTGATCACGGCTCCATCGCACATCACCGCATACGTGATGCACGAACGCGCAGGCTGACCGTCGATCAAAATGGTGCAGGCACCGCATACCCCCTGCTCGCAACGCAAATGCGTGCCGGTAAGGTTCATCTTCTCGCGCAGAAAGTCCGCGAGATGCATTCGCGCCTCGACGGTCTCCACCACCTGTCGCCCGTTCACAGTGAGGCGGATCGGTTTCATGCGCCAGCTGCCTGGTCGAGCGCTCGCGCAAGAACCGCGGCGTGCTGGCGGCGGGTGGCCCGATCGGTGATGCCGTGCCGATCGAACAAGCGAGTGACGGCGATTGCGTCCAAACCAGTGCCGTCGGTGCGCCTGATCTCGCGCGCCTCCGTCACGATGATTGGGCGGCCGCGCGTCGCGCCGATGACCGCACGAAAACTGTTGCGTTCGCGATCGTCCACTACGGCGCCGATCGCCAGAGCGAACTCTCCGGCCTTGCGGCAGAGCTTGTTGTAACCCCAGTGGCCATGGGCCGAAAGCCGCGGAATGCGGATCCCCTGCAGCAGTTCCCCGGGCGCAAGCGCATTCTCGAACGCGCCAGTCACGAAGTCTTCGACCGCAAGCCGCCGACGACCGCCGGGGCCCGCGATCACGCATTGCGCGCCAAGCGCGCAGAGTGCCGAGATCCAGTCCGCGGCCGGATCGGCATGGCACACGCTGCCGCCAATGGTACCGCGGTTGCGCACCGCCCGGTAGGCAATGCGCCCGGCCACCACCGACAGGGGCTGCAGGCCCCGGCCCGGCAGGCGGCCATCCTCGATGTTCGCCGTCGTAATGCAGGCACCGAGCGTCACCGCATCGGCGCGATCGTCGATTTCCGTGAGCTCCGCAATGCCGGTAACGTCCACCAGGATCCGCGGCTGGACCAGACGCAGATTGAGCATCGGCCCAAGCGATTGCGCGCCTGCCACCACTCTCGCAGCGCCCTCCGATTCAAGCAGAATCGTGGTCGCCTCGGACAGCGTGCGCGCGCGTACGAACTCGAAGACGGCCGGTTTCATTCGCGCATCAACCGTTGGGGGTTCGCGCGCTCGCGGCATCGATGGCAGCGAGGATGCCTTCCGGCGTCAGCGGCAGATCATGGACCTCGGCTCCGAGCGGGCGCAACGCGTCGTTGACCGCCGACACGATCGCCGCCGGCGGACCGACGGCGCCACCTTCGCCCAGGCCCTTCATGCCGAACTCCGTGTAAGGCGAAGGCGTCTCCATGTGCAGGACGCGGATGTTGGGCACTTCGGTCGGACCCGGCAGCATGTAGTCGAGCATCGTGGAGGCGAGCGGTTGCCCCTGCGCGTCGAACGGCATGGCCTCGTACAGACAGGTGCCGATGCCCTGCGCGGTGCCGCCGCACACCTGGCCGTCCACGATCATCGGATTGACCAGAATGCCGCCGTCCTCGACGACCACGTAGTCCAGGATCTCGATCAGTCCAGTCTGCGGATCGACCGCGACGACGGCGGCATGGGTGGCATAGCTGAATGTGCCGCTATCGCGGTCGGCGCGGTACCCGGCGGTGACCTCGAGACCGCCGGTATCGACATCGGGTGGCAGATTCTGCGGCTGCAGGTACCAGGCGCGGGCAACCTCACGCAGCGTAACGCTGCCCTTTCCCGCAACCACCCGACCCTCGACCACCTTGGCGTCCGCTGCGTCAGCCTGCAACAGCCATGCTCCGATTCGCGCCGCACGCGCCGCCACCATGCGCGAGGCCCGCGCCACCGCGCCGCCCCCCATCACCATCGATCGGGATCCCCAGGTAGCCGTCGAGTAAGGCGTGTACAGCGTGTCTCCCTGCAGGACCTTGATGCGATCAAAGTCCACCCCGAGAACCTCGTGCGCGACCTGAGCAAAGGTGGTTTCGTGCCCCTGGCCGTGGGAATGGGTCCCAACACGAATCTCGATGTCGCCATCCGCCGTGAGCCGGACGTTGGCCTGCTCGTAGCCGGGAACGATGGGACGACCCCAGGACGCAAGCACCGACGTTCCGTGCGCGCCTTGCTCGACGAAGAAGGAGAGGCCTACGCCGATCAGCCGCCCGTCGGGCTCGGATTGCTTCTGGCGGGCGCGCACCTCCGACAGGCGAATCGCCTCGACGGCGCGGCGCAGACATTCCGGATGATCGCCGCTGTCGAAATGCTTGCCCAGCACATTGTCGAACGGCATCTGGTCCGGCCGGACCATGTTGCGCAGCCGACATTCGTACGGTTCGAGCCCCGCTTCACGGGCAATCGCATCCATGATCACTTCGATCGCGAGGCAAATGCCTGAGCGCGCCACCCCGCGGTACGGGATGATGGGGCATTTGTTCGTGGCCACGGCGGCGGAACGGCAGCGGTAGGTCGAGAAAACGTAAGGACCCGGCAGCAGGTTGGCAATTTGCGCTGCCTCGGGAGCGGACGAAATCGGATAGTCCGAATATGCACCGGCATCGACGTAACCGACGCAGTCGATTGCGAGCAGCTTGCCGTCGCGTGAAGCGTATCCGGTGATGTCGTAGTGATGCTCGCGGCAGTTCGCATTCGCGCTCAGATGCTCGCGGCAATCCTCCAGCCAGCGGACGGGATGGTTCACCTGCAAGGCCAGCCATCCCAGCGCCACTTCCTCTCTGCAGAGCAACCCCTTGTATCCGAACCCTCCGCCTACATCCGGTGAGATGATCCGCACCGCGCCATCGTCGAGCCCAAGGCACTCGCAAAGCCCGGTTTGAACGGAATGTGGGAATTGCGTCGAGGTGACAAGCGTAAGATAGCGCAAGCGTTGGTCGCGATAGGCGACGACGCCGCGCCCTTCCATCGGAAACATGCAGTGCCGGGAGGTGCGGATCTC
>Ga0207643_10001225_pt1 | contig 15157 bp, 7 predicted proteins | sample KBSMisM62_FD_184313 | JGI IMG/M metagenome (GOLD analysis project Ga0207643, IMG submission 184313) | Miscanthus rhizosphere microbial communities from Kellogg Biological Station, Michigan, USA - KBS Miscanthus M6-2 (SPAdes) (version 2) | ecosystem: Host-associated > Plants > Roots > Rhizosphere...
AACCCTGACAATCGCGGAAAACGTCGCCCGCTTTGGCTCCGCTCGCCGACGGCGCGGACGTGCTGGCTGAGGGTGCGGTGGCCGTAACGGCCGGAGCTGGAGCTGGGGTCGGTGCAGCCGCCGGCGGGGGTTGGGGTGCCGGCGTTCGTTGCGGTGTCGGGGCTGGCGCAGGCGTGGGCGCCGCGGAAGGCGCGGTTGCTACGGGCCGCGGACTCCCGAAATAGAATTCGTCGACCAGCGACGATGCCACCCAAGGCACCTGCTCGTTGTTGGATGCACGAGACACCCCGATGCGGGCGCGGTTGAAAACCTCCTCGGCGGTCAGATTCGGGACGCGGAGCTCCTTGATGAGCTCGCCGACAAACAGGCTGTTTGGTCCGCTGCCCTCATTGATCACCTTGCCCGGCGCAGCGGAGTACATCGCGAGCGTGCCGTCAGGCGCATCGAGCGCGGCGAGCCCCGCTGCCGACGCCCGAAAGCGACGCTCGAACGGGTTGCGTCGGGACGCATCGATAATGACGATCTTTACTTTGGCGCCTTTGCGCTGCATCTCCGCCAGCAGCGTATCGAGGCTGATGCCGTCCCGCCGGACCTCCGCCTCGGTCCAGACCTGGGCGTTGACGGGAATCAGATAGGTCTGCCGCGCGACCTGGATGCCATATCCGCTGAAATAGAACAGGGCCACCATGCCGGGGCGGATCTTGCCGATGAAGGCATCGATCGCGCGCTGCATATCTTCTCGGCCGACATTCTCTTTGAGGTCGACATCGAATTCGGTTCGACGGAACTCGTCGGCAAGCGTGCGGGCATCGCGGATCGTGGTGGAAAGCGGCGTGCTGGCATCCGGATAGTTTGCGTTTCCAATCAGGAGTGCCACGCGTGCGGGCTGCTGCGACAGCGCCGAATGCGCGAGGACTGCGGAAGCGACCGCGACGCACAAGCAAAAGACCAGCCGCATGTTCATTGCGTGCCTTTCGTTCCGATAGGAACCAACTTCACCAACGTCATGGCCGTCGCAACCCACGCGTTGGCGCGCGATATAAGCAGCCGCTCTGCTGCATATCAATCGGTTCTCCCATCCCGGCCCTCACGCTGGGACCTCGAAAGACCTCGCTGCCATCCCTCGGTCGGGAGCTTTTTTGCAAGCGATCATAACATTCTAGACGTGTCCGGGGTTGCGGACAACAGGGACGGCACGCCGTACCGCGTTGCGACATTGCCACGCGCGGCATGTTCTGCCGCACAACTGCGGATGGGGCCGATCCGACGCCGCGCGCGCGACCGAATAGGTTGCCGCTATGGTCGCGGGTGAGGTAAGCGCGTGCGCCTTCCCAGGGGGATCGAGTTCCCCTAGATTATCGCTCGGATGGCGCGGAAGGTTGATCTTTTCGTGAGAGAGTGATGACGCCGAAGCCACGGAAGGACCCAGCGATGCATGAGTTGAAGCAAGTCGCAGGCAAAACCGGTCAGCGTGCGCGCGCCTTTGCAACATTGCTCGTCGTCGCGCTGTTGGGAGGTGGCGGCATCGCCCTGGCTCAAGCTCAACGAGCCGGCGGGCCTACCCCATCGGGGCAGGGGGCCGAGGTCTATTTCATCGATCTCAAGGACGGTGCGAACGTTCCTGCGAAGCTGAAGCTGTTCTTTGGTCTGCGGAATATGGGTGTAGCCCCCGCAGGCTCGGATCGCGAGAATTCAGGTCACCATCACCTCTTGGTCGACACCGAGCTGCCCCCACTCGATAAACCCATTCCCAATGATTTCAATCATTTGCATTTCGGTGCCGGGCAGACCGAGGCAGAAATCACCTTGAAGCCTGGGCAGCACACATTGCAGTTGCTCATGGGAGACAAGGACCACGTTCCGCACACACCGCCGGTGATGTCGCAGCGCATTCGCGTCCGGGTCGCGGAAGGTGCGCCGGGTGCGGCCGCCGCACTTACCGGCGGGCCTTCGCCCTCTCCTGCTGGAGCCGAGGTTTACTTCAATGATCTGAAGGAGGGACAGGTCCTTCCACCGAAGACGACGATCTATTTCGGCCTGAAGAACATGGGCGTCGCGCCGGCCGGCTCGGATCGCGAAAATTCAGGCCATCACCACCTGCTGATCGACACCGAGCTGCCCCCGCTCGACCAGCCGATCCCCAATGACTTCAATCACCTTCACTTCGGCGGCGGCCAGACCGAGGCCGAGGTTACGCTCAAGCATGGCGAGCACACGCTCCAGCTGCTTATGGGAGACAAAGATCATATTCCGCACACCCCTCCTGTCTTTTCCAAGCGCCTCAAGGTGCGCGTGGTCGATCCGTCGCTGCGCAAGCCTGCTCCGGCCGACGCGCGCGTGTATTTCGTCGGCTTGCAGGACCGGTCGGTGGTGGCGCAAAAGGCAACCCTGCGCTTTGGTCTGGTCAACATGGGCGTGGCGCCAGCGGGCATTGAGAAGCCCAATACCGGCCATCATCACCTCTTGATCGATGCCAAGCTGCCTCCGCTCGACGAGCCCATCCCGAATGACTTCAACCATCTGCATTTCGGGGCGGGGCAAACGGAAGCAACCGTGAACCTGCCATTGGGGGTACACACACTTCAGCTCTTGCTCGGCGACGAAAACCATGTCCCGCATAACCCTCCTGTCATGTCGAAGCCGATCAAAGTCATCGTGACCCGGACCGGACGAAGGCCTGGCGGGTAAGAAGGCCTGGCGGGTAAGAAGGCGCACGTGCGTCCGGGCTGTTGCGCCGCAGGTCGACGCCACAATCCCACTGACGCCCTCTGGCGGCGTGATTCGCTGGTTGCGGATTTGGCCTGGCGCCTGCCAGCGGATTGATTCGGCACTTCCGGGACACGGGCGACCCCGGCGGGCTTGACCCGTGCTTCCTTAGATTCTTCGCGAGAATCCTGATCCAAAGAGATGGATGCGCGGGTCAAGCCCGCGCATCATGACTCCCGAGGGCGGGTGATCGAAGCGCTTTAATGCGCGGGTTTCTCCGCCTCTTGCGACATGGAGGCCGCTGGTGGCGGCGTGGTGACGTGCTTCGTGGGCGGATCATCAGACCCTCCCACGAGCCGGCCGAACACGCGCGAGAACAGGCGCCCCACGTCGTCCATGATGGTGAAGAACGCCGGCACGAAAAGCAGCGACAGCAAGGTCGAGACGAGGAGTCCGCCGATGATTGCGATCGCCATCGGCGATCGGAACTCGCCGCCGGCGCCGAACGCCAAGGCGCTGGGCGCCATGCCAGCCACCATCGCGATCGTTGTCATCGTGATCGGTCGTGCGCGCTTTTGACCCGCTTCGATGATCGCGGTCGTGCGGTCCGCGCCTCCGTGCATTGCCTCAACCGCAAAGTCCACCAGCATGATCGCGTTCTTGGTGACGATACCCATCAGCATGAGAATACCAATGACCACGGGAGTGGTGATGGGCAGGTTGGTGATGAGCAGCGCCAGGATCGCGCCTGCGATCGACAGTGGCAGGGAAAACAGGATGGTGATCGGCTGCAGCAGGCTGGTGAACAGCACCGCCAGCACCACGTAAACCATCATCAGGCCGCTGCGCATGGCCCCGCCGAATCCTTCAAACAGTTCTGCCTGCAGCTCGGCATCGCCGCCCTCGCTGACCATGATGCCGGGCGGGAGATTCTTCATCACCGACAGCGCCTTGATGGCTTCCCGCGCATCACTGAGCGCGGCACCGCCGACCAGATCCGCTTCGACGCTGGCCTGCCGCTGACGATCGTAGCGAACGATGTTGGTGGCCCCTTCGCCAAAACTTATGTCGGCGAGGGCGACGAGCGGGACGCCCCCTCCGCGTTGTGACGGAATGCGTATTTGCTCGAGGACCTGCCGGTCGGCGCGCGCATTTTCCTCAAGCAGGACGCGAATGGGGATGGTCCGATCGCCGGCGTCGAACTTTGCGAGCGCCGGGCCGACATCGCCGATCGTCGCTACCCGGATCGTTTCCGACAGACTCTCGGTTGACACGCCCAGACGTACCGCCAAGTCGCGGCGCGGATAAATCCTCAGCTCCGGGCGATTGAGCGTCGCTCCGGAGACGACGTTCGCCACAATCGGGAGCCGGCGCATTTGAGCGGCAAGCTCGGACGCGACATTCGCCACCGTGGCGTTGTCCTGGCCGGTGACGATGAACTTGACGTTTCGCTGTCCATTGTCGTCGACGAACCAATAACGGATGTCCGGAATGTCAGCGAGGTCTCGGCCGATCGCCTGCTCGAGTTGCTGCTGGGAGAGCGACCGCTTCGATTTCGGCACGTAGTTGATGGTCAATCCGGCCCGGCCGACATCGACGGCGCCGTTTGGAATTCGTCCGCCGTCGACGAAGACGCTCGCCACCTCGGGCCGCTTGCGCACCCGATTGACGATGGTATCGGTCACCGACTCCGTGTCCGAAAGCTGCGAACCGGGAGGCAGCTCGATGCCGAGCATCGAGCGGGCCGTATCCGTGACGGGCAGAAAGCCGCTCGGCAGCAAGGTTGCGCCGGCCAAGGACGCAGCGAAGAAGAGCAAGCCGAGGACCACCGTAATGAAACGATATCGCACCGCCCCGGTGACCAGCCGGGTGTAAAGACGCATGGTCGGTCCATCGCCTTTCTCTTCGTGCTGATGCGGCCGCAGGAAATAGGCCGCGAGCATCGGCGTTATCATCCGCGCGCAGAGCAGGGAGAACAGCACCTGTACAGAGACTGTTATTCCGAATTGTTTGAAGAACTGGCCCGGAACCGAAGGCATAAAGCTCGCGGGGATGAACACCGCAACGATGGCAAGGCTGATGGCGATGACGGCAAGGCCGATCTCGTCGGCCGCCTCGAGCGCAGCCTGGTAGGGCGATTTGCCCATCCGGATGTGCCGCACGATGTTCTCGATCTCGACGATCGCATCATCGACGAGAATTCCGGTGCTCAGCGTGATTGCCAGCAAAGTCACCATGTTCAACGAGAAGCCGAGCAGTTCCATGACCCAGAAGGCCGGAAAGATCGACAGCGGCAAGGTGAGTGCCGCGATGATCGTGGCCCTCCAGTCGCGCAAAAACAGGAACACCACGATCACCGCGAGGATTGCGCCCTCGTACAGCGTGTGCATCGCGGATTCGTAGTTTCCCAGCGTGTGCACGACCGATGTGTCGATCAGCTTGAGGTCGACAGTCGGGTTGGCCGCCTTGATGGCGTCGATGCGCGCGGCAATTGCATCTGCGAGGACGACATCGCTTGCGCCCTTTGCGCGCAGAATGTTGAACCCGACGACAGGAGCACCGTCGAAGCGCGCAAAGGTCCGTGGCTCTGCAATCGTATCGGTGATGAGCCCGAGATCGTCCAGCCGCACTTCGCCGCCCGCCGGCAGGGCGATCCTCGTCGCCGCGAGATCGGCGACCGTCTTGGCTCCGGCGAGGGTGCGGATGGCCTGGTCGCGGCCGCCGATTTCGGCCCGACCACCGGCGAGATCCACGTTGCTTCCGCGCAGCTGGCGGCTGACATCGAGCGGGGTCAAGCCGACCGATTGAAGCCGTACTGGGTCGAGCCCGACCCTGATTTCGCGCTCGACGCTGCCGATGCGGTCGACCCGGGCGACCCCGCGAACCCCTTGCAACGCGCGGATGACCACGTCGTCCACGAACCAGGAGAGCTGCTCCGGCGTCTTGCCCGGCGCTATCGCGGCGTAGGTGAGAATCGGCAAACCGGCGATGTCGACCCGCTGGATCATCGGCTCGTCGATGCCGCGCGGAAGATTGGCGCGGATGCTTGTCACCGCGTCTTTGACGTCATTGAGGGCGCGATCGGTGTCCGTCTCCAGGCGGAACGTGATGGTGGTGTTGGATATCCCATCGGTGATGGTGGAGTTGATATGGTGGGCGCCGGCGACGCCCGAGACCGCGTCCTCGACCGCCTTCGTGACCCGCGACTCCAGTTCCGCCGGTGCTGCCCCGAATTGCGTGACCGTGACCGAAACAACGGGAACATCGACGTTCGGCATCCGCGTGACCGGCAGCTTGTTGAAGCTGATGAAGCCGAGCGCCACGATTGCCGCCGCCATGACGAGAGGCGGGAGCGGATGTCGTATCGACCACGCCGAAATGTTGATCGCCATCAGCGTCCTCCCGCTTGAACGGAACCGTCAATAAAACAAACTGGACGGCCCGCCGTCGTGCAGCGTCATTATCATCGGATCTCTCCCGGCCGCAAAGCCACGGAGCCGCATCTTAACCCTGATCACCGCTCAATTGTGTCGCAGCATCGTCCTGCGGGCAAATACGCCGGAGCTATACTACGGCGAGCTCAGGTTCGCTCGATCGTGAGGCATTTCGCTTCTGCCCGCCGCTCGTGCCTGAGACCGGATTTGAATTTGCTGCAAAAGCATGGATGAATGCGAGTCCAGCCGGAGGGCCGGGCCCGTGCTAGAGCGAGCGCGATCGAGTGGCTCAGCGGATGCCGCCTTCCGGGCAATGGTCGCGGCGTTCACCGGCGGCGGGAACTCAAGCATGAGCTGCAAATGAAACTCCGTCGCGCATTGTGGCCCCGTGGCGCCAGCCAGCCTCAAACAACGCCGGCACCCGAGGCGCCGCCAACGACATCTGGTCTCGACGTCATCCGTCCGATGACGCGCCGCAGGCTGTCGCATTCGATGGACAGTGTGCTGGTCGACCTTCCCCGGGCCCGTCGGGTCGTCTTCAAGGCGGGGGTCATCCGGCCGATCGGCAGGCTGTTTGTCTGGCTCTGGGGCTTTTTGCGGTTCTACTTCGGGAACGCCTACGACGCCTTACTGCGCCAGTCCAGCGACCAACGCCGCGCAGTGCGGCTGCGTCGTGTGTTTGAAGATGCCGGTGCGACATTCGCAAAGCTCGGCCAGCAGCTGTCAATGCGCGCCGACATGTTGCCGTACGCCTATTGCGCCGAGTTGGGCAAGATGCTGGACCAGGCGCCCGCCTTCCCGACGCAGCAAGCCATCGAGATCATCGAGCGCAATCTCGGGAGGCCGCTCAGTGACGTGTTCGCGGTTTTCGACCCGGAGCCGATCGGCTCCGCGTCGCTGGCGTGTGTGTACCAAGCCCAGCTGAAGACCGGCGAGAAAGTGGCAGTCAAGGTGCGGCGGCCCGGCATCGGCCCGCTGATTGCCGCCGACCTGCGTGCGCTGGACTGGATCCTGATCCTGGGCGAAACGCTCACGATCATTCCACCGGGGGTCACCCGGCGCTTCCGGCAGGACTTCGAGACGATTCTGTTCAACGAGCTGAACTTCCGCGCCGAAGCGCGTTACACGGACATATTTCGCCGGCGCGCGGCCAAACAGAAGAAGGGCGTCACGGCACCACGCGTCTATTTCCAGTACTGCAGCGAAGAAGTGATGGTGAGCGAGCTCGTCTCCGGCGTGTGGATGTGGGAGCTCATGGCGGCCGTCGACAGCAACGATCAGGAGTTCCTGGCGAAGGTCCGTCGTATCGGCATCGAGCCAAAGTCGCTGGCACGCAAGCTCGTCCTGGTGATGCAACATGAGGTGCAGGAAGAGCTTTTCTTCCACGCCGATCCGCATCCCTCGAATCTCATCATCATGCCAAATAACGGGATTTGCTACATCGACTTCGGGGCGATCGGGCGCTTCTCGACGCAAACACGAAAGATTTTCCGCGAGCTGCAACATCACATGCTCAGAGGCGACATTGGCCGGATGGTCAACTGCGCGCTCACGCTCGCCGGGCCGCTTCCCCCCATGGATGTCGAGACGGTTCGGGTCGAGATGGAGAAAATCTACGCCGACACGGTCTACGCCATGAAAAGCAAGGACGCGGAATGGTGGGAAAAGACCTCGGCGCAGGCGTGGCTTCGTTTTCTGGAAGTCTCGCAGAAGTTCTCCTTGCCCGCCAGTTTCGAGACGATTCAGTATTTCCGCACCTCATTTGCCTACGACGCCATCGTTACGCGGCTGAACAAGGACATCGACATCGCCAGGGAATGGGAAGTCTACAAGCGGCAAGCCGGCAGGGAGGCGCGCCAACGCGTGCAAAAAAGCATGCAGGCGCGGCGCCGGGGACCAACGGATATGGACTACCTTCAGATGGAGGAGTTCGGAGATGTGGTCACCCAGTTCTTTTTCCAGGTACAACGAAACATCGAGAATCCGATCATCCACTTCCGGAATATTGTCGGAAAGATTGCCTACATCGCATCCCTGGTGATGAAGCTGGGCTATATGGTGGCTGCCGCCGTCGGTATCGGTCTGATCGCCGACGCCATTTCACGGCGGTGGTTTGGCCGCCAGATCGACTGGGCCTCGATGCTGGACTCCGCGACGTCGTTTGGATGGGTGCAACTAGCATTGATTGCGGTGCTGCTGATCCTCATCCGCAGAATTGTGATCCGGCTGAACATGCCCGACACCAGGCTCGGTCCCGAGCGATAGCCTGCCGCTATCGCCGCCTTTTCATTTGATTGAAATCGAAAGCGGAACGCCTTTGGCATCCGTGCAATCCATGTGTCCGCTCGAGCCGCTGGAGAACTCGCCGCTGTAGGTACACTGGGCACCATTGAGCGTCATCGCCGCCTGAATCCGGGACGATGAGCTTGATTTGGCGATCTGAAATTTGATTTCGCCGGATTTTTCTTCCGGACCGTTTGCACTGCACAGCCCGACATGTTTCCAGACCAATGCTCCGGAGAACTCATTGCTGCCGGGCGGACCTTTTTCAGTGACGGAGCCATTGAGCTCCCATTCCGAGAGGTAACCGGCGGTGCCAGTGACCTGCAGAGATCGCGCCTGTGCCTCCCCGCAAATCATGCCGACCGCCATCAGGATCGCGAACGCGTTCAACCGCTTCGTCACAAAGTTTCCAATCAGGTTGTGGACTGCAATTGCGCCCTCGCGTGTAGCGCCAGCCTCATATCTTTCACGATGTAAGGCAAGGCCTTCGACCGCACGGCTGACCCCGGCTTCATCCTCCAAGGTTCTCGTCAGTTGAAAACGCGGAAGCCGGCATTTTCTACGATTGGTCGGTTGCCGAATCCGACCCTGCTGCTATAAAGTTAGCTTGAACCGCAGCTTACGGTCGGCCGGCAAGGGTCGGAATTGTCTGTCCCTGAACGCCCGAGGCAACTGCAGGGAACAAGATGGTTTACGTCGCTATTGTCGTTGAGGCTCGACGCGGCCAGCGACCGACGGCCAGTCGAAGCGATGGCTGCCCCCTGGACGTCAGCCGGGCGGAAGCATGCGCCGAACAGTTCACCCCAACTTCACTCCCTCGCTAGGAAGGACAGCATGGACAAGCTCGTGAGACGTGTCACCGTTGTTCAAAGCAGTGGCGATCATCGCGAGGCGAAAGTCGTCTACGAAAACGATGAAGACGAAGATGCCGACGACGAGGGTCCGGGCACGCCCAACTTCAAGCGGCTCGAACGTAGCGTCCGGCATATGTTGAAGGCCCAAGTGATTGCGGCCCAAGACGCCTATCAGCGGCATCTCGATTCCGTTGCCAAAGGTGGAAACAGCTGGATGATCGACGATCCCGGCAACTTCATGAAGGCGCGCAAGAAGGCTCTCAAAGAGATGCGCAAGGCGTCGCCATTCGGGATGCCGAAGATGGAGTTTGATGACGACGACGACGATGATGACAATTGAAGGAGATGGAGATGGCAACCACCGCGACGGGCGCTCCCGAACAACGGGAGTCTCGAGAGCAGGATAAAGCCGGCAAGTCGCAGATCGTGGTCGTCGATCTCGACGAGCCGCAATCGCCGGTGGCGGTCAAACGCCTCCGTAAAGGAAAGGGCAAGCTGTTCAATCACGTCGAACGGATCGTCAAAGACCTCGTCGACGACGGCACCGTCAAGGCCAGTGCACAGCCGGTCGTGATCGTGGTGCGCGAAATTCCAGCGCCGCCTTGGGCCATGTTCGGCCACGACGACGACGATTGAGCAGGGTCGGTAGCGCCTGGGCCGCATTCGGGCTTTGGGCGTTCGACCCGGAACGGCCATCGAACCAACGGCGCGCCCGCGACATGCGCGGGCGCGTGGAGCCAGACGGGAGCGAAAAACGCCTTAGGTCGGTCGCGATTGTACTCTGAGCGCTGTCTGATGGCAGGCCTTGGCTGCGCAGCGCCAGCAGGCGACCGGGGCGGCGCCCCAGGTCTCGTCAGCTTCTCTAAATTATGACTGAGAAACCCAGTCCTTCAGCCAGCCGGCCGATGTCCTCGATCGTTGCGATGTCCAGGCGTCCGCAGAGATGCTCGCTCTGATATCCCGATAACGCCAGCACGATCGTCTCCGCCGCGCAGGATACCAGTGCGTTCTCGCGTTCGGGCGCTTCCACATGTCCCAACACCGACGACGGCGGTGGCAGGAGCAAGGCTCCGCTCAGCAGCCGCAGGTCGGCGCGCTGCTTGGCCAGGTCTGGAGCGAGGTTGAAAGGGCGCGACACGTCGCAGACGAGCGCGCCCTCGCGCAGATGGCGGGATGCAATAAACGCCTGAACCGCGCTGGTTGCCGACAGCACGATATGGGCCTGGGGAAGATGCTGATCGATATCGGTGGTGATGGTCATTCCCACGTCCTCGGATCGTGGTGCGGACGTCCCCCCACCGGCGATCCGGGCCGCCCATGTGCCGGGCGTAAATTCCCGTCCGGCGGCGGCACGAGCAGCCACATGTCGTCTGCAGTCCTCGGCCACCTCCCGCAACTTTCCGAGGCTCGCTTCCGTGGCGAGGGGATTGCCGACCAGGATCAACTGCGCGGCCCGCTCGGCGCACAGCAGGCTCAGGGCGTGGCCGATTGCGCCGGAGGCGCCGACGACCGCGACCGTGCACTCCGCAAGTGCAAGGCCGTGCTTGGCGCAGGCCGCCTCCACGCTACGAATCGCGGTCCACGTCGTTAGGCTGTTGCCGCTGGTTATTGTCAGTCCCGGTCGTTGCCGCAACGCGAGGCCGCCGTCGGCGACGATCGAACTGAAACCTCCCAGTCCCACGACCTTTGCGCCGCGTTCGCTGGCCAAATCGACCGCGTTTTGCACGAGCGTTACCGCGGCGTTTCCCGAGAGAGCGAGAAGTTCCGATGGCAGGTGCGGCAGCACGATCAGTTCGCCATCTGCAACCCTGCTGTCCGTGGCCTCGATCGCGAGCTCATCGAGCGGGAACGGTTTGACAAACTCGGCGATGCGCGACCGCAGTCCGGTCAACTGCTCGTCGCTGAAAGGCTCCAGCGTCGAATCGAAGCGGCGCAGGTCGCCAGTGGCTAGAAGGTGAACGACGAATGCGAAGCGGGTGCGGTCCTTCCTCAGCGCGCCCCGCGAGATGGCGTGTTGAGGCCGCTTTGAGTCGCTGAGCTTAGACGGCGTCGGGGCGGAAGCACCATCCATCAGGTGCGCAAGGAGCTCACCCGCCGCCCCGCGCTGCAAGATGTCCAGCAGTCGTCTCAGTGACTCGATCAGTTGGTCGCACAGGGTTTCGTCAGCGATCAGCGGAGGCTCGATGCGCAGCACAGTGCCGTTGGTAAAGGATGGCGCGATGCGGATGTGCTCGACATTCAACAGGAAACTGACCGCCATATACAGCAGGAGTCCGTGCTGCTGCATGACCGCGAGCATTCCAGTCTGGGTATCTGCGATGTGTTCGAGGTCCAAGTCCACGCCGATCATCAAACCGCGTCCGCGGATGTCTGCGACCAGCAATGGATATTCGCTTTGGAGCTGCCGCAATTGCTGCTGAAGTCGCCGCCCGAGCGTGGCCACCTGCCGCACCAGACGTTGGTCGTCCTTGGTCAGTTCATCCATCGTCGCCAATGCGGCGCGGCACGCAAGCGTGTTTCCCGCGAATGTGGACCCGTGCCGCAAGTCGAAGTGTTCCGTGTACACTGATTGCTTGTAGAGACAGGCGCCGATCGGCATGAGTCCGCCGCCGAGCGCTTTGGCAAGCGTGAGGATGTCGGGCGTCACTCCTTCCGCTTCGCAGGCGAACAGGGTGCCCGTCCGTCCAAGACCGGTCTGCACTTCGTCGACGATGAGCAACGCGCCAAAGCGGTGACACAGCTCCGCCGCCTTCGCCAGATAGCCTTGGGGCGCGACATGGATTCCTGATTCACCCTGGATGATTTCCACCACGAAGGCCGCAAAAAAGTCGGGCCGAAATTCAAGCGTCGTCTGCAGTGCCTCGAGATCGCCGAACGGCACGTAGTTGAAGCCCGGCACCGGTGCGCCGAAGCCGCGCTGGAAGAATTCCCTTCCGGTCGCGGACATTCCCGCGAGCGTGAGGCCATGGAAGCCGTCGCGAGCCGATAGGATTCCAAGTCTGCCCGTGCGCGCGCGCGCGAGTTTGATCGCCGCCTCGACCGCCTCCGCACCGCTGTTTGTGAAAACGGCGTGACTGAGCCCCGCGGGGGAGACCGCGAGCAATCGTTCCGCGAGCTCGCCTGCCGCCACGGAAATCGACGTGATCACGAGATTGGGGCGCGACTCTCGCCGGACTGCCTCCAACGCGTCCCAAATCGGTTCAGGATCGTGACCGAACGGAACGGCTCCGAATTGAGCGATGAAATCTGCGTAGGGCGTTCCGTCGGCATCGAACAGAAAGCAACCCTTGCCGCGCACGAATTTCTTGTCGAGAGCAAGCCGCTGATACAGAAAGCCCTTGTACGGCGCGACGTACCGAACGTAGGGATCTTGTTCGTCCTGGTGCCAATCCGGTACCGACGACAATACGATCGCTTGGTCGTCCAGGGAAAAGCGCTTGGTCCGGGCGGCGTCCGGGCGTGGTGTGGTCGCGCCGGCGTCCGGCGACTTCAAGAGCTCGACCAATTCGGTCTTGTGCCGCGCTAGCAGTTCCGCGGCGGCCTTGCCGAGGGTGCCCTTACGGGCGCTGAACCGCAGATCGGCACCGTCAACCCATAGCTTGACGCCGCGATCGCGCAGATCGCTCAACAGCTCCAACGCTGTCATATAACGCCCTCCTCCCAATCCCCGGACGCATGCGGCGTTTCAACAAGTCCTCCGACATGAGCGTGCAGCAGCTCTTGCCCATCCTCCAACTGCAACAGGCTGCGCACGCGCGCAAAGTCGAGCCAACCTATGGGGCAAAGGCCGAGACCGTAACGCCACGCCGAGGTCTCGATCGCCTGCGCCATGGCGCCCGCCTCGAGCAAGCTGAAGCGCCAGGCGAGGTCGCCGTAGATGGGTTCTATGGCTCGCGGCTGGTGTACGAAAAAGAGGGAGAAGCGCGCTTGTTCGAAGGCCGGCTTATTGGTGAACGGCTCGTGGATATCAGCATCCAGTTCCGCACCCAAGGTGATCGGCACGAGGCAATGTTCGACTGGGTGATAGTAGAACGTTCCCGCGGGAAGACCGGCAACGCCGTCGGGCTTGGCATGCAGATAGGTTTGCACCGGATACAGGCCGCCGGCGGAGCCGTAGGCATACTTGCCGGTATCTCCTTTTGTCATCCGGCTGAGCTCGGCCAAGAGCGCGCCAAGCGAGACGAGCGGGACCGGTTCGGCGCGAAAGTGTCGCACGGCTTGCCGTCGGCTGATGCGGTCCTCCAACGCAGCGGGCCGTGCGGCGTCGTCCAGCCGCAACCGACCCCAGTCCTCGGGGAAGGTCCGGATGCCGTTGTTCTCACGTCGGAATGCGTCCTTCGCCGCAGGGTCCAGGATCAGGTCGAAATTGCGTTGCGGCGATGCCGCGGCTGTCGCGCCGACCTTGGTCGCGACGGCGTTGCTCTTTTGGTAGCGGTCGGCAAGGGCGGCGGCGGAAGGATCCCGCAAGAATTCTTGAAATGAAGGTCGGAAGCTGAGCTCCTTTTGCAGGCGTCCGACGATGCGCACAAGATCCATCGAGGTCGCGCCCAACGTCAGCAGGTTCTTAGCCGGATCGACCGACGGCAGCGCCAGTTCCTGCGCAATCAAAGCGGATATGCGGGCGAGCGCATCTGGCTGCGGCTCCGCCGGTTGCGCGTGGATGCTTTGCGGCCGCGCAACTGAAGGGAGTGCCTTGCGGTTGACCTTCCCATTTGTGGTGAGTGGCAACGCATCGAGTACTTGCCAAACTGCCGGTACCATGTACTCCGGCAGATTTTGGCGGAGATATTCGGCCAAATCCTCGACGTTCGCCGCGTCGGTGACCACGTAGGCGACAAGATGTTTCGCCGCCGCGCGTTCCCCAACGGCTGTCACTACCGCAGACTTCACCTTGGGATGGCGTTCCAGCGTTGCTTCAATTTCCCCTAATTCGATGCGATAGCCCTGCACCTTAACCTGGTCGTCTTCCCGTCCCAGAAACTCGATGTTGCCATCCGGCAGGTAGCGTCCCACATCCCCGGTTCGGTACAGTCGTTCGCCGCTCTGCGGATGTGAGACGAACTGAGCTTGGGTCTTGGCCTCGTCCCGCCAGTACCCGCGCGCGAGCCCGATCCCGGCGATGTAGATTTGGCCCGGTACCCATGTCGGGCACGGCGTCATCTCTTCGTTCAGAACATGCATTTGCTGGTTGCGCAGCGGTTGTCCGTAGGGAATGCTCCTCCAGTCCTTACCCACAGCGCTGATCGGATAACCGATCGACCAGATCGACGCTTCGGTTGCGCCGCCCAGGCTGACCAGCTGCAATCCCGGCAGCGCGGCGCGCGCACGGTCCGGTAACCCCACAGGGATCCAGTCGCCGCTCAACAATGCGAGCCGGATGGAATGGTCCTTTTGCCGCCCTTCGAGATGTCCCACCCACATTTCCAACAGCGCAGGCACCGAGTTCCAGATCGTAACTCTCTCCTGGCGGATGAGGTCCGCCCAGTCTCCCGGCTCCCGCGCGCTCATCGGATGGGGCATGACGATCGTCGCCCCGGCCGCCAGGGCTCCGAAAATATCGTAGACGGACAGATCAAAGCTCAGGGACGACAGCGCCAGGATTCGATCGTCGGCGCGCACCTCAAACCGTTCGTTGATGTCCAGCACGGTGTTCAGCGCGCTGCGATGCTCGATCATCACCCCCTTCGGCTCGCCGGTCGAGCCGGAGGTGAAGATGACGTAGGCCAGATCGTTCGCCCGTGCAGGCGACCGCAACGGCTCCTCGATCTGTTCAATCTCCCCGGGATTCTGCCACTCCACCGACAGGCATTGCACGCCGGGCGGCCACTCCAGTCGTTCCGCGATACAGGGCTGCGTGAGGACGATCTTCACCTGGCCTTG
>Ga0207643_10001228_pt1 | contig 15139 bp, 12 predicted proteins | sample KBSMisM62_FD_184313 | JGI IMG/M metagenome (GOLD analysis project Ga0207643, IMG submission 184313) | Miscanthus rhizosphere microbial communities from Kellogg Biological Station, Michigan, USA - KBS Miscanthus M6-2 (SPAdes) (version 2) | ecosystem: Host-associated > Plants > Roots >...
GGGCCCGCGGTGAACCTGTCGATGCCAGCGATCAGCGCGGCGGAGATCCGCACGCTGCTCGATACGGTGTTCGCCGCCCGGGCACCGCGCCGAGTCGTCATCGTGCTCGACTTCAACGCATTCGCCGGAACGCCGGACGAGCGGCAGGACAGCGCCGGGCCCTTGCCAACCTACCTGTACGACCGAAACCCCTTCAACGACCTGCCCTATCTCTTATCGGGCACCGTGCTGAAGAAGTCGATCGCGATTCTCGCCGGCCGTAGCGACGAATCGTTCCGGTCGGACGTCGACGCGCCGTGGTTCTGGGGCGACCGCTTCCGCTTCGCGAGGTCCGAAGTGTTGAAGGGTCTCGACCCCGACGACATCAACGCGCGCTTCCGCCAGCCGGCGCGGACGCTGGCCGGCATGCAGGCGAGCTTCGAGCACAATGTCGAGCCGACGCTGAAAAGCCATCCGAAAACAGAGTTCGATCTCGTGTGGCCGCCATACTCGATGTTCGTCTGGCGCGACTTCGCGCAGCGCAGGCAACTCGACGTCACGTTCGACTTCAAGCGCTACGTGGCGCGCGCGGTCGGCGGATTGAAAAACGTCGCCATCGTAGACTTGCAGCCGCATGCCGAGATCACGACCGATCTCGACCTTTACATGGACATCTATCATTTTGCGCCGCAAGTGAATCGCTGGATGATCGAGCGCACGTGCGCCGGGCTCGATCGTGTCGACGCGGCGGGTGCTACGGACGCCGAGCAGCGGCTTCGCGCGGAACTGGCGCGGTGGCGTCCACCCGCGACGACTGCCACGCGATAGACGAGGAGTGCCAACGATGCAACTCATCACCTGGAACGTGCAATGGTGTCGCGGCGTCGATCTCGCGGTGGATGCGGCCCGGATCATCGCGGAGGCGAAGAGGCTCGCTGATTTCGACGTGCTGTGCCTGCAGGAGATTGCCGACAACTATCCGGATCCCCGCCTCGGCGGCAACGATACAAGCGACCAGTTCGCCCGCCTCGCCGCACTGCTGCCGGGCTACACGGCGATCCCGGGTGTCGCCGTCGACCAGCCCGCGGACGACGGATCCCGGCGCCGGTTCGGCAACATGATCCTGTCGCGCCTGCCGGTCGTGCAGGTGTACCGCTACCTGTTGCCGTATCCGTTCGACGCCGGTGTGCCGGGGATGCCGCGGATCGCCGTCGAGGCGATCGTGCGCACGCCGTCCGGCGACGTCCGCGTCATCACCACGCACCTCGAATACTATTCGGCGGTGCAGCGGATGGCCCAGGCCGAGGCGCTGCGCGCGATCTACGCGGAAGGCCATGCGTACGCGCGTGACGCGACGGTGACGATGAACGACGGCAGTCCGTTCCAGACGTTCGTGCGGCCTCGGGCGACGGTGATCACCGGCGACTGCAACTTCGAGCCCGATTCCGCCGAGTACCGGCGGATTCTCGCCCCGTTTGCCGACGGGACGCCGGCGCTCGTCGACGCGTGGCACGTCGTGCATCCGGGCACGCCGCATCCGTCGACATTCAAGATCTACCAGAAGGACGCACCCGGCGATCCCGAGCTGCATTGCGATTTCATTTTCGTCGGCGAGGAGCTGCGTGCGCGCGTCCGCGACATCCGCGTCGACCGTGAGACGCAGGCGTCCGATCACCAGCCTGTAATCCTCACGCTGGCGTGAACCTGCATCATCACCATTTCCGGACCGGCGTGGGTTCATCGTTCGCCCGAACGCGTGCCTACGGTTGACATCGTCATTCCGCTGGCGCGCGACGCGGAAGCCGCGGCGACGTGCGTGCGCTGCGTGCTCGAATCCAGCAATGCGATGCCGTTCGATGTCATCGTCGTAGCGACGCCAACGCTGGCGCGCACGTTCGCGGCACGTAGCGATGCCGCTCCCGACCGCGTGACGATCGTCCACGCGCAGCGCCTCGACACCGACACCGATCTCGTCGCACGCGGCGTCGCATTGCATGGCGACCGCGATGTCGTCGTGCTGCGGCCCGATGCAGAAGTCCACGGCAACTGGCTCGACCGGCTCGCTGCGCATGCATCGGAGCCTGGCGTCGGCGTCGTCGCCACGTTCACCGACGGCAGCGGCGTTGCGATCTATCGGGTGGGGCAAAGCGGCTCCGGCCTGTCAGCCGTTGCGTCCGCCGCAGAGCTGGATCGCTTGTTCGCGCGCGTCAACCACGGCCAGTCGGCCAGCGTGCGGCGAGCCGAAAGTCCTGCGTTGTATGTCACGCGAGCGTGCGTCGCGGCGCTCGGTGGCTTGCGGGGCGTCACGGCGTCTGGCGATCCAAACGACCCCGCTAGTCTCGCCGCGCGCGCTCGCGACGCAGGCTTCGATACGCGCGTCGCAGGCGATGTGTTCGTCGCCGGACAGGCACCCATACGGCCGACCGACGCGGGGGAGCGCGAACGCTCCGACGTGCTGCGCCTTTTCGCAGGCCGCGTCGAGGTCGCGCGACGCGCTGCGTCGCCGCGGCCGGCCATCGTCTTCGTCGCACATGCGTGGGGCGGTGGCATCCGGCGCTACATGGACGACGTTGCCGCGCTCGTGCGCGATCGTTTCGACGTGCTCTACCTCGAGCCGGCGGATGCAACGACGGTCAAGCTGCACTCGCCGCACGAAACCGACCCGTTCGCGGCGTGGTTCCGGCTGCCCGACGACTTGCCTGTATTGGTGCAGACGCTGCAGGCGTTGGGTGTCGTCCGCCTGCATTTCCATCATGTGCACGGATTGCCGCCGTCGATCCTGCAGCTGCCGCAGGCGAGCGGGCTCCCTTACGATTGCTCGCTTCACGACTATTACGCGATCTGCCCGCAATATCATCTTGCCGACGCGGACGGGCGCTATTGTGGCGAGCCCGACGAGGCCGGGTGCCGCGCCTGCATGGCAGGGCGTCCCGCACAATGGAACATGGACGTCGGCTTGTGGCGCCAAACGCTTGGCGCATTCGTGCGCCAGGCGGCGCGCGTCATCGCACCGTCGCGCGACGTCGCCGAGCGCATCGGTCGCTATCTGCCCGGTCTCTCGATCGACGTCTGGCCGCATCCGGAGCTCGCGCCGCAACGTCCCGTGAAGGTGGCACGCGTCGTGACGCTGGGTGCGCTGTCGCCGGAGAAGGGGCTCGCCGTCGTCGCGGCATGCGCACGCGATGCGCAGGCGCGCGGCCTGCCACTCGCGTTCCGAGTGCTCGGTGCGACAGCGCAGCCGCTGCCACAATGGCCGGAGGCGTCGCTGACGGTTCACGGGTCGTATGACGAGCGCGCGCTGCCGCAACTCGTCGCGGCCGAACGTGCCGACGTGCTGTTCTTTCCCGCGCAGGTTCCCGAAACATATTCGTACACGCTGTCCGTCGCGCTCGCGACGGGCACGCCGATCGTCGCGTCGGCGCTCGGTGCGTTCACCGAGCGTCTTGCGGGTCATGCGCGTGTGCGATTGCTGCCGTGGAATGCGCCGGCAGCACAGTGGAACGATGCGTTGCTCGACGCCGTTACGCTCGGGGGATCGTCTGCAGGTATCGATGCGGAAGGGCCGGCTCCCTCGGTCGGTGCGACGGCACCGCAACGCTATGCGACGTTGTACGCCGCGCCGCTTCCCGCCACCAAGCCCGCCGCGACTCTCGCAATCGAGGCGGTGGCACTGCTTCCGCGCCATTTCGACTCGCCGTCCGCCGCCGCAGCGGCACCGTTGTCGCTGCGTCAGCTCTACATTGCCGGCGCGCTGTGCGGACACGCCGAATCGCGCGACGAGCTCGGCCGCCGTGTCGAGGTCGCCGATCGCGAGCATGACGAGATCGAAACGCTGCGCAGTTACGTGCAAGGGGATCCGCGCCGGGTAGCGATCGACCTGATCGAGGCACAGCGCGATCTCGCGACGCTGCGGACGAGTACGCGCAGGACCGAAGCGGAGCTCGCCGCGGCGCGTGCGCGTACGCGTGAGCTGGAGACGTCGACGACGTGGCGCGCGAGCGCGCCATTGCGATCCGCGATCCATGCGCTGAAGCTTGGACGCGAGGAGGTCGTTGCACGGATGCGCGTCGTACGCCAGATGCCTCGCCATGCGGGACTCGCATTCACGATCTTGCGCACCGACGGCGCAGCGGCGCTCGCCCGTCGCGTCGTGCGCAAGCTGCGTCGCACGAGCCGATTTCGCAGACGCGCCGCGCGTACGTGGCGCGCCGAAACGCAGATCGTCCCCCTCGCGGTCGCGACGTCGGATTCGCCGAGGGTGTCGATCATCGTTCCGGCCTACGGTCAACCGTTGCTGACGTTCACCTGTCTTGCGAGCATCGCCCGCGAGACGACGGGCGCGTACGAAGTGATCGTCGTTGACGACGCATCGCCGGAACCCCTTGCAGACGCGCTTGCGGGCGTGTCCGGCGTTCGCTTCGAGCGCAATCCGGAGAACCTCGGCTTCATCGGCACGTGCAATCGTGCTGCAACGCTGGCGCGCGGATCAACGCTCGTATTCCTGAACAACGATACGATCGTCACCCCCGGGTGGCTGGACGCGTTGCTTGCCGTGTTCGTCGCACACCCGGACACAGGCCTCGTCGGCGCAAAGCTCGTATACCCCGATGGCCGGCTGCAAGAGGCGGGCGGGATCGTGTGGCGCGACGGCAGCGCGTGGAACGTCGGCCGTGGCGACGATCCCGACCGTCCCGAATTCGATTACCTGCGCGAAGCCGATTACTGTTCCGGCGCGTGCATTGCCGTGCCCCGCCGCGTGTGGGAGTCGCTGGGTGGTTTCGACGTCCGCTATCGGCCTGCTTACTACGAGGACACCGATTTCGCGTTTGCCGTCCGTGCTGCGGGGCGCAAGGTGTTCTACGCGCCGCACGCGACGATCGTCCATTTCGAAGGGCAGACGTCGGGTGTCGACATCTCGCAGGGCATCAAGCGTCACCAGGCGATCAACCAGGCAACGTTCGCCGACAAGTGGCGCGCCGTGCTCGACGGGCATCAGCCGAACGGCGTTCTCGCCGAGTTCCAGCGGGACCGCTGGGCGCGCCGGCGGTTGCTGGTCGTCGACGCGTGCCTGCTGCGGCCGGACCAGGATTCCGGCTCGCTGCGGATGCTGGAGTTACTCGAGATCGCCACGTCGCTGCGATGCAAGGTCACGTTCGTCGCCGACAACCTCGAGCATCAACAGCCGTACGTGCGCGCGATGCAGGATCGTGGCATCGAGGTGCTGTTCCATCCGTACGTGCGCTCGATCGCCGACCTGCTGATGAAGCGCGGCCGCGAATTCGACGTCGTCATGCTGTCGCGTCACTACGTCGCCGCTCAGCACCTGGACACGGTGCGACGGCACGCGCCCAACGCACGCGTTGTGTTCGATACGGTCGACCTGCACTTTCTCCGCGAGGAACGGCTGGCGGCGATCGATGGCGGGACCGCGGCGACGATCTCCGCGCATACCAAGCGCGCGGAGGAACTCGCGCTGATTGCTAAGGCCGACGTGACCGTCGTGGTGTCGCAGACGGAGCAGGCGATGCTGAAGTTGCTTGCCCCCACAGCGCGTGTCGTGCTCGTCTCGAACGTGCATGCGCTGTCGCCATCGGTTGCACCATGGGGCCAGCGGCGCGGCATCGTGTTCATCGGCGGTTTCCGGCATCCGCCCAATGTCGACGCGATGGTGTGGTACGCGCGTGAGGTGCTCGTCCATGTCCGAGAGCGGCTGCCCGGCGTCAAGACGTACGTGATCGGCAGCGACGTGCCAACCTCGATCAACGCGCTCGCAGCAGACGATTTCGTCGTGCTGGGTCACGTGCCGGATATCGAGCCCTATTTCTCCGGTTGCCGCGTCTCGATTGCGCCGTTGCGCTATGGCGCCGGCGTGAAGGGCAAGGTCAACCTCGCGATGAGCCACGGGCTGCCCGTCGTCGCCACGACGGTCGCGATCGAAGGCATGCACCTGACCGACGGTGACGACGTGCTGGTTGCCGATGACCCGCGTACGTTCGCCGACGCCGTGCGGCGCGCGTATGACGACGAGGCCGTGTGGCAGCGCCTTTCCGACGGCGGGCGGCGGAACATCGACCGCTATTTTTCCCGCGACGTAGCTCGCGCGGCGCTGTGCGAGCTTCTCGGGATCGCTACGCCGGACGCTTCGTGAACAGCATGTCGAACACCGCGTGCCCGCGCGCGATGCCGCGCTGTTCGAACTTCGTCAGCGGCCGCCACGTGGGCCGCGGCGCAAATCCGTCGCTGGTGTTGGCGAGCAGCGGCTCCGCGGCCATCACGGCGAGGATTTCGTCAGCGTAAGGCGCCCAATCGGTTGCGACGTGCAAGTACCCCCCAGGTGCGAGGCGCATTGCGAGGTCGTGCACGAATGGGGCCTGCAGCAGGCGGCGCTTGTGGTGGCGCTTCTTCGGCCATGGGTCCGGAAAATAGACGTGGATGCCAGCCAGCGAGTCGGACTGAATCATCGCGACAACGTCCACCGCATCGGCCCGGACGATGCGAACGTTGGCGAGCTTCGCTTCATCGAGCCGGCGCAGCAGCGCGCCTACGCCGGGGAGGTGCATCTCCACGCCCAGGAAGTCGACGTGTGGCTGCGCTGCCGCGATCGTCGCGGTGGTCTCGCCCATGCCGAATCCGATTTCCAGCACGACCGGAGCGGATCTGGCGAAAATGGCGCGCCACTCGAGCGGCGTGCCTGCGGGAACGCCGTAGCGCGGGAGCAGCGCTTCGCATGCGCGCTGCTGTGCGGGAGACAGCCGGCCCTGGCGCAGGACAAAGCTGCGGATCGCACGTGGCGCACCGGCGGACCCGCCGTCGGTGTCGGCGGTGCCTTCCGGGATTGTCATCAACGTGGATCGAAGGCGACCGCCAGGTGACGTCAACGAACGCGCGTCCAGGTTGCGTCGTTGATCCGGCGCTCGATCGTTCGCGGTGTCGAATCGCGACCTGACGTGTATTCAACGCTGAGCGCTTCAGCGCCCTTCCACGCGACACCGGCATCGCTCCACGTCTCGGCCGGCTTCCACGCCAGCTCCTTGCGTACGCCCGTGTCGTCGATCCGCCAGATGGCGAGCTCGTTACCGCACGCATCCGCGCAGAAATCCGCGGTGGCGAAGCGCTTGTGGCCAGGTGAGAGTACCGGTTCGGACGGAAGACGGAATTCGCCACCGCCGCGGCGCTGCACGATCCAGAACTCGCTGCGGTCGCCGTCCGTCGCGAACAACACGACAACCTCCAGATCCTCGATGTAGTCCCACACGGCGTACGTGCGCGCGCCGATGATGTTGACCGCATCCCGGAACACCGCCAGGCCGACAGGCATGAGTGCGATCCGCAGCTCGTCGCCCTCGCGCGTTGCAACCTTCTTGAGTGCCGGCAGCCGGCGCGCCTCGACCAGGCGCCCGCAATGCGCCTGGTCCTCGGCGTCGGTGCAGAGCTTCGTCAACTCGGCGGGTGTCGGCGGTGCCGCGCAGCAGAGCGGCGGTACCGCGAGCGCCATCAGCACGCACGCAGCGTGCGCACGCAGCGACCTGCCGGTACGGGCCGTCACGTGATGAGGCCGGACGTGGGCGAACTCGGGCTCGCTGCGTACGCCTTGCGCGGCATCCGGCCCGCGAGATACGCATCACGTCCCGCGTCGACGGCGAGGCGCATCGCGCGCGCCATCCGCACCGGGTCGCGCGCGCCCGCGATCGCAGTGTTCATCAGCACGCCGGCGCAACCGAGCTCCATCGCGATCGCCGCGTCCGACGCGGTGCCTACACCGGCGTCCACGAGCACAGGCACGTGCGACTGCTCGAGAATGAGTCGCAGATTCCACGGGTTGAGAATGCCCATTCCCGATCCGATGAGCGATGCGAGCGGCATGATCGCGACGCAGCCGATCGCTTCGAGTTCGCGCGCCACGATCGGATCGTCCGACGTATAGACCATGACCTGGAAGCCGTCGGCGACGAGTTGCTCGGCGGCTTTCAGCGTTTGCCGCACGTCGGGAAACAGCGAGGCCGAATCGCCGAGCACTTCGAGCTTGCACAGCGCGTGACCGTCGAGCAGTTCGCGGCCGAGCTTCAGCGTGCGCACGGCGTCCTCGGCCGTGTAGCACCCGGCGCTGTTCGGCAGATACGTGAATTCGGTGGGCGGCAACGCGTCCAGCAGCGACGCCTCGCCGACGTTCTGCCCGATGTTCGTGCGGCGAATCGCAACGGTAACGATCTCTGCCCCCGACGCGACGATCGCGTCGCGCGTCTGCGTGAAGTCGCGGTACTTGCCGGTACCGACGAGCAGCCGCGACCGATAGGAGCGGCCGCCGATCACGAGCGGATCGGCCAGCGCCGATGCGTTTTCCGGAGCGTTCATCGGCAGGATTTTACTCCAGCCCTGTGCGCGGAAAGCGAAGGGCCGTCCCGAGCAACTTGATCTCCGCGCAAAGTTTCGCTCGCTGCCGCGCGCACGATACTTTGCGCGGTTCGGGCTTCCGCGGAACTCTCGGGGCGGCCCTTCGACTTCCGCGTCGGAAACAGCGGTGGTGCTAGCCGCCGCCGACGGCGCCGACGATTTCGAGCCGGTCGCCGGCCGCAACCGGCGTTACGCCGTAGCGGCTGCGCGGCACGATCTCGCCGTTCTTCTCGACCGCGATCTTCTTGTCCGCGAGCTTCATGCGCATGACGATGTCGGCGATCGTTTTCGCGTCGCCGAGATCGGTCTGCGTCCCGTTGATGACAAGTGCTGCCAACGTGTCAGGTCCGGTACCGCGACAGCGCCTCGCGCATCACCGCCATCTGCCGCGAGAACCGCGAACATGCGGTACAGGCAGCGAGGTGCAGGCGCAGCTTGACGCGCTCGCCGAGGCCGAGCGGCCGATCTTGCGCCTGCGACATCAGCCGCGTCGCTTCCTTGCAGGACAAGATGTGCGTCAGTCGATGGAACATGATTGCTGGGGGCGCCTTTTCAACCTCGCGCCGGGTCGGCAAACCAGTTCCGCTCGAGACATTCGCGCAGCGACATCCTCGCCCGGTAGAGGATGACCCATAGATTATTCGCCGTAATCGTCAATTCCTTACAGATTTCCTCGGTATCGAGCTCCATTACCTCGCGCATCACGAATACCCGAGCGGTGTTGGGCGGCAGCTTTTCGAGGCAAATCTCCATGACGCTCATGAATTCCTGCCTCGACAGGGCGTTTTCGGGGTCGCCCCAATCCGCAGGAGGTGCCTGCCACGCGCCATTGTCCTTGAACAGCGGGTCGAAGTCGTCGAGATCGGTTTCCTCGTCGAACGACGCGACGACGACCGGCTGACGCTGCCGCTGCCGGATCGCGTCCACGATCTTGTGCTTCAGGATTCCCGTCAGCCAGGTCTTGACGCTCGACCGGCCGGTGAACCCTACGCGAGCCCCCAGTGCAGCGACGAGCGTCTCCTGCACGACGTCCTCGGCAGCGTCCGCGTCGCGCAACTGAAGTTGGGCGACACGCAGCAGGTACCGGCGGTGTCGATCCAGCTCGGCAGTGAAGTTCGAAGCGTCCAACGCGTACCTTCAGACCAATCCGAGACGCGAATAGTAGGGCAAATCTGCGTGGGGTCACTTGTAGGCGTCAACTTGTAGCGTTGCCAGCCAGCTGGTGGCAGTAACTTTGTCATCCACGGCCCTTTCCACGGCGATGCGGGCGATTGCTGCCGTGCGACGTCACCCCGCATTTCGGAAGCGCCGTCGCAAGGAGGCGGCGCGCGCGCGTCGCATGCAATTGCGGGAGCGGTGATGTCGTTGCAGACTCGGGTAACCGCGTAGTCATAACGGGCCCAAAGTTTGGCACGCGACTTGCCGTGGGTGGTCATCATGCGCAACGATGCCACCTCCCACACCGGCGGAGATCCGGCGCTGCTGGTGCCGCTGGAGCCCCAGCCCGAGATGAAATCGGGCGCTGAGGTGGCGTTCGCCCGTGCCGGGATCCGGCGCGTCGCATACCCGGCGCTCGACAACGCGCGGACGATCGCTTCGGCCGAAAAGCCCACGTCGAACGCGCCGTTCTATTTCACCGTTCGCCGCAAGTTCGCATTCTCGCTGTCGCTCAGCGTGGCGTGGCTCGCGCTGACAATCGTCATCGCGCTTCCGTGGGTCCACGACCTGTCGCTGCTGATGGGCGTGCCCCTCGCGTGGCTCGCCATCGGCGGCATGGCCTTCGTGCCGGGATTCATGAACGCATTCCTTATCACGAGCCTGCTGCTCGACCGGCGCCCTGCGCGACAGCAGCCGAGTCGCTATCCGCCGCTGTCGATCCTCATCGCGGCGTACAACGAGGAGCCGTCGATCGCCGACACGCTCCGCTCCATCGCCAATCAGGATTATCCCGGCGTGTTCGAGGTCTTCGTCATAGACGACGGTTCGACGGACCGGACGGCGGCAATCGTCGATGCGTGCGACCTCGACTGGCTGAAGTTGCTGCGGCAGCCGGCGAACGCCGGCAAGTCGGCGGCGCTCAATCGCGGTCTCGAAGAGGCGCGCTTCGACCTTGTCGTGACGCTCGACGCCGATTCGTACCTCCATCGCGGCGCACTGAAAAACCTCGTCGAGCGCTATCTGAACGATCCGCCGAATACGCGCGCGGTCGCGGGCACGATGCTCGTGCGCAATTCGCGGAAGAACTGGGTGACGAAGGCGCAGGAGTGGGATTACTTCCACGGCATCGCCGCGATCAAGCGCGTGCAGTCGCTGTATCAGGGAACGCTGGTCGCGCAGGGTGCGTTCTCGCTTTACGAGCGCGCGACGCTGAAGCAGGTGGGCGGCTGGGTCGATTGTGCCGGCGAGGACATCGTGCTCACATGGGCGATGCTGCGGGAGGGCTGGCGTGTCGGACACGCGGAGGATGCACTGTGCTTCACCAACGCGCCAGACAACCTGCACCAGTTCGTGCGCCAGCGGCAGCGCTGGGCGCGCGGCGTGATCCAGGCGTTCCGCCAGTTCCCCGACATCCTGCTGAAACCCCGATTGTCGACGATGTTCGTCTGGTGGAGTCTGCTCTTTCCATGGCTCGATCTCGCGTACACGCTGTTCTTCATCCCGGGCGTGATCCTCGCGCTGTTCGGCATCTACTGGATCGCGGGACCCCTGACGCTGGCGCTGCTGCCGATGGCGCTTGGCATCAACTACATGATGTATCGCGTCGGTTCGCAGATGTTCACGGCGAACGGGCTGCAAGTCCGGCGCAACGTGTCGGGATTCATTGTCTATGCATTCGTCTACAGCCTGATTCTGCAACCCGCCTGCGTCGCGGGCTACTTCCTCGAAATTCTCGGCCTCCGCAAGAGCGCGCGCACGAAGTGATCTGTGCGCTCGTCGCGGCGCTGGCCTCGTGCCTCGCGTGGCATACGAGCTACAACCGCTCGACCCGTTGCGTCGACGCGCCCGATTACGCCTATCGAGACGTGTCACGCTAATCTGTCCGTCGTGAGGACGGGTTCCCTGGATGCGGTGCGTACGGACGAGCTGCGGGCCACCGGGGGGTGGTCGATAACCTCCACGTGACGCGTCATGCCCGCTACAATCGCTCCGCTGACGATGCCGATATTCCGGACACTTCCTTCGTGCAAGCCGGCGTGACGCTCCGCTATCCGTTCTGACCTGACGCGCGACTCGCGATTCCGCTGATTCGACCTTGGAATCGCACCTTCACCTGCAGTCGCTGATCGCGTATTTCTCCGCGCATCCCGAGGTCGCGCTCGCGGCCGTTTTCATAGCGTCGTTCCTCGAATCCGTCGCGTTGATCGGCACGGTCGTGCCCGGCAGCACGATTGCATTCGTCGGCGGAGTACTCGTCGGGCTGAAGGCGCTCGATCCGTGGGCAGCGGGGGCGGTCGCGGTCGCGGGCGCGGTGCTCGGCGACGGGATGAGCTACTGGCTCGGACATCGCTATCGCGACTCGATCGGGTCGATCTGGCCCATTCGCAATCACCCCGAGATCATCATCCGCGGGCAGGCGTATTTCGCGGCGCATGGCGGCAAGAGCGTGTTCTTCGGCCGCTTTTTCGGCCCGATCCGCGCGGTCGTGCCGGTCATCGCCGGGATGACCAACATGCCGGCGTCGCACTTCTACGTGATGAACGTCCTGTCGGCGTTCGGCTGGGCTGCCATTCATCTCGTGCCCGGCGCGCTGTTCGGTGCATCGCTGCAGGTTGCGGGTGCGGTGAGCGCGCGCCTCGTGGCGCTGATCGCGTTTGTGGCGGTCACCGTATGGGCGATCGTGTTCGCGGTCCGGTTGGCCGTCAGGTTCGCGTGGCCTTACGTGCGCCTGCTGCAGGACCGGATCCTCGTCCACGCGAAGCAGCAGCCCGGCTGGCTGGCGAAACTGGTGCTGCCGCTCGTCGATCCGGAGCGCCGTGAATCGATGTCGCTGCTGATTGCGGCGACGTTGCTGATCGGCGGCGCATGGCTGTTCCTCGGCGTCGTCGAGGACGTCGTCACCAATGACACGCTCGTGCAGGTCGACCGCTCGGTCTACGAGGGACTGCAGGGTGTGCGGACCGGCTGGATCGACGACATCATGGTGACGCTGACAGCGCTCGGCAGCGCTTATGTGACCGTTGCGGTGATTGTCGCTGTGGCGGTGTGGCTCGGTGTAGTGCGGCGCTGGCAGACGCTCGCCTATTGGATCGGCGCAGTCGCATTCGCCGAAGTCCTCGTCTGGGCGCTGAAATACGGGCTGGAACGCAAGCGCCCGGATACGCACTTTGCGCTCGTGGATCCGTACTCGTTTCCAAGCGGCCACGCGGCGCTGTCGATCGTCGTCTACGGATTCCTCGCATTCCTGCTGGGCCATGGCAAGAGCGGCTGGAAGAAGACCGCGTTCGCACTTCCGGCGGTGGCGATCGCTGCGCTGATCGCATTCTCGAGGCTGTATCTCGGCGCGCACTGGTTCTCCGACGTGATGGCGAGCCTGGGGCTCGGTCTCGCATGGATCGGTCTCTTGTGCATCGCGTACCTGCACCATGTGCACGAAAAGCCACTGCGAGCGTTGCCGATGTCGATCGTCGTGTTCACGGTGTTCGTGTTCTTCGGCACGCTGTACGCACATCGTTACCACGAACGCGATCTCGCGCTTTACGCGAAACCGGCGAACGCACGAACGCTGACGTTCGCCGGCTGGATGAGTGGCGAATGGCAAGGGTTGCCCGCGGCGCGCTCGGAATTCCGCGGCGAGCGCGAGGAGCCTTTTTCCCTGCAATGGGCGGCAACGGCGGAAGCGGTGCGTGCCGCGCTCGAGAGCGCGCAATGGCGGGCGCCGGCGGCGTGGGAATCGGGTGCGACGCTGCTGTGGCTCGTTCCCACGACGCCGATCGACCAGTTGCCGGTGCTGCCGAAGTTCCACCAGGGCCAGCCCCCGGCGCAGACGTTCGTTCGCGCCGTCGATGCTCGCAATCGCGACGTGATCCGCCTGTGGCGCGTCGCAACCGTCACCAGGCGGGATGATCCGGCCAACCCATTGCCGTTGTGGGCAGGCGTGGTGACAACCGAGCGCGCGCGAACCGAGTTCGGACTCGTGACGTCGGCTCGCACGACGAAAGAGACGGCAGCACCGCTGCAGGCCGTCGCCGCTGCGGTCCAACAGGCCGGCATGCACGTCGATGCCAAGGCGCTCGTCGACGTGCCGGTGCTGCTCGCATGGTGACGCCGCGTCGATGCGCGCGTCGAGGCGCCGGGCATCGCAACGGTCTGCCCCGGCCGTGTCTACAATGCCGCAGGCGAGACAACATGGCACGCTGACGATGTCCGACCTCCTGTTCCACATGATCGGCGGAGCACCCGATCCCGTTGCGCCGTTTTCGCACGCCGTCGAGGCCGACGGATGGGTGTTCGTCACCGGGCAGATGCCGTTCACCACGGTGTCGAACACGTCCGCGTACGCCGAATCGATCGAAGACCAGACGCGCCAGGTGATGAAGAACCTGGTCGCGGTGCTGAACGGTTGCGGGCTTACGCTCGCCAACGTCGTGGCGGCGCGCGTGTTCCTGGTGCACTTCGACGAGGATTACGAGCGGATGAACGCCGTGTACGCCACCTATTTCGATCCGGGACGATTCCCGGCGCGAACGTGCATCGGCGTCACCGGCCTCGCGCGGGGCGCGCGCGTCGAGATCGACATGATTGCGCGCCGCGCCGGTTGATGCCGGGACAACAGGGCGGTGCCGATAGAAGCGCGGTTCACCTGACTTGCTGATTGCCAGGCGAACGACGCCGGATCGCAGACCGCCCATCACGGCGTCGGCGGTTGATTGCGTCCGGACGGCCGCGCCGACGTCGACCACAGCAGTAATGTCCTACAGAGCGGTGCTGCTCACACTGATTCCCGTCACCAGAACTGCCGCGTAGGCTAGATCCATCGGAGGCGGGCCCCTCGCCCGCCGCAAGGAGTCCTCACCATGAGCAGCCCCTGCATCTCTTCCACGAAGGTCTCGGGAACCGCGGTCTACAACGCAAATGGCGACAAGCTGGGCTCGATCGACGACGTGATCATCGACAAGGTGTCAGGCCAAGTGCGCTATGCAGCGCTTGAATTCGGTGGCTTCCTTGGAGTAGGCACAGATCGCTACCCGCTGCCGTGGAACATGTTGAAGTACGACACCCGTCTGGACGGCTACGTCGTACCTCTTCAGAAGGCGCAACTCGAAAACGCCCCGCGCTATGAACGGACCAGCGTGCCCGATTACAGCGACAACTACGGTCGAAAGGTCTACGACTATTACGGCGCTGCGTGGGAATAAAAGAGCATCGGCTACCCGCGGCAAGCGGAATCTTCGGGAGCGGCCCACTTTTCGGTGGGCCGTTTTGTTTTCGCCGTCCGGTCGCGTCGAGGGCGGGCAGGACCCATTTGCCGACGCGCCGGTCACGGTAGTAGCGCAGGGGGAATAGTTCGAGGCGTGGCATACAGCGCCAACCGTATCCGTCCGCGCGTAACGACAACACCGATGGCCGCGTAGAGCTGCCTTTTAGAAACGAAAAGCCCGCCAAAGCGGTCGCTGCGATCGTTCAGTAACTGATGTCGGCCGCTGTCGCTAAGTAGCATTTTGGCGGTTACCCGGAGTTACCCCGGATGCGGCAAGGGCCTGCCGCGACAGCGACAAGCCCTTGATTTTTGGTAGCGAGCGAGGGATTCGAACCCCCGACCAAAGGATTA
>Ga0207643_10001236_pt1 | contig 15090 bp, 14 predicted proteins | sample KBSMisM62_FD_184313 | JGI IMG/M metagenome (GOLD analysis project Ga0207643, IMG submission 184313) | Miscanthus rhizosphere microbial communities from Kellogg Biological Station, Michigan, USA - KBS Miscanthus M6-2 (SPAdes) (version 2) | ecosystem: Host-associated > Plants > Roots >...
AGCGCGGGGAGCATCGCCTTCCCGGCGTCGGGGAAGACAACAAGCGCATTGACGCCCTTTGCGACCATGCCCTGGATGTCGGAGATCGCCTTCTGGGTGTTCCCCTGGCCGTCCGCATAGTCGATCGAGCTGACGTTCGGGCACTTCTTCGCCTCGGCCCGTGCCGATGCGGTCGTCACGAGGCGCCAGCTGTTGCCGCCGAACCCATCGGTGAACCCCAGCTTGATCTTCTTCGGGCCACACCACGAGGGGACTGCAGTCGTCTTCGCAGACGACGCCGCCGTGGTAACGAGCAGGCCGATGCTGAGGAGCGCACATGCAAGGAGTGCTCCACCTCGTCTCGGGGTCATCCTCGGTCCTCCTTCCTCGGTGATTGTCACGTCAGGGAAAAGCGCCACGTCAGGTCGGCGCCACGGTTGATGGTCGACGCCGCGCGATGCGGCGGGTCAGTGCTCGCCAGTTGACGGTGTAGAGGGCGACACCCGCAGCAAGTGCGGCTGCCTGAACGAGCGTGCGGGTGGCATAGGACACGCCGAGCGCGAGCACGAACTGATCGAGCTGCGACAGGAAGAGCGCCGCGATCGCGGTCGCGACGATGTTGCCGCGACCGCCGAGGAGCGACGTGCCGCCGAGCACGACCGCCGCGACCGTCGGTAGGAGGTAGTTGTTGCCCTCATAGGCCGTCGGCTGGTTGACGATTCCCGCATGCAGGATCGCGGCGAGGCAGTAGAGGAGCTGCGCCCAGACGTAGGCCGCGGACCGATGCCGTCTCACAGGCAGGCCGGCTGTACGAGCCGCCGTCTCGTTCGCCCCGACACCTTCGAAGCGACGTCCGGCGGGCGTGAGCTTGACGACCGCGGCGACAATCGCCGTGGTGGCCACCGCGAAGTACACGGGCGCCGGGATCCCGAGCCAGGTGCCGCCCCCGACTCTCGCCAGGCGAGCGGTCGTCGTGGTCGGGATGCCGGCTGAATACCAGAGCACGGCGCCGAACAGCAGCGCGTTCGTCCCCAGTGTTGCGACGATCGGGTTGAGCCGCATCCGACCGATCAGGAACCCGTTCAGCAGGCCGGCCGCGATGGCTGCAAGCACCGCGATGCCGATTGCGGCCCAGAGTCGGCTGTTGTCACCGGCCGGGTACTTCGTGACGATCACGACGTAGAGCGAGAATCCGCCCGCCACCGAGAGGTCGATGCCGCCCTGCATCACGACGAGCGTCTGACCGAGCGAGGCGATCGCCAGAGCAGACGCGAACGGAAGCATCGTCAGCAGCGTTCCTCGTGTGACGCTCGAGGACGCGAAGACGAGGCTGACTGCGAAGAGCGCGGCGGTGGCCACGAGCACCGTCGCCATCCCCCGCGACAGGAGATGCCTCGACCCTCGGGGGATGGTGTAATCCGACCGCGTCGAACCGCTGCGTTGCGCGTCCGGCGTCACGTGGTCAGCGATACTAACGGCCCGGCGTTCTGTTCACAAGACCTGATTAACGTTCATCCAGTGAGACCGAATACGAGATGGCGCCTCGAGTGGTCAGTCGACCGACGCCTTGTATGATGCGCTTCACCGCGTCGATTGTCGTCCCGAATGGGTGTGTCGGGGCGCCCGATACGGTGTTCTGTGCAAGTGAACAATCGGGCGGTGATGTGATGAACGGCCGTTCATGCGAGTCGCCATGTGAGGAGCGATGGATGGGCGTCTGCATGCCGGGACACCCGAGGGCGAGGCTCTAGAGGCATCGACCGCGATGGGACGAGTCGAGGACCGAGTTGTCATCGTGACCGGCGCCGCCGGTGGTATCGGGTCAGCGGCCTGCCGGGCCATCGCCGCCGAAGGCGGGAAGGTCGTCGTCGCGGATCTCGACGAACACGCTGCACGAGCGGTCGCAGAGGCGATCGTCGGAAGTGGAGGCTCGGCCATGTCGACCCGGGTCGACGTGACGGATCGTTCCCAGGTGCGAGCCATGATCCGACTGGCGGTCGAGACGTTCGGCCGGCTCGACGTGATCTTCAACAACGCCGGGATGAACCGGCCGCGCGGCTTCATGGACGTCGACGAGGCCAACTTCGACGAGATCGTCCGCGTTAACACGTGGGGCGTGATCGTCTGCACCCAGGAAGCCGCGAAGCAGATGATTGCGCAGGGCACCGGTGGAAAAATCGTCAACACCGGCTCGATCGCCAGCAGGCAGGGATTCTGGGATTTCGTCCCCTATTGCGTGGCGAAGTTCGGCACTCTCGCCGTGACCCAGGCGACTGCCCGTGGGCTGATCGAGCACGGCATCACCGTCAATGCCTTCGCTCCCGGCGTCGTCGACACTCCGATGTGGGTCGGGCTCAACGAGGACATCCGCGCGATCCACGCGCAGCCCTCCGACGCAGACCCGATGCGGGAGTTCGCCGCCGGGACACTTGTCGGGCGCCCTGCCAAGCCTGAGGAGCTCGCGCCGTTTCTCGTGTACCTCGCATCGTCGGAGTCGGACTACATGACCGGCCAGATGTACATGGTCGACGGAGGCCAAGTCCTCGTCTGATCGACGCGAGGCGTGCGGACGCAACCAACCAGCATGGAGGAGCCATGAAGGGCCTGCACCACGTCGGCATCACCGTCAGGGATCTCGATGCGTCGATCCGCTTCTACCACGATGTGCTCGGACTCGAGTTTTCCAACGAGCCGAGTCCCTGGTTCGACGAGCCGGGACTCGGCGCCGCCGTCGGTGTTCCCGGAGCCGGCCTACGCCAGGTGAGCCTCCTGCTGGGGGACACCACGCTCGAGCTCCTCGAGTACAAGAGCCCTCCGAGCGAGACCGCAGGGCCGCTCTCGTCGAACAACCTCGGAGCCTCCCACGTCGCATTCCTGGTCGACGACATCCACGAGACGAAAGCAGAGCTCGAGGCAAAGGGAATCGAGTTCTACAGCGACGTGAACGTCGTCGACGAGGGGGTTCTCGCCGGGTGGCGGTGGGTGTACTTCCAGGATCCGGATGGCTACCCACTCGAGCTCGTAGAGGTTGCGTTCTACAACGAACAGGAGCGGCGCGCCGGTATCGCGACCTATCTCGCGTCGCGGTCCTGAGCGCCGGCGGGTCGTGGGCGTCGCCCTCCTTCGCCCACGACCCGCATAGAGAAGGCCAGGGCTGAGCCACAGGTGCAGGGCCCCGAGGATGGTAGTTTCACGCAAACGCAATCCTCGGAACAGTGTGGGTAAACGTTAAGCTCTCTCATGAACGGTGATGCCTTCGTTCCCGGCGTCTGCATCTTTCGGAAAGGGGCGCCGCTATGGGCAACGGCAGGCTGAACGCGAAGAACACTGGGCCGCCGGCAGAAAAACGACGAAGTGGGAAGCGACCCGCTCAGGCCGCACCGGCGACGATCGACAGACAGGATCTTCGCGACGACCTGGGCAAGCGCCTCCGCGAAGCACGCGAGGGGAGAAACATCGGCTTGCGAGAACTCGCTCGCCGCCTGGGCGTCTCACCCAGCCTGATCTCGCAGATCGAGACGGGCAAGTCCGAACCGTCTATCAACACGCTCTTCGCGATCGTCGGTGAGCTCGAGCTGCCGGTCAACGAGATCGTGTTCGACCCCCAGCGGAGCTCAGGTCGGTCCGTAGGCGAGGCGGCCTCCAAGGGTGGGGACGGGACGGCTGGCGCTGGAGCGTCGTCTCCGGCGGAGCCGCCCAACTCGCCTGTCCAACGGAGCGCCAACCGAACGTCGATCAGCCTCGAGTCGGGTGTCAGCTGGCAACGGCTCACCGCGCAGCCTGACCACGATGTCGACTTCCTCTATCTGCGCTATCCACCCGGGAGCGAGTCCACTCCGTCGCATTCACTGATGAGGCACAACGGCACCGAATACGGCTATGTCGTCAAGGGCCGGCTCAAGGTCTCGATCGGATTCGACAGTTACGAACTCGGCCCGGGGGACACGATCTCGTTCGATTGCACGCAGCCGCACCGGTTCGCCACGATCGGTGACGAGGCGGTCGAGGCGGTGTGGTTCGTCGTTGGCCGGAGAAACACGCTCTCGGTCGACGAGTCGTCGATCGTCCCGTAGCGCGCTGCGCGCTCTCTCACTCCGGACGACTTACGACGGTTCTCGGGCGCTCCCCTATGCGCGGCCCACGATCGGCGCCCGGGCAGTCGCCGCCGACCGACGTCGCTCTCCGCGGTCGGCCCGATGCTGACGCTGAGCGTCGCGTCCAGGCGTCCGCGAGCAGCGGCTTCAGCCGATGGCCCGCCGCGAGCGTCTTGGGCTGAGCATCGGGGCTGGGACTTGTTCGATCGGCGAGAATCTCGAACATGGGCGTTACCACGGCTCAGGCTAGGCGCATCGCCCTCGCGCTTCCCGAGGCCGTCGAGCAGGATCATCACGGCCGCCCCTCGTTCCGCGTCGACGGCCGGATTTTCGCGACCCTCTGGGACGAGCATCGAATGAACGTCATGCTCGACGAGGGCGGCATACGGACGGCGGTCGAGAGCGCGCCCGACATCTGCGCGCCGATTTCGTGGGGCAAACGCGTCGTCGCAGTCGCCGTCACTCTGTCGGCGGTCGACGCGCCATTCCTGGGCGAGCTGCTCGCTGATGCTTGGGAAGGCAAGGCGCCTCGGCGCCTGCTCGTCGGTCGCTGAGGCTTGGGCTGGGGCCCCTTAGCTCGACCACAGACCCTGGCCGGGGACCGAGGCTGCGAGGAATGCCGGCCCCCGCCGGGACGGCCAGAATGGCGGGCGTGGCTGGATCCGTTCAGCCTGAGAGCGATGGGACTGGAAGGCGTCGTGGCAGTTCAGCATGCGCATTCGAAGCTGCTGAACGAGGCAGCGCGTCAGGTCCTTGGTCCGCTTGGGTTGACCCAGAAGGGCCGTTCGCGAACATGGCTGGACGACCACGGCTGGTGGCTCGGGGTCGTGGAATTTCAGCCGTCCTCGTTCGGCCGAGGCAGTTACCTGAACGTCGGCGTGAACTGGCTTTGGACGCCGAAGGACTACCTCAGCTACGACTTCGGCGGTCGTCTCGACGTGGGCGGGTATGCCGAGTACGAGACCGACGACCAGTTCCGGCCGCTGGCGATGAAGCTCGCCGCGCTCGCGAGCGAAGAGGTCGCGCGCCTTCGTGAGCTGTTTCCGACGGTCGACGCGGCGGCGAAGCGTCTGGCGAAAGAGAAGGAACCGAGTGTCGTCGAGGCGATCGACGCTGGAATCGCGCTCGGGCTCACGGGCGACGGCGACCGAGCGGGCCGGATGCTCGCGCGCTACATGACCTGGTTCGAGTCGGACGAGGAACGCGAATGGAGAATCGAGGACGACAGGGTGCTCTACGACCGAGCCCGGACGCTAACGGCGATCGTCGACGACGCCGAGCGCTTCCGCGAACAAGTCGCCCGCGACGTACAGAGCGCCCGCTCTTTGCTCGGACTCGCCCGCGTCGATCCTCTGGCGTTCGAGTAAGCCGGCGGGTCGATCGTTCGATCGGCGTCGTACCCGCCCCGCCGCCAGGACTCGAACGTCGGCAGTCGTTCCCGTTCCTTCGTCAGGTCATCGCATCGATGTCGGCGGCCGCGGCGACGAGCGCATCGTCGACGGGGGCGCGACCGCCGAAGGCGTCGAGCAGCGCCTCGACCCAGCGCGTCGCGATCGCAATGTAGTTGCGAGCGGGCGTTACAAGCACCGCTGCCTCGTGCTCGATGAGCGTTCGCGCCACGTCGTGAAAGGCGCCCCATGACGCGGTGTGCGCGCGGAATCGCTCGTCGTCCCAGATGCCCCGCCGGGTCGGGTTCATGTTCCCCTCGAACGTCGAGCGGAGCAGGAACTCGGCGCCCGTCGCCCACTCGACGAACCGCCACGCTGCGTCCCGATCGCGGGCGCGGCTGTTCATGACGACGGACCAGGTCCAGAGATTCGGCCGCCGTTCCCCGGTCGGCCCGACCGGCGGCGGCGCGTACCCGATCGCGCCCGCGACCTCCGACGTCGAGGCATCCTCGAAGAAAGCGACGTAGTGGTCGGAGTCGACGATCAGGCCGTACCTGCCGCGGCCGAAGTCCATGGCCAGCTCGTACCAGCGCTGGTCGGGCCATCCGGTCGGGCCGGCGTCACGGAGCGCGGCGAGGAAGTCCGTGGTGGCCCGTACCGATTCCGGAGACGCGATCGCGCAGCGGCCGTCCACGAAGTCACAGGCGCCATAGGACCAGAGCTGGGTCGCGAACCCCGTGTACATCGTGTGCCAGGCGCCGGTGCCGCGCTGGGCGAAGCCGCGCACCTCGCCGTTCGTCCGCTCGACAACCCGCCGCGCGGTGGCGAAGTACTGCTCCCAGGTGCCGGGGACCTCGACCCCGGCACGGTCGAGCACCTCGGGCACGTAGGCAAGGTTGTACGACTCGCAGTTGACCGGGATCTCCAGTAGCGGTCCCTCTCCCAGCGGATCGCCGAAACGCCCGGTCCAGCGGTTGCAGCGCACCAGCGGCTCGAAGAAGTCGTCCGCGTGGTAGGTGTCGCTCGCCCGCTCCAGCAGGTCGTCGAGCGGTTGGACGAAGCCTGCCGCGAGGTGCTCCCAGAGCAGCACGGGCCCGGACATGTACACGTCGGCGGCCTCGTCTCCGTCGAGCAGGTGCTCTATCCGGTTCGAGAAGTAGAGGTCGCTCGGGACGATTTGGACGTCGAGCTCGATTCCGGTGCGCTCCTCGAACTCGGGCGCGTGGCGCTCGACGCTCGCGACGTAGGCGTCCGTGTCCGGGCCGAGAAACCGGACGCGCGTCACCGCTGCACCTGAAGGTCGTGCTCGCTCGCCACGCGGGTGGTCGACCGTCGACGCACGCTACTCCAGCCTGAAGATCTCCTCGAGGCGGGGCGCCCCGCCGTCGGGCACGCGCGCCTCGAGCAGCTCCGCCATCGCGTCCTGCCACCGAGCCGACACCTCCTGCTGCGCCATGAAGCGCGACGCGGCCTCCAGGTCGTCGGACTCGAAGTACCCGAACATCTGCGTGCCGTTGCGAAAGATCGTGTAGTTCCGGATGCCCGCCCGACGGAGCGCGTCGAGCATCTCCGGCCAGACCTTTCGGTGCGCCTCGACGTACTCGTCGAGGCGCTCCTGGCGCACTTCGAGGACGAACGCGCTGCGCTGGGTCATGCGATCTCCCTGGTCGTGGCGTTCACGTCACCCGCTCTCGTAGGCGCTCGCGACGGACGACGTGCCCCGCTCCCTGATCCGGGTGGCGGCGTAGCCCCCGTCCCGGAACGCTGCGACGGGGTCTACCTCGAGACCGGCGTCGGCGCGAAGGCGGGCGACGATCGGCCGGACATCCGTCTCGAATGCATCGAGCAGGATGCGGTGCGCGCCGAGCACGTCACCCTCGGCCTGCGCCGCGGCCAGCCTGTCCTCGTCGACCAGGAGGGCCTTTGCGTACGCGGTCTGGATGTTCATGACGGACTGGATCATCGCGTCGATCTTCCCCTCGACGTTGTGCGACTGATCGATCATGAACGCCACGCTCTCGGTGGCGTCCGCCTGCGCGATCTCTCGCATGATCCGGAAGAGCTCGAACGGTTCGATCGAGCCGACGATCAGGTCGTCGTCGGCGTACTTCCGGTTGTTGAAGTGGAAGCCGCCGAGGAGCTCCTCGGCCAGGAGCAGGGCGACGATCTGCTCGACGTTCGTCCCGAGCGGGTGATGGCCGGTGTCGACGAGCACCTTGGCGCGAGGACCGAGACGCCGGCACACGAGCGCTGCGGTCCCCCAGTCCGGGAGATCCGTGCTGTAGAAGCCGGGCTCGAAGAACTTGTACTCGACGAGGAGCGTGACGTCGTCTGACAGCTCCGCGTAGAGCCGCTCGAGGCCCTCGACCAGCCTTGCGAATCTCGCCCCGAGGTCGTCCTGGCCGGGGTAGTTGGTCCCGTCGGCGAGCCAGAGGCTGATCGTGCTCGAGCCGACGGTCCGCGCGATCTCCACGCACGCGCGGAGATGCTCCAGCGCGCGGGCGCGCACATCCGGGTCCGGGTTGCAGAGGCTGCCCAGCCGGTACTCGTCCGACCCGAACAGGTTCGGATTGATGGCCCCCAGCCTGACGCCCTCCGCCTCCGCGTACTCGCGCAACGCCGCGTAGTCCTCGACCGCGTCCCAGGGGATGTGCAACGCGACCGACGGGCAGCAGCCGGTCAGCCGGTGGACAAGCCCCGCGTCCGCGATGCGCTCGTGCACCGTCCGCGCAGCGCCCGGCCACGGATAGACGTGGAACCGCGTGCCGGAGTTCCCGTACCCCCACGAGGGCGTCTCGATCTGGAGCGCGGCGAGCCTCGCAAGCACCTCGTGGTCGTCCATGGCGCGAGTCTGCCTGATCCTTCCCCCGATTACGAGTCTACTTTCGATATCACGAAATTCGAAAGCCAGTCACAGGTATTGACTTCCACAAGTGAGCGTCGTACTGTCGCTGGATCGGCGACGCAGTCGACCTCACGAACCTCTCGCAGCCGGAGCGCATGCAACACGTGCTGCGCTTGCTCGAGACACGTGATTACGTTCAGGTTGCGGAACTTTCGCAAGCGTTTGCCGTCTCGGAGGTCACGGTCCGGAGCGATCTCGGGCAGCTTGCGCGGCAGGGCCTCGTGGCGCGGATCCGCGGCGGCGCCCGGGCGCTCCAGCACGGTCAGTCGGAGGTCGGCTTCGATCTGCGAATGCGCCTCGAGGTCGATGCGAAGCGGGCGATCGCGCGCGCAGCGGCCGAGATGGTCAACGAGGGCGAGGCAGTCGCCCTGGACGCGAGCACGACCGCCTACTACCTCGCGCTCGAGCTGTGCTCCAAGAGGGAGCTCGTCGTGGTCACCAACGGCCTGCTGGTCGCGACGGCGCTCGCCGACGCCCCGGGGATCACGGTGCTCCTGACCGGAGGCGTCCTGCGCCTGTCGGCGATGTCCCTCGTCGGCGACCTGGGCACGGACGTGCTCCGGACGACGCGGATCAACAAGGGCTTCCTCGGCGCGCGCGGGCTCAGCCTCCCGCGCGGACTCATGGACCTGAACCCGGACGAGGTCCGGATCAAGCAGGAGATGGCCGACGCGTGCGACCAGGTCTACGGGATCTTCGACGGGACGAAGTGGCATCGGAGCGCCCTCCTCGCCTTCGTCTCCGTGGACGAGCTGACGGGGATCGTCACGGACTCGAGCGCGCCGGCGTCCGAGGTCGACGCGTGGCGTGGAGCAGGGGTAGACGTGATCACCGTCGACCCCAGGCCCGGCGAGGTGCCGCCCCTCCGGCCTCGGGACCTGCGCCGCATGACCCTGGCGGACGAAGCCGTCGCGTGAGCAGCCTCGCCGGACCACTGAGCGGAATCCAGGCCCCGGCGGATCTCTGGGACGCACCGGCCGCGACCGGCCTCGACGGCCTGGGCGCGCTCGTGTACCGCTCGAACCTCCTCGGCGCCGACCGCTCCATCGCCAACCAGGGCGGAGGCAACACGTCGGCGAAGGGTGTCGTCGTCGATCACGCCGGCCGCGATCAGCGCGTCCTGTGGGTGAAGGGCTCGGGCACCGATCTGGCGACGATCACCGGCGACGGCTTCGCCGCGCTGCTGCTCGACGAGGTCGAACCGCTCCGTTCACGAGAGGCGATGGACGACGCGTCGATGGTCGACTATCTCCGCCGCTGCGCGCTGGAGCCCGACCAGCCACGCCCGTCCATCGAGACGCTCCTGCATGCATTCGTGGACGCAGTGCACGTCGACCACACGCATCCGGACGCCGTCATCGCGCTGACGTCGACGCCCAACGGCCGCTCGCTCGCCGACGAGGCGTTCGGCGGCGAGGCGGTCTGGCTGGACTATCAGCGCCCGGGCTTCGACATGTCGAAGCGGATCGCCGAGCTCCTGGAAGCGAATCCGTCCGCCCGCGCCGTCCTGCTCGAGCGCCACGGCCTCGTCACGTGGGGCAACACCTCCGAGGAGGCGTACAGGAGCACCATCGAGTTCGTCACGAGAGCTGCCGAGGCGGTGGACCGGGCCGGTACCGGCCGGTTCGGTCTGGGCGGCAAGGCGAGCCCGGAGCTCGGGGAGAGCGAGTGCCTCGCCCTCCTGGCGCAGACGCTTCCTGCGCTCCGGGGCTCGCTCCTCGCAGATGCGGACGGCGTCGTGCTCGAGGTCGACCGGAGCCCTGCGGCGGTCGCCTTCGCCTCGTCGGCGCGAGTCTCCGAGGTGAGCCAGGTCGGCGCGCCGTGCCCCGACCACCTGATCAACACGAAGCACAGGCCGCTCGCGGTCGCGTTCGACCCGGCGAGCGACGGCCCTGCCGACCTCGGCGCAGCCCTTCGACGCGGTGTTGACGAGTACGGCGCGTGGTACCGCGAGTACTACGCGAGGCACGTCGACGACGAGACTCGGCAGTTCCGCATGGATCCCGTGGGCCCTCGGGTCGTCCTGATCCCGGGTGTCGGCGTGGTGACGAGCGGGATCGACGCCGGCAGGGCGCGGACGACGCGCGACCTCTACCACCGCGCGATCGCCGTCGAGGACGCGGCCGACGCGCTCGGCGGATTCCGGTCCCTCAGCGAGTCGGAGGCCTTTGCGATCGAGTACTGGCCGCTCGAGCGTTACAAGCTCGCGCAGGCGCCGCCGCTCAGGGAGCTCTCGGGAAGCATCGCCGTGGTCACCGGCGCAGCCAGCGGGATCGGCCGTGCGACCGCGCGCGTGCTCGCCTCACGCGGCGCGCATGTCGTGGTCGCGGACCTGAACGGCGCAGGTGCGCGGGACGTCGCCGACGAGCTCGTCGCAGCGCACGGCACTCGCCGCGCGCTCGCCGTCGAGGTCGACGTGACCAGCGAGGACGACGTCCGGGAGATGATCCGCCGTACGGTGCTCGAGTACGGGGGTCTCGACGTCCTGGTCGCGTCGGCAGGTCTCGCGACGAGCGCGTCGATCACCGAGACCACGCTCGACGACTGGGAGCAGAGCTACGCCGTGCTCGCCCGCGGCTACTTCCTCGCCGCGCGGGAGGCGTTCCGTGTCCTGATCGAGCAGGGCCGCGGCGGCTCGATCGTCTTCGTCGGCTCGAAGAACGCGCTGGTCGCAGGGGCGAACGCCGCCGCGTACTCGTCCGCGAAGGCGGCCTCCCTCCACCTCGGGCGCTGCCTCGCCGAGGAGGGCGGCCCGCACGGGATTCGCGTCAACACCGTGAACCCCGACGCGGTGATCCAGGGGTCGAGCATCTGGTCCTCCGATTGGAAGGCCGAGCGCGCCAGCACGTACGGCGTCAGCGAGGACGAGCTGCAGACGTACTACCAGGGCCGCACGAAGCTCGGGGTCGCCGTTCTCCCCGAGGACGTCGCCGAGGCGATCGCGTTCTTCGTCGGCCCGCGTTCGAACAAATCGACCGGAAATGTCGTCAACGTCGACGGCGGCGTAACCGCCGCGTATCCCCGGTAGTGCGAAGGAGGCGCACGCTCCACCGGTCCGCTCCGCACACTCCGATGCGAAAGGAACGATCCATGCACAAGCACAGGTGGGCGGTGTTCGCCGCGGCAATCGTCGTCGCAGGCGTGGCCGTGGCGGCCGCAATGGCCGGCCCGAGCCGCTCGACGGCGGGCAAGACGTTCTACTTCATCCCGAAGGACACCCTCAACCCATACGAGGTGATCGCCGATCGCGGCGGCAAGATCGCGCTCACAGAGCTGGGCAACAAGCAGGTCGTCCAGTCGGGCACCGAGGACACGGCCGCGGCGCAGCAGCCGGCCGTACAGGCTGCGATCCAGGCGCGTGCAGCGGGAATCGTCATCGCCGGCAACGATCCCGACGCACTCTGCCCGGCGCTGAAGCAGGCGCAAGCGGCCGGCACGCACGTCATCGCGTTCGACTCGGACGTGAGCTGCCGTGAGCTGTTCATCAACCAGGCGGACACGGAGACGATCGGCCGGAGTCAGATCGCCCTGCTCGGGAAGCTCATGGGCTACAAGGGCGAGTTCGCCATCCTGTCCGCGGCGTCCACCGCCACGAATCAGAACGCCTGGATCAAGTACATGAAGCTGGAGATGAAGAAGCCGCGCTACAAGGACATGAAGCTCGTCAAGATCTACTACGGCAACGACAACCCGGCGCAGTCGCGGCAGGCAACCGTCGCGATGCTCCAGGCGTACCCGAACCTGAAGGGGATCGAGTCGCCGACGACCGTCGGGATCTCGTCGGCCGCGCAGTACCTGTCGACCTCGAAGAAGTACAAGAACAAGATCGTGCTCACGGGCCTCGGCCTGCCCAGCCAGATGAAGAAGTACGTCCACGACGGCACCGTGAAGGCGTTCGCCCTCTGGAACCCCGAGGATCTCGGGTACCTGGCGGGCTACGCGGTCTCGGCGTTCGCGGACGGGAAGATCACCGGCAAGGTCGGCCAGACGTTCAAGGCCGGCAAGCTCGGGACGTACAAGATCATCCTCGGCCCCGACAAGCGGCCGCAGGTGATCCTCGGCCCGCCGTACGTGTTCACCATCAAGAACGTCGACAAGTTCAAGTTCTAGGCCGAAAAGAGCCGGGGGCGCCGCCACGCGCGGCGCCCCCTCCTCACCGGATCGTGACGGAAACACCTCTCGCACCCGTCGTCTCCCTGCAGCACGCGGAGAAGCGCTTCGGCGCCGTCCATGCGCTCGACGACGGCGACATCGAGCTGTTCGGGGGCGAGGTGCACGGCCTCGTCGGCGAGAACGGCGCCGGCAAGTCCACGCTCGTCAAGATCCTCGCCGGCGTGCACAGAGCCGACGCCGGACGACTCCTGATCGACGGCGAGGAGGCGATCTTCGACAACGCCAAGCAGTCGCAGGCCGCGGGGATCGCGATCATCTTCCAGGAGCCCACCCTCTTCCCCGATCTCAGCGTCGCCGAGAACATCTTCGTCGGCGTCCAACCGCTCAAGCGCTTCCGGCGCATCGACGGTCGGCGCATGCGGCGCGAGGCGACCGTGCTGTTCGAGCAGCTCGGCGTCCGACTCGATCCGGACAGGCTCGCTCGGGGCCTCTCGATCGCCGATCAGCAGCTCGTCGAGATCGCCAAGGCGCTGACCACCAACGCCCGCGTGATCGTGATGGACGAGCCCACCGCAGCCCTGACGACGAACGAGGTCGAGCGTCTCTTCCGCATCGTCGAGACGCTCCGCGCCCGGGGCAGCGCGGTGCTCTTCATCTCGCACCGGCTCGACGAGATCTTCGCGATCTGCGAGCGCGTCACCGTGATGCGCGACGGTCGCCACGTCTGGACGAAGCCGATCGGCGAGCTGACCGTCGAGTCCGTGATCCGCGCGATGGTGGGTCGTGACATGGACGCGCTGTTCCCGAAGGTCCAGTCCGAGCCGGGGCCGGTCGTCCTGAAGGTCGATCGGCTCACGCGGGAGGGGGAGTTCACCGATGTGTCGTTCGTCGTGCGAAGCGGCGAGATCGTCGCCCTCGCCGGACTGGTCGGCGCGGGACGGACCGAGGTCGCGCGCGCCATCTTCGGGATCGACCGCTGGGACGCCGGCTCGGTCGAGATCGACGGCAGGCGGCTGCGCGCTGGATCGCCCTCGGCCGCCATGGCGGCCGGGATCGCGCTGGTGCCCGAGGACCGGCGCCAGCAGGGCCTCGTGATGGACTTCTCGATCGAACGCAACATCGCGCTCGCGTCACTCGACCGGGTCCAGCGAGGCGGCGTCATCCTCCGGGGCTCCGAGCGCACCTTCGCGCGCGACTGGGCGCTTCGCCTCCAGCTGAAGTTCGCGAAGCTGACCAACCCGGTCTGGACGCTCTCCGGCGGCAACCAGCAGAAGACCGTGCTGGCGAAGTGGCTCGGGCGCAAGCCCACGCTGCTGATCGTCGACGAGCCGACGCGCGGCATCGATGTCGGGACGAAGGCGGAAGTGCATCTCCTGCTGTCGGAGCTCGCGGCGCAGGGCGTCGCCGTCCTCATGATCTCCTCCGAGCTGCCGGAGGTCCTCCACATGGCGGATCGGATCGTCGTGCTGTTCGAGGGCCGCGTCATGCGCGAGTTCGAGCGTGCCGAGGCAGACGAGGACGCGATCATGCGCGCCGCGACGGGACTGGTCGAGGAGGCGGCGTGACCTCGGTCGCCGAGGAGCAGAACGTGATCGAGCGGCGCTCCGGCTCACGCGCCTTCGCCGAGTTCCTCGTGCGGTTCAGGGAGCTCGGCATCGTCCTCGCGCTCGTGATCGTGATCGGCGGCACGACGCTCGACAACCATCTCTTCCTGAGTGCCGCGAACATCCAGCAGATCCTCGCGGGCTCCGCCATCATCGCGCTCCTCGCGATCGGCGAGACCATCGTCATCATCACCCGGAACGTCGACCTCTCGATCGGGTCGATCCTCGGGATCTCCGCGTACGCGACCGGAGTGCTGTACGTGCACCACCCGGACGTGACGCTCCCCGTCGTCTTCCTCCTGGCGCTCGCGATCGGCGCCGTCTGCGGGGTGGTGAACGGCCTGATCGTCACCGTCGGACGCGTTCCGAGCCTCGTCGTGACGCTCGGGACGCTCTACATCATCCGTGGGATCGACGGCGCGTGGGCGGGGGGCAACCAGGTCAACGCCTCGATGCTGCCCGAGAGCTTCAACAGGATCGGCTACGCGACGGTGCTCGGCATCCCGTATCTCGGGTGGATCGCGATCGCCGCCGTCGCGGTCGCGACTTATGCGATGCGCAGTTTCCGAACGGCCCGCGACTTCTATGCGATCGGCTCCGACCCGGACGCCGCCCGCCTGGCCGGCATCCCCGTCGGATCGCGTGTCTTCCTCGCCTTCGTCCTGAGCGGAGCGATCGCCGGCGTAACCGGCGCGTTGTGGCTCTCGCTGTACGCGTCGGTGGATGCGATCGCCGGGGTCGGCTACGAGTTCCAGGTGATCGCCGCCGTCGTCGTCGGCGGTGTGGCGATCTTCGGCGGGAGCGGCACCGTGCTGGGCGCAGCGCTCGGCGCGCTCCTCCTGTACACGATCAACACCGCGCTCGTCGTCGTCAACGTCTCATCCTTCTGGAGCATGGCCCTCGCGGGAGCGTTGCTGCTCGCCGCGATCGCCTTCGACCGGCTGGTCGCGCTGCGCGTCGCTCCCACCATGCGCACGCGAAGGAGCGCTCGTGCCTGACGTCGAGAA
>Ga0207643_10001240_pt1 | contig 15016 bp, 8 predicted proteins | sample KBSMisM62_FD_184313 | JGI IMG/M metagenome (GOLD analysis project Ga0207643, IMG submission 184313) | Miscanthus rhizosphere microbial communities from Kellogg Biological Station, Michigan, USA - KBS Miscanthus M6-2 (SPAdes) (version 2) | ecosystem: Host-associated > Plants > Roots > Rhizosphere...
GTCGCGCAGCGCGTCGGCCATCGGGCGGAAGTTCACCGCGTTGCCGCCCGCGTACGGGAAGCACACCAGGGCCGCCTTCGGTCCGGACGGCTCCAGCAGCGGCTGGAGCAGCCCAGGCCGTGACTTGGACTTCCCGTCGACCAGCGCGGCCATGTCGGCCAGGACCGGGTGACGGGTCAGCTCCTTGAGGGACACCGCACGGTCCAGCGCGATGGCCAGCTTCACCGCCAGCAGCGACGAGCCGCCCCGGTCGAAGAAGTTGTCGCGTCGGCCGATCTGATCCTGACCGATGCCGAGCACCTTCGCCCACGCCTCGGCCAGCCGCCGCTCGGTGGGTGTGCCCGGCGCGTCGTAGTCCGTGCCGCCCGCGGCGTCACCCAGTTCGCCCGCCAGCGTGGTCAGCGCCTTGGAGTCAATCTTGCTGTTGGCCGTCAACGGCAGGCTTTCCCGCCAGTGGAAGGCCGCCGGGACCATGTACCAGGGCAGCGACTCGCCCAGCCGGTCCCGCAGGACGCTGGCCTCGATCGGCCCCGGGCCCGAGTAGAAGGCCACCAGCCGCTGGCCCTGGCCGGGCCCTGCGGCGACCACCACCGCGCCGTCGCGGACGCCGGGCACCCGCAGCAGGGTGTTCTCGATCTCGCCGATCTCGATGCGGAAGCCGCTGATCTTCACCTGGCTATCCCGGCGGCCGAGGAACTCGAGCTTGCCGTCCGGCCGCCAGCGACCGTAGTCGCCGCCCAGGTAGAGGCGCTGGCCTTCGCGGTGCGGGTCGGTCAGGTAGCACTGCCGGGTGCGCTCGGGGTCGTTGATGTACCCGCGGCCGACGCAGACCCCGGAGAAGGCGATCAGGCCGGCCGCGCCCAGCGGCACCGGTGCCAGATTCTCGTCCACCACGTAGACGCGCACGTTGCTGACCGCCCGGCCGAGCGGGACCCGCTCGCCATCCGGCGCCCGGTCCATGACCTCGTGGTTGGTGTCGTCCGAGGTCTCGGTCAGCCCGTACGCGTTGACCAGCTTGATCCCGGGCTTGGCCGCGAACCAGCGCTGGGCGAGCTCCCGCTTCAGGGCCTCCCCGGTCACGGACACGTACCGCAGGTCCGGGAGCTCCCGGGGATGCTGGTCCAGGTAGGACAGCACCACCTCGAGGTAGGACGGCACAATCTGCAGGACGTTGACCCGACCGGCCTCGATCGTGTCGACGAACCGTGCGACGTCCAGGATCACGTCCTGCTCGACGATCAGCGTCCGGCCGTCGGCCAGCAGCGCGGAAACCAGCTGCCACATGGAGATGTCGAAGCACTGGGGCGCGGTCTGCGCGACCACCTGCCCCGCGCCGATCTCCAGGTCCTCGATCTTGGCGTACAGGTGATTGAGCATGCCCGCGTGCTCGCACATCGCGCCCTTGGGTTCCCCGGTGGAGCCGCTGGTGAAGTAGATGTAGGCGAGCTGATCGGGCCCGACCTCAATGCCGAGATCGGTCCCGGCGTGGTCCTCTTGGTAAGCGGTCTCGACGAAGAGCAACTCTGCTCCCGGCATTCCCCGCAGGGCCGGGCCGAGCGTGGCCGTGCTGCCCGGTTCGGTCAGCACGAGCTCGCACCCGGCCCGGGTCAGCGTCCTGGCGATGCGGTCGGCCGGGAAGTGCGGCTCGATGGGCAGGTACACCCCGCCGGCCTTGAAGATCGCCAGAACGGCGGCCATCCAGTCCAGGTTGCGCTCGGTCACCACGGCCACGACGCCCTCGCGGCGAAGGCCCCGGGCCAGCAGGGCCCGGGCCAGCCGGTTCGCGCGGGCGTTGAGCTCGGCGTAGGTCCACTGCCGGCCCCCGCAGGTGGCCGCGATGGCCTCCGGGTGCACCCGTACCCGCTCCTCGAACAGCTCGTGCATCCGCCGGTCAGGGCGCTCCCGGTGCGGTCCGGCCAGCCCGTCGAGCTGGAAGCCGAGTTCTCCCGGACTCAGCAGGCTCTGCCGCCCGTGCTCGGCCTCCGGGTCGGCGACGATCAGCGCCAGGGCGGTGAGGTGATAACCGGCGATCCTGGCCGCCGCGTCCGCGTCCAATGCGTCGGTTCGGTACCGCAGCCGCAGTGCGAGCCGGCCGCGGTGCGGCCAGATGCTCACCCACAGCACGGTGCCCGGCGCCAGCGCGCCCTCGCCGCCCAGCGCGTCAAACACCGTCTCGAAGGCCGCCCCGGTCAGGCCGAGCTCGCCCGCCAGGTCGCCGACGGGGAAGTCCTGGTGCGCCAGCAGTTCCCACTCGGTCCGGTGGGCCTGGTGCAGCATCGCCCGCCACGAACCGGATGCGGTCTCCAGCCGGCACGGCAGCGGCACGCCGCGGATCCCGGCCAGGTAGCCGGTCACCACCTCGGACTCGCCGGACAAAGCCGCGAGCACCGTGGCGTGCGCGGCTAGCAGCACCGAGCTGAGCGGCACGCGCAGCCCGGCGGCCCGCTGCCGCAGCGCGGGCAGCAGGTCGCGGGGAACCGCCACCTCGCAGACGGCCACCCCGGGCACCGGATCCAGGGTCCACCGCGGGATCGGGGTGAACCCGCCCCCCGTCAGCACGCCATGCCAGAACTCACGGTCAGAATCAGCGAAAGCTTTAGCCAAACTGTTAGTCGTCATGTCACATCTCCCTCGCAGGGTTTCCCCCCCACCGCGCGCGCGGCGGAATCTCCTCGCCCTTCATCAGGAATGAATCGGGGGCGAGCACCGAGCGCTCTCCCATGGTCACGCCGTAGTGGACCATCGCGCCGACCCCGATGGTGCAGCCGTTGCCGATCGTGGTGCGGTCGGACTTGAACGCGCCATCCTCCTGCGAATGGCACTGGATCTCGGATCCGGCGTTGAGCGTGACGTCGTCGCCGACGATGGTCAGGCTCCGCTCCGTGAAGTGGCAGCCATCGTCGAAGACCCTCTTGCCCACCTTGGCGCCGAGCCCACGCCATACCACGTTCTTGAACGGCGTTCCGTCGAACATGCGCACGTATAGCTCGGCCGGTACCTTCCAGAGGCGCTCGTGCCGCCAGAAATACGGGTCGTAAATGGAACAGTACTTCGGTTGCAGGAGGCGGAAGCCCCTGATCAGTCGCTCCACGAGCACGAAGTAGACGGGCGTGATCAGGAAGCTCACCGCGAGCAGGAGACCCATCTCCAGCTGGGCGAACCCGCCGTACGAGTCGAAGGCGGCCAGCGCGAAGGCGGTGACCAGGAACACGTGCAGCCACCGCACGAACAGGAAGATGCCGATGGTCCGCAGGTTGTGCCAGTTCTTCGCGCGCAGCTGCAGCCGCTGGTCGTCTTCGTCCAGCTCGACCGCCTGGTCGCGCTCCACCGTCCGCGGGATCTCAAACGGCGGCGAGCCGAGCAGCCCTACCCCTTCGCGGACCTTGCCGTCGAGCGGGATCATCGCCTTGGTCGCGATCAGGCAGTTGTTGCCGACCCGCCCGCCCGCCGGGTAGTAGATGTTGTTCCCGAAGAAGCTGTCCCCTCCGATGTAGACCGGGGAGACGCGGAACGACGTGGCCGAGACGTCAGAGTTTACGATCACCAGGCCGTCGGCGACCATTGTCCCGCTGCCGATGATGCTCATATACGGGTTCTCCTGGCCGACGTCGGTGCCGAAGTTCGACCCGGTCTGCACGACCCGGCCCAGGTCGTACCCCAGCCAGCGCAGGTACCCGGTGATGTAGGAGCTGTCCCCGAACAGGCGGGTGAAGAACTTCCCGCCGGTTATCCGGGCGATGGACCGGTGGACCCGGTCGCGGAACCCGAACAGCGGATAGACCGCGCTCGGCTTGATGAACACGCTGAGCAGGCGGGGGACAGTGGCCACGAAGACCAGCCCGATCACGACCGAGCCGAAGAACAGCACCAGCGAGATGACCAGAGCGTTGCGGTAGAGCGCGAGCGTGCTGATCGCGTCCATGCTCGGGTTCAGCACCTTGCCCAGCTTGGGAACCGCGGTCAGCAGGGCGAACGCGCCCCCCTCGAGCAGCGGCAGGTACAGGAAGAACACGCAGATCAAGGTGATGGCGCTGAACCTGAACCGGCGCCACCGGCCGCAGGGCCTGGACGAGACCCGCAGGTAGTTCAGGTCGGTGCGCTGGGCCGGGGATCCGTGCCAGCGCTGGCCGGTCCGGACCCGCTGGCCGCTGTGCAGTGCGGAGGTGTGGCCGAGCTGCGACACGTCGCCCATCGAGGTGTTGATGTCGAGCACGGTCTTCTCGCCGATGAGCACGTTCCGGCCGATGGTGACCCGGCCGGTCTGGATCCAGCCCGCGTAGGCCCGGTAGCAGTTGAGGAACGACTCCTTGCGGATCACCGTGTCCGGGCCGATGGTCAGCAGGTCGGTGCAGACCGGGACGTGCCGGGTGAAGATCACCGTCCCGCGCCCGACCTTGGCGCCCAGCGCCCGCAGATACCACGTGTACAGCGGCGAGCCGGCGGCCACCAGCGCCAGGGGGTTCGACTTGACCAGCGTCTTGACGACCCAGAAGCGGAAATACCCCAGGCTCCAGATGCGGATCTGCTGGGGCTTCCACCGGCCGATGAGCACCCACTTGGCCACGATCGGAAGGGTGCACAGGACGATGAAGGCGGCGCCGCCGAAGAGCACCGACCTCAGGTAGATCTGCGTGTAGCCCTGGGCGGCCGATATCCACTCGTACGCCCTGGCGCCGACCAGCGCGAGCGCCCAGGCGTACACGAAGAAGGACAGCAGTTGCAGCGCCCCGCACATGAGGTACTGCCGGGTGCTGGCCGGCGCCGGTGCCGCCGAGCGGGCCAGGATCGGATCCCGCGGCTGGATCAGGGTAGCTATCGCGTCCAGGTTCACCTCGGCCTCGGCCTCGGCGATCCCGAACGCCTGCGCCAGGCGCCTGATCGACGGATGCGCGTAGATGTCCTGCATGGACATCACGGGCAGGCCCTCCCGCTTCCGCACCCGCGCGCAGAACTTGGCCATGACCAGCGAGTCCGCGCCCAGGTCGTCGAAGAAATGACTGTCGAAGGGCACCTCCTCGATCTTCATCACGCCGGCCAGCATCTCGGCGAGAACTCCCTCGGAACTGGTCTCCGGCTCCGCGGTCAGGGTCCCGGCCATACTTCCCATCACGACCTCCCAGATCAGAAGGCGTTCTGGTGAACGGCCTGGACCGGAACGTCGAAGTCGCTGCTCAGCACGTCCTTGCCGTAGATGGCTTCGATCCAGTTGGTCTGATAAACGGTGTCGAGGTAGCGCTCGCCCAGATCGGGCGCGATGGCCACCGCGGTGAGGTCGCTGGCGTCGTGCCGTGACAGCCAGTCCATCGCGCCGCTGACCACCGTGCCGGTGGAGCCGCCGAACAGGAAGCCGCGCCGGGCCAGGCGGTGGCAGGCCCGGATACTGTCGGCCTCCTCGACGCGCACGACCTCGTCTACGTACGATTCGTCCAGTAGCGGCGGGCGGACGGTCATGCCCAGCCCGGGGATCATCCGTCGGCCCGGCGACCCGCCGAATATCACGGAGCCGAAGCTGTCCACCGCGACGATCCGCACCGGGCGGTGCCACCGCTTGAAATAGCGTGCGCAACCCATCAATGTCCCCGTGGTGCCAGCCCCGACGAACAGCACGTCCAGCTGCGGGAACTGGCGGGCGATGGCGGGTGCCGTGGTGCGATAGTGCGCCCGCCAGTTGCCCTGGTTGGTGTACTGGTTGAGCCAGACGTACCTGTCGTCCGAGGCGCACAGCGCACGCACGTAGTCGAGCCGCGCGCCGAGGAACCCGCCGGCCGCGTCCGGGTCGGAGACGACGTGCACCTCGCTGCCCAGCGCCTCCATCAGCAGCCTGGTGGACAAGTTGCAGCGGGAGTCGGTCACGCACAAGAACCGGTAACCCTTGCTCGCCGCGATCATGCTCAGCGCCACACCCAGGTTCCCGGACGAGGATTCGACCAGGATCGAATGCGGCGTCAGGACTCCGTCCCGGTCGGCGGCCTCCACCATCTCCGTCGCCGCCTTGATCTTGATCGACCCCGCGAAGTTGAAGCCCTCGCACTTCAGGAACAGGGAGTTACCAAAGATCGACCGAAGGTCTACAAAGAGCTCCTCTTCGTTGAAAGCCTGCGGAACTGAAATGACTGTCACGATGCCCTCCTCATCGACAACGGAGCGCAAATCCCCCGATTTCCGCGGCGAACGCGGCTCGGAACGTCTGCGTCCACATGGACCAAGAGGGGGGAACCGGGGACGTGATACATCCAACGCGGTTCCGCCGTAACCAGCGACCACGACCGCAGGCCCCCGCTCCCGGAATCTTCCTGCCCGGCAGCAGCCCGAACCGTCGTCCCCGATCCAGGCCCCGGGCGCCCTCCCAAGCGCCCCAAGACCCCCAGACGGGACTGGTAGGAGCAAACCACGTAAAGCTCCCCCTCTGCCCTTATGTACGTTTGGGCGCCCAATCGAGTTCAAACAACTCGCACCGCAAAGCCGCATCGCCCGCAGCCGGAACCTGCCTCAGGGGTCTCACCTGGGCCTTCTCCTGCCAGCGCCGTCATGTTTTCGTCATGAAGGTGCGGGCCGCCCGCGAGGGTGACCGGCCGGCCACCGCACCCGCTAGGCTCCTGCGAAGAGGGGTGATCGGTCCAGATGAACGCCAGTACTCCGCCTTCGCCGCACGTGGCGGCGCCGGGGACCGAGAGGCCGCGCCGCTTCCGCCCGAAGCTGCGCTACGAGCTCATCGGCTGCGGGCTGCACGGCCACGAGATCCTGGGCACGGACGCGGCCGCACTGCGGGCCGAGGACGAGCTGTTCGCCCGGGACTCGGGCGGCCTGCGCTGGTACCGGTGCCTGCGCTGCGACTCCTGGCTGGCGCTCACCCCGCCGGAGCATCCCGCCAGGAAGTACCCGCCGGCCCGCGACGAGATCATGTTGCCGCTGCGGGGCAAGCCGCTGCGCGACCGCTACATCCTGCGGCTGATTGCCGTGGACCGGATGCTCCACTTCCTGGTCCTGAGCGCGCTCGCCGCCGCCGTGTTCCTGTTCGCCAGCGACCGCGCCGCGCTGGACGCCGAGTTCACCCGCATCCTCAACGACCTGCAGGGTGGAGTAGGCGGCCCGCTGTCGAACAGCAGGCACGGCATCGTGCACGACCTGCAGTACCTGTTCGCCGTCAACATCAAGAACCTGTACCTGGTCGGCGCCGCCATCGCCGCGTACGCGCTGCTGGAGGGCATCGAGGCGATCGGGCTCTGGTTCGCCAAGCGGTGGGCGGAGTACCTGACGTTCGTGGCGACAATCGTCTTCATCCCCTATGAGATCGACGAGCTGATCAAGGGCATCACCGCGCTGAAGCTGGTGGCGTTCATCATCAATGTGGCTGTTGCGGTCTATCTGCTGTACGCCAAGCGCCTGTTCGGCCTGCGCGGTGGCGGCCGGGTCGAGCGCGCCGAGCGCGAGGCGGACACCGGGTGGACCGCGATCGAGCGGGCCACGCCGAAGAGCACCCCGCAGCCCTTGTTACCGGACGCCGCTACCGGGCCCGCGTTCGCAACCGCACGGTGCCGGGCCCGGGAGCGCCCAGCGCGACGTCGTGGCGCGTGGCGCCCTCCCAGCGGCCGTCCTGGTACCGCCGCACGAACTGCAGGCTGGCCCGCCCGGCGAGATCGGCCGGGGTGAGTGTGACCCCGAACAGGCCGAGGCCGAGGCCCTGCGCGTCCCGTTCGGTGATCGTGGCCGGGTCCCAGTCGTCGAACCCGTAATGCAGGGTGAACGGGCTCAGGTCCGCGACCACCAGGGTCCGCCCCGCGGGCAGCGCCCGCACCGGGCTGGACTCCCGCCAGAACCACGTCCGCGACGCGGGCACGACCGCGCGGTACCGGTCGCCGACCAGGGCGAGAAGCTCGACCGGCTTGCCCGTCGCGGCCGCCACCGCGAGCTTGATCAGCTCGCTGTGCGCCCAGGCCAGCGGCATCGCGCTGCCGGTGGGCTGACCCGGCCACAGGTTCTGCCGGGGGAGCGGGTTCGCGTCCCAGATCTGCTCGGGCAGCAGGCCGCCCCGGCCGCGCATGGCCAGCATCGCCCGCAGCTGGGTGGTCGCGTCCCCGCCGGCCAGGACGTCCAGGTGCCCTCGCTCGCCGGCCAGCAGCGGCCACGGCCGGCCGATGCCGAACTTGCGAACCGGCCAGCCGCTGCCGTCCAGCCATTCCCCGTAACCGTCTACGTCATAGCGACGGTAAGCACGCCCATTGGGGGTGTCGGCGCCGAGCATCGCCTCGGCGATGGCCAGCGAGTCGGTGATCCGCTTGTCGGCCGGGTCGCGCAGGCCGAGCCGCGGCAGGTAGGCGAACTCCAGGCCCACCAGGGCCGCGGCGTCGGCGGGCTGGGTACCCTGCGGCTGATTGCGCTCCTCGACGCGTCCGCCGCCGGGCAGCCCGATCCTGACGTAGTGCCCGTCGGTGCCGAAGGCCTGGTCGATCTCGTCGCCGGACACGAACGTGAACTCCTCCAGGCGCTCGTTCCAGTTGTCCGCCAGGGCCCGGGCGAGCGTCCGATCCGGGCCGGTCAGCCTGGTGGCGGCGACGAGCATCGCGACGATCTGCAGGCCGATGGTGAAGGGGCTCGCGCCCGCGTTCTCCTCCCACCGGTCCACGTCCCGGCTGGACACCGGGCCGTTGCGGGCCAGGTAACCGGCCGCCGACGTGATCGCGTTGTCGGCGCCCTCGGGCAAGGGCACGCCGAGTTCGTCGAGCTTGCCCGCGAGCAGCAGCGGGAACGCGACCTCATCCAGCTGTACCGCCGCCTGCGGATCGAAGGCGGCCGGCACCCGGCTGACGAAGAAGCAGCGCGGCCACGACCCGTCCCGGTTCTGCCGCGCGGCCAGGTAACCGAGCACGGTCGCGGCGTCGTCAGTGTGCCCGGCCGCCGCGAGCGCGAGCGCGGTCTCCCCGCCGTCCCGGCACCACACCAGGTGGTAGCCGCCGGGGTCGTTGGCGTAGTTCCCCCACGGGATCGCGAGGCCGGCCACGTAGGCGCCCGACACGGTGTGATCGGCGTGGGTCCGCAGCACCACCGCCGACTCCCGCAGCGCGTCGGCCAGCCCGGGAGGCCCAGCTGACCCCGCCGTCGCCAGCTGGGCCGGCCCGGGCAGGGTGAGGCCCGCCATCCAGGCCCGCCAGCCCCGGGCGAACGCCGCCGCCGTCGCGTCGTAGCCGGCGTCCAGGCTCGCCTGCGCCGCGGCCCGGGCCGTGTCCTGGCGGTCGCCGAACCCCAGGGCGAGCAGCCCGGAGCCCGCCGCCAGCTCCCCGGTCAGGGCGACGACCCCGGGCCCGGCCTGACCGTAGGTCAGGGTCATCGACTGGTGGCGGCTGAAGTCGGTCCAGCCGTCCGTATCGCCCATGTAGCCGGCTCCGGCGCGGGTGAAGCCGGGCCGGGCCAGCAGGCACAGGAAGCCGCTGCTGCCGCTGGCGAACATGGCCAGGTCCGCCGGGTCGGTCCATCCGAGGTTGTCAGCCCCGAGCGCCGCCCACTGCGGCTCCGGGGTGATCTGGCCGATGCCTAGGTGCGGGGCCAGCAGCGGGTAGAGCCGCACGCCCTCACCCGCGAGCTCGTACTCGATGAGCAGCGCGTCGTGGTCCGGGTCCACCACCGGCCGCAGGGTCAGCTGGTAGGCCTGGTTCCTCCCGGCGTGCACGATGGTCGGCAGCATCAGCCCGGGCTCCGGAGTGGACAGCGTGTAGTGGCCGGCCCGCTTGACCTCCTGCCACCAGCCGGTGCCGCCGATGAGGAATCCGAGGTCCTTGACCTGGGGCTGGTCCACGGCGGGCCAGTAGATCTCGGTGAAGATCCCCTGGCCGGTCGTCGCCCACACGCGGCTGCTGCCCAGCGCGGTCATGACCAGGTCTTTCGCCCCGGACGTCCATGACGGGACCGCCTGCGCCGACGGAGCCGGCGCCGGGCCACCGTCCATCAGGACCCCCTCAGAAGTAACGCCGATCAGGCGAGCTTAGAGGTTTTTAGGGTTTCAGCCGTCCCAGAGGGCGCCGAGGGCCGCGTCGACCTTCGTGGCCAGGGATCCGACCGCGGGCAGCACCGGCGCCAGCGGCGCGGCGGTGACGCTCTCGCAGGCGGCCAGGGCCTCATTGTCCAGGAACCGGGTCAGCTGGCCGAACCCGTGCCGGTCGTCGCGGCCGCGGCGGTGCACGTGCAGCCGCTGCGGCGCGTACAGGTACAGGTGATCGCGGGCCCGGGTGACGGCCACGTAGAACAGGCGGTGCTCTTCGGCCAGCCCGTCGGGGTCACCGAGGGCCATGTCGCTGGGGACCGCGCCGTCCACGAGGTGGGGCAGGTGCACGATCGGCCATTCGAGGCCCTTGGCGGCGTGGATGGTGGAGATGGTCAGGTAGTCCTCGTCCAGGCGGGGCGGCCCGGCCAGGTCCGACGAGGAGACCGGCGGATCCAGGGTCAGCTCGGCCAGCACGTCGTGCAGCGACGGCTGGGCCGCGGCGGCGTCGGCGAGCCGCTGCAGATCACTGATCCGGGCCGTGGCGTCGGGATAACGGGCCCGGATCAGCGGGTCGAGCAACGCCAGCACCGCCGTTGCCTGTCCGCCCGCGATCTGGCCTCCCGCGATGTGCTGGGCCGCGTCGGCGAGCCGGCCGAGGGTGGCCGCCAGCGCCCGCCGGGACCGGGCCGGCGCCAACCCGACAACCTCGACGGCCGGTGCCCAGGCGTCCGGCGGATCTGCGTCGCCGCCGCCCGGGTCCAGGGCGTCGAGGATGCGGCGGGCATGCGCGGGACCGATGCCCTCGTGCAGCCGGAGCAGCCGGAACCAGGCCAGCTCGTCGGCTGAATTGACGATGATCCTGGCGGCGGCGACGAAGTCCTTGACGTGGGCGGTGTCGGTGAACCGCAGCCCGCCGAACTTCACGTACGGGAGCTTCCGGGCGCTCAGCTCGATCTCCAGCATGTCGCTGTGGTGAGCGGCACGGACCAGAACCGCCTGGTCGCGCAGGGCGGCGCCGTCCTCGTGCGCCTCCAGTACCCGGGTGCAGATCTCCCGCGCCTGGGTGGCTTCGTCGTGGCAGCGGACGAGCAGCGGGGCCATCCCCGGCCCGCGGTCGCCGGACAGCCTCAGATCCAGGCCGGGTGAGGACGGGCGGATGACGTTAGCCAGGCCGAGAACGCCCTGCCGGGACCGGTAGTTGCGGTCCAGGCGCACGATGTCGAGCCCCGGGTAGTCGGCGGTGAGCTGCCGCAGGTGCGCCGGGTCGGCGCCGCGGAACCCGTAGATGGCCTGGGCGTCGTCGCCCACGCAGGTCAGCTGCTTTCCATCCGGCTGCAGCAGCCGCACGATGCTGGCCTGGACGGCGTTGACGTCCTGGTACTCGTCCACCAGGACCGCGTCGAACATGCCGCGCAGGACCGGGCCGGCCGCCGGATCGGCCAGCGCCGCCTGCCAGAGCAGCAGCAGGTCGTCGAAGTCCAGCAGGTTCCGCGCCCGCTTGCGCGCCGTGTAGGCGCGGAACAGCGCGGCCAGCTGCGCGGTGAACGGCTTGCACCACGGGAAGCCGGCCGTCACCACCTCGCTGACCGGCCGCCCGGTGTTGACACAGCGGGTGTAGATATCCGCGCACGCCGCCGCCCGCGGCGCCCGCTGTCCGGTGCCGTCAAGACCGTGGTCCGGGCGCAGCACGTCCAGCAGGTCGGTGGCGTCGCCCTGGTCCAGGATGGTGAACTGCGGCGGCAGCGAGAACGACTCCGCGTGCTGCCGGATGATCTTGTGCGCGATGGCGTGGAAGGTCCCGCCGCAGATCCGGCCGGACGAGCCGTCGAACCACGCCGCGGCCCGGGCGAGCATGTCGCTGGCGGCGCGGCGGGTAAAGGTCAGCAGCAGGATCCGGCTGGCCGGCACCCCCTGGCTGCCGTGCAGCCACGCCGCCCGCGCGACCAGCGTCCTGGTCTTGCCGGTGCCCGCACCGGCCAGCACCAGCAGCGGACCGCCGTGCTGCGTGGCCGCCCGCCGCTGCTGCTCGTTGAGTCCGTCAAGCACCGCGTTCTCATCGAACATGCATTAGAACATAACCAGGCGGACCGCCACAGGTCCGTACGCCGCGCCGGCTACGTTTTGAGTCGCCGCGGTCCGGGCATCCGACGCTCGTGACGGACAGCGATAACGACCCGGGTCCGCAGCCGTCGCGCATCGACAAGCGCTGGTACTTCGCGCTGATGGCGACGTGCATCGGCTTGTTCGTGCTCTCCTGGGCGCTGATCGACCGGTACTCGACGCTCGCGGCCGTGATCGTCTCGGTGGTAGCCGTGGCCATCCCGCCGTTCGCCGTGATCGTCGCGAACGTGGCCAGCGCCACCGACCGCCGCAAGTAACCCGCCAAATACCGTAGTTCTACGGTATCCGGCCCGCGTGCGCCCGCCTTACCGTCTCCACAGCGCACAGTACCGATGAGAAGGGGAGGCAGCGATGGCCGGCAAGGCAGTGATCAGCCTGACCACGGGTCTGGAGGATCCGGAGAAGGTGACGGTGGCGTTCCTGGTCGCGGTGGGAGCGGCCGAGGCGGGGCGCCCGACGTTGATGTTCCAGGCCAAGGAGGCGGTCCGGCTGGCGCTGGCCGGGGTGGCGACCGGGGTAGCCTGCGACGGCTGCCCGCCGCTGCCGGATTTGCTGGCCCGGTACGAAAAGGCCGGGGGCAGCTTCATGGTCTGCCCGGTGTGCTTCAACGCCAAGCAGCTGGACAAGGGCGACCTGATCCCGAACGCCGAACTGGCCGGCAGCGTCCAGCTGTGGGAGTGGATCGGCGACGAGGGCGCGACCACCTTCAGCTACTGACGGTCAGGCCGCCGCCTGCCACGCCTGGTAGCCGCCGATGAGGTCGGATACGTCGGCGAAGCCCGAGGCGCGGAGCAGGCTGGCGGCGATGGAAGACCGGTAGCCGCCGGCACAGTACGTGACGACCGGGCGAGCCGGGTCGAGCTCGCCCGCCCGGTCCCGCAGCTGGCCCAGCGGGATGTGCACGCTGGCCTCGATGCAGCCCATCTCCCGTTCGCCCGGGCCGCGCACGTCCAGCAGCACCAGCCCGGGGACGGCGGCGCGGGCGTCGGCCAGCTGACGGGCGGTCAGGCGGCTGGCGGTGCCGGTGGCCTCGGGGTGCTCGACGAAGGCGGACCCCGGCTGGTCGAGAGCCCCGACGACCGAGTCCAGGCCCACCCGGGCCAGGCGCAGCCTGGTGTCGCGGGCGCGGCCGGGGTCGCACACGACGACGATGTCGCCGCCGACGACCTGTGCGGCGTACTCGGCGAAGCGACCGTCGAGGCCGACGTTGACCGAGCCGCGCAGGTGCCCGCGGGCGAACTCCTCGGGAGAGCGGACGTCGAGTACGGCCGCGCCCCCCGCGGCTAGCCGCAGCACCTGGTCCAGGGTCAGCAGTGGCGGCTCTTCGACGTCCGCGAGCTGGTGCGATTCCCGGTTGAGCTCGGCCACCCGGGCGAAGTAGCCGGGCTGAGGCGGCTGTCCCTCGGTGACCGCGGCCACGAAGTCCTCGGCTGAGCCCAGCCGCAGCGCGTAGTTGCTGCGGCGCTGCTCGCCGATGGTCGACGCCTTCTCGGTGGACAGGTTCTTGCCGCACGCGGACCCCGCCCCGTGGGCCGGATACACCCGGGTGGCGTCCGGCAGGGTAAGCAGGCTGGTATGCAGCGACCGGTACAGCTGGCGGGCCATGAACTCCGGGCTCAGTCCCTGCCCGCCCTGCAGGTCCGGACGGCCGACGTCCCCGATGAACAAGGTGTCGCCGGTCAGCACGCCGTACGGCGCGTCCGCGCCGGGTGACTCCCACACCACGATGCAGACCGACTCGGGCGTGTGCCCGGGGGTGGCCCGGAACTCCAGGCCCACCTGGCCGAGCTGGATACGCTCGCCGTCGCCCACCTTGCGGTGCGGGAAGTGCACGTCGGCGGCCTCCCCGTAGACGATGGTGGCGCCGGTCGCGGCGGCCAGCTCCAGGTGCCCGGAGAGAAAATCGGCGTGCACGTGCGTCTCGACGACGTAGTCGATGCTCAGCCCGCTGGCGGCCGCGTCATCCAGGTAATCCTGGACGTCCCGCCGGGGGTCCACCACGGCCGCGCGCCCGGTGGTCTCGTCGCCGATCAGGTAGGAAGCCTGGGACAGGCAGTCGAGGTAGTACTGGACGAACTTCACGGACCACCCCCTGCGGCGCCCGGCCAGCTGATCTTGGCCGGACCTTCATGGTAGCCCGCCACCGCCGCCGCCACCGGGCCCCAGGCCGGCACTAGATTCGCTAGACATGCCGGGTATGACCGGTCACCTGGGTCGCGCCCCGGCGTGAGCGTCGCCGCGTACCGGGGGCTGTTCGCCGATCCTGCGCTGCGCAGGCTCGCGATCGCGGACGCCTGCGCCCGGCTGCCGCAGGGCATGGTCAGCCTTACCGTGCTGCTGGTCGCGGCGGAGCACGCCTCGATGGCGGTGGCGGGCCTGGTGGTGGCGGGCTACACCCTGGGCCAGGCGGTGACCGGCCCGGTGCGGGGCCGGCTGGCAGACCGGTACGGGCTGGCCAAGGTCGCCGCCTGCTGCAGCCTGGGTTACGCGCTGGCCCTGCTGGCCCTGCTCGCGGCCGCCATCACGCGGGCGCCGGCCGGACTGCTCATCGGGGTCGCGACAACGGCCGGCCTGGTGAACCCGCCGCTCAGCCCGGGCATGCGCAGCCTGTGGTCCGCACGCGCGGGCACCCGGTTCGCCCAGGCCGCCTTCGCGCTGGACGCCGCGGTGTTCGACCTGTCCTACATCACCGGCCCGGTGCTGGCCGGCGCCCTGGCTACCGGCCTCGCCCCGGCCGCGGCGCTGGGCCTGATGCTCGCGCTGACCGGCGCGGGCGTGGCGATCATCGGCAGGCAGCCGCGAGACAGGGCGGCGGACCACCCGCGGGACAGGCCGGCGGGCCACCCGCCGCAGCGGCGCTCCCGGCCCCGGTTCCCGCTCCGCTCGGCCGGCCTGGGCCGCCTGCTGCTGATCGGGGCG
>Ga0207643_10001244_pt1 | contig 14963 bp, 17 predicted proteins | sample KBSMisM62_FD_184313 | JGI IMG/M metagenome (GOLD analysis project Ga0207643, IMG submission 184313) | Miscanthus rhizosphere microbial communities from Kellogg Biological Station, Michigan, USA - KBS Miscanthus M6-2 (SPAdes) (version 2) | ecosystem: Host-associated > Plants > Roots >...
AACAGCGGGTTGGTCGCTTCGCGCAATTGATCGGGTCGTGCCTTGGCGTCCATTGCTGCCCTCAAACCAGGATTCCCGCTGGCTAGCGATAGGGTAACGAGTTTCCCAACCGCCAGGAAGTCAAGCTCCACCGCCCAATTCCGCTGTCACAGCATCAAGGCCGGGTTCCTTTCGCAACCCGATTGAGCCTTGCTCTTTTATCCCTCTGACGTTTCCACTGAAGCCATGTAGGCTGGTTTGGAACTGCGACGCGCAGTGCGATGATCAACTCGGCTACGCGCTCGGGCCCAGCACTTTCCGGAGGGAGGCAAACATGAACTATCTGCTGACCGCCACCTGCCTTGTGGCGTTCCTCTCCGCACCGCAGGAGGGTGCCGCCCAGGATGCGGTCCGTTTCCCCGCGCTACAAGCCGATCAATTGACACCGGACCAGAAGAAATGGGCGGATACGATCACCGCACCGCCGCGCAACGGCAAATTCGCCAATCCCCCGTACCGGGCCTATATCCGCAGTCCGGAGCTGGCAACGCGGCTGACGCCGCTGTCGGACTATCTGCGGTGGAATACGTCACTGCCGGCGCGGCTGAGCGAACTCGCAATCCTCATCACCGCCCGCCATTGGACCGCGCAATACGAGTGGTACGCCCACTATCCGCTTGCGATCAAAGCCGGTCTTGATCCTGGGGTGGCTGCTGACATCGCAGCCGGAAAGCGCCCCGCTGGAATGAAGGAGGACGAGGCCGCGGTCTACGCGATGCAGCTCTATCGCGATAAAAACGTGTCAGATGGGGCGTACAAGGCAGCGCTGAGCCATTTCGGCGAACGCGGCATCATGGATATCATCGGCATCATCGGCTACTACGATCTGGTCTCGATGACGCTCATCGCCATGCAAGCCGAACCGCCAAACAACAGCGTAACGCCGCTGCCCCCGCTTCCGAAATAGGCGCGGCCTCTACACTATTGACAGGCGACGCGCGCCGCCAGGTTGACGGGGCGGCGCGCGCGCCAAGCGTAAGCTTCCGGGATGACGGACGACGAACTAGACCGCGGCGCGATTTCGTCCTGCGACCAGGCCCCAGACAACAAGGACGATCACGGCGCCGACGACGGCGCCGATCAGCCCCGCACCTTCACCGGCCTGGTACCAGCCAATCGCCTGCCCAAGGTAGGTGGCGACGAGCGCGCCCACGATCCCCAGGATGGTGGTCAGGATGAAGCCCGAGGGTTCATTCGGCCCGGGATGGAGAAATTTGGCGATAATCCCGGCAACGAAGCCGATGATGATAGTCCAGATGATGCTCACGACTGGCTCCTCTTTCTCTCCAGAGAATAGGCGCGCGACGAGGCGCGGCTGGTCTTACGAAAAGTCCGCTGCGCTCGGGATGCGGCCTTGGGGCGTGTACTTGTCGACGGCCTCGGGCAGACTCTTGGAGAGCCGGGACAGAATCTCCTCGCGCGACAGGCCGGTTTGTTGCGACAGGGTTTGAAGCACGTCGGGTCCGATCGCCTGCTCCAGTTGCGGAGGGGCAATCTGCTTGTTGGGCCCGGACGCGACCCAGGAGTCCGCGGCTTCGCCATGGCCCTGCTGCTTGAAAGCATCCATCAGCTCACGCAGGCCGCCGCTCACCACCTCTCCAATGCTCGCGCCGCCAAGTATCCCGCCCAGGTTTCCGGGCGTCGCCGCTCCCGCGCCGCTCTGGGGGACTTGCCCGGGTGCGGCAGGATTGGGTTGCGCCCCGCCGCGGAGCATCTCCGCAATCTTATCCCTGTTCTGGTACCCCGCGATGGCGAGGAGCCCTAGCAGCGCTGTCATGGAGGGATATCCGCGGCTCATATCATCATCCTCGTTGTCCGGTCGACGTGTGAATCTGAAGGTGCAAAGCACCAGGGTGTGGCAAGGGTCGTGGAAAGTGTTGGGCCAGTCCAACAACGCGGCGCGAGGCGTCTCGTTCCAGAGGCCGCCACATGGGGTCCGCCGGTCGATGCGCTGCAGGCAGTTCAAGGTGCGTCGCTCGGGGGGCAATGACCCCTCTCCCCGACGCGCCCGACCTGCGTCGGGTCCGGCTTTCGCACCTCAGTGAAGTCGGCGCGAGCCGGCGGCGGTCTCGCACACGTCCGGTTTCAGCAGCGAAAGGCGCTGGGTACACCACTCGAACACTTCAAGCTCCCGCCGGTACCCTGGCGCATCGCTTGAAGCGGCCGCCCGGCGGGCGAGATGCCATGCCACGTCCGCCAGGCGCTGCAATGTAGCCGCATCGTCCAGAAACGGCTCGACGCCCAGGCCGCGGAGAAGTTCGGGAAGCCGATCAGCAGTCATGTTCGTCTCGCTGCGTTCCCTTTCCTCCCCCCGGGCCGTCAACGCCGATCCCCAAGGCATGTTCCGAACTGGACGACACCGTCGAGCGGGACGTCATGGCTTCAGCCGACGCTCAGACCGGCGACAAGCCGGGACGTTTTCCAACGGCCTCGATGGCGTCGACCACTTCATCAGGCGCAACATGATGAACCATGTGACCAACGCCGGGCAGCAATATCAGGTGGCTATGGCGGATCGTTTCGTGCAATCGCGCGGACTGCCGGTGGGGATCTGAAATCCTGTCCGCAGTGCCTGCCATGATGGTGACGGGGATCGAAAGGTCCATATACCTGGGGGCGATGGCGGCGGCGGACGGCACCATGAGTGCCAACTCTCCCAACGAGGCGCGAATCTGACCCGGCCGCAGCGACAGAGCCGTCGGAAACTCCGCGGAAAAACGCCGAGGGACGCGTTGCGGTGCGAACACCTTCCGTATCACGCTGTTCTTGATCAGTTGACCGATGAGCGGCGCGATCGTGCAGCGGAGCACGTCGCCGATCACAGGAATGGCGGGAGGCGCGAAGAAAGCAACGTCCGTGCGCGGCGTCGGGAAATAGTAGCCCGACACCAAGACCAACCCCTGCACCAGCCGGGGATGATCGAGCGCGAGCGCAAGCGCAACCATGCTTCCCCACGAGTGACCGACGACGACGGCCTCTGCTATTCCCATTCGCTCCAGCGCGTCGGCAAGGAGATCCGCCTGGGCCGCCGGAGTCCACGCGATGCCGCGCGGACGCTCGCTGTAACCGAACCCCGGCCGATCGAAGGCGACCACCCGGCGGCGGCGGGCCGCACGCGCAACAAGGCCGCTGATCTCCATATCGGCAAGGGTCACGCCGTTGCCATGAAGCAATATCACCGCGGGACCCGGTTCGCCGGTGTCGATCTTGTGCAGCCGAACGCCGCGCACCCTGATGAAGTCGCCGCCAGGGGGATATCTTCGCTGAGCGTCGAGCGCTCTCTGCCGGTTGATCGCCGCCAATCCTGCCAAAACCGCGACCGATCCCAACGCGATCGTGCGGGCCGATAAGCCCCGGTTGGAGGCAGAGCTCATTCACAGTCCCTTTTCAGCACAGCCCAACCGATGGGCGATGTGGCAGATCCGGTCGTCAAGCCGCCGGGCGGCCTTTCGTCCTGCCGCTGCCGGGAGAACTCGGTCGAGCAACCGGCGTTCCAGGCCGGCGTAAACTTCCGAGTGCGACCTGCAGCCTTGGAGCGACATCCGTTCAGATTGAATCGCAATTTCGCTCCAAGTATTTTTGTCTGGTCGCATGATCTTATCCGAAAAGTCTGCAACTTTTCGGGATCATGCTTTAGGGGAGCTGTGAACACGAGTCGGCAATGCCCGCCGGCGCCGCCAACGCGTTGCATGGCGGCGCGCCAGGCGCTGGTCGTCAGGAGCAAGCTCAGTAAAGGTTTGACTGCGGTTCCTTACGAGCCAGGCAGATAGATTTCGCGCTGATACCACGGCACCGAGGTGACGCTGATCAATTGCTCGGTGCCGTCGAACAGCGGCGACAGCTTCTCGCCGGCCGCCTTGAAGGTGACCTTTTGCAGCCGTTCCGGTCCGGTGCCGGCGCCGCGCACGACATCGACGCCCTGCTCGAAGCGGTAGATGCGGAAGAACTCGGGCTTCGATTGCGAATAGACGCGCAGCTCCCCCTTCTCGCGCGCGGCGGTCCCGCGCACGTATTGAATTTGCAGCGTGGTGGAAGAACCGTTGTCCGCCTTGTAGTCCCAGGACTCGTCAACAATAGAGTTGCCGCCGGGCTCGTGGCGAACCTTGCGCTCGACAACGTTGGTCGCCTTGATGCTGGCGCCATACGGCCCACCCGCGGCGGGGGAAAGCCCGGCGAAAATCATCAGCCCGCCGGTTTCGCTGCCCGGCTTCCGCACCGGGATGCCGAAAATCAGATTGCGGACCGGCGGCGTCGCCTTGCCGGTGGCATCGTGCGCCGCCATCTGATCGACGAAGGTGACGCGCAGGTTGGCGCCCGCGGACGGCCCCGACGTTGCCGGATTCGCTTCAAAGCCCGGCGGCAGCAGCTTCTGGATCGCTGCGTCGGCCACCTTGAAGTTCAGGATGGTCCGCACGTCCATGTTGGTCCCGACGAGCTTCTCCTGCGCCAGCGCCGGACCGGCGAGAAGCCACAACAGCGACAGCAGAAATGCACGCATGATTGTCCTCCCGGTGATGCCAATCCGGGAATACTAGCATGTCGTGTGGCCGGTGCCGGGCCTATTTAGCCGGGAAAACCACTTCGCACATACCAAGACAACCGGCGACGAGCGCGGCGTCTCATCAAAAAACACTCACGCACAATCGTCTTGTCGCGTTGTCTTGCGGCCTACCATGCGGAGCCGATCACTGTCCCTCGATCATCGTCGCCCAGCGCTTGAGCGTGGCGTCCGGCACCAGCGGAAAACCCTGGTAGTCCTGCCAAAGCTCGATCGAGCTCGCACCGAGAGAAACGCCCTTCCTGATGGTGCCTTCGAAATCTTCGGGCGTCGTGTGCAACGTCTGAAACTCGATCTCGGGTCCCATTTTCTGCATGACCGCGTAGATCGGAAGGAGAGTCTTCGGCGGGTTGGCGTCGAGATCGTGATTGTCGAACACACACCGCCGCCCGACCGCCTGGCGGCAGGCGCGCATGACCTGCTCCGTGAAGGCGGCATCACCCGGGCGCCGGCCGCTCAAGCCGTAAAACGGATTCAGCGAGAGCACGAGCCGCGACGCCTTCCACGGCGCGTAGTCGGCAACGGCGTGCGCCAGGCATTGCCGATGCGCCGCGTCCGTATAGCCTGCCGCACGCAGCGGGTTAGCCACCGTCGGCTCCGTTGGAAGGAAGAACGGCTCGGCCGTGAACGACATGCACGACGTGATCGCGACCTCCCGGATCAGCGGCAGCGCATCGTACCTGGCGGCAAGCTGCACCTGCAATCGCGACCACGCCTGCCTGTAGGCTTCGCTCCAGAATCGGCCGAGGATGCGCTGCTTGCCGTTGTGCTCGGTGGCGATCGGCGCACCGCCGAGCTGCTTGGCCCAGTCCGGCGCCTCGAAGCCGCCCCACACCCGCAGCTTGATCGCGAGCGGCTTGGCGGGATTTCGGGCGTTGTACGCGCGGACATCCGCCAGGGCCCGGTCGATGACATTGTCGTCACCGATCTCGGTGGTGGGCGTCGGCTGGAGCTGCTTCCACGTCGCGATGATCACGAGGCCGCCGAAGATTCCTGCCCTCGCGTTCAGCGGCTCCAGCGTATTGACGGGGTCGCCGCCCTGGCCGACGAAGCGGTACGCTCCCATGGATACGAGACCGCGGATCGGCGGCTTGATCTGAGGATCGTCGGCAAAGGCACCGCTCGCCGGCGGCACCGACAGCATTGCGCAGACCGCGAGCAGGCGAGCGCGACGGATGATGACGATCGGCGCGTCGAAATACCGCTTCGACGCCAGGCGCGTCGGCCCTTGCCGAGGCGGCATCACGACCCGCCTCGCAAATTGATGGCGGACAGAAACTCCTCACGCGTTTCCGGCACTGTCCTGAACGATCCCAACAGGCAGCTGGTCACCATGGTAACGCCCGGCTTATGCACGCCTCTTGTCGTCATGCATTCATGCGCCGCCTCGACCACCACACCGACTCCGTACGGCTTCAAGACGCTGTTCAGGCAGTTCGCGATTTCCGCCGTCATTTTTTCCTGAACCTGCAGGCGCTTTGCGTAGACGTCGACGAGCCGCGCAAGTTTTGAGATTCCGACAACGCGATCGCGGGGAAGGTAGCCGATGTGAACACGGCCGATGATCGGCGCCATGTGATGCTCGCAATGCGATTCAAATCGCACATCTCGCAGCAGCACGATTTCATCGTACCCACCCACCTCTTCGAAGGTGCGCTTCAGATACTCGCGCGGATCCTCGAAATACCCCGCAAACCACTCTTCGTAGGCGCGCACCACGCGAGCGGGAGTTCCGACCAATCCTTCGCGATCCGGGTCATCGCCCGACCAGCGGATGAGCGTGCGTACGGCATCTTCCGCCACCTCGCGCGAGGGCCGCTGAAGCGATTTTTCGGCGCCTGGACCCGAACGCTTTTTGGAAGAACGATTGAGTTTTATGATCTTATCCATCCGATGTTTCCAGTTTGGACAGGCTTGTGCGGAACGGCGATGCCCCGGGCCGAGGTCAGAATCGTCTGCGGCTAGGGGCTCGGCGCAACACTCCGTCGGGCCCACCCGCCTTTTAGCATTCCTCTCCGTGCCCAGGGACCGCTGCCGCGCTACGGGATGCAACGGGAGGCGCGGAGCGACGGCGTCAGTCCACGAGCGCCTGATAAACCAACGACTTGAACATCCGGCGGTAATAGGCACGGATCGGGCTCGGCGCCTGCGTCATGTAGACCCCGACGATCTCTTCCTTGGGATCGACCCAGAAAAAGGTGCCGGCGTAACCAGCCCACAAGAACTCGCCCGCGGAGCCGGACACGCCGGCGACCCCGTCTCCCTGGCGCACGGCAAAGCCCAGGCCGAAGGTGTAGCCAGGGGTTCCCAGCAGCAGCTCACCCGGCTGGAACGGCGCCGCGACGCGCGTGCCGAGATGGTCCGACGTCATCAGCTTGATGGTGGAGCGGCTCACCACGCGCGCGCCGTCGAGCTCGCCGCCATTCAGCAGCATCTGTCCGAACCGCAGATAATCCATGGCGGTCGACAGCGCACCGGCGCCACCGGAATCGTTCATCGGCTCCGCCGACACATCGAGTACGCTGATCTTCTGGCCCGAGGCCGGGTCGACCGGCAGCGGCTGCACGAGGCGCGAGGTCTTTGACGCCGGAAGCCAAAAACTCGAGTCCACCATCTTGAGCGGCTTGAACAACCGCTCATCGAGGACCACGGCAAGCCGCTTGCCCGACGCCGCCTCGACGACGCGGCCGAGAATGTCGACGGCCATGCTGTATTCCCACACCGTACCCGGCTGGTGAATCAGCGGCGCCTTGGCGATACGATCGACTTGCTCGGCTGGTGTCATGCCGCGGGAATCATATTCGTGGACACCCGGCTGGGAGAACTTCGCCGCGACGTAGGCGGCCTTCACCGGCTCGTTCTTGGTGATCTCGGCATAGGCGAGACCCGCGCTATGCCGCAGCAGGTCCTGTACGATGATCGGTCTGCCCGCCGGTACATTCGTGTAGGTGGCCTTGCCATCAGCGCCGGTGCTGGCCACGCTCACCTGCATGTCCTTGAAGGCCGGCAGGAACTTGGCGATGGGATCGGTGAGCTGGATGACACCGTCCTCGACCAGCGTCATCGCCGCCACCGAGGCCAGCGGCTTGGTCATCGAATAGATGCGGAAGATCGCATCGGGCGTCATGGGCGTATTCGCGCCCTTGTCCTGCAAGCCGATGGCGTCCGAATAGACGATCCTTCCCTTGCGGGCGACCATGACCACCGCACCCGGCAACTTGCCGTCGGCGATCTCCTTCTTGAGCACCGTGGTGATGCGCCCAAGCCGCTCGGCCGACATGCCCACCTGTTCGGGCGCTGCCGTGGCGAGGGGCTGGAGCTCGCGCGCAAAGACGGGCAGCGACGGTGTCGTAGCGATTACCGCCGCGGCCAGCGCCATCGTCGCCGCCAAGATTTTCCACCTGCCCAAGATCTTGCACCTGCCCATGACGTTCTCCCGTGACCGTTCTTGCGAGGACCGCGTTCGCGCGATCCGGCAGCGATCTTATCCGACCGCGTCGCCTGGAGAAACGCGACTCCGGTGCATCTGGCATTTTCGCTGGCGGGAGCGGACGCGCCACGGCTTGGGCGACGAGGTCCGGGGCGCGGCCATGGGCCTAGGGCGCGTAGCTGACTCCTCTCCGGCCATCTGATAGCGTGCATCGACTTGGCTGGGAGCCGGCCAATGCGTGATTTCATCGCGCTTCGTTTCAGCGCGCTTGTTGGGCGGCGCGGCAACGTGGCCGCCTGGAACGCGCGCGCGGCCACGGCGACGCCGTTGATCCGATATCTCGAGCCCGGATGGGCTGATGCGAGGAGCGGCGTGTTTCCGCGCTTGTTGGGCAGCCTGCTCCTGAGCGGCGCCATGGCGCTGTCGGCGGCGGCCCAGAACGCGCCGGGGGTGGCCGATCACGAGATCAAGATCGGCCAGACGATGCCTTATACCGGTCCAGGCGCCCGGTTCTCGGCTAACGGTCTGGCCGAGATGGCCTACATGAAAATGATCAACGATCAGGGCGGCATCAATGGTCGCAAGATCAACCTGATCAGTGTCGACGACGGCTTCATGCCGTGGCGAACCGGGAACGAGACGCGCAAGCTGATCGAGGTGGAGCAGGTCGCCTTTGTCTTCGGTTCGATCGGGACGACCACCCAGCTCTCGGTCGCGAAATACCTCAACGAGCGAAAAATTCCGCAGCTGTTCATCGAGAGCGGCGCTTACCGCTGGGGCCGTTACAAGGACACGCCCTATACGATCGGCGGCGTACGCCCGAGCTACCGGCTGGGAGCGCGCCTTTACGTGCGGCACGCGCTCAAGCAGAACCCAAATGCGAAAATCTGCATCCTCTATGAGGACAATGACTGGGGCCGCGACTATACCGACGGCGTGCGCGACGTGCTGGGCACCAGATATGCCGCGACCGTGCGGGAAGCGACCTACGAGCTCACGGATGCCTCGATCGACCGGAAGATCGTGGAGCTCAAGGCCACCGGCTGCGATGCGCTGATCGCAGCCACCGTCCCGCAGTTCGCCGAGCAGGCGATCCGCAAGGTCCACGATCTCGCCTGGAAACCGATTTTCTTCATGAACAATATCTCCGCCTCGGTGCCCATCGTGCTCGAGCCGGCCGGGCTCGAGAGCAGCATCGGCCTGCTGTCATCGGCCTATGGCAAGGACCCGCGTGATCCTGCGTTCGAGAATGACCCGGCGATGAACGATTGGCGCGCCTGGATGAGCAAGTATCTGCCGGATGCGGACGTGCGCGTGCCGAGCTACGTCAACGGCTACAACACGGCGGCCACCATGGTGCAGGTGCTCAAACAGGCCGGCAGCGACCTCTCGCGCGAGAATATCATGCGCCAGGCGACGAACCTGCGCGACCTCGAGCTCCCGATGCTGCTGCCGGGAATCAAGATCAACACCAGTCCGGCCGACTATTATGCGGTCCAGCAGTCGCAGATGATGCGGTTTGACGGCAAGCGCTGGGTGCGCTTCGGCGACTTGGTCTACGACGAGTGAGACGACGTGCGTACGGCCGTCTCGAAGGACGGACACAAGCGGATCGTGCCGCGGGCCATCCTTCGAGACGCCCTCGCTCCGCTCGGGCTCCTCAGGATGGGGTCCTTGCGGGGCTGCTGAATCCGCGTGCGCCGACATCCGGTTGATCGAGGGACACTCCGCCGGACAGGCGTTGCCAGACGAGGCGATGGACCTGCGCGTCGCCGAGCAGCGTCAGGGGCGGCGTCTCCAGGGTCAGTCGATCGCCCTCAAGCGCGAAGAACCGCTTCTGTTGCGTGCCGACCAGGTTCGGAAACCAGCTCAGCTCGATGCGGTGCATGACGAAGCGCTGCTGCTCGTTGACCTCGTAGGAGCCGCAGTAGCTCACATATCCCGCGAAGGCGGCCGCGATTTCCTCCGGCGTGGCATCCGTCAAGTTGTCGGAGGCGAAAGTCGGCCGGTCGGGACGCATGAGAGCAACGCTCATGTGCCCGCGCCCGTCGTACATGATCGAACCGCGCGGATCGCCGCCCAGGGGAGAGTCGATCAGTTCCCCGTCGGCCTGTTGGATTCTCCAGGACACGAGTTGCCACGTGCCGGAGAACTGCTCCGTCACGGAGCGTGGCGCCGGCTGATCCGGCGCAACAAGCGCGGGAGCAGCGATGCGCTGGGGAGCGGCGGCTGCGGCACCGGTCATGGGAGCCTCATGTCGATCTTGCGGATGGACGGCCCGGCGCGGTGACGATACGGAGCGCCGGCGCCGCGGCGGCCCGGGCCGGACGTACCTGAGCCAACTCGCCCAGCGCCTCGCGCATGGCCTCGCCCATCGCCGCCACGCTCCGACCCATGGCATGACCCTCGAGCGCGATGCCGAGCGCGATCGTCCAGAACTTGCGGGCCGTGACGTCAGGGGCATGATGCGTGTGCCACCCGTGACGCGCCATCTCGCGGCCATAGGCGCGCGCGGCCTCGACATGCAGCCGTTCGATGGTGCGCGCGATCTGGGGGACCAGGTCGGGCCGCTGGCGTGCGAGAGTCAGTGCTTCGACGAACAGCACGAGCCCGTCGGCTCCCACCACGCTATCGACCACCGCGCTCGCGTAGGCCTTGGGCGTGCGCGCGCGGGCCGCCGCTTTTTCGGCACGCTCGGCGATGTGGAGGATGTCGCGACACGCGGCCTCGACGAACAACGCCTCCTTGGTGCGGAAGTAGTAGGTGATCTGGCTCGGAAAGGCATCGGACGCGCCGGCGATCGCGGTGATGGAGGTGCCGTTGAGGCCATGCGCCTTGAACAGCTCGCTCGCCGCGTCGAGCAGGCGCGAGCGCATGCTCTGGCCGGCGTTGCGCGTCGCGCGCACACTGTGGCGGGGTGTGGGGGACCCGGCCGCATGCGCGCGCGAAGCCTTGCGGGCGCGGGCGCCGGGCATGCCGCTTCCGTCGTCCCTGACTTTGGCCAAGCGAGCGCTCCGCTTTCCAAGCGATCTTGTTTGTATAGCATACAAACAAGATCGCTCCAAACGCTTTTTTTGGCGAAGGGGTACAGGCACGACGTTCGCGCTGAACCGGATTGTCAGCGCTCGCCGTGATTTGATCCGCTGATACGCGATCCCGGAGTTCTCGCCCTGTTTCTCGCATCGCGGGTGTGTCATCTTCCCGGTTCTAATTATCAAGAGGGCCTGACGGCCTTCGGAGCTCGAACCGGGAAAGACATATGAGCAACGGCAGTTCCCCTTCTCTCTCCGAACTCGATGCGCGCATCGCCATCCTGCGGGACAACATCCGGCAGCTGATCGAGCAGGCTGCCGGATACTCCGGCGCCGAGGATGAGGAGCGCAACGCGGACCGGATCGCGCAGCAGACCGAGGAGCTCGAAACACTGACCAAGCAACGCGACGCGCTGGCGAAGAAATGACGCATCCCGGCATGAAGAGAACGTGCACGCGCATGCCGCCGGGGATCGCACCATGAGCCGCCCGCCCTTTCCTCCCTTCACCGCCGAGACCGCGGCGCAAAAGGCGCGCATGGCCGAGGACGCGTGGAACACCCGCGATCCCGCCCGCGTCGCGCTCGCCTATACGACCGACAGCCGCTGGCGCAATCGCGCGGAGTTCCTGGAGGGCCGCGCCGCCATCGAAGCCTTCCTGACGCGCAAGTGGAACCGCGAGCTCAACTACCGCCTGATCAAGGAGGTGTGGACGTTCCGCGACAATCGCATCGCCGTGCGCTTCGCCTACGAATGGCACGACGACAGCGGCCACTGGTTCCGCAGCTACGGCAATGAGAACTGGGAATTCGACGAGCAGGGCCTGATGCGGCTGCGCATCGCCAGCATCAACGACCTCCCCATCGACGAAGCCGAGCGCAAGTATCACTGGCCGCTCGGCCGCCGCCCCGACGATCACCCGTCGCTCAGCGAGCTCGGGCTATAGCGGCGATGAAAACGGGCCCTTCATACTTTCCCGCGCACGGGAAATGTATCGAACACGACAGTCAAATTCTGAATGCGGTCTCCCTGATCAAAATCGAAGATCAAGACAATATCGTTCTTGAACTCCGTGCCATCGGCGCTCCTCCATTCATCAAAGAAAAGCACCGCCGCTGTTGCAGGATTGTCCGAGCAATGGAAGATCGTCTTGACCGTCAGCTTGTCGGCCGACGTCTTCGCAAACAAGGAAAAAAGCCGGCGGCCGGCTGTCGTCCAAAGATCGGGTGGACGACCACGGCATCGTCGGCAAAGCAGGCGATCACCTCACCGTAGTCATGCTGCTCGACGGCCCGGAGATAGCGCTGGATTGTGGTTTGTCCTGACACGCCGACCTCTCGGGCTTTGCCGCTTGCGCACGCTCAGCGTAACGCGCTGAAGAAGCTCATATCCACACGGCCAGCTACCGGTTTCGCTTGCGCTCCGTAGTCCGCTACGGGTTGAGCTTGATGCCGGTGCGGTCAACGAACGTCTTCCATTTCTTATCTTCGGCATCCACGAACCGCGTGAACGTGGCGGCATCGCTGCCAACGGGCTCGATCCCTGTTGCCCGGATACGGTCTTGAAGCTCCGGATTGCTCCCGATCTTCACCAGCGCGTCGCTGAGCTTCTGGCGGATGTCGGCCGGAAGGCCGGCAGGACCGAAAATTCCCATCCAGCTCGACAGCACGAAATCAGGGAAACCGCTCTCGGCCATGGTCGGAACGGTGGGCAACTCCTTCAGGCGCTCCGCGCTCAGGACAGCGAGCATTTTCAAGCGCGGGCTGTCCAAATACGTCCTGACCGCGGGCATGCTTTGAAAATTGACATCCAGGTTTCCCCCGAGCAGGTCATTCAGCGCGGCCGGAGAGCTCCGATACGGAACGTGCACGAGCCTCGACTGGGTCACCAGACTCAGGAATTCTCCGGCGATGTGGGCTTGGGTGCCGACACCAGACGATCCGAACGACAGTTTGCCGGGATTGGCCCTGAGATAGTCGACCAGCTCCTTGACCGACGTGACCGGCAAATCCTTCTTCACGATCAGAGTGTGCTGGAATTGGCCGGACAGCGAAATCGGAACGAACTCTTTCGATACGTCCAACGGAAACTTGCTGTCCAAAAGCGGAAGCAGGATGTGGTTGCTCTCGCTGGACAGGATGATGGTGTAGCCGTCAGGCGCTGCACCCGCCACCAGCCGCATGGCAAGAAGCCCGCTCGCACCCGGCTTGTTATCGACAATGACCGTTTGCCCCAGCTCGTTCCGCAACCCGTCCGCGAGCACGCGCGCGATCAGATCAAGTGCGCCGCCGGCCCCGAACGGCACCACCATGGTGATGGGTTTCGACGGAAAACCGTTCTGCGCCCACGCCGGAGTGAGGGCCGAACAGGCAAGCGAGACAAGCGCGACTAGAATTCGGAGTTGATGCATAGGTCCCATTCCCACACGCCGGCCGATTCATTCTGACATGACTCGACGGGATGTCCTACGCTCCGTGCGCTGGCAAAGGACGATGAAATGGCCAAGGCGCACAAGATCGAGCTTTCCCCCGACGTCATCGCCCGCGTCACCAAACGGCGCGGCGGCAAGCTGCATGCGTTCGACCGGTTGGATCCGGCGAAGACGGCCTTGATCGTCATCGACATGCAGAACGTCTGGGTCAAGGAGGGGATGCCCGCCTACACGCCGTATTGCGAGGCCATCGTGCCCAATATCAACCTGCTGGCGAGGGCGATGCGCGACGCCGGCGGCTCGGTGTGGTGGATCCGGGCAATCTATGGCGACGATGCGCCCACGCACCTGGTCGGCGTACATGGAATTCCTGTCGCCGGAATTTCTCGGCGACATGCTGGGAGCGCTGACGGAAGGTGAAGAAGGCGCCATGCTGTGGCACGCGCTCGACGTGCAGCCGGGCGACCAGCATGTCATCAAGCGCCGTTTCAGCGCGTTGATCCAAGGCTCGAGCGATCTGCTCGAACGGCTGCAAGCGGCGGGAATCGATACCGTCATCATCACCGGCACAGCCACCAACATCTGCTGCGAGTCGACCGCGCGCGACGCGTTCATGCTGAACTATCGTACGCTGGTCGTCTCCGATGCCAACGCCACGGTGTCGGACGAGGCGCACAATGCGTCCCTGAACGCGCTGTTCATGCGGTTCGCCGATGTCTTCACCACCGCAGAGGTCGCCGACCTATTGGCGCAGCCCACCCGCAATGCACGCCAGCGCGCCCGTCCCTGAGCTTCCCGCCGCCGGCGCGGCGGCGGCCACCCTTGACGCTTTATCCCGAGGCGGGGCTCGTCCCTTGCCTATCCCTGCCAGGTCCCCTTGCCTGCACCGCGCAGGCGGGCGCGCCGGCATCAGCCCCGGCGCCTGTGGTCGGCACTCGTATTTCCGGGGCTGGTTAACGTCCCTCCGGCCCGGTCCCGAGGCCGGCGGACCGGCAGCGTCCCCGAGGCCGGACGGACGCGCGCAAATTCCCCCGCCGGCGGTTTGAACCTTTCGTCCCCTCCCTGCGACCAATCTGTTGGGAGCCCTTGCCGGGGATCAGATGGCAAGAGGCAGATCGAATAGGGGGACATCATGCACGCCAAACGCGTACACATCCTCGACTGCGATCTCGGTGCACTCACGGTGCTTCTGATCGGGATCAGCGCCGTTTCGTTGCTGGCACTCACTTTCTGAAGGCTCCGGGCTCGCCTGACGCGAGCTTAGCGGAACGACCCTTCGGAGACGTGTGTCCAGAGCTTGGGGAGATATTCCTATGTCCAATCCGCGTAACCGCATCCTGGCGAGCACAGCGCTGGCGCTGGTCCTTGCCGCCCCGCTTGGCTACCTGGCCAAGGGTCACCTCACCGCTATGGCCGCGACCTCGGCCGAGCCGGCTGTCACGCAGTTCGCCCCGGTGAACGCCACTTCGGTGAA